>JAESGM010000133.1_pt1 | contig 172418 bp, 165 predicted proteins | sample 9269721 | NCBI WGS metagenome assembly JAESGM01 (sample SAMN15720920, study PRJNA650825) | algae metagenome | isolation source: Komarekiella atlantica HA4396-MV6 and co-occurring heterotrophs from... | place: USA: Theobald House, Kauai, HI | collected 2009-07-29 | reverse complement strand
TTCTGATGCTTGGCGATATCCTGAAGAGTGTCGAGGGAGCCGGAGTCAATGTCAGCCTCGACTGGTTCCGCTATCTGATTACGCGGTTTGAGCCCATGGACGTACCACAGCAGCAGATGGTGGGCTTCATGCAGTCGATGTTTGCCCAGCAGATGATGAAGAACCACATGGTCAAGACAACAGCTGTTTCCGATGCGGGCTTGACCAAACAGACGCTCTACGAGGTCGAGCGGTCCCAGTTTACATCAGCGACCTATGACCGTGCACGTGAAGCCATGGATCTGGTCAATGGTGAAGTTATCGAGCTTCTGGAACATTCTTGGGGGCGTCGTCGTGGGTGATCCGTTGTCAGCCGTACAAATCGATGTTTTTCCCAAAGGTTTCAGGGTCTTGGGCCTTAAAAAGGACGAGTACAATGGCGCGTAAGGACATCTTTGCCAATATCACCTCGACGGAAGGGCCACGAGTGGAGCGTCGGGCAACACCGGGCTATGCGAACAAGGGCGCCTCACGGTCGATGATCAGCTCGCTCAGCGAGCTTGCTGAAAAAGCGGCGATGGTGGATCAAACGCTGTCTGGTGAAGTGGTTGTCGAACTGGACCCAGTGCTGATTGATGATTCCTTCGTCTCGGATCGCATGGGCGAGGACGAAGTGGCCTTTCAGGAGCTTGTCGAAGCCATCCGGGAACGCGGTCAAGATACACCCGTTTTGGTCCGCCCTCACCCCGATGCCAAGGACCGGTATCAGATCGTCTTCGGGCACCGACGCGTGCGGGCCGCCCGTCTGCTGAACCGACCAGTCAAGGCGGTGGTCAAGACGGTGTCGGATACCGATCATGTCATCGCTCAGGGGCAGGAAAACTCCGCCCGGGAAAATCTCTCCTTCATTGAGCGTGCGAGTTTTGCTCACCACTTGCAAGAAATCGGGCATGACCGACGCACAATCCAGCTTGCTCTGTCCGTCGATGGCGCGCTTGTAACCCGCATGCTGTCCGTCACAAGCAGAGTGCCGCTTGAGGTGATCCAGGCGATCGGCTCGGCCAAGGGCATTGGTCGTGACCGTTGGCTTGATCTTGCTCAGACCGTTGAACGTCCGGATCTTCGCCGTGTGGCGCAGGCATCCGTTGTCGGGGAGGGTTTTGCCGATCTGCCATCCGAGGCGCGCTTCGAACGCCTCGTTCAGGATCTGCGCAATGCCCGCAAGCCAGAGAAAAAAACGCGCCCGACAGGCAATTGGCAGTCGGGCGATGCGGCCGTAAGCGCCGAGTTCAAAGGAGCTGGCAAGAGTTACTCGATCTCCCTGAAGTCGCGGGAGGCCGTCAGTTTCGGTCGTTTCATTACCGAAAATCTGGAACGGCTTCATGCCGAGTTCAGAGCCCAGTCAAAGTCGTAAGGAGAAGAAACGCAAAAGAAAAAGGCCCCCTAAGCGTCGCCGCCCTGGAAGCCTTCCTCATATCCTAGCAGAATGAGAATCGCATCTCCGGGGAGTTCAGTCAAGAGTCTTTGGCACCGTTTTTGGTGAGCACTTTTCTGTTGCCTTCAAGAAGGTGAAGAAAAATGCAGAGGCATTCCATAACCACGCCCTTCGGGCGGGGATCAGTCAAACTCGACCATGTGAGCCGTCAGTTCGAGGCGGCACAAGCCAAAGAGGGTCTCACTGCCGATAAGTGGAAGGTGTTTCGTGATATTTGCGAAGCACGCCATTCCATCGGCATTCCGGATCGGGCTTTGACAGTTCTCGACGCCCTGTTGAGCTTTTATCCGCAAAGCGATTTGTCGGAAGAAGCCGGCCTGATCGTCTTTCCGTCCAACGCGCAACTTTGCCTTCGCGCCCATGGAATGGCTGACGCGACGCTGAGACGGCACCTGGCGCTTCTGATCGATGCAGGTCTGATTTCCCGCAAGGACAGCCCAAACGGCAAACGCTACGCCCACAAGTCACGTGACGGGCGCGTTGAAGATGCGTTCGGGTTTTCGCTGGCGCCGCTTCTTGCCCGCAGGGACGAGCTTGCGCACCTGGCCCAGCAAGTGGTGGCCGACCGCCGGCGCCTGCAGCTAGCGAAAGAGGCCATCACCATCACAAGACGAGACGTTCGCAAGCTCATTACTGCAGCCTTGGAAGAAGGCGCTGGCGGCGATTGGCACATGCTCGAGGAAGCCTATTTACAGATTGTCGCACAGCTTCCACGAAGCCTGACGATCGCGGTTGCCGAGAACTGCCTCCAGAAACTGACGGCCTTGCACCAGGAGGTATCTAGCCTTTTGAAAATGCAGCTTATTTCTCAAAATATGAGCGGCAATGGCGCTGAAAATGAGCGTCATATACAGAATTCAAATACCGAATCTAGCTATGAACTTGAACCTAGCTCTAGAAAAGAGCAGGGCGAAAGCCCGAGGCTGGAGCTGAAAGCGAAGCGCGAACCGATAAAGGCGTTTCCTCTCGCAATGGTGCTGAAGGCTTGCCCGCAGATTGTCGACTATGGGCCCAGCGGCGCGATTGGGTCGTGGCGCGAGTTGATGCAAGCCGCCGTGGTTGTCCGCTCGATGTTGGGGATAAGTCCGTCAGCTTACCAGGATGCCTGCGAGACCATGGGGCCGGAAAATGCAGCGGCAGCCGTTGCTGCCATCCTTGAGCGCGCAGGGCATATCAATTCGGCGGGCGGTTACCTTCGCGATCTGACCCGACGCGCAGCGCGGGGCGAATTCTCACTGGGGCCAATGATTATGGCTTTGATGCGGGCAAATGGGGAGGTGCGGTTGGCAACCGGTTAGGGGATAAGCGACGACCAGGCAGAGTCTTGCTATCATCAAGTTGATGGCAATGGGAGCCGATCCAGGTGAAAAAACAATGAGACTGGAACCCATAGAGGGCGATTTGATCTGCTGGTTGATTGTCAGCCGTACAAACCGGCATTTTATCACGAGTAATCAGATGTTTACGGGTCGCTGAGGACGTCTTATTTGGAGCCGGTCGTTCCTGAGATATATCACTTCATCTTGTCGGCACCGCTAGACTTGATGCGGCCCAGAGGAATGGAAAGAGCGGGTAGGGGAGGGGCCCAATCTGCCAGGACGGGCGATTTCGGCTTAGCTGTTCGATCCTGAGGCTCGCGATTGCACTATGGCGCCTGCCGCTCGAGGCAGAGGTGATAATCAGGATCGCGTCTTCTGAGATCTCACAAGGTCTCAGGCGTGCAGGTCGCGATCAGTCTGAACAAAATATCGCCCGGTCAAGGCCTTGGCGATTTTGCGCTTCCTTGGCTGCGGTGTCGCACGAACGGCAAGCCGGATTGCTGAACTGAGGGCAGGGGACGGTAAGGTCTTGATGGCCTGGTATAGCGATCCAGCGTAAGCGGTTAGACGCCCCCACGTAGCGGCGCGGAACGATATGGTGCGCAGTTTCCTCACGAATCTTCTGGGGGAGTCCTATGAGCGACAGTGTGAATCAGGCCCGAGCCTTTGAGGTTTTAATAGCAACGCCAATACGGTCGCGCGTGTACCGCGAGATTCGTCGGATGACGACAAGGCTCAGCTGGTTTCGGAAGCTCTTTTGCCATGGACCAATACGTCAGCCATTGCGTGCGCGGCTGGACTTAATCCCTCGGCCAGCGCACCGTCCCAAGCGACGATTTCGATCAACCAAGCCCTGAAGTATCTGGAACACGTCTGACAGACGATGGAGCCTCGTCAACAATGACAAGTTCGTCTCTGTGACCCGCCAGATAGAGCTTCGGCTCCGACAGTTTGGGGCGGTTTGCCTCTGATTCGAGATCGAGATAGATTGAAGGTTGGGTTTCTGCGATATGGAGTTTGAGGATTGTCTTGCCGGCTTGGCGGGGACCCGATAGTGCAACCGCAGAACTATGGTTCCCAAGATGTAGGAGTTTGGCTTCGATTCTACGTTTGATAATCCTTGCATTTATGAAGCATTATTCAGTAACTGCAAGGATGAGCGATGGCGGGATTGCTTCATCGCCTCGCAAAGCGGAATGCTGCGGTTTCCAGCCTCGGTGAGATAACCCGCACGTAAGCCGGGTTCTGAAAACTCCCGTGGCTCTCCAACCCAGCCATGTTCGCCCGCTGCTTGACGATCGCGTTTACCGGTTCCGGCTCCAGCGCGCGTTTTGACACATTGCCCTAGCGATCAACCTTCCTGAACACGCTGCCACTCTCTATCCTCGCCACTTCGATCCAGACATCCAGCACCTCGACGGACCTGCCATTGAGATAAACGACCTCATCGTGATCGGCGCCTGAGGTTTTGGTGGTTTTGGTGCGGCCAAGATGGATGCCGCGAGGGGGAGGGGAGGGCCGTCCTCCGTCTCGATCCGAGGTTCTACGGTAATTTTCTCCAGTCACAATCCAGCAAACTCACTGCGGCGACCGCCAGAGGCGAAGGCGACCATCATGATTGCCCGATTTCGACTATCGTTGAGGCTGCCGGTGGTGCAGTAGTCGCCAGTATTTTTGCCAACACGTCGCGGGGCACCGCTTTGGCACTGTTCCGCGTTCGTGGCCTGGACGGCGAGATCAAGATGCCAGCCGTCGCAGCACGGTGTCCGGCGCATGCGGCCAGGCGGTACGCAAGGATCCCTGATCGAAGAGGTTTTGGGAGACGCCTTCCAGCTTACCATGGTCAGAATCTACCTTTCGCTTCTCCGGATTGCACCAGTGCACAACGAACTTCAGAAGCATCGCCTCTGTCGCCGGCCAGATCAGCGACTTTCCGGTGGCGGCAAGGGTCCGAGCCTGTAAATTGCATTATCTGGTGTCAGGGCGTGGAGCGTGTTTGCGCCCATGGCCTCGTTGACCAGATGGTTTAAGGTTTCGGTGGCCTCGTCGGTAAGCAGCCCGGCAAGGTCGTCGCGTCGCTCCATTGGCAGAACGGCGGCGATCGTATCAAGTTCTTCGGCGCGACGGTCGACCGGTGACTTTTGGGTTGAAGGTTGCAAGCGTAGTTCCAAAAGCACGCTTCAAGACAGCGCTGCGCCGTCCAACCAACGGCACAATTTTCCTGATGAATCGAATCAATACTGCTCGATAAGGGGTATGAGACGCGTCATTAGGTTCTAAACCCTCGATTGGGAGCGTCTCACATATGAAAAGCCCACTCAAATGATACACTGATTTGCGTCTCATGGAGATTGTCTCAGCGCGTATACCCTAAAGTACCGGTGATCAGTCGCCGATCCAGGCAACGGCGGGCTATCGCCTCGAGGGGATTAGGGAACCAAACATCTGATTTATCGAAAAGAACCGGGATATAGGTCGAGCTCTATAGAGAATGTGTTGCAAAGCTTATGGACGTGATGTCATGTCGCTATGTGACGAGGCATGACTTGGGAGAGGACCGGCTGATGGGGGGAACCTATTTCGACGATGAACAAGAGATAGGCCCGCAAGGGTTGGCATTGTTACGCAATGTGCTCGCCGACCTGTTTCGAGACCAATCTAGCGACTCAAATGCCGATGAAGAGCTTGGCTTAGCAAAGGAGCTGGTGGCCCTTTTCAAGTCTGGCTTTCGTAGCGAGGAGGAGCTGAAAGCGATGGCCAAGAGCAGCAGCTTTCTCAACCATCATAATTCCTAGCAGCGAGCGTGGTTCGCGTCACGGCACTTGGGATAACAACATCGAGAGCCATCTGCATGATTCCAATCAAAGGACTTGAAAGCAGCGCAGGGGCGACTAGTTCGCGCGCATGATCCACGACGTTGCCAAAAAGCTAAATTCAGCCCTGACACCTGACGATCTGGCACTGCTGGAGAAAGCTTTCGCGCGGGTGTGCGAACTGCGCGGCGTCTCGGAAGCATCGCCGCCGGCGCAGGAGAGCGCCAAAGTGCTGATTAACCTATATCAGAGCGGAATTCGAAACAGGTTCCAGCTGGTGGCAATGCTGACGGGGCAAAGGTTTCCGTAGAGAAGTGTCAGCCCAGCGTTGATCTGGTTGCGCCCATCGGACGATCGGACCGGAAATCGGTGCCGTACTGCCTTGATTTGGACATGAGGAATTGTTTGTCGTGCTTACAAATAAATCCTGCGCGGCAACTTACGTATCATCAGATCGCTGCGCAGACTTCTCTTTGTGGTAGCTCAGATTACCGAAACGTTTTCGGCCTTGGATTTGCCCGTCTTGCGGTCCTGACCGACTTCATAGCGAACCTTCTGGCCGTCCTTCAATGCCTCGCCGAAGCCGACGGCCGAGATATGCACAAAGACGTCCTGACTGCCGTCATCCGGAGTGATGAAGCCGAAGCCCTTGTCCTGAGCAAAGAATTTTACTTTTCCGGTCGGCATGTGAACCTCGTTGGTGATTGAGACGCTGACCCTATTCGCCATAGGCCGGAGTAACAAGCGGCATTTCTCTCAGTCCTCTGGAGACCAGCTGGTAAGCGAAGACGGGAGGACTGAGACTTTAGGCAAAGATCGCTGATTATAAACCGCTGCTTTAGGTTTTTAGCGGATATTCGGCGTGAACTGTGTTGGCGGTTTTGGCTTGTCGCTGCGTCCCACGGGGCGATCGAAAGCGCATCGTCGTCTCTTCCGGTTGAGTCTTCGAGGCGTGGTGTGACGGTGACTGAGTATGGATGACGTCTGGAAAGTTCTTGCTGGCAATCTGGCCGCCGTCGCATTGATCGTCTCGATCTGGACACATCTCTCCTATCGTTTCTACCAGTTGACGCCCAAGTGGCGCTGCGCCGGCCTCGGGGTCACAATGGGTCTGGCGGCGATCGCCTCAATGCTACTCTCGGTGCGCTTCGGTGTCGGGGTTATCTTCGACCTTCGCCTTGCGATAATCGAATCGGCAGCAGTATTCGGTGGACCGGGGGCTGCATTGATTGCGGCAATCATGGCCGCAGGTTTCCGCTCGTACCTTGGTGGGGCAGGGGTAGCGCCGGGATTGACTGCAATCGCCATTGTTTTTGTTCTAGGAAGCTTGCTCTGGTTCTTCGCTGGTCGAAAGCCATTGAGCAACGCGCCGTCGATCCTGAGTGCCGCTATGCTCGCAGGCTGCCTTTCCATCGCAGTACTTGCACTGCTTCCTCAAGCAGATTTCCAGCGTGCTTTTGACCAGGTCGGTCTGCCAATCGTCGTTGTGAACTTTGCGACGACCGCCGCTATTGGCTATTTCTTGGCATATTTCCGCCGGTTCACGCTGGAGCGCGACATTCTGTACGCGGCGCTTACTCAGGCCCCAGACTACCACTACGTCAAAGACCTGAATCACCGTTTCGTCGTCGCGAACCTCAATGTTGCTCGTCACAATGGGCGATCGCGTTCGTCTGAAATGGTCGGGCTGACAGATAATGACCTCGCTCCAAGCGAGAGAGCCGAGCAGTTGATGGCCGCCGAGGCTGACGTCTTGCGCACCGGTCAGCCCATAGACCACTTTGAGGAGTTCTTGATCGAAAACGGAAAGCCGCCGCGTTGGTACTCGACTTCGAAAGTGCCCTTGAGAAACCGGCAAGGTGAGATGGTTGGTCTGGCTGGCGTCACGGTCGACATCACTGAGAAAAAGTTGCTCGAGCAGGAACTCCGCTCCAGTCGGAACATCATGGCCCAAGCCATGGCCGAAATGTCCGACGGGCTTGCGATGTTCGGGCCAGATGGCAAAATCGTGTTCTGCAACGATCAGTATCGTGCGCTCTTCCCGAAATCAGCCTATGCCCGCAAAGAAGGCGCACACATTACAGAAATCGTCAGGGCGACGGTGCGCAATGGTGAGCGCCAGGATATGCCCATCGATCTCGACGAAGACAGCATTCAGACGGCTGGCCAGACGCTCTTTATCAACAAGGATGAAGTGATACCGCTCACAGATGGCCGCTGGTTGTCTCTCAGAACTCGGGTGACTGACGATCACCACGTTCTGGCCCTTGTGTCCGATATCACCGCGATGAAGGAGTCTGAGCTTTCGCTCAAAAGCTTCGCCCAGCGGATGAAAGACCTTGCCGAAACAGACGCATTGACCGGCCTTGCCAATCGGCGATCCTTCGATGAAGGCCTGCAGCGCGAATTTGAGGCAGCCAGGCAGACTGGCCGACCTTTGTCTGTGCTTCTGATCGATGTCGACAGGTTTAAGGCTTATAACGACCGTTACGGTCATCTCGAAGGTGACAGCTGCCTCAAGTCAGTTGCCGGGGCTATCGCGACTGCGGCTCGCCGCTCTGGCGATCTAGCGGCTCGATTCGGTGGCGAGGAGTTTGCCGTTCTTTTGCCCGATACCGACGGCAACAAAGCGATCACGATTGCTGAGAAGGTCAGATCGTCCATCCGGGACCTCGGCATGGTTCACGAAGGCAGCGAGTACGGGATTGTCACCGTCAGCCTGGGCGCCACCGTCTTCACCCCGGATTCAAGGGTCGCCAATCCTGCTGAACTCGTGGCACGAGCCGATCTTGCACTCTACCAGGCAAAGGATGCAGGGCGAGATCGCGTTGGCTTTCAACGACTGGCAGAAGAGCGCTCCAAACGCCCCGCGAAAATCTGAGGGCGCAACGGTTTAATCCGTGAAGTGGTTCGTCCCAGGCTTCGGTTGGACGACACGAACTTCAGACGCGATCCAGTCGCGAAATAACGCCACCTTTGGATGGTCTCGATTGCCCGCTCGATAGAGCAGATCATAGCCCCATTCGACATCCAACCTTGCCTGCGGGAACAGCGACACGAGCCTTCCGGCGGCTAGGTCTTCGGCAACAAGAACACTGCGTCCGAGTGCGACACCGGCACCCTGGATGGCGGCGTCAATCGACATGCTGCCATGGCTGTAGCCAGGGCCTCGCGTGCCTGGAAACGGGAGGCGCATTACGGCGAACCAGCGCTCCCATGTGGTGAGCATCCCGATCTCATGGATGAGCTGGCACCTTGCAATGTCCTCGATGCCCTGCAACCCGCCCATCTTCTCACGATAATCGGCGGAGCAGACGGGAGAGACGTATTCGTTCATGACGCGCTCGGCGGAGGCGTAAGGGTATTGCCCGGCACCATAGCGGAGCGCGACATCGACATGCCCCGACGAGAAGTCGACGTCCGCGTCGGTCACTTCGAGATGGACATCGAGATGCGGGTGCTCTGCCATCAATCGGTGAAGACGCGGCGTGAGCCATTTGCTGGCGAAGGAAATGCCGCAACTGATCACAATACGGCTTGTATCACTCCTGCGCCGTATCTCGTCCGCTTCGCGTCCGAGTTCGGAAAGGAGCCGCGTGACCGTACCGTAGAAGGACTGTCCAACCTCGGTTAATTCGATCCGTCTAGTTAGACGGCGGAAGAGTGGTACGCCCAGATCATCTTCCAGCGACTTGATCTGGCGGCTGATCGCACCGTGGGTCAGATGCAGCTCTTCAGCAGCGAGTGTCATGCTGAGGCGGCGAGCAGCCGCTTCAAAGGCGCGAAGTGTCTGCAGTGGAGGAAGATTGTCCGGCATGAGAGCCTACATGTGATCAGTACTCACGCGTCTTGTGAGAACAAATGGTTTGTCTGACGCGTGTCAGGGATATTACACGTTGATTTAACGCACACCAATCCCACTAAGGGTCAAGCCTTTGTCATCCGTTCAGAACGAAGCGGTCGTCATCGCAAATACCTATGCGCCGAGCTACTCAATCTCGGGCAAGAGCCTGCTGGCCATGCTGCTTCTCGCCTTCATGTGGGGGCTTTCTATCCCGATCACCAAACTCGGGCTCGGCACAATCCCGCCGATGACCTTCACCGCCCTCCGCTTCATGGTGGCCGTGCCGCTCTTCATGTTCCTCGCACGCAAGGAGCTGAGACTGCCAAGGGAGGCAATACCGTCCGTGGTGGGCCTTGGTGTCATGGGCATCACGCTTGGCAACGTTGCGCAGTCTTTTGGTGTTCAGGGGACTTCCGCCTCGGTCGGCACCATTCTCTCTGCGACCATTCCGATCTTCATGGTCATTCTGGCTGCCATACGCTTCAAGCAGCCTGTCACCTGGGTGCACTGGTGCGGTCTGCTGGCAGCCTTCGGAGGCATCGCCCTTGTGGCCGTCGGCAGTGGTCCCGGTGTCGATGACATGTCCCGGACGACGGCCTCGGGCGTGGCATGGATGCTTGTCTCGGCCGTTGGCATTGCGATCTACTACATCTGGAGCGCGGAACTGACGAACCGTTACGGCCTCATGCCTGCCGCAGCCTGGAACATGCTGGCCGGGCTCGTGACCATGCTTCCACTCGCAGCCTGGGAGATGACAGATCACTCTATCGAACTCACAGCCCCGTCTGTGCTCGCCATCGTCTATCTCGGCGTGATGGTGACCGTCGTCGGATTGATCCTCTGGCTCTATCTGCTCAAAGTCGTTCCCGCGCGCGTCGCGGCCAGTGTCCAGTATCTACAGCCAGTCTTCGGCATCTCCGCCAGCGCCTTCCTCTTCGGCGATCCACTGGGCGTGATGTTTGCAGCAGGCGTTGGGCTCGTCCTGGTGGGTCTTGCGCTCGCCGCCTCCGGAAAGCGGAGCCAATCTGAACCGGTACCGGGCTGACTTTCAAGCCATCCCCCGCCGCTTGGGACTCCCAGGAGCGGCGTTTGGCCCGCCATTCGTGGCGGGTCTTTTTTTGAATTGCTGGGGCAGGCCATGCGGGGGGGGGGGATTTCGCGGCTATGTCAACCGTTCCGCCTGAGTAGCCAGATCCTGCCTAGAGGAGTTTTACAGTCGCCGAGAACCGCGTTCCGCCTCGAGACTGGAACTCGTAGCTACCGTGCAACTGGCGAACCGATCCATCTACGAGGCGCGTGCCAGTACCCACGGTCACCGCGCCGACGTCGAAACCGACACCTTCATCAGCAATTGTGAGGAGGCTTTGACCGAGCGCGTCTTGTTCTGTCAGAGCGATCCACAGGTTACCTTCATCACCAGCTGGGTAAGCGTACTTGATCGCATTCGTCACAACTTCGTTAACTAGCAAGGCCAGTGCTGTCGCCTTGTCAGCGGATACGGGTTGAGATTGCAGATCGAATTCGACATGAAGTTTGGCTTCATGGGCGGTAACTGCACTGCAGACGACGGCTCGAATCAGCTCTGCCGCATCGATTTCTGAGTAGGCATCATGTTTGTAGATCTGCTCGTGAACTGCGATCATTGATTTGATCCGACTGTTGAGGGCATCAACGCCCTCGGATCCTCGCATTTGAAGTCGGACGAGAGACATCACGGATTGCAGGTTGTTCTTCACCCGGTGGTGGATTTCCCGCAGCAGCATCTCATTGGTTTCGAGTGCTTTGGCGAGTTGTGCCGATTGTTGTTCCTGGGCTCGCAGGAGATGTCGAACCCACCACCCGACGACGGCAGCAGCGCCGATGATCATGACGCCAACGATGCTCAGCATCAGCAGGGTTTTACGAAACGGCTGGATGAGGAACTCGTAGTCTGCTGCAGCTATTGCCACGAACGGTGTTCCGTCCACCCGCCGGTATGCAACGACGCGCCTCACGCCGTCCATTGGCGAAGACTCGGCAAGATATGTCCCCGACGGCGCTTCTTTCAGATATTTTGTGAAGAGGATGTAGCCGGACATGTCCAGCGTGGTCTCAGGCAACGGGTAGCGTGCGACAAGCATGCCGTCATCGCGAACGAAACTGACGGCATAATCCCCGCCGAGGTCTACCGTTTCCCATATGGGCCGCGTAATGTCCGCTGGAACGGACACCATGATGGCACCCATGAAATTGCCATCTCGCACGATGCGCCGGCTGAATACAAAAATCTGGTCGCCATTTAGGCGGCTGATCAGGAGAGAAGAGACATACTCTGTTTCCCCATCCCGGACGGCCACGAAGTAATCGCGATCCGTGATGTCGACCGGTTTGATATCGGGATCGGTGGAATACAGGGTGCGGCCTTCAGCATCCACAACATAGGCCTGGACGCGTTCGGGCAAGCCCTGGGTCGCGACATCAATGTCACGGATACTGCCGTCGAACCTCAGGTCTGTGAGGCGAAGGGCATCGTCAATGCGGCGAACCGCCTGGATCCCCATCTGATGGATCCAGGACACATGACTTGAAACGATTTTCGCGGACGCCATAGCGCGCTCTTCGGCGCGTTCGATCGTCGCGAAATACGATTGAGCAGCCCATGTGCCGAGTATCGACAGGAGCGCGATGAGGGCTGCGGCCGTGGCAATTGCCGCAACCTTCGACACCGATCGGGTAGATTCGCCCATTGTCACCGCCCATCTCCCTCGCGCTGGTGTCCGGTCATCGACTGCCAACACCGCTAATGAGACGGAACACAAAGATCAACGAAAATCGAAACTGCTCAATCGGAGAGCTAAACCGGCGTGTTGTCAGGCCGCCTGGATCAGGTCGAGGTCGGATGCGTGACTGACCACAGCAGTTGCAACGACCATTTGGGCAACGGCATCTGCAACGTCTCGGCGTTTGGTACTCGACATCCTCGAGGCCCAGGCCGAAACGATCAGCGGTCTTTACAAGGCCGAGGTCGTCCATCGACGCGGACCCTAGCGCAACTTCAAAGCCGTGGGGTTCGCCACGCTTGAATGGGTCGATTGGATCAACAACCGTCGCGTTCTGAAGCCCTCGGAAACCTTCAGCCCGTAGTCCGAAGAACGATACCATGCCATGCTGGACGCGTCAGCCGTGGCCACTCTACCTAAACCAAACGGTCTCCGGCAATGGCGGCGCGGTTCGGTGGCTTGGCTAGGTTTATACAAGCAGATCCTACTTGCTAGCAAAGTCAGGGTTTTCGCGGACTTTCTGAAGGAGAACCTGTTGAACTTCAACCCTTGGTTTGGGCCGCCTGCACTTCGACCGTCACGTGCGAGAGATCATGAATTGCGGACAGTTTGGCTTTGTAAGCGGCGACGCTGAGCGGTGCTAATGATCTGACGGAGACGATGGCGCCGTGATGTCCCGGGCCAAGCTGCCAGACATGAAGATCGATAATTTCGTCACCGTCTCCTTCAATGATCTCCCGGATTTCTCGTGGCAGGTCCTCATGCGGTGGAAGGTAGTCAAGCAGGACTGCGCCCGTATCCCGCATCAGCCCCCACGACCAGCGCGCAATAACCATTCCTCCGACGATCCCCATAGCTGGATCCATCCAGTTCCATCCGTAAAGGCTTCCGAGGAGCAGCGCTGCGATGGCAAGGACGGACGTTAAAGCGTCTGCGAGCACGTGCAGATAGGCAGCTCGGAGATTGTTGTCGGTCGATGCCGCATGATGGTGCCCATGGCTACCATGATGATGACCATGATCATGAGCGCGATTGTGTCCCTGATGGTGCTCATGTCTGTGGTGGTGATGGGTATGGTCGTCCCGCAGGAGCCAGGCGCAGAGGAGATTGACGCCGAGTCCTACCACCGCCACGGTGATCGCTTGCGGGAAATCGATCGCCACCGGACTGTAGAGGCGCATCAGGCTCTCCCAGCCGATCAGCAGCGCAATCAGTGCCAAAACCACCGCACTGCCGAAGGCTGCAAGGTCACCGAGCTTGCCTGTGCCGAAGGTAAATCGAGGGTTGCGCGCATTTTTGCGGGCGAACATATAGGCAAAGGCTGCGATCAACATTGCAGCCGCGTGCGTCGACATGTGCCATCCGTCGGCCACAAGCGCCATCGAACCGTACAGCGAACCGGCGGCGATCTCCACCACCATCATCGTCGCGGTAATCGCAATCACAATCCAGGTGCGGCGCTCGTTGCGAGCGTGATTGTCGCCGAGGAAGACGTGGTCGTGAGGCGACTGAAGGCGCGTGTTCGAGCTCATTTCAAATACGTCCTGATGGCTTCGATGAGTTCGGCCGCACCTTGTGCGCGGGCCTTGTCCGGATCGGTCTGCGGGTTCGAAACATGCTCCCGGATGTGGTCCTCGATCAGTTCCCCAGTCAAGCCGGAGACGGCGCCGCGAATGGAAGCCACGAGGTTTAAGACCTCGCCGCATGGCGCATCTGCCTCCAGTGAACGTTCCACCGCCTCGATTTGTCCCTTGAGCCGCCGAACGCGGGCGAGCAGCTTGTCTTTATGTTTGTTGATATGGCCCATAACATAGGGGGGTACCCTATATCACCTGGTCGTGCAAGTCCTCGTTCCGAGCACTTGACCTTACCATAATAGGAAGGTGCATGCTGATTTACGGTTGATGGAAATCAATCCGCAAGGCGCCGGAAGCTCCTATTGTGGTGTCCGCGACAGAGAGAGGACGATGAGCGGTACCGTCAGGCTATTGAAATGGGTGATGCTCACCATCGTGGTCTTGGCGATGGTGCTTCTGTTCGCGCCTCCCCAGTCGCATGCAGGTCCACAGCACTGCCGGATTCAAGTCGTCGATTCCGGCGGTGAAAGTCACGTCCAGACAGGCGGCTCGACTGGTGCCAATCCCTTGACCGATACCTGCTGTCAGCGCGTCTGCACCGTGTGTGTCCCGTCGTCGTCGACGATGCTGCAGATACCTGAAAAATTCGAGCGTGCGCCGGTCCGAATCCCGCTGTCCTCAACGCTTCAAGGTCAGATCCCAGCTCCCGGACGCCACCCCCCTCGAACCGCTGCCTGACAACGGCGCCTAAAGCGCAATTTTCCTGTCAACAGCAAGGTCGTCAAAACGGCCGAATCGAGAGAAACATCATGTATCGCAGAGACTTTCTGAAAACGCTTGCCTTGGGTTCCGTGGCCCTGTCCCCATTCGGCCAGGCTTGGGCAGCCGCTGGAACACAAACGAACGAGCTTGTGATCGGTAAACGAATACTGGAGGTCAACGGCAAGGCTGCCTCAGTCTTCGGACTGACCGACAAGGCGGGAAACGCCGGGCTGGTCCTCAGCGCGCCCTCGGACTTCGACGTTCTTCTTCGCAACGAAAGTGACGAGGAGACGCTCATCCACTGGCATGGGCTTACGCCGCCTTGGGATTTGGACGGGGTGCCCGGCAATCCGGCTGCACTGCTTCCGCCTAAGGAAAGCCGGGCCTACAAGTTTCCCTTGCCGAGAGGCGGCACCCATTGGATGCATGCCCACACTCTGCAGGAGCAGAACCTGCTCGCGGCACCGCTGATCATACGGACCGCTGAGGATCTTGCCCGCGACGAGCAAGAGGTCATCGTGCTCCTGCATGATTTCTCCTTCAAGTCGCCCGAGGAACTGCTTTCCGACCTTCAGGGCGGTGGCGGTCATGCCATGCCCCCCGGACACGGAGATATGTCCTCCATGATGAACATGCATGGCGGCCATCAGATGGGCTCGGCTGAAACTTCGGCTGCGCCTCATATGATGATGGGCATGGACCTGAACGATATCGAGTATGACGCCTACCTCGCCAATGACCGGACGCTTGATGACCCCGAGATTGCCAAGGTCGAACGGGGCGGCCGCGTCAGGCTGCGCATTATCAATGGCGCGACGGCAACCGCCTTCACGATCGATACGGGCGGACTCGAGGGTGAGCTGATCGCTGTCGATGGGATGGACGTCGTCCCGCTCCGTGGCCGCCAGTTTCCGTTGTCGATGGGCCAGCGAGCTGATATCCGTCTCGCCTTGCCGTCTGCCGAAGGGGCATATCCTATACTGGCCCTGCGGGAAGGGGCTGTTGAGCGCACTGGGGTTATCCTGGCTACGTCCTCTGCACGAGTGCAGAAGCTTGAGACCACTGGGGCAGCCGAGGGTCCGGTTCTCGACCTTTCGCTGGAGCAGAGCCTTCGAGGCATCACACCTCTGGCACGTCGCCCTGTCGATCGTCAGTTTGCTCTGATGCTGGGTGGCGACATGGCTACCTATCGGTGGTCCATCGATACCGACGGCCCGATCGAAGTTAGCCGCGGGCAGCGTATTCGGATTTCCATGCACAACATGTCGATGATGGCCCATCCCATGCATCTGCATGGCCATCATTTTCAGGTCACGGAAATCAACGGCAAGAACATTTCCGGCGCTATGCGGGACACGGTGATGTTGCCGCCCATGGCACGGGTGTCGATTGAGTTCGACTCTGACAATGCTGGGCGATGGCCGCTACATTGCCATCATCTCTACCATATGGCAGCCGGCATGATGACGTTTGTCGACTATGGTCCTCAAGGCGGATGATGTTCGCAGACAGGAGTGGACATAGGGCTGATCTTCCCGTTCGAGAGCTCCAGTTTCGCCATTTGCAGTCGCCCCGCTAATCGCGAGGCTACTGCTGGCGAAACAATCTGTTACCTTCACGACATAAACTGCAGCGCATCCATTTGCTACATGGCGAGCGGTGCGCTGCTGATCAATCTGCGGAGAGAACACACTTGGATGCCTCAGCCGAAATCCTGATCGTTGACGATGACGGTCAGATCTTGATCCTTGTGGCAAAGTTCCTGAGGGCAAACGGCTTTCGCGTTCACACGGCGCGAAACGGCGTGGAGATGGCCGAGACCCTAAAGCGCTTGTCGGTCGATCTCATCGTGCTTGATCTCATGCTGCCGGGGAAGAACGGGCTGGAGATCTGTCGCGAACTGCGCCGCACTTCTTCCGTCCCGATCATCATGCTGACGGCCAAGGGCGACGAGACAGATCGCATTATCGGTCTTGAGGTCGGGGCAGACGACTATCTGCCCAAACCCTTCAATCCTCGCGAATTGCTGGCACGCATCGGCGCGGTGCTAAGGCGGACTCGCACGGCTGGCAACCCGACGACTGAGCGAGCAGGGCGGAGCTTCAGCTTTGCTGGGTGGTCGCTCGATACGATGAAGCGAGAACTGACCGCACCAAGCGGCGTAGTCGTGGATCTCTCGACGGGAGAATACGACCTGCTGCTCGCGTTCCTCGAAGCGCCACAACGCGTTCTCAGTCGTGAATTTCTCTTGGACGCGGCCCGCAATCGTGCGATCGAAGGCTACGATCGGTCGATCGATGTCCAGGTCAGCCGTCTGCGTCGCAAGCTCGACGGGCGTGAAGATCTCATCAAGACAGTGCGCGGCGCGGGTTATCTCTTTGCAACGGATGTCGTTCGTGCCTGATGGTCGTTACGAAACACGGTTACAGCGCTGGTGGCGGTCGATCGACAGCCTGAGGCTGCGGACGGCACTCGTCGTCCTGTTCGGCATCTCTCTCGTGCATTTCGGCAGCCTGTTCACCTACCACCAGAGCTTGGAACAGGAACTGGACCTTGCAAACGAAGTCCGGCTTGCAGACCAGCTTCTGACGATCAAACGATCCGTCATGCGTGCGCCGGTCGATGAACGGGAGGATATCGCGCACGACTTCTCCGGCGGTTCGATAGATGCCCATTGGGGTTCGACTCCCTATGCGGTCGAGGGCGATACCGCCGGTCAGAGCTGGGAGCCACTTCGTCGCAACCTTCGAGCACTTGCTCCAGAGATTGCCGAGGACGGTCTGATTATCGGGCCTGATAACCAGGCAGGAAACGATCCGCATCTGGCAGTCGTGTCGATCAAGTTGCCTGACGCTTCATGGATCAACGTCAATCTCGTCTCCTGGGACCGCAAGGTGCCGCCGCCGGGAGGAATGCTGGTTTCGACGACGCTAATGGCTCTCGGGGCAATCATCGTCTCCATGCTTCTGGTGCGCTGGTTCACGCGTCCACTGACAGCGGTGGCCACTGCGGCCAAGGATTTTTATCGAGGCAAGACTGTCGTTCCCGTTCCGGAAACGGGTCCGCGGGAGGTGGTCGAACTCGCCGCCGCCTTTAACGATATGCAACGGCGCATCGAGCGATTGATCGAAGACCGAACGCAGGCGCTCGCGGCCGTTTCACATGATCTGAAAACGCCGATCACGCGACTGCGGTTCAGAGCCGAGGATCTGGCCGATGGTGTCGCGCGCGATGCAATGGCCGAGGATTTGATGGAGATGGAGCGGATGCTCGATCAGACGTTGTCTTTCCTGCGCGGGGATCGCAGCGACGAGGAACTGAAGCCGATCGATATCGTCGCGATCCTTGAAACTCTTGTCGATGATGCGGTTGATCGTGGCGCATCCGTTGAGCTTTCTGGCGCCAATCACGCAATTCTCACCGGGCGTCGGCTGGCGCTGAAACGAGCCTTTTCGAATCTTATCGAGAACGCAGTCAAATATGGCGAGAGGGCATGGGTCGAGGTCGATGACCGGCAATCCGACATTGTCATCACAATCGGTGATGAAGGCCCCGGCATCGCACCGGAGAACATAGAACAAGCCCTTTCTCCCTTTGTTAGGCTTGAGCCATCCAGGAACCTTGAAACAGGCGGTTTTGGGCTCGGACTGCCGATTGCCCAGGCGATCATTGACGGGCATACCGGTACGCTTCGCCTGGAGAACGGTAAAACGGGAGGTCTGGTCGTCAGTGTCATCCTCCCAAAGGACGCGACAAAACGATCCTGAAACATTCTGTAACAATCGGGACATCGACGGATAAACAGGCGCAGCTACACCGGAGCAATTCAACTTTTGCTCAGGATTACGATGGTCGACCGATTCGCCTCTGTTCTCGCTGGAATCTGCCTTTCTGTCATAGGACTTGCTGCATCCTGTGCAGCGGCCCATGAGGGTCATGATCACGGCGCGCCGCCCCCGCCGGTCTCGACCACGATCGCACCCCGCGCGGACGCATCGACGGTCGATCTCGAACTGGTCGCTGTGGCACGTGGAGAGCGGCTGGAAATCTTCATCGACAGCTTCAAGGGCAATGAACCGATCAGCGGAGCGATGCTCGAAATCGATAGTCCTTCAGGAACTCTGACGGCCGAAGCTTCGGGCGAGGGAGCCTACGTGGCGACGGCACCATGGCTGACAAAGCCCGGTTCATACGATCTTGCCATCACCGTGATGGCCGGTGACCTCTTCGACGTCCTGACAGTTACAATGGTAATCCCCGAGATGACGGCCAGCCCTGTTCCGGTGGCTGCCGCGGATGGTTTCCTCATCAGTTCGGCTTTTGCGCAGGAGGTTGGCGCCCGACTGCAGCGACAGGACATGACACTCTGGGTGGTTGGCGGTGGTGGCATCGTGGTCGGCTTGCTGCTTGCATTGCTTTTCCGCAGCCGCAAGACTGGAAGCTCGACCGCTGCATTAGCCGCAGTCCTCTTACTTGCCGGGGCACCGCAGTCGGAGGCCGCCGGCCCTGCAGCACCCACAGCGCAGGCCGCCGAGCGGGATGTCGCCCAGCGGTTTGCCGATGGGTCGATCTTCGTCCCCAAGACAACCCAGCGTATCCTCGCCATCAGGACCATCTTCACCGAGCAGGCAGCCCACGCGGGGACTGTTGAACTTCCGGCCCGCATCATCCCAGACCCCACGACATCAGGCTATGTCCAGGCCTCTGTGTCGGGAAGGCTTCTGCCGCCACCCGGCGGCTTCCCGCAGCTTGGTGCGCGGGTGTCCGCCGGGGATGTCTTGGCCCTCGTGCAGCCCTCTGTCGGTGCCGCTGATCTGACAAGCCAGCAGCAGCAGGCCCGTGAGCTCGATCAGGAAATCATGCTGGTCGAACGCAAGCTGCAGCGTTTCGAGCGGCTGCAGTCAGTGGTAGCCCGTGCCGAGATCGAGGATGCGACACTGGAACTCCAGGGCCTGAAGGCCCGGCGTGCCAACCTTGAACAGGCGCCGACGGCGGCTGAAGAGCTGACCGCCCCCGTATCGGGTGTCATCGCTGCGGCCCAGGCCGTTGCCGGTCAGATTGCCGAGCCCAATACCGTGATCTTCCAAATCATCGACCCCAGCCGTTACTGGGTAGAAGCACTGAGCTTCGACGCCCATTCCGTGACCGGAGCCGCGCGCGGCAAGTTCATGGATGGCAGAACCGCCTCTCTCTCCTATCGGGGCAGCGGGCTTGCGGATCGCAATCAGGCGATTCCGATCCATTTCAGCGTCGAAGGCCAGACAGAAGGTATTCGTGCCGGACAGTTGCTGACGGTACTCTCTTCCACCACGGATGAGCGCACAGGCATTGCCGTGCCACGCACCAGTGTTCTGCGAGCCTCCAATGGGCAGACACTTGTCTATGAACATACCAATGCAGAACGTTTCGTGCCGAAGGAAGTCCGTACCGAGCCGCTGGATGGTGACCGTCTTCTCATCGTCTCCGGGATCGAAGCCGGAAAGCGCATCGTCACACAGGGTACCGAACTCCTGAACCAGATCCGCTGAGGCTCCGATGTTCAACTTTCTCGTTACCCAGTCGCTGCGGAACCGCCTGTTCGTCTTGGCGATTGCCGCAGTCCTGATGATCTACGGGGCCTTTACGGTCACAAGGCTGCCCGTTGACGTCTTCCCCGATCTCAACCGACCGACCGTCACCATCATGACGGAGGCAGAGGGGCTTGCACCGGAAGAAGTCGAACAGCTCGTCACCTATCCGCTCGAATCCCAGATGAATGGGCTTCCCGGTGTGAGCCGCGTTCGCTCCACCTCCGGCGTGGGACTTTCGATCATCTATGTCGAGTTCGACTGGGACACGGATATCTATCGCAACCGCCAGCAGATCGCCGAGAGGCTGTCGCTTGTACAGCCTCAACTGCCGGCAAATGTCGTGCCGCAGATGGGGCCGATCAATTCGATCATGGGCCAGGTCATGCTGATAGCCGTGACCGGGCCGGACAATGTCTCGGCCATGGAGTTGCGCGAGCTCGCTGATTTCACCGTCCGACCGCGGATCCTGAGCATCCCCGGCGTTGCGCAGGTCATTCCGATCGGGGGCGAGGTGCGCCAGTATCGCGTTTCTCCGAACTCTGCCGCCATGCGGGCACTCGGCGTGTCCTTCGATCAGATCGAACAGGCGTTGGCGCAGTTCGGCTCCAACACTGGAGGGGGCTTCACCGACCAGTACAGCCGCGAGTTCCTGATCCGTAATGTCGGCCGCACGCAAAACATCGAAGATCTCGCAAACGTCGTCGTGGCTAGTGTCGATGGTCAACCGGTTCTCCTGCGACAGGTTGCCGAAGTCGGGTTCGCGCCGCGCCTGAAGCGCGGGGATGCCGGTTACCAGGGTCAGTCTGCGGTTATCGTCTCGGTAGAAAAGCAACCTGATATCGACACCGTGAAACTGACCCGCGAGGTCGAGGCCGCCCTCAGTGAAATCAGCGCCACATTGCCTGCAGGCGTCAAGGCCGATCAGGTTCTTTTCCGGCAGGCCAACTTCATCGAAACCTCGATCGGCAATGTGCAGAAGGTTCTGCTTGAAGCCATCGTCGTCGTTGCCATCATCCTCTTCGTGTTCCTCCTGAATACCAGGACCACCCTGATCTCGTTGACGGCGATTCCTGTGTCTATTCTGGTCACCGCGATCGTCTTTCATCTGTTGGGGTTGTCGATCAACACCATGACGCTTGGTGGCCTGGCGATCGCCATCGGTGAACTGGTCGACGATGCGGTCGTCGACGTCGAGAACATCTTCCGGCGGCTGCGGGAAAACCGGGAGAAGGGCAATCCGCGCTCGGTCTTCGATGTCGTCGTCTCGGCCAGTCAGGAAGTTCGCTCCGGCATCGTTTATGCAACGATGATCATTGTTCTGGTCTTCGTACCCTTGTTTGCCTTGTCAGGCATCGAGGGACGGCTCTTCGCGCCTCTTGGTCAAGCGTACATCATCTCAATCCTCGCTTCGCTCGTGGTCTCGATCACGCTGACGCCCGTCATGGCCTATTACATGCTGCCCGGCCTGAAACGCCTCGACGAGCATGAGGGCGTGGTCGTGCGTGTCCTGAAACGGGCGAACCGTCGGCTACTCGACTGGTCCTTCGGCCATCCTAAAATCTTGATGTCGACCGTGGTCGCAGGCGTCGTGGTAGCGGTTTTGTTTGCCACCCAATTGCCGCGATCGTTCCTGCCGCCCTTCAATGAAGGCACGCTGACGATCAGCATGCTCTTCAACCCCGGCATCTCGCTTGCCGAGAGCAATCGGGTCGGTCTGATTGCTGAGCGGTTGATCATGGAAGTGCCGGAGGTCGAGCAGGTCGGTCGTCGCACGGGACGCGCCGAGCTCGACGAACATGCAGAGGGCGTCCACTCGTCCGAAATCGAAGTGGCGCTCGCTGCAGACGGTCGGTCCAAGGACGAGATCATTGCCGATATCCGCTCGCGGCTCTCGGTTCTGCCCGTTGCCACCAATGTCGGCCAGCCGATCTCGCATCGCCTCGATCATATGTTGTCAGGCGTGCGCGCCCAGATCGCGCTGAAGATCTTCGGCGAGGATCTCGACAGCATTCGGGGCTTTGCCGAGGAGTTTCGCGGCAAGCTGGCTGAGATCCCGGGGATCGTCGACCTTCAGGTGGAAAAGCAGGTCCGGATCCCGCATCTCGAAGTGATCGTCGATTACCGCCGGGCTGCCCTTTACGGCATCCAGCCGGCGGCCGTCACCGAGCAACTTGAGCGACTGTCGAACGGGACGATCGTGTCGCGCATTGTCGATGGCAACAAGCGGTTCGATGTCGTGCTGCGGTTGGAGGACGAGACGCGTAGCACCAAGGGGCTCTCGGATCTGCTCATCGAGACGCCGGCGGGCTGGATCCCGGTCAGCCAGATAGCCGAAGTCCGCGAGACGGATGGTCCCAACCAGATCCTGCGCGAAAACGGCAAGCGTCGCGTCGTCGTTCTCGCCAACACCGACGGCGAAGCTGACATGGCAACGGTCATTGCCGAGATCCGAAAGGTGATCGCGACCTCGTCCCTGCCACCCGGCTTCTTCGTCAGCCTTGAAGGCACCTTCCAGGCGCAGGAAGAGTCGATGAGGACCATCGGCCTCCTCTCCATCATCTCGTTGACGATGGTGTTTGCCATCCTTTATTCCCGCTATCGCTCGGTGCTCTTCGTCTCGATCATCATGGCGAGCGTGCCGCTTGCGTTGATCGGCTCGGTCACCGCGCTCTGGATCGCAGGGCAGCCGCTTTCCGTCGCCTCGATGATCGGCTTCATCACGTTGACGGGTATTTCCACCCGAAACGGCATCCTGAAGATCAGCCACTACATCAACCTCGCGATCCAGGAAGACCTGCCGTTCGGCAGGGAACTGGTCGTGCGGGGCTCACTGGAACGTCTGACCCCGGTTTTGATGACGGCCCTGTCTGCGGGTGTCGCCCTGATCCCGCTGATGATCGATGCGAGCGCACCGGGCAAGGAAATCCTCCACCCGGTCGCGATCACGATCTTCGGAGGTCTGGTCACAGCGACCGTACTCGACACGCTTCTCACGCCAACGCTGTTCCTGAAATACGGCCGCAATCCACTAGAGCGCCTCGTCGAGCAGGCTCGCAGTCAGGCGAGTGGTGCGCAACAATCCGCTGGAACGCCCAACCGAACAATCGAAGCCTTTTAAGTCCTACCAGGAGAACTCCATGCGCCGCAGTCTGCTCGCCCTTTCCCTCGTCTTCGTTATGACAGCTTTGTCCGCTTATGCACACGCGCCACGCCCTGGGCCGAATGGCGGGCTGAAGGTTGACGCAGGCGCAAACCACCATGTCGAACTCGTGGCGACAGGAACGACTGAAGTGACGGTCTATCTGTTTGACGCTGCCGACCAGCCCGTCTCTGCGGCCGGACACACAGGCAATGCAATCCTGTTGATCGATGGCGCTATCCGGCGTTTCGCGCTGTCTGCTGCTGAAGGCAACCGCCTCACGGGGACTTCGCCTGTTCTGGTCAATCCGGGTGTGAAGGGTGCGATCCAGGTGATCACCCCGGACGGGACCACCGCGCAGGGTAAGCTCTGATCCGGAAACCTCGCGAGGGAGGGATGGGCAGGATCCTTGACTTGCGGCAATGTTGTAGTGCCATCGCCTTACCAAGATTAGGTCATCGACTTGCGGGAGGCCTTCTGGGCATCTCCCGTCTTTGTTGGGGGGCTAACCGAAGTTCGCAGGAGAGAGAGAATGAGACGCAGAAATTTCTTGGCTCTGGCCGCCACCGTCGCTCTGACACCCTCTACTGGCTTCGCCGCAGTGCCATCGGTCATTCTGCATAAGGATCCCAATTGTGGCTGCTGCTCGTCATGGGGCGATGCCTTCACCAAGGTAGGCTTCTCAGTTCGCACTGTTGAAGAATCGGACATGGATCAGGTCAAGGAACGCCTGAGGGTTCCGGCTTCCATTCGAGCCTGCCACACAGCCGAAATAGAAGGCTATTTCATCGAGGGACATGTGCCGATCGATGCGGTGAGAAGGCTTCTCGATGAACGGCCTCCGCTGGCGGGGCTCGCAGTTGCAGGAATGCCTATGGGTTCGCTCGGTATGGGCGGGTCACCGGAACCCTACGACGTCATCGCAATCCCGCGCGATGGCGGTGAGTTGTATGTCTATCAGTCATTCAAGCCGGACTGACAGGAGCTGCTGCTTTTGCAGGCTACAGTCCAAAAGACTTGAGAATAGGGCACGGGCCGCTTTTGCCGGACGAGCACTCTGCAACCAGGCGCTGGAGTGCGTCGCGGGTGCGGTTGAGTTCGGCGATCCGCGTTTCCAGCGCGATCAGCCGCGCCTTTGCGGCATCACGTGCTCGCTCCCTGTCGTCCCCTGCATCGAGTTCGAGCAACTCCCCTATCTCCTCCAGCGTGAATCCTGCGGTCTGGGCCTGACGGATAAACTGCAGCCGCCTCAGATCCTCGGCGCTATAACGCCTGCCACCCTCAAGGCGCTTCGGGGTCTTGAGGAGACCCTTGCGCTGATAGAACCTGATTGTCTCCACGCCGACGCCACCGGCTGATGCAAATTTTCCGATTGTCATGTCCATTGGGTATTGACTCCGTACCATGGTACGGAACGTATGGTCTTGCCAACTGTTTCACAAGGCAAAGGAGACGTGAAATGTTGGACAGAATTAGCCCCTCGACCACAGCGAAGAAAGCCGTCCTCTACCGGATGGTGACTGCGGAGCATACGTGCCCGTACGGCCTGAAAGCCAAGGACCTGCTGAAGCGATCAGGTTATGAGGTCGAAGACCATCATCTAACGACCCGAGCGCAAACGGATGCATTCAAGGAAGAACATGACGTAAAGACGACACCGCAAGTGTTCATCGCGGGGGCCCGTATCGGCGGCTATGACGATCTGCGGCGCTATTTTGGAAAGCCGGTGGCCGATCCGAAGGCAACCACCTATCGCCCCGTCATCGTGCTGTTTGCGATGACTGCACTGATGGCAATGGGTGTCAGCTACGCCGTCCTCGGCACGCCATTCACCGTCAGGGCACTGGAGTGGTTCATCGCTTTTTCCATGGTCGTCCTGGCCCTGCTCAAGCTCCAGAACGTTGAATCTTTCGCGACGATGTTCCTGAATTATGACCTCCTCGCGAAGCGGTGGGTGCCATACAGCTACATCTACCCCTACGCCGAAGGACTTGCGGGGGTTCTGATGGTGGCAGGCGTTGCGAACTGGCTCTCGATCCCAGTTGCGCTGTTCATCGGCAGCATCGGTGCCGTCTCGGTCTTCAAGGCGGTCTACATTGACAAGCGCGAACTGAAATGCGCTTGCGTCGGTGGATCGAGCAACGTACCGCTCGGCTTCATCTCACTCACCGAGAACTTGATGATGATCGCGATGGCTGCCTGGATGGCATTGGCATCGTCAGGAATGATGCTCGGTCATCAGATGTAAGTCCGTCCTAATATTGCTGGACTGAGCGCCGGCGGAAGTCCGCCGGCTCCACTGATAAAGTCGCAAATTTTGCTGCTGCCCGTAGCGCTCAATAATCAATGGGAAGACACAGGACTCATGGAAATCAGTGCCGCTGCAGGACGTTTTCCGGGACCAAGTTGCACTAGGCTTAAGGGTCTCATTTACTTCGGGATCATATGCTGACAGTCTGGCTGCACTGTTGTCAGCATCAGCCGGGCCAAAGGGCTCACGCGAGACTCTTCCTGAAGATCACCTTGTCGTCGCCTTCCTGATAAAAATCGCGGATTCGCCCTTCCAGCTCATAGCCATTCTTCAGGTAGAAACGCCGCGGGGGTTCGAATTCGTCTACGCCGGAAGTTTCGACCAGAAGAATGCGTGCGCCAAGCGCTCTGAGACGTTTCTCCACTTCTGCAACGAGTTCGGCACCGAAACCCTTGCCCTGTTGCTGTGGATGGACTGCGATCAGCTGCAGATTGAAGGTGCCATCGGTCAGTTTCTCCGGCGCGACGTAGGCAACCCCGACCGGCTGAGGGTTCGTGAGAACGAGCCACAACTCTTTCGTCTCATTGTCGTTGAGGAATTGGTGGACCATCTCATCCAACATTGAAGACGGAAAGAGCTCTGTCGCATCTATGATGGTCTTGATCTCCGGAAGATCGTCGCGGTTGAGTTCTCTTATCATTCAGTTCAGCCTGTGACCTTGTGCATGGAGGAAACATGCGTGTTGCAATAGAAACCCTCGGAACGCGGGGTGACGTCCAGCCTTATATCGCACTTGCCCAGGCTCTTGTGGCACGCGGGCATGACGTGCAGCTTGCTGCCCCGGTGCAGTTTCAGGAATTCGTGGAACGTCACCACATTCCCTTTGTCGCACTACCCGGTGAGTTTCTTACACTGCTTGATAAGCCGGAAGGAAAGGCCGCCATAGCGGGTGGTCGAGGTTTCAGCGGCGGGCTGAAGCTGCTCAAGCATGTTCGCCCATTGATGATGCAGCTATTTGATTGGGAATGGCAGGCGGTCCAGAGCTTCGCGCCAGACATAATCGTTTACCATCCCAAGTCTCTAGTTTCTCCCTTTATGGCGGGAGCGCTCGGGATCCCGCATGTTCTTGCGTCCCCTGTCCCTGGTTTGACTCCGACAAAAGCCTTTCCAAGTCCGCTCCTGCCGTTTTCATCACTGGGTCCCTTTAATCGGCTCAGTCATATTCTCGCGCTGAATGCCGTTGACCTACTATTCCGTGGCGATCTGAAGGCCTGGCGGGAGCGCGTCTTCGGCAGATTTGCCGATAGGCCAGCGCCGCGGGCAGGAACGATCTATGCCTATAGCCCGGCGATACTTCCCAAGCCTGGTGACTGGGGGCCTGATATTCTGGTGAGCGGCAACTGGTTTCTGGATGAGCCTGATTGGACCCCGGACCCGGCACTTGCGCGCTTCCTTGATGACGGACCCCCGCCCATCTATTTCGGCTTCGGCAGCATGCCAGGGCTAAACCCGGAGGCTGTCACCGGGATGATACTACAGGCACTCCAGATGACCGGAAAGCGAGGAGTCCTTGCAAGCGGCGGTGGGGCAATCAGCACCGGCCTAGCCAAGGGCCGAGTGTTCTTTCTCGACAGCGCGCCTCACGACCAATTGTTTCCGCATATGGACGCCGTCGTCCATCACGGCGGTGCGGGAACCACCGCAGCGGGGCTTCGCGCAGGTTTGGCGACCCAGATCATTCCGTTCTTCGGTGATCAGCCCTTCTGGGGTAGGCGAGTGGCTGAGCTCGGTGCAGGGCCGCCACCGGTGGAGCGCGCCAGCCTAAGCACTGAAACGCTGGCAAATGCACTGACTGCATTGGACGATCCGCTGCTACGTATAAAGGCGCAAAGCTTGTCAGATGCGATGAAGTCAGACCTGGGAGTGGAGGCAACGGTCGACTTCCTTGAGCGACGGCTGGCTTTCGCGAGATGAATGCGCTCGAGTATCCATTTGAAGAGCATGATCCCAAACCCGTCCGGTCGCTCAGGAGGGACGTTGCTGAGACCGTTTGCCATGAACTTTGACGCTCTGCAGACAAGTTGCGGGCGGCCACGGTTCGGCTGGGGGCGTCAGTGGTCCGTTTCGAGGTCGGAGGTAAAACCCCGCCCGCATTCCCAATCAACCCGCAATAGGGGTCAGCCGCAATACTCAAAAATTGCCGATTAGTTTCCCGTGGCTTCCGATCGGCTGGCACAGGAGGTCAAGCCCTTTCTTCGCTGTCGGGGGTTGCTTGACTTACGGCGTAGCGCTCGCCGTATCGGCCGTGTCCGTTGGCAAGACAGCGTCTTCTTCAGGTGTGGGCTCTGTCAGATCCGGCGCAGTAACGACCTCTTCACCCATATCGGCAGTCGGATCGGTCACCGGATCGGCAACTGGATCCACCACCGGATCGACAACCGGTTCGGCTGGCGCGGCAGCCGCGAGTTCTTCCCGGATCTCGTCAATCTTCCCAACGGCCGGACCGACTCCGAGCGTCGTCTTTGCCCATCCGAGCATCTCATCATCGATCACGATACCCGGTTTGGCAGCCGCTTCGAGTGCTGCACGAAGCGCGTCATCATCGAGTGTTGCATCGGTGGGTAGGGCGCCTACCCCGTTAGCGAGTTCATAGGTGGCATAAGCTACGGCGTAGTCGCGGATCGCGGCCATGCGCGGATCCGACGAGTTGAGGTAGGCGCGATAATTACGGTTCAACGAATTCAAACCTGCGAGCTTTGCTTCAAGCGGTCGGATCTTTGGCTTTTCCAGCGGAACGGATGCCAAGGTCGTCACAGGGGCTACCGGCTGCTTCAAAGTGGATTTAGCCACAGTACGCTTAGCGCTTCTCTCTGAGCGTCGGATGTCGCTGCCAGCGCTGGTCTTTTTGCCAGTTAAGGTGCCGACGACGTCTTTAAAGAAGCTACCTTTCTGGCTACGGTCAGTGCTGAGGGCATCCCTGGTTTGAGATCCCTGGCCATTTCCACCACTCTTGCCGCTGCTTTTCCCACCAGCATTGCCCCCGCTCTTACCACCACCGTTACCGCCACCATTGCCATTACCGCCGCCTTTATCCTTGGCATAGGCGGCCGGCGCGCCGATACCTGTACCGTCCGGAAATTGTGCAAAGGGTGCTGCCGAAACAGCCAAGGCGAGACAGACCGTAGTGGCCAACTTGTTGAACTGCATCAGCTTCCTCCAGACCAGAACACCGTGTTTGCATCATCACGGCCCAACTGGTTGACTTTCACACACAGCTCTAACCATGCCGCTAATGTACTCATTCAACGTTTAGGGAAACGAAGCGGCCTCTTTGCTATTCATGTATGCTCTCGGTTGGGGGTACAGTCGTCGTCCTGCATGGTGACAGCCTCGGCACTTCATACCAGAAGCACTCAAAGTCGTCGAAAAGGAGACAGGCAACTGTGCGGCGACGGACGGTGTAAGACAGACGCGCCAGGAAAGCTTCACGCAAGCTGATTGTCTGACATTGCCCGCAGCGCCGGATATGATGACCGGAGAAAAGGGTGTCGATTATGGGCTATGACTGGACTGGGACACGCACGCGTAGAATTCGCCGGATCAAGTTGGCGGTGTCCGCAATCATTTCGATTGCAGCTTTGGCTATTCCCGTCTTCGCCGCAAAGCTGCCATAAGCAGCACAGCCTGTAGGCCGGCGGGTAGATCGCCCTGCTAATCCGATGTGGCTCAAGTCGGCTTGAGCAGGCCACACGGGCGGCGTTTGTCAAAAGAAAACATTGCGTGGCGCAAAGGGCGCCTCTGTTGCCTATCGAGTGAGACGGTGCCGCTTCGGTAGCCACTCACGGGCCTTGGCGAAAGCGAGAAAATTCTCAGCAGCCATCGGCTTGGCGAAAGCGTATCCTTGCAGCACATGGCAGCCTAAGCGTCGCAGCATTTCCGCATGGGCCAGAGTTTCGACACCCTCGGCGACCGTTTCGATACCTTGGACTTTCCCGATTTCGATTATGGAGCGCACCAGACTCTGTTGTGCCGAGGATTCCAGAATCGGCTGCACCAGTCGCCGGTCGATCTTCAGCCGCCTGGGCGAGAGTTCAAGGAGGCTTATGATAGAGGCATGCCCAGTGCCGAAGTCGTCAATCTCGATATCGATGCCGAGCGCCTTGATATCCTCGATCGCCTGCTTCAGTGCTTCGTCCGCCGTATCGAACGAGATTGATTCCAGCAGTTCGAACGTCAATGCGCCTGGCCGGATGCTCATCGCCCTCAACTTGCCAATGAGATTTTCGTCCCGCAAGCGCTGACACGAAACATTCACCGAGACACATGGTATGCCCAGCCCTTGGCCTTCCCAACGCGTGGCCTGGAACAGAGCATGCTGGAGGATCGCCTCATCGATACGGGCAACGACATTGAGGCTCTCTGCGACTGGCAAGAAAACATCCGGTGCTATGAAGCCGCGGGTCGGATGCTCCCACCTTGCAAGAGCCTCCACGCCGGCGATCTCCAGCGTGTCGGCAGCGAATTGCGGCTGGAAGAAGGGCTTGAATTCGCCCCGTTCAAGCCCGCGCAGGATTTCGTCACTGAGCCGTTTAACTTCCACCGTGCGCAGGCGCAGTTCGCCGTTGAACGCCTCGACGCGGTTGCGGCCGCGGCGCTTTGCTTCATAGAGCGCGATATCAGCATTTACGAGCAACTGCTCAGGCGTCTCGTCGCTATGACGACGTATTGCGAAGCCGACGCTGGCGCCGATGCGGCAGTCATGGCCCTCAATGGCTATCGGCCTTGAGATCGCCTCTATGAGTTGTGTCGACAGCTGAGAGAAGTTGGCCATCGCCGGATCGCGACGCGACAGCAGTACGAATTCGTCGCCGCCAATCCGAGCGATAAAATCTTCAGCGGGCACCTCAGTTCGCAGCACCGTTGCGACATGTTTGAGAACTTCGTCCCCTGCTGCATGTCCGAGTGTATCGTTGATATCCTTGAAGCGGTCGAGGTCGATATGGAGCAGGCTCAAAGGCCGGCGGTCGTCACTTGCGCCGGCGATTGTAAGCTGATGATCAAGGTAGCGCCTGTTAGGAAGGCTAGTCAGCGCGTCGTGCAAGGAGTTGTGTTCTACGACCAACCGGGCATCTTCAAGTGCCTTGTTCTGAGCCTCCGCAGTAAGTTTGGATCGGAGCAGTTCGTCCTGAAGCTGCACGTCTTCCGTAACATCCCAGTTCGCCCCGACGATACGTTTTCCACCGGAGGAGGTGCTATAGGTCATCCCGTGCGCGCGGATGTGACGGATAAGACCGTCCTGCCCGACGACACGGAAATCAGTTATGTAGGGTTCCTCCGCTTTGATGGCTTGGGTAAAAACTCGCTCAGCACCTTCCAGATCTTCCGGATGAAGGGCATCGCGCCAATCCTCATATCGGCAAATGACCTGCTCCGGTGCGACGTTATAGAGTTTTCGCATGCGCAAGTCCCAGGATAGCGCCTTCGTCTCGCAGTCGTATTCCCAGACGCCCACCTTCGAGGCATCCAGCGCCAGTTGCAGGCGCTGTGACACCGTTTCGAGCCTGTCCTCCCGGTCTTGAAGGGCCAGAATGTGCCGATGCCTGTCCCTCATCAGGTGACCGACCCAGAATATCGGAAGGATGATGATGATGGCCAGAAGCGCCAATGCGGCGCGGAAGAGACCAAGGTGATCGGATGGTTGGCCCCAGCCTTGTGGCGGTGACGCGGAAATGGTCCAGGCTTCGTGTCCGATATCAATCGACATGACCACCGGGTCGACGTCGACAGCGGCATTTGTCCTGAAAACAGATTTCGTCTCTCCGCCAACATGTGAATGGCTGGAAATCGAAACGGCGACCCGAAGGTCCGATTGAAATCCACTGCTTTCGAGGAGTTGGTCGAGATCGATCACCGCAGAGGCAATGCCGAAGAAGCTGTTTTCAGGGCCGGTATGGATAGGATATCGCGCAATCACTGCCCGACCGCCCTGAACGAGATCTACCGGGCCGGTAACGATTAGTCGGTTTTGCTCCTTGACCTGCATTGCCGCTGCGCGCTGACGCTCGTTCTTGCGGTAGTCTAGCCCGAGGCTCGCCTCGTTGCCGGTGAGAGGATAGACACGGCTGACGACGAAATCCGGTGCGATAGCGAGACTGCGAAGCTGGTGGTCATCTCTGAAGATGCGGCTTGCAAGATCCGCAAAGCGGGCAGGGGCCATGTTCGGCTCAATTTCGAATGTAGCGACCAACCCTTGGACCAACTTGATATTGCCAAGAATATTGCCTTGTAGGCGTGAGCGCAGAAGGCCGAGCTGTTCTGTAGTGAAAGAGCGGAGGTATTCTTCCTCAAGCCGACGCTTTTGCACGTCGGCGAGGAAAATGGCGATGAGCACGGCCACTGTCGCGACAATGGCGGGAGCGTAGTATCCAAGCCCTTTAAAGCGAAGCGGGGCGTTCCGGTTCTTCATCGCGCTGCGTTCACCCCGCGCATCTGCCCAACAGAAAATAATCCTCGTACAACGAGTGCGTTTATCTGAACCCTGACAAAATCAATTTAATATTTATTGAATAGAAGCCGAGACATAGGGCCGGGCCCTGAGCGCTTTGGGTCTCTATCGCGTAAACCGCAGCGTCCTGCCAATTAACTTAAGCTAGAGCCCTTTTTTCAATCCTCAGATCCGGGCGTAGCCAGACATCGGTTTCATCCTCATGTAAACGCTACTTCGATGGATTGACGGTTTTGCGAGATAATCCTGCAGGTGGTTTCAAGGCCGTCAGCTTCAATACTCAAGATGAAGTTGGTGGGAACAATTGAGGTATCAGAGACCGCGATGTTGGCGCCATCTGCGCCGATCGAGCGAATGGTGCAGTCGATGGTCGAGCGCCTGTCATTAATTATGATGCGACCTGATTTGAGAACCCGCCGGCGTGATCCAGTCTCCCGGGTTTCGCGGTTGTGGCCCCAGGCTTCGCATCGGTTGCGGCCCGTTTCTTTCGCTCGATACATGGCTGCATCGGCCTGAGACAGAAGTGTATCAACGTCTTTGGCGATAATGGAGGTGGCAGTTACCCCTAAACTCGCCGTGACGCTCAGCGGGCCTGCCGGCCCATCGATGGAGGCAGCCGCTACGGCTTGGCGGAGTTTTTCTGCCGTCGTCAGCGCGCCTTCGCGACCGACATGGGGTAAAATGATGGCAAATTCTTCGCCGCCGAGCCGCCCAAAGAGGTCACCCGCACGTAGTTGCATCTTGCAAGTCGAGGCAACCGCCTTCAGGACTTCGTCACCGGTTTGGTGGCCAAAACGGTCGTTGATCGACTTGAAGTGGTCGACGTCAAGCATGATGCAGCTGACTTCATGGTGGTGCCGAAGGGCTTGTGAAATGAGTCGGTGCGATTCTTCCCTAAACGATCGACGGGTCATCAACCCGGTCAGCGCGTCGGTCGCCGCCAGTTTGGCCAAGGCAACACGATCCATGACAGCCCCGGCGAGCTCTTCGAAGACGCGCATATCCCGTTTGCCAAAAGAGCCGGGTTTGCTGTCGATCGCGCAGATTGTGCCGATTACAAGTCCTTCGACTGTCTTCAGCGGGTAGCCGGCATAAAAGCGAACATGCGGCGGGCTTACGACCACCGGATGCTGAGAGAACCTCTCGTCAAGCAATGCATCCTGTACGATCAACGGATCTTCGGACTCCAGAACGTAGCGGCAGAATGTATCCTGCCGGGGAAGCTCCTCGACTGGCATACCAGCACTGGCTTTGTACCATTGTCGATGGCCGTCGATGAATGACACGATGCCGATTTCGACGCTGAACATCTCCTGGATCAAGCGAACGAAACGGTCAAAGCCCGGATCCCTTGGCGAATCCAGGAGATCGAGTTCTTCTAGGGCTTGAAGGCGAGCGGCTTCCTTGCGCAGAGCGTCAGCCGACAGTTTTCCAAATGGTCGCGTATTTACCATCGTTTCCTCCGATGCTCAAAGGTATGGGCGAAACAGTAAACAAAACCTGGAAGCGGAAGAGCCTGATGGCCGCATGATCTTGCGGGCAAAAACCCACAGTCGAAGCTGTTGTTCAACCTCTATATCCGTCTTGTCAGGAAATGGAGGCGAGACGCATGACCGAGAACACCGCGCAAACGCGTTTGCCGAGCCTGGCGACGATCACGCTCACTTTTGTCGTCATCAGTGCCAGTCTCGGTCTCGGTATGGCCTATGTGCTGATCAGTGAGCGCGCCAGGGCTTTCGAAGAGGCCAGTCTGCAGAGGGCTTTGGAGACGCGCACACGCGGCATACAGATGGCTATTGCGCAAGCTCTTCACCGGGAATGGGTGAACTTGGCAGCAACGCGCCAGCAGGCAATCGGGCAAACGCCGGCGGAACTGCAGGAGCGTCTGAATTCGATCGTCGGTGACGGAGATGTCGTTTCCTGGGCGGGCGTTGCCGAACCGGACGGCACCGTCATCGCAGCCTCTAACGGCTTGTTGCTCGGCCAGAATGTCGGAGAGCGTCCCTGGTTTCGTGAGGGATTGAAAGGTCCGTTCGCAGGCGATGTTCATGAGGCGGTGCTTCTTGCCTCCTTGTTGCCGCAGACGAGTGAGCCTTTACGTTTCATCGATTTTGCCGTGCCTGTCGACGATGGCAATGGCGGCGTCCGTGGCGTGCTCGGTGTTCATCTCAACGCCTCCTGGATCAAGCGGATCATTGACGAACTGGCTCACGCATTGAACGTTGACATCGTCATCGTCGGGGCAACCGGCGGCATTTCGATCTCATCGGTGCCGGACTTGCCCGACCTGTCAGGTTTGGCGAGCCTTCAGCGGGCACGCACCGGTGCCATTGGTGCAAGCCTTGAGCAGTGGCCGGATGATCAGGCTTATTTTACGTTAACCGTTCCTGAGTTGACGTACCAAGACCTGCCAAAGTTCGGCTGGAACATCGTGGCACGCATCGATGGGCAAGCAGCGACCGTGCCTGCGCGAGAGATGTCGAATTATCTGATCCTGCGCCTGCTCGGCATGGCGACAATCCTTCTCCTTTTGACGGCTCTCTACATCGTTGCTTTCATCAGGCCCCTTTCGCGCCTGGCAAAAAATGCCGCCGAAATCGCCGAGGGACACGAGATCTATCCGATGGAGAGCAATCGCACCCGGGAAATCCAGATGATCAGCTCGGCGCTTGCAAGATTGCAGGCCGATAGCCGGCACAGCGACTGATCAATCAAAGTCTGCTGGCGCGCTTGAAAACCGAGCCAATGATAGCGCTGAGGCGCGTCGAGGTTATGCTTGGTACGACGCCTTCGACATAAAGGCGCTTGAGCAGGCGTTCATACTGCCTGTCGGACAGGTTGAGAGACAGAAGAGAACCGTCTACGGTTGCTTCAAGCACATGCGCTGGCATATCGCCCAAGTCACGAAACTTGATCTCCAATGGCGCACCAACCTTCATGGACACGCCTCTGATCCGGGCGGTCCCCTGGGTCAGATCCGTCAGCCATACGCGTCTCAGGCGGCCTTCATAGAGGATCACGCATCGTTCGGGATGATCCGCCAGATGCTGCTCGGCCCGAGGCAGTTCGACGCAGACAGCCAGTGTCACGGACAGGATCAGGAGGTTGTAGATCGTCCAGAAGAGGATCACGACCTTGCCATCGCCCGCATCATTGAAAGCGAAGGAATCGACAAAGATGCCGATGACCAAGCCAGCGACAGTGGCCACAAACAGAATGAGGAACGGCATCATCAAACGCCACTGGATGACGACCTTGGTCCGGTCGCCGCCCTTCGCCGTTACGCTGAACGGATGACCTTTCGGGCGGATCAATCCGACGACCGCAGCACGGGTGATGGGAATAGCACCAAGCAACTGGCTGACGTCATTGACGACGGGGACGATTAGGCCGCCAGAGACGAAGTTGAGGGAAAACAGGACCCACATGTAGTAGGGCGTGAAATAGGTGATGATGTCGGGGACGGCTGCATCGACCACGGTGATGTTGAAGAACCAGTAGAGGAGAGGAAAGGTCACCGCTGCCAGTCGAAACGAAAATGTACTGAGCCAGAAGATAACAGAGTCCGCGACGCTCCACCTGTCACGAAGACGCAAGCCGTTACGACCGAGTGGCCCCAGCCGACTGCGTGCAATTTGCATGAGCCCAAGACACCAACGCGCGCGCTGCGTGACATATTCTTTCAGGCCTTCCGGCGCGAGCCCTTCCGTCAATGCCTCGTTGAGGTAAAGCGTCTTGTAGCCGGCCTCCTGCAGGACAAGCGTCAGCATGAAGTCTTCGGTGATGCTTTCAGTGGGAAAGCCGCCAATCTCCTCAAGAGCCTGCCAGCGGATTACCGAGGACGTGCCACAACAAAAGGCGATGCCCCAGGCGTCTCGGCTTGGCTGTAGGTGGTCGAAGAAAAAGCGCTGTTCATCGGGATAGGATCGGCTCAGACCTAGATTATGCTGAATCGGATCCGGGTTGAAGAAGTGCTGCGGCGTCTGCACCAGGCCGACATCGGCCGCCCGAAAAAGCGCAAGTGCCCGTGGTACAAAGTCGACATGCGGGACGAAGTCGGCATCAAGCACAGCAACAAAATCCGGTGGTGCGGCTTCTCGTTCCAGTAGAGACAAAGCGTGGTTGATGTTGCCGGCTTTCGAGCCCTTGTTGTCCGGCCGTCGTACGTAGCGCACGCCTTGGGCCTGGCAGAAGTCTTGCAACCAGTCCCGACGTCCGTCGTCCAGAACCAACACATCGCAATTGGCGTGTCCGCTCGATCTCGCGCCGATGATCGTGCGCTCCAGCACACCCCGATCTTCGTTGTAGGTTGCAATCAGGATCGCGACCCTGGGTAAGCTCTCGCCCCACCAACCGAGATTGTGATCGGCCTCCATCGAACGGGACCGCGTGCGGCTCAAGATCAAAAAGGCACTCAACGAGGAGAGGCCTGCTGCCGCTTCCAGCGCAAGGAATGACCAGCTGAACAGGCATTCAAGCGTGAACGCAGCCGGCGCCAGCGTCTCGGTGGCGCGCCAGAACAGATAGCGGCATGTCAGGATACCACTGACGAAAAAAAGGATGCTCCGATGAGCCGTCTTTGTCCGATCGAGTGTGGCAGAACTGAGAAGTGCCAAGCCAAACACGAATACGCATAAAAGTGCTGCCGACCAAAGTTCGCTTCCACTCGTGAGGCCGGCCATGGTCAGTTCCAGACCCGCCGCAGCCAATCGAGAGGCCGATCTTCGAAGAAGACTCTCCCGGTGCGGCCAATCAGGCAGAACAGTTCGGGTTCTTGTCTCAGTGCCGGCACGTCAAGCGTCACGTCGAAGCGTTCCAGATGACGCTCACTCGGCGCGATGGCGAGGTTCTCGTAGACCGTGGAGGCGCCTGAGCCTGCCACACGCGTGACCACGCCGGATAAAAGCTGGTCGCTGCCGTTCATCCGAAACTGGGCTGAGCTGCCAAGCGTAATGCCGTTATAGACGCGCTCGGTGACCGAAAGCGTGACGATGGTGGACTGGCAGTCGACAAGCGTGACGAGGTCTTGTCCCCGCTGTACCGCTTCGCCCGAGACGGCCAGGTAATCCCAGATCAGGCCTGACACATTCGCTTGTAGCGACGCCGAGCTCAGTCTGTTAACCCGCAGCTGTTCAGCTCGGATCCTGGCATCCAGAGCCTCCAGCACGCTTGCCTGGGCAGCCGCACTTGACTGCAGTTGGTCTCTTTGAACCTCAAGCTCTGAGATCCGCTGTTCGGAATAAGGGGCATCATTATAGCCGTCGCCAAGAAAGATGCCGCGTTCGGCAGCGGCAAGATTGATGCGCGCGCTGCGCACGGTTTCCTGCGCATTAGCAAGATCAAGTTCTGCCACTTCGGCGAGCGAGCGGGATTGTTCGAGTGCTTCGCCCGTGCGCACGCCCCGATCGCTCAGACGATTGGATCGATCGAGGCTGAGACGGGCATAACGCAGTCTCGCTTCGGCGACCTTGGCCGAAGCCTGCGCGCCATCGATCTGGGATTTCAGCTGCTCGATCCGCTCACGCTGGTAGTTCTCGGCCCGTGTTTGAAGCGCTTCAATCGAGCTGGTCAGACCTTCAACGGTCTCATTCAGACGATCCAGCTCCGCCTTGGTGGCCAGACGCTGTTGGTTGAGATCGGCAAGCCTCACATTGTCAACGAGCGGATCCACGATCGTTCCAAGCGTATCTCCTCGGTCGATCCTGGCGCCGAGCGGGCGGGAGACGAGTTCAAATGTCCCGGCGATCGGGGCTCGTGTGGTGGTCAGCCGGGCATTGACGAAGGCATCGGCACTGACGCCTGCTGTCTGCTCTTTGATGATGACGAAGAGAGCAATGAAGATAAGGACCAAACCCGCAACTATCTTGATCGAACGCATCACAACCCTCACCATGTCTGCAACAAGGAACAAACTAGCGGAGGTGGCGGAGAGGTTCAGACTGAATTCTCACTCCCAAGATCCATGGTTAAGGCTTTGCTAATCGGCGACAGGCGCGGCATGAAATGGTGCATTTTTGGCGTCATAGGCGGATTGGTCGACCGCGCGTGTCATCAGGTCAATTAATCTCCGCCCCGCGATCGCTGCCTTCGGGAACAGGCGTCGCAAACGACAATCGTTGGAAGCCTCGATCAACAGGTCGTTAACCAGCTCTCTTGGCATATTTGACATGACTTATTGTCAAAATGCTGAGGCAGCGCTTTTTAGCGAGACATGAGGTCGCCTGCTGGTCCTGAGAGACCGTTTAAGCAGTGAGACCATTTTCATGTATCGGTTTTTGCGTCGATTCAGCAGCTATCATTCGAACTGGCAGATCGGAACCATCACTGCCTTATTCGTCGTTATAGCGACAGTTCTCTCTGCACTGGTAACCCATTCCGTACTCGAAATGCGTGGTTCTGCAGACGCCATGGACGACCAACGTGCAATCGAGGCAGCTGAGGTCGCGATATTGTCGATGAAACAGCGCCTTGCTGCCACGGTCCGCGACAATGCCGTCTGGGACGATGCTTACACGGCAATGGACGGCGCTGACGCTGCAAGCTGGGCCTTTGAGAACTGGGGCAAGACCAGCGAGGATTACGATCTCTATGATGGCGCCGTCGTTACTGCGCGAGACGGTACGGTAATTTCCGCTCACTGGAAGGGTGTTTCCTTCGATCCGTTCGCAGTTCTCGGCTCGCATTTTTCCGACCAGATCGAGCGCGCCAATCAGTTCGGCGCGGATCCCGTTCTGGCGTTCCAGACCGTTGACAACAAGCTTCTTCTTGTCGGATCCTTGGCTGTTCAACCCTATGCCGCGACGGCGGAAGCCAATGCATTCAATGTCTTGACCTTCTTCAAGCTCGTCACCCCCGATGTGGTTGCCGGGATCTCGAACGAGTATCAACTGTCTGACCTTGCTCTGACCTTTTCGAATCTTCGACCCGGGCAGCTTCAGCTGCCGATCACCGACATTACCGGCGAGACCGTCGCCCATCTGCAGTGGCCAAGGCAAATGCCGGGAACGCGGGTGTTTCAGCAGGTGAGCGGATATCTCGCAACTGCACTCTTGGTCTTCACCCTGTTCCTCATCGGGATCCTGGCCGCCGGCAGCCTCGAAGCCGCCCGCCTGCGTCGGCTAGCTGCAAGAGAAAAATGGAATGCGACGCATGACCGGTTGAGCGGTCTGCTCAATCGGGCGGGGCTGCTTGACATACTCAAAGCGCGAGAAAAAGGATCAATTGTTCCTTCTTCACTCCACCTGATCGATCTCGATGGCTTCAAGCAGGTGAACGATGCCTGGGGACATGCCATCGGCGACGAGCTGATCAAGCGTGTTGCCGAATGTCTTATGGGGATTTGCGATGAGAACGCAAGGGTTGCCCGCCTGGGTGGCGATGAGTTCGCCATTCTAAGGTCAGGCAAAGGTGACGCCATGCTCTTCAGCGAAGAGGTGATCTCAGATTTGCGCAAGCCCTTCGAGATCGGAGGGCGCATGATCGAAATTGGAGCAAGCGTCGGTTTCGTCTTTGCTGATGACAAAGCGGATGCGTTGGAGCTTCTACGCCGGGCAGACATGTCGCTTTATCAGGCGAAGGAGAGTGGGCGCGGAAAAGCGGTAGAATACTCGTATGCCCTGGACGAAGAGCGTGATCGGCTGAGCAGCCTTGAGGGGCAACTTCGTGCGGCCATCAAAAATGGCGCGATCAGGCCAGTTTTCCAGCCCCTTGTCTCGGCAAGCACCGGACTGATTTGCGGTGTTGAAGCGCTGGCGAGGTGGCAGACCCCGGCAGGTTTCGTCAGTCCTGACGTCTTCATTCCGCTCGCCGAGCGGGCGGGGCTGATAGACGCACTCGGACTGTCCATGATCGAGCAAGCCGTCAGGATAGCCAAGACCTGGGAAAGCCTGGAGCTCTCCGTCAATGTTTCTCCCATCCAGCTGTGCAATCCACTCTTTCCAGCACAGGTCATTGATCTCCTCGAGCAGGAGAATTTCGAAGCCAGCCGGCTGACGCTTGAAATTACCGAAGGTGTTTTGATGTCAAACCCTGATCTGTCGCGCCGGGCCATGGACAGGCTGCGCGAAGTCGGGATCAAGTTTGCCCTTGATGACTTCGGCTGCGGATATGCGTCTATTGGCGCGCTGCGGCAGTTTGGATTTGAGAGAATGAAAATCGACAGGTCCCTGGTATGGGCCTCCGGCGGCAGTGAGAAAGGCAGTGGCGTGCTTGAAGCAACCATTGCGCTTGCCGCGGCACTCGAGATTCCAGTGACGGCCGAAGGTGTCGAGACGTCGACACAGGCGAGCCTTCTGCGCTCCGCTGGATGTCAGCAATTGCAAGGATACCTGGTCGGAAAGCCGATGACGGCAGAAGAGTTAGGGCGCTCACTTGATCGGCAAACAGCTGCTTGAGTGAGATCAGTGCGCGCGCTCGCGAACTACCAAAACAGCCCAGTGTCAGGTTTCGCTGCCGTAGTAAAAAAGTCGCATTCGTTTCAGGTGATATCGTTCGGGAATATTGCCGATAACGGCCACAGAGCGAGGAGCCGCATACGTCGAAAACTAAGTGAGATTTGATAATCGTCAGTTCTCAAGATAACGAGAATTTAGAGAATCCTGTATTTACTCATAGCGATATGCTTACGGCAGTTTAAGGGACCCGTCATGCCGAAACTCACTATCGCCCGCCTGCTTCTCACATTCGCCGCCGTCATAGTCATGGGCTTGGCATCGTCGATCACCTTGCAGAATTACACACTGTCTCAGCTGAAGGTGAACGGCCCGGTTTATGACGGCATCATTGAAGGCAAAGACCTGGTCGCTGACATCCTGCCTCCACCTCTGTATCTCGTCGAAGCTTATATGTTGGCGAGTGAGGCGGTGCTTGACCCGAGGAAGGCAGAGTTGGCTTCCTCGAAGATTGCCTTGCTCGAGTCGGACTATCAGACGCGCCGTAAGTACTGGGAGGCTTCACACCTGCCCGCATCGTTGAAGCAGAAGCTTGCGGAGGATGTGCTGATAAAAGGTGACGCCTTCTGGAAGGTCTACCGTGAGCGCTTTTCTCAACCCACAGCTTTTGGCAAGGCGGCGGGACCAGCGATACTAGAGCTTGGGGATAAATTCTGGATCCATGACGCTGCAGTGCGTGAGCTCGTCGAGATGGCGAATGCTCACCTGGCTGCAGAGGAAAGCCGAGCCGAAGCTACCTCTGTTTCCCTCGAACGGATGGCAATGGTGGGTAGCGGTCTATCAGTTCTCTTGTTCGTTGCTGGCATCTGGTACTTCCGACGCAGAGCAATCTCTCCCTTGGGGAGCATCTCTAGCTACATGACCCACCTCGCAGGCGGTGATCTGACCAAGGACGTGCCGTTTGGCAACCGCTCTGACGAGATCGGGCAAATGGCGCAGTCGGTGGAAATTTTCCGCCAAGCAGCACTCGAGCGCCAGCGTATGCGTGAAGAGGCGGAGAAATTGCGTTCTGTTGCGGCGGACGAACAGCAACGGCGCGCTGCTGCAGTAGCGGAGCAGGCACAGGCTTTGTCACACGTTGTTGAGACGCTGGGCGCAGGATTGGCTCGTTTGGCTGAATGCAATATCCGATACACGATCGATAATCCGTTCATGCCTGACTTCGAGCCGCTGCGTAATGATTTCAACAATGCCCTGGCGGCCTTCCAGACCACCCTGGTGCAAGTTCTGGAGACGACCCAGGCCATTCATGAGAACGGTCTGGAAATGCGCTCCGCTTCTGACAATCTGGCCAAGCGCACCGAACAACAGGCCGCTGCGTTGGAAGAAACCTCAGCGGCCCTGGAACAGGTAGCTGTCACAGTCGCGCAGGCCTCAGAACGGAGCACAGAGACACGCAAGCTCGTTGCCGAGGCGAAGGTGTGCACAGAAGATTCCGGCCTTGTCGTGCAGAACGCCATTGAGGCGATGAAAAACATAGAGCGATCCGCCGCAGAGATCGGACAGATTATCGGTGTAATCGATGAAATTGCCTTCCAGACAAACCTCCTTGCTCTGAACGCAGGCGTTGAAGCGGCCAGAGCGGGCGAGGCCGGAAAGGGTTTTGCAGTTGTCGCACAAGAGGTTCGCGAACTGGCTCAGCGCTCGGCGGTGGCCGCCAAGGAAATCAAGACGCTTGTCTCCAACTCGGGCCAGCAGGTGAACGTCGGCGTTAAGCTTGTCGACGACACGGGCCATGCGCTTGCGCGGATCGACAATTACGTCTCCTCCATCGACAGGAACATCGACGCTATTTCCACTGCTGCGGTTGAGCAGTCCGCCGGGTTGAAGCAAATCAGCATCGCGGTCAATGAGCTTGACCAGATGACGCAGCAGAATGCTGCCATGGTTGAAGAGACAACGGCGTTGAGTCACACGCTCTCCGCCGCCTCGACTCACCTTTCGACGCTCGTCAATAGCTTTGTGCTTAATCGCCGATCGAAGGTCCGAGACGGAAGCGATCGATCAGATGATGCAACCCAACTTCGATCCAGTTCGGTCAGCCATAGACGGTCGGCTGCATAACTAGCGCTGCTGCATGTAACTCCAAGCCTGCTGATCACGTTTCCGAGCAGCGGAGCGTGATCGGCCTCACTGTTCTACGTTGTTCGCATGTCGAGGATCGGGTCCAGGCGACGCTGAACCCACTAGATGGGTTCCGGCGCAGCGATTTTCTCGCAGCGGTTGAAGAGGCGAGAGCGAATTCTAGGCCATTCACTGTTCATTTACCATATGAGACTATTCAACATTAGCCAGTCCGATTGAGAGGAGATGGTTCATGAACGTCGTGCCAAAGAACTTGATGTCTCTTCCGCGTCGGGCTGATCTGTCCGCTTTGGATCGGGCCGCACTCGTTTTCTCAAGTCTCTCGAACCCTGTCAGGCTCGGAGTTCTGCTTCGGCTGACAGAGCGTGAGTGGTCTGTTAATGAGATGGCCCTGGATCTTGAAATCAGCCAGTCAGCACTGTCACAACATCTGGGAAAACTGCGTCATGCGGGCATTGTACGCTCGCGCCGGGACAGGCAGACCGTGTTCTATCACTGCAGTGATGCTTTTGTCATTCGCTTACTCACCGAAGCAGGACTGATGCGGTAGCGGGTGGTGTCTGGCCGGAATAGACCGATCTATCATGCAAGCAGGCGGGATGCTCTCCCACTCCTCCTCTGTGCATGATTGTAGTACTTGGAGGCCTGCTGCACAGATCGGTGCCGCGACTGCTCCATAGCCTCAGGCAGCGAAATCCCACGATTCGCAGCTTCTGTCAGATAACCGGAGCGCAGGCCATGCGCTGAAAACTCCGCCGGATCTAGGCCGGCCAGCTCAGCCCGATGCTTGACGATGTCATTGATGGCCTTCGGGTCCAGCGATCGCCGCGAAACATTGCCCCACCGATCAATCGCCCTGAAAACACTGCCCTTGTCGATTATTGCAGTCGCAAGCCACGAGTTCAGCGCCTCCACCGGTCGACCGCTCAGGTAGACCACTTCGTCGCTGTCGGCACCGCTGGTCTTGGTGCGGCCGAGATGAATGGACAGAGAGGGTAGAGAAGGGCCCCCGTCAATCGGTATCGGTTCTTCCTGCTGCAGCTGCTCGATCTTGAGTCCCGCGATCTCGCTGCGTCGTCGACCGCCAGAAGCAAAGGCTACCATCAGAATCGCCCGATCTCTCACATCGCGCAGACTACCGGTGGCACAGGTCGCTAAAAGCTTTGCGAGTACGTCTCCGGTGACCGCCTTTGCGCTTTTTCGCTTTCTCGGTCGTGGCGTTGCTCGGATAGAAAGTCTGATGGCGGATCGGAGGGCAGGTGAGCCAAACGATCCCTGAAGCCCGCGCCATTTGGTCAGCGTCGACCAGGTCGCAAGCCGTCGGCGCACAGTATCAGGCGCATGCGGCCCGAGAGAACGAAGAAATCCCTGAATCCGCAGCTTGTCCTCGACTTCTGCTGGCATTCCGTGTTCCGGATCTGTCAGACGTTTTTCTGGATCCCAAAGATGATGTGCCACAAACTTCAAAAGCAGGGCTTCGGGTGCCGGCCAGGAAAGGGAACGGCCGGTCGCTGCCAAAGACCAGGCCTGCAGATAGGCAAGATCTGACGTCAGGGCTCGAAGGGTATTGTCTCCCATTCCCTGGTTGACCAGATAGCGCAGCGTCTCGACATCCTGATCCGTCAGCAGCTCGGCGAGTTCGTCACGCCGCTCCATTGGCAAGACGGACGCGATGGTATCGAGCTCTTCCACGCGGCGTGCGAGTGTGTCGCTGCTAGAAGGCGCGTTTGGAGCTTTCCCTGTCATCGTGTGCCTCTCGTTTCTTTAGAGCATTTGCAAAAGTTCCGGAAAACCCGTATATTCCGGAACAAAGGAGATCTGCCATGACGTCAATTGTGACAGCTGCTGCGGTTTCGAAGAATTTCGGCGCCTATCAGGATGCCGCCGTGCGAGAGCCGGTCATCATCACCAAGAACGGCCGGCCGCGCACGGTGCTCATGGCCTATGAAGATTATCTTCGCCTGGCCAAGCGAGACCGGCGGGTCGATCTGACGGCTGCGATCAGTGACGACGAGCTGGCCGCGCTTGAGGCGTCTACGATGCAGACTGGTCTGGATCATCTCAATGCTGAACTGCTGATGGACAAGAATGCTACCGACTGAACCCAAGGTTGGCTGGGTTTTCCGTTATTCCTATCTCTGGCATTGGCAGCATCTCGAAGGCCGGGAAGAGGGTGATAAGGACCGCCCCGCTCTCGTGCTGGCGATTGTTGCGACGCTCGAGGATGGGACGCCTGCAGTCCGTGTCCTTCCCATCACCCATTCCCCGCCGTCCGATCCCAACGAAGCAATCGAAATCCCGCTGGCGACCAAACGGCGTCTCGAGCTCGACGAAGAGAGATCCTGGATTGTGCTGACGGAAAGCAACCGCTTCGTCTGGCCGGGACCCGCCGTCCGACCGATCGACAGCGAAACCGGCTATCACGGGCCTTTGCCACCGGCTTTGTTCGAAGAGGTGAAGCGACGCTTTGTCGAACTGGCAAGGAGCCAGCGCCACAAGGCGACCGTCCGTAGCGATTGAGCAGCTCTTCATCGTGTATCCGTCTTATGGGCCGAACGAAGTGCTTTCGCACGTGCCGTGATTTGGCGCGAGTTTATGTCTTCAACGTCTCCAGATCAATCGCTTCCGATAAGGGTTACTTATCGGGGGTCAGGGACCCCAGCCTCATTTATGCGATGTACAGAACCGTAATGCATATATAGCTTTCGCTTAACGAATCATTTACCATAAATTCAATGTCTTACGATCTCACCAGATTGCCCATCCGGAGCCTGTTGCGGCCGATTTCCGAGGCAGCCGTCGCGCTTACCCGTCTTGATGAGCGCATTGCCCGTTCTGCCGTCGGCGAGGGCTTTCTCGAGCGCTCCCACTTCCTTGAGGCGTATGCCTCGCTCTGGGTCGACGGTGAACTCGTCCATCTCGAAGACCTCGTCCTGCATGATGCCCTGCGCGACATCCGCGCACCGACCCACGAACTCACCATCGCCCGCGACATCCTGAAAACCCGACGCCGCATCGCCGCCCATCCCCCCGCTTGGGCGCTCTCTGCTCAAGGCCTCGCCTCCCTCCGCGGCCGGCCGTGGGCCGGAGCATCATCGGTTGGAGATGGGGAGGGCGTGCCAGATGGGAATGGTGAGATGAGCGACGCTCCGGTTGGGGTAGGGGAGGCGGAGGATCCCGACATGGATGGTCTGGGTGATGCGCTTGCCGCGATCGATGCTGTGCTTGCGCGCTCAAAGGCTGCGACCGAAGAGGCGAAGAAGCCGGGCCGCGCGAAAAACGCTTCGGACAAGGATCCGTTCGTCTACGACCTCGACTGGGATGAGGACGAGCGGCTGGGGGAGTGGCAGGCCGTTTTGGCTCGGTCCCAGGATCTGCCGCCGGTCCTGCAGTTCATCTTGGCGCTCGACGCCTGGAATGAAATTGCCGTGCTCCAGCATGCGCCCTGGCTCGGTCGGCTGCTGGCGGCCTCGATCCTGCGTGAGGGTGGCGTCACCACTGGCGGGCACCTCGTCGGCATCAATCTCGGGCTCAAGGCCATTCCCGTCGATCGGCGCCGGCATCGTGATCGGGAGACGCGAATGCTGGCTATTTCGAGGGCGCTGATCATTGCTGTCGAGACCGGGCTGAAGGAGCATGACCGGCTGGTGCTGGCGCGGCAGATGATGATGCGCAAGCTGGAGGGACGGCGGACGTCATCCAGGCTGCCGGAGCTGGTCGAGTTGGTGATGGCGCGGCCGTTGATCTCCGCCGGCATGGTGGCGAAGACGCTCGAGGTCACGCCTCAAGGAGCGAGGCGCATCGTGCAGGAGCTGGGTTTGAGGGAGATGACGGGGAGGGGGAGGTTTCGGGCCTGGGGGATCTTGTGACGCGGCCGATTCAGTCGGTCTCTTCAACTTGAGTTGCGCTGTCGTACTCAAGGGTCGCCAGGAACGCCACCAAGTCATCTATCTCTTCGTTGTCGAGTGCAATGCCGACGAGAGGCTCACGAGACCATGATTTGAGCGACGAGTAGTACTCGACTCTTTGAGCGTCAGTAAACCTAGTTGCGTCGTACAGTGCCAGCGGGTCAACATGGAATCGGATCGCATCACCAAGGTCAGCCACTGGGCCGGAGTGCGAGTAGGGGGCCGTTTTGGTGACGTTCAATAGAGGCGGCGTCCGGAACTTCTCACCGGGCATTGAAGACGAGAGCGCGTCGCACCAGACGGATGTGGTTTTGCAGTCGCGTGCGATGAAGGCAATGGGGCTTGTCATGGCTCTCACCATCCTCAACGGGCAAAAACTGTGTCGAATTCCTTGAAACCTTTGACCTCGATCGGGTTGCCGCTCGGGTCGAAGAAAAACATTGTCCGCTGTTCGCCCGGCAGCCCTTCGAAGCGGATGACGGGCGGAATGTCAAAGGCAGTGCCAGCAGTCGTAAGCCGAGCGGCCAGGTCCATCCAGCCCTCGAGTGGCAGCACGACACCCAGATGCGGCATCATCACCATGTGCTCGCCGACATGGCCAGTGCGGGTTGTCTCGAATGGCTTGCCCAAGTGAAGCGAAATCTGGTGGCCAAAGAAATCGAAATCGACCCAGGTGTTGGAACTGCGGCCCTCCTCACAACCAAGCACTCCGCCATAAAATCGGCGTGCCTCGTCGAGGTCAGTGACATGATAGGCGAGGTGAAAAATTGAGCGCATTGAAAGAACCTCAGTTGTGACAACGTGACGATATGTCTTGGCGACGGAAAGAAAAGCCATATAATTTCTTTCTCTCAGCGATAATTTTTCTTTTGGACATTCGATTTTTGCAAAGCCTGATCAGCGTCGTGGAGACCGGATCGATCATCTCTGCGGCAAGGCGTGAGAAGCTCACGTCCGCTGCGGTAAGCCAGCGTGTTCCGGCGCTCGAACGTAGCCTGGGTACTACCCTTCTGGTGCGGCACGCCCGCTCGGTGGCTCCAACCGAGGCTTGCCTCCTGCTGCTGCCGCGGATCCGTCACCTGATCCGTGAACCCTCCCTTTTGCGCGACGATCTTGAGGAACGCCAGATTTCAGGCGAGATCCGCACTGGGGCAATTTCCACCGTGATGACAGGGTTGATGCCGGACCTGCTTCACACAGCGGCACAGGTCGCGCCTCGGCTCAAGCTGCGCCTGGTGCCAGGGACTTCTCTGCTTCTTTACGAACAACTTATGCAAGGTCAACTCGACGCTGCTCTGCTTGTGGAGCCGCCCTTTGTCCTGCCTAAATCGCTGACGGCGGTGGCTCTACACCGCGAACCGCTGGTCCTAATGACGCATGACCCAGTCGATCAGCCCGAACACGGGATCGGATAGAGGCAGGCGCCCTCATCCGCTATGACCCCCTATCCTGGGGTGGTCGTCTGGCAACAGCCTACCTCGACCGGGAGCGACTCTTTCCCGAGGTGCTATGTGACATGGATGCACTCGAGGCAATCGCGATCCTTGTTGAGCGTGGTCTCGGCATTTCACTCGTGCCAGCGTGGCAGGGCGCCGACCAGAAAGCGGGTGGCATTTACCTGACGCGGTTGCCGGATTCCGAAAGCCTTGCGCGACAGATAGTCTTCCTTCATCCGGCCACATCTGCCCGGCCGAAGGCGTTTGCCCTTCTGTGCTGTCTTCTGGTGAACGGGGGGCGGGATACCAGCATCGATGAACATCTGTGATGTGAGCCGCAACAAGCTTTCTGCCCGCGACTGCGATAATTTGTGATGCACCGTGAAAAGGCCAGCTGATTTCGAAGGAATCAAGATGCCCCCAATTTCGCTTGGAGGTTTGATTGATCGGCCCGCCTCAAGTATGTCCGGCATGGTTTCAGCCGACGGCACTAACAGGTCGTGCTCACGGCGTTGCCGGCTCGTCAAATCCAGAGCGGATTGTCCAGTTGTGCTAATCATAATGGCAAGGATTGATTGGCTACTGGACGCCAATGCAGTGGCCTAGTTTCCCGGTCGTCAATAGAGACGCGAAAGGAAGCTAAGATGAAAATCACCAATTATTTGCTTGCTGTGATCGCCGCCGGAATGCTTGCAACTCCGGTGATGGCGCAGGCTGATGCCGCTTGCCCTCAGGAGGGCCCTGATGCGCCACTGGCCCTGCATGAGGAGTGGATCATGCAAGGATGGGAGCGGCATGAGGGCGACCCGGCTTTTGTTTTTTCAAAGGAGATGGCAAAATTCTATGATCTCAAGGATCCACGGGGCGTGTTCTGGGACAATTTCGCTCCCGGCGATACGCAACTCTTCACCGATGCCTCTGAATATGGGGGCAACTGGGAAGGCCACGTCAACGCATCTCGATCGATTCGTCACGGTATGACGGACGTGAACCATGCAGTGGTTGGCCGTGAAACCGCATCGTCCGCGATCGGCTTTGTCGGTCGCATTGAACCGCTTGAAGGCAATGTGGTAGCCTTCGATACGCGATCCCAATTGGGCTGGTCCTGTGTCGAGGGCTCCTGGAAGATCAAGCACGAGTTGAACTACGCCTGGATCGTTGAACCGGGTACGATCGAACCGATCCTTGGCAAACGCTTGCAACACTGAAAGTTGCGCCGCGAGATGTGGTGTATTTGGCAACTCCTGAGCAGGATGTGCCGCCATGCAGATCTTGGCATTCAGATTTGAGGAGCGGGGCGGTCTTTAGGCCGTCCCGCTCCTCACGCGTTTTGAATTCTAACCTGGGGCTGAAGCCATGCAAGGCAATCGAGCGTTCATGTCACTTCCAACGTTTAACATGATCAACAAGTGCCCTCAGTTTGGGAGCCATGTTTCTTCGCTGCGGAAAGTACAGATAAAAGCCCGGAAATGAGGGGAGAAAGCCGTCCAGGAGCGGTACGAGTTCCCCTGTCTTTACGTACGGCCTAATATTCTCTTCCAATGCCAGGGTGATGCCGCCGCCGGCAATGGCGGTCCGCAGCATGAGACGCAAATCGTTTGTGGTGATCCGGGGTTGGATCGCCAGGCTGAACGGAACCCCGCTGTCCACAAATTCCCATCGGTACGGCGCAACATTGGGTGCCGGACGCCATCCGATACAGCGGTGGTGGATCAGTTCCCTTGGATGCAGCGGAGTCCCGTGGATTTCGAGATAGGAGGGAGCAGCGGTGATCGCCTCACGCTGTTCACCGCCGATCGCCACAGTGATCATGTCCTGCTCGATAACCTCTCCCAGTCTGACGCCAGCATCGTAACCGGCCGAGACGATGTCACCCTCTTCGTCCGTCACGGTGATGTCGACAGTGATCCCAGGGTTTTCCGCGGCGAATGTGGCAAGGAGTGGTCCGGAAAGGAAAGCTTCGGCGATCGAGGTCACTGCAATCCTCAGGGTCCCACTGGGCCTGCTCTCAGCGCCTATCGCTTCAAGCGCAGTTGCAATTTCCGACAATGGGGAAGACAGCGCTTCCCGCAGCCGCTCGCCCGTTTCTGTCAATCGCACGGATCGCGTGGTTCGCATCACCAGAGCCGTACCGTGAATGTCTTCCAAGCGGCGGATTCCCTGGCTGACGGCGGATCGGGTCACCCCAAGGCGGTCTGCTGCCGCCCGAAAGTTATGTTCTTCAGCAACGGCGAGGAACAGCGGAAGAAGGTTAAGGTCAGTCATGATTGTCCAGCTCTGCTAATCATCCAGTTCATGATTGTGTGGCTACACGAGGAGGCCAGAAGAGTCCACTTTAGCCATGCAAACGGGCCAGTCAGGCATGAAAAGGAGCGGCAGATGGGAAAGACAGTTTTGATAACCGGAGCTTCCAGCGGGATCGGTGAAGGGATCGCAAGGGAACTTGGTGCGAGTGGCGCGAAGGTCCTCCTGGGCGCGCGTCGATGCGAGCGGATCGAGAAGATCGCTTCGGATATACGCAGCGCCGGTGGCGTAGCCGAGACCCGAGCCCTTGATGTCACCGACCGACAGTCCGTCGCTGCCTTCGCTGCGGCTGCACTTTCCCTATGGGGCCGCATCGATGTTCTCGTGAACAATGCCGGGATCATGCCATTGTCTCCGCTTGCTGCCGGTAAGCAGGACGAGTGGGAGCGGATGGTCGACGTGAACATCAAAGGTGTTCTTTGGGGTATCGGCGCCGTCTTGCCAGTGATGGAGGCGCAAGGGGAGGGACAGATCATCAACGTTGGATCCATCGGCGCTCTTTCGGTCGTGCCGACGGCTGCAGTGTACTGCGCGACGAAGTTCGCGGTTCGCGCCATTTCCGATGGCTTACGTCAGGAAAGCAGGTGTGTTCGGGTTACCTGCGTCAACCCTGGGGTCGTTGAGAGTGAACTGGCGTCGACCATAACACACGAGCAGACGATGGCAGCAATGAATGCCTATCGCGCCGTCTCCCTACAGCCCGCAGACATCGCTCGCGCAGTCCGCCAACTCATCGAGGCGCCTTCGAACGTCGACACGACAGAGATCACCATCAGGCCGACTGCATCCAGCAACTGAGGCCGTCCCGGAGGCCTCTACGCCCTCCGATCGCCATGCCCTCATGCATCCAACCCAGGAAACAAGTCATGCAAAATTTGCTCTCGGCCTTGGTCGGCGCAGCCCTTGCGACCCAATCCCCATTAGAAGTGGAGCCAAACATGCAGATTTCACATCCCTATGTCGGCCTATGGGTCACGCAGGATGGCCGGGTCCGGCACGAATTGCTGCCGAACAACAGATATGTCGAAGCGCGCGGCACAAGAGAGCGTGCCTATGAAGGCCGCTACCTAGTGACAGGAACGCATATCGAATACTGGGACGACACCGGTTTCACTGCAGACGGAGACTTCATCAATGGCGTTCTCCATCATGGAGGGATGATCCTCTACCGCCGGTGACCGGGACTGCTCGCACGCGGATGCCAGGCGCTTGAGCCGTAGCGGGTCAGGCTGGTCCGGTTTCCGCCTGCGGGAAAAGCGAGACAAGATAGCCCGTCACAAGATGGCGCATGTGATAGCGCAAGTCATTGATGTCCGGGGAGTGTGGGCCCTTGTTCAACACGGTCTGCACTGTTCCCGCCAGCGTCGCGTGGAGAACGGCGGCGATCCGATCGGGCGCATCAACGACAACATCTGACGTTGTTGTCAGCATGTCCCGAATGGCGCCGACAGACCTCTCGGACATCTGGTCGATCAGTTCGAGGCCCTTCAGGTCATAGGCAACGGCATAGAGGGCTTGCGTTACGTCGAGCCGTTCAGATTTTGCAACTATGAAGCCATCGACCAGTGCCTCGGCCATTGTCAGCAGTGGCTGACCTTGATGTCTTGCGCAGATCCGCACGACCGCTTCGATGACGTTGCTCAGGTGGCGCTCCAGAATGGCGACCATCAAGCCATCGATATTAGCGAAGTACTGGTAAAGCGTGCCCACCGACACGCCGGCGCGTTCGGCTACTCGGGTCGTCGTCAGGTATCGCGGCCCAGCCTCGACCAGAACCTGAATGGCTCCTTCGAAAATCGCGTCCACAGTGGCCTCTGAGCGGGACTGAACCGGTATTTTCCGTGGTTTTGAGGGACCCTCACCGTGCAGCGGCATATGCGAATTCCAAACCTGAATGATCTCTCATATTTTCAGGCTACTTGATCAAACAACGGAAGGAAAGATCATGACCCTCAATCCTGAAGCATTCACCCCTCACCGGCGGGTCGCCCTCGTCACCGGCGGCAACAAAGGGATCGGTTTCGCCATCTCCCGACAACTCGCCAAAGCAGGTCTTCAGGTCGTATTGGGCGCCCGCGATCGAGAGAAGGGTGAGGATGCAGCCCGCTCCCTGCGCTGGGAAGGGCTTGAGGCGGATGCGCTTTGCATCGACCTCGATAATCTCGCCAACATCGCTGAAGCTGCCGCCATCTTCGAACAGAAGTTCGGTTGCCTCGATATTCTGGTCAATAATGCTGGCATCGCCCACCAGGAGGATGGATCACCGGAGACCGCAAGCGTTGAGGCTGTGCGGCAGACGTTCGAGACGAACTTCTTTGGCACGCTTGCCGTCACCCAAGCCTTTCTGCCACTTCTCAAGAAGTCCAAATCCGGGCGCATTGTCAACGTTTCGAGCGAGCTGGGATCGATAACCCATAACGGGGACCCCGATTGGCCTTTTGCCGGACATAAACTGATCGGCTACAACGCTTCCAAGGCGGCGCTCAACATGTTGACTGCGCAGCTTGCCGCAGAACTCAAGCCGCTGGGCATTCTGGTCAACTCTGCCGATCCGGGTTTCACTGCGACTGATCTCAACGGGCATCAGGGGTTCCAGGCAGTCGACCAGGGTGCTGTCGCGCCCGTCAAATTAGCACTGATTGATGATAACGGCCCAACCGGCGGGTTTTTTGGTGCGGACAAAGGCTTGCCATGGTGAGTAGCAGCAAGTAGCGATGACCCGACGCTTCGGGCAGACGGGACGGGCCGCAGCCGGCCGCTCCCCAGACAAATAGTTGTGCGTTCTCCGTCTAGCCAATGCATCACATTCCAATTTTTTGGAAGCTTTGCGCGCTGTTGTGGGATAGATCGTATGCACGCTTTAGCTGTTCAATCCAGCGAGAGGCACACTCCCTTCACGGCCACTTCCGGGCATATTCAAATGAACTAGGCGCTTGATCTTCAGCGTTTATCTGCCGGCTCGCAACCAACGTAATAGCAGGTCGATGGTTCAAATCCGCTCAAGGCGCAGGATAGGTCGCTACTCAAGCGAGGTTATCTGCCCAGCATGGGGGGATTAGTACGTACCGTCAGAGAGGTAACGTCTCAAGCCTTCCCAGGAGCGGAATTCGCCTTGAAATCTTCGACACTTGGTCTGGATGTGCTGTGGCTTGTCAGATCAAGGCGGCTCGGAGCGCTAGTAGCCGGTTGAAAATTCAGTCAATTGCTGAAAGTTAGTGCATTCTATCGATCGGGAAGGTTAAATTGCATTTCTTACGTTCATTTGGGCCGGCAGTGACTGGCACGGCTCCGATGGAGGCTCTGCGCGCGGGCCTTGGAGCTTTCATCGGGCTTTGGCTGACCGGCTATTTCTTGATGTCTCCCGGCGTCGATCTCGAATATGGCCTCTACCTTGTCGCACCGCTCGGCGCGAGTGCCGTTCTCCTGTTTGCCGTTCCCAACAGTCCGCTTGCTCAGCCATGGTCTGCAGTCATCGGCAATACTTCTGCTGCTCTTGTTGGCGTGGCAATCTCGATGTTCATTCACGAGCCAGCTTTACGGATCGCCGTTGCTGTCGCTCTTGCGATCATCGTGACGTTCATGCTGCGAGCGGTACATCCGCCGGCAGGAGCCGTTGCCATGACGGCTGCCATGAGCCCGGAAGCTGTGGAGCATCTTGCCTTCTGGTTCGCGCTTGCGCCAATTGCCACGGGCACGGTCAGCCTCGTCCTGATTGCGATCGCCTATGCCAGGCTGACAGGGCGTCGCTATCCATTTCGTCAATTCGACCAGCAGAACAGGCATGGGACATCTGACAGGATCGCTGTTGAACGGCTGGGCCTTTCCGAAGCTGAGCTAAGCGACATCCTTCAACGGTATCGACAGTCATTCAATCTCGGCGCTGAAGATCTGGCACGTCTTATCGGTGCTGCGGAGCTCCAAGCGGCAGCACACCAGACCGGCACTCCAACTGCGGCCGCCATCATGTCCTCGAACCTGATTACGGTGAAGGCAAACACAGATTTGGGCACAGTCGCTGATCTCTTCCGGCGTCATCGTTTTACATCGCTACCCGTGGTCGACGACAAGCAGCGGTTCCTAGGCATCATCTTCCAGGTGCATCTCATCAGCCGAGCAAGGGAAGATGCACTTCGCCTTGATCGAGGTCTCATTCCAGCTCTGCGAAGGCTAATAGATCCTGAACGGGATAAACCAGTGCTCGCGATCGACATCATGAGTGTCACGGTCCCTCGCGCTATTGCAACAACGCCACTCGGGGCGTTGTTGCCTTTGTTGGGCGATACAGATGTCGATGCGGTTCCCATCCTGGAATATGGGAAGCTCATCGGTATCGTCACGAGAACCGACTTGATCGCTGCGATGGCCCGAGGAATCGCTCGAGCAGACGTTTGATGGCGTCAGTTAGCAGGGCTCAACGCTCCGAACTACGAACGGCATGTGCACCGGCTACGGATCGCTGTGTCGTCCACCCCGCGTGAGGATATCTTGATCTTGGTCGATTCAGGCCCTCATCCTTTCTGGGACAATGTTGCCATCGGCAGGTGAGGTCAAACGGAAGCCCAGAAGCAGGCTCTGAAGGGTGGTGCTTTCGCTGGCCAAGGCTGCGCCAGCAGCGTTCATTTCTTCCACCATAGCGGCGTTCTGCTGTGTTGATTGATCCAGATGGTTCACCGCGACATTGACCTGCGAAAGACCGACGGCCTGTTCCTGGGCCGCAGTGGCGATGGCATCCACGTGGCTAGCGGCCTCCTGCACGAGTTCGTCAATCTCGGCCAATCCGGTGCCGGTCTCGGAGACCAGGTCGACGCCCTGGCGAACAGCCAGTTCAGAATTGCCGATGAGTCCCGAGATTTCCCGGGCGGCCTGTGCCGAACGCTGGGCCAGCTCCCGGACTTCCTGGGCAACCACGGCAAACCCCTTGCCGGCCTCGCCGGCGCGGGCTGCCTCGACGCCCGCGTTGAGAGCGAGCAGGTTTGTCTGGAAGGCAATCTGGTCGATCACACCGATTATTTGACTGATCTGGCTCGATGCCTGCTTGATCTTGTCCATCGCCGCCACGGCGTTTCGTACCACTTCACCGGATCGACTTGCTCTTTCGCGTGCGCTCTTGGTTACGCTGCGGGCCAAGTCTGAGCGTCTGGACGTGGCCGTCACATTGGCTGTGATCTGTTCAAGTGCGGCGGCCGTTTCTTCAAGCGAGGCGGCCTGCTGCTCGGTGCGCCTTGATAGGTCATCCGATGCTGAAGAAACTTCGGACGCTCCGCTGGTGACGGTCGCGACCGATTGGCCGACGCCGACCAGTGCGCGCCGCAGCTGCACCACCGAGCGATTGAAGTCATGTCGAAGGTCTTCGAATTGCGGTGCAAAGGCCTCGTTGACCTCGCAAAGAAGGTCACCGGCAGCTAGCTTTCTCAAGGCCTGGGCCAGTGTGCCGGTTGCCTTGTTCATGCGTGCTTCAGCCTCCGCCTCCGCTGCAAGCTGCATGTCAACTCGGTCGCGTTCGGCATGTTCGCGCGCACGCTCTGCCTCCAGCTCCAGTTCGCGATTGCGGATGGCGGCAAGGCGAAACACTTCTACCGCTTTGACCATGTCTCCGACTTCGTCCTTGCGGTCGGCAGATCGCCCGGTGGGTTCGAGGTCACCCTCTGCCAATCTTCGCATCGAATTGACGAGTGCTTTCAGCGGACGGCTGATGGTTCCTGCCAGAAACACCGACAAGGCGATGACCAGAATAGCCCCGACGATGCAAAGGATCAGAACCGTTCCAAGCCGAGTGAATGCGGCTGCGGCGATGGCGCGTGCCTCGCTGCCGAGACGTTCAAGGCTTGCCGTTTCGAGAGCCTTCATTGCGTCAATGCGCTGACTGGCGGCTGCAAACCAGCGATCAGCACTCAAATCACTGACCGCCGTTGAACCAGTCCCGATCAATGTCGACCGCGTTGTTTCGATCTCTTTCGATGCGGGAACGGATAGCTGCGAAGCGTAGGCGGACTGCCGCTCCTTCTGTTGCAGGGCAAGGAAGTTATCGATCAGCGCGTTTTGCGCGCCAGCCATCCGGGCAAAGGGAGGAATGCGCTCGGGCTCGATGTTGCCTGATGTGATGAAGGTGTTGCCGGTTGCGCGTTCCTGGCCTGCAATCTCCTTCGCCTGCATGAGCAGGTTATAGGCGATCATTTCGGCCGCGATCCTCGACCCGACACCCTGGAGGGACAGTTCCGAGGCGATGCCCGACAGCTCGCCAATAAGGCCGCTGTAGAAATCGAAGGACTGTTTTCCGGTGAAGGAAAGGTTGTCGATGGATTGCCTTGTGGCAGACAGCTTTTGCAGCGCTTGCTGCGCCAAGGTCCAGCGGCGGTTCAGGTCCGTGTTTTCCAGATTGGCTATGGCATCGGCGAGCTCTGGCATTTTTGCCAGAGCCGCATCCGTTGATAGACGCGCCCTGACAAGCGGTTGCTTGTCCGTGCTGCCTTTTGATCCGATGTATCCAGCACTCTGTCCCCGCTCTCCCTGAAACACGTGGATCATCTCGCCCATCACCGCGATTTTCTCGCTCACTTGGACGACGGTCTCCATCTGCCGGTAGGAGTGCCACGAGTCGAGAAGCTCCATCGACGCAAGGGCAAGGGCTGCAACCAGAGGGAACATGATCGCAAGCCAGAGACGCTTGTTGATCGAAAAGTCGGTGATGCGCATCTTTCAGTCTATCCTGAGTTAGGGCATCATGCCGAATATCGTAACATCATGATACGATGTGAATTTTAGTGAGAATTGATGTGTCCGGGTAAAGACTTGCCTAACGTGTCCGACGCCGGTTTGACGATTGCCAAGATTGCATCGAATAAACTCTAACGTGCGTCAATCCAACGCATGCGTGGCCAGCACGATAATCAAGAATTGCGCGTTTTGCGCGCAAGTTTCAGATGCAAGGACGTTGGCAGTCATGAATGGGCGGGTCATCGCCTGTCGCTTGTGTGTCGAGGTTCAAGCGATAGCATCCGGTCCATAAGATAGCCGACAGTATCGGTTCCCACACAGCCACTGAGAACGCATTCATGCATATCGCAGATGGTGTCACAGGCCTGTTCGCGCCGCGATCTCGAAACGACCGGAGGAGCGAGTCTCTCAGGTTTCCTGCCTCGGTGCAGGTTCGGATACTTCATCATGATCTCGTTTGCCCTGATGCCATCGCCCTAGACGTTACCGCCGGTAAAGCGTGGAAAGAGGACTTCGTTTTCCAAGTGCATGTGCCGGACGAGATCGTCGGCAAATTTCTTGGCACCGGTGTAAAGCGCGCGCCATGAATTGCATGCGCCTTCTGGCAGATGAAATCCGCCGGTCAGGTGCTCGAGTTCCGACAGATGCTCTGCCTCGACGTCATGCTCATGGCGCATCTGTTCTATGGTTCTCGTCAGCACCTGGTGGTCGCTGCGTTCCATCAGTGGGAAGAGCATCAGTTCCTCGCGATGCATATGGCTGTGCAGATCGCCCTGTATGCGTTCAAGGAGATTGGCCAGGCCGATCGGCGCATCGGGGTGAGCGCCATGCACGCGCTCGACCTTGGCTGCCAGCGGGATCAGCGAAATCAATTCAGCGCGGTGGGTGTCGTGGTAACGTGTCCTGATATGATTGATCAGATCGACCGTTTCGTCTGGTGCTTCCGTTGATGCGGCGTCGACAAGGCCCCGCAATTCGCCCATCAGGGCTTCAGGTGAAAGTCCCGCAGCTTCGGCCGCCACCTCGAGACTGTCGGTGCCTCCACAACAGAAGCTGATGCCGTGACGGCGGAAAACTGCGGCGGCACCGGGGAGGGAAGTGGCGATCTTTCCGACCGTTTGACTTGGCTGGAGTTCCATTGATTTCACCTTGCTTGCGCTTCAATGCGCTATTGCTGTGGTGCAGATATGGCCAGGAATGCGGTTCCGGTCGTTGCGCTTTCGCAAACAAAATTCGGTCGATACCCTGGGGGCGTTAGAGACTTGGGGTCGTATTTCTTGCCCGCGTGACCCATGCTGCCCCCTCTCGAGCGTGATGAAAGCCGTTCGAGAACTTAGCGGCCGGATAAGAAAGCCCGATCAGCGCCATGGCCTCCTCAGGCTCTACGCTGCCCGATAGCGTGTCCTGGAAGATGGCGGCGATGCGCGCCATGTCGCAGTCCTGCGGCGAGAGACGGAAGGACTTGACCCCGGCCGCTTGCAAGTCCTGCAGTTCGCTGAGCAGGAGCTGGCAGGTATGCGACATGGTCTGTACGCCGTTGAGCACGAGGAAAGACTGGCGGTCGAGCGTCTTGACCGGCAGGCCATCTGGCTCTTCGCCACACACGAATTGGCAGTTGTCCTTGATCCTGCCCTTTGAACGGGCATGGGCGCAGCGCGCCGATATGGCAAGTGGCATGCGGCCGAACACCATGACCTCGAGCGTCACATCGGGCGCGTCGGTCGCGATCTTGGCGATGGAGCCGAAGGGAAGTTCCGGTGGAAGACAGATGCGCTCGGCCCCTCGCTGCGCCAGAAGGCGTGCCGTCGGGCCGTTATAGACATTGACCAGGGGACCGACGAGGTGGCGGCGCCCCTTGATGAGATTGATGGCGGAGAGATCGTTGACCTCTATTCTGTGGTCCGAGGTCTCGATCAGATCTCTGACCATACGGCTTTCGCGCTCCAAGGTCACGAGCGCGAGCGACGAGAAGGCTACGGATTTCCCGGCCCGTTCCAGCCGTTCTACCACCTCTGCCAGATGGGGTTCGATGAAATGCTGCCGCTTTGAGCACACGGTCTCGCCGAGGATGACGCGATCCACCGGCGCTTCGTCCGCGATCTGAAAATAGAAATCGCGCCATTTCGGGCCGTCCCAGAGATAATAGACGGGCCCCAGGGTGAGTTCGCTCATGCTTATCTCCAGCGCTTCTCGTAGGCGCCAACGGTCGTCTTCTGCCCTTCGCTCAGCGCCCTCAGCCCGGCGAGTAACGCACCACGCTCTTTAGGAGCGGTTACCAGCGCCTGACGCAGCGTTGACACGACTTCTGCGACATAGGCCTTGCCGCGCTGGCGTCCCTCTATTTTCAAGGCGGAGACGCCGGCGCCCTTCAAGGCTTCCAATTCGCCCATGATGTCGAGGGAGACAGGATCTTCGAACGCATATCCGCGGGCATCGCCGATGTCGAAGCGTCCCTTGCAAAGGGTGGGATAGCCGGCGGCCTCGCCATGGCTATAGCGGTTGATCGTATAAGTACCGAGCTCTGAAACCATGTCGGAGCCGTCCTGTCGGTATCGCACATGGCTGGCAGGCGAGCAGACGCCGTTCATATTGGGCGATTTGCCGGTGGCGTAGGAAGACAGCGAGCAGCGCCCCTCGGCCATGACGCAAAGCCCGCCGAAAACAAAGACTTCGATCTCGCATTTGACCTTCCGGCCGATACGGGCAATGTCGCTGATCGTCAGCGTTCTCGGCAAGACGACCCGTTTTGCGTCGAAGGCTTCGACGAGAAAATTGATCGCTTCGGGATTGGAAGCAGACGCCTGGACCGAAACATGCAAGCGCTGTTCTGGATAGTGTTCCCTGACATGGGCCATGAGGCCGAAATCGGCCAGGATCAACGCATCGGCACCGAGCCTTACCGCGTCGGCCGCCGCACGATACCAGATCTCTTCGTCGCCAGCCCGCATGAAAGTGTTGAGGGCGACAAATGTCATGCAGCCTTTCTTGCGGGCATGGACAATCGCGTCTCGCAGCTCATCTCGGCTGAAGTTGAGGCCGGGGAAATTGCGGGCATTGGTCTCGTCGCGGAAGCCGCAATAGACCGCATCAGCACCGGCATCGACGGCTTCACGAAAGGCAGCTGGCGTTCCCGCGGGACAGATCAGTTCCATCATTGGATCCCCTTGAGCGATTGGCGCCGGATTTCCTCGGCTAGCCTGTGAACTATGGGCGCGACAGGTCCCCCGATCCGTGCGAGATCACGCGGAAGATCGATATCGCAGTCATCGAGGGCGTTTCTCATCGCAAGCATGGCCTCCATGTCCCCGATCACCTTCAGGTCGCGAGAGAAAAACAGCGCATCCGCATCGCAGCGTCCCTCAAGCAGTGCCAGCAACATGACCAGAGGTGCCTCGACGCCCGCATCCGCCGTGAAGGTATTGCCTTTGCGCAGCACTGTCAGACGCGGAAGGTCTGGTTCGACGAGGAAGACGAGGGGCAGGTCCGTCGGAGAAAACGAGAAACGGCTGCTCTTGTATGTGCCAAGGCGCTCGAACATGTCGCCATGGGCCAAGAGCAGAAGCTCGAAGAGCCGGCGCGCCAGGCGTTCAATCGCCATCAGGGGCATAAGCGGCACGGCTTTCATCGGAAGAGCCAAAATGGATGTGATCTGCATTGCGCCAATTCAAATGGTTAGAACAGGCGCGAACCTATGGGAGCCGCCGGCGGTTCAGATTGCTCCAGCGCAAAGACGCAGCTGAATCCACAGGTCATAGCGGTCGGCATGACACAGATCGCACCGCCTCGTCGCTACGACGGTCTTCAATCCTTCATGACCGAACTCGAAAAGCGGGGGCGGCTTATCCGCGTCGCGCAGCCGGTGAGCCTTGTTCATGAGATCACCGAAATCCACAGGCGCGTCCTGGCAGAGGGAGGCCCGGCCTTGCTCTTTGAGCGCCCGGTCCGGTCGGACGGTGCAGTGTCAGAGATACCTCTGCTTGCCAATTTGTTCGGCACGCGCGAGCGGATCGAACTTGGCTATGGGATCCCTGGCGGCAAGATTGGCGATCTCGCGGTCCTTCTGGCCGAATTGCGCGAACCGAGACCGCCGTCCTCGCTCCGGGATGCCTGGAAGAAACTGCCTGTGCTTCGCTCTGCCATGGCGCTGGGATGCCGCCGGGTGTCACACGCGCATTGCCAGGATGTGGTGTTCGAAGGCAAGGCCGTCGATCTCAACCGCCTGCCGATCCAGTGGTGCTGGCCCGGCGAACCGGCGCCACTCATCACCTGGGGGCTGGTTGTTACCGCATCGCCCTGCGATCCCAAGGATGTCAATGTTGGCGTCTACCGACTGCAAGCGCTGGACCGCAGGCGGCTGATTACGCGCTGGCTTGCCCATCGCGGAGCGGCGAAGCATTACCGACAATGGCAGGCTATGGGGCAGGACATGCCGATTGCGGTGGTAATCGGCGCGGATCCGCAGACAATCCTTGCGGCCGTCATGCCGCTGCCGGAAACCATGAGCGAGCTGTCATTCGCTGGCTTGCTCGGAGGAAAGCGTAGCCGTGTCGTGCGGGCACTCACTCAGCCGCTCGATATTCCGGCGACCGCGGAAATCGTGCTGGAGGGGACCGTATCCAGCACCGAGACGGCACACGAGGGCCCTTACGGCGATCACACCGGCTATTACAATTCCGTCGAACCATTTCCCGTGATGCGTCTGAGCGCGATGACCATGCGGCACAATCCCGTCTATCTCTCGACCTTTACAGGCCGGCCACCGGACGAACCTTCAGTGCTTGGAGAGGCGATGAATGCCCTCTTTCTTCCACTCGTGAAACGGCAATTTCCAGAAATTGTCGACCTCTATCTGCCGCCGGAGGCCTGCTCCTACCGGGCGATCGTCGTCTCGATCGACAAGCGCTATCCGGGTCAGGCACGTCGGATCATGCTCGGGCTTTGGTCGATGCTGCCACAGTTCAGCTATACCAAGCTCATCGTCGTGGTCGATCCCGACGTCGACGTCAGGAACTGGAGCGATGTCATCTGGGCGCTTTCCACGAGGTTTGATGCCTCGCGCGATCTGGTGGTGGTCGATGATACACCCATCGACTATCTCGATTTTGCGTCTCCCAAGCCGGGGCTCGGCGGAAAGCTCGGGCTCGATGCCACCAACAAGCTGGGCGCAGAAACCGACCGGGAATGGGGTCGGGTTCTTCAGATGACGCCCGAGGTCTCAGTGCGCGTCGATGCAATCTGGAGCGAACTTGGACTTGGATCCGCCAAGGCAAGGCCGGGTCAGCCATGATGAGACGTGTTGTCCTCGGCATGTCCGGAGCATCGGGGGCAGCGATTGGCCTTGAGGTCGGCCGGCTCCTGGCGGCCATGAATGATGTAGAACTCCATCTTGTCGTCACGTCAGCAGCGCATCGGACGATCGCACATGAGGCGGGCAACGAGGCGCTGGGGCGGCTCATCGGGCTGGCCGACCATTATCATTCGGAAAGCAATATCGGTGCATCGATTGCCAGCGGATCGTTTCGCACGGCCGGCATGATCATCGCCCCCTGTTCGATGCGGTCTCTAGCCGCGATCTCGACGGGGATGACTGACAATCTTCTTACGCGTGCCGCCGATGTTCAGCTCAAGGAGCGTCGCCGGCTGGTTCTCCTTGCCCGCGAAACGCCACTTCACCTTGGGCATCTGCGCAACATGGTGGCGGTGACCGAAATGGGGGCCGTGGTCATGCCACCGGTCCCCTCCTTCTACCGCAATCCAGCGAGCGTAACGGACCTGGTCGCCCATATCGCGGCTCGCGCCGTGGATCTGCTTGGCTTGACGGACGCGCCCTTGATAGCGGAGTGGAAAGGGTGAGGGTGCGCATGCTCCCCCTTATCCTTTGCGGGCTATCAACGGCATGTAGAACACCACATAACCCAGGAATGCGACGATCCAGGCAAGGCCTGCGAACGGCAATAGCAGCATGGTGTGCTGCGGCCAGATTGCGACCAAGATTCTCAGCAGCGCCGAGAGGATGACTGGTGCATAAATGAGCCAGGTGGTCGTGAGGGGCGACGTCAGCGCCTGACCCGTATGGCCTCTGGTGGCGCGGGTCATCACTGCCAGGGTCACAACCCCGAGGCCGCCGGTCGTCCAGGCATGGATACCTGCCGAAGCAAAGCCGGAGTGGTCCACCAGTATCGACAGGCCGGTGAGCAAGAAGCCTAAGGGAATGAAGAGATAGCCGACATGCAGAATCGTCACGAGGGGCTCCCCGAGCGTGCGGTCGGGGCACCATCTGACCTGGCGCAAAAGATGCGCAACGCCGGCGACGAACATCAGCACCCCCGTGGGAAAGCGGAGGCTTTCAAGACCGCCGGCGACAGCGATCCACATCGCCAGTGCCAGGCCTCCAAGGAGCATGACGCCAAGATCGAAACGGGCGAAATTCTGGGGCATCCGTCCCGGATTGTTCGCCTTCAGCCAGTTGCCGGTGAATGCTGGAATAATGCGCCCTGCGACAAGCGATACCAGAACGAGGATGGCGGACAGGGCCAGTCGGTCCGCGATCTCGATCCGCCCGTAGCGCTCGACTTCATAGTGGAACAGCAACTGGGCTGCGCTTAAAAGAACAAGAACAGCGACGATCTTGTAGTTTCGCCTGTTCGAGGCAGCGATAAGCTCCTTCAGAACGAAAAGCGCGAGCACTGGTAGGAAGGCAAGCGCGATGAGAGCGGCGCCGAGCGTGCCGGTCCATTCCGAGAAACTGATCGCCAGACGCCCCGCGACCCACAGAAGAAACAGTGCCAAGAGAGGCAGGTCCTTCAATCCTGGCCGGCCGGTCCAGTTCGGCACGGCCGTCAAAAGAAAGCCTGCTATCACGGCAGGGACGAAGCCGAAGAGGAGTTCGTGCTGGTGCCAGGCAATTGGGGGCAAGAGGGTCGGCACATGAACGAAGCCCAAGAACCAGGGGATCCAGATTGCAATGGAGACGGCGGCGACAAGGGCGCTACCGGGAAAGAACAGGCGGAAGCCTCCAGATAAGAGACGCCTGTGGACGGAGGGGCCTGGAAATTTGGTCATGTCAGCACCTTTCCTGATCCACCGTTTCCGGTGACCAGAGCAGAGGAATATAGGCCGTGGCCCAGAGGAGGAAGGATAGCGAAAAAAGCGTTGAGGCGAGACCGTAAGCGCCGAAGGGCAGGACGAGGGACGGCGCAAACTCGGGAAGGACACGCAGCAGCACCGACAGAACCAGAATCAGGATCGACAGCCGGGTTGTCTTCGAAAAGCGTAGCGGTTGACCGGTATGGAGCAGGCCTGCAATCGAGAGAACCTGCAGCACGCCCAGACCCAATCCCCCCATCAATGCCAGATGAAGTCCGCCCAACCAGGGCAGAGGCAGGCCAATCAGGGAAAGCCCGCAGGCAAGCAGGCCAGTGCCGGCAAGCGCGCTCGACATCCACAGGCCTGCGAGTTCGAAGGAAAGGCCTTCCCGACCGACAAAGCCTTCGGCGACCCGATCGAGAAAAGCTGCACCCGCGGCCAGCATCAGATAGCCGCGCACGGGATCCGAGAGGCTGATCGCCTCTGAAAGGATCGCCAGCATGGTCAAGCCAACCGAGAGATGGATCCGGCCCGGATGCGGTCTGTAGGGCGAGCTCCTCTCCGTTGGATCGAGGATCAGATTGGTCACCGGTATCGTAATGCGAGCAAGGGCAAGACCGAGCAGGCCAAGAAGCGAGAGCCCCAGCATTCTGATCGCGCTTTCGGACAGATCGTAAGCTTGGAGCGCCATTGCGATCCGCAACACGGCCGCTGCCGCGGCAAAGGCGGTGACGAACAGGATAAAGCCGAGGAGATCGATGCTTTTCTTGATCCAGGCGAGGCGCAGCGCATAGGCGAGCAGGAACAGGATCCAGGCCTGATCGAAGACGAGGCCAAGAACCCAGCCGTCTTCGACCGCAAGCAAGCCGAGCACTCGGGCGCCGGCCCAAAGACCCGCAGCCAGGAACAGAGGACGACCGCTGATGCGCCGCGTGTCTGTCCATTCTGGCAGCGCAGACGTGAGGAAGCCTAATAGCGCGCCGCCGAAGGAGCCGACGAGCATTTCCTGGGCGTGCCAGTGACCAGGAAGAGACGCGGAAGCAAAAGGCAGATCGAGAGCCCAGATGACAACCCAGAGAAACGGCCAGATTGCCGCATGCAAGGCGACAAGGGGAAACATCAGTCTCAGACCTTCGGCGGACATGGCCCTGGCAAAGCCGACCGAGGGAAGCATCCGGATGACGGGAAGCACACTCATGCCAGCCTCCGCTCGTCATGTTCGTAAACGACAGCAAACAGCGGATGATCTGAGATGAGCCGGCGCGCCGTCTCGAAGATCATTTCCTCACTGCGATGCCCTGGTGTGTCGGGAATAGGGACGCAGTCCAGTATTCCTTGGCCGTGTCGATCGAGAACCGCAATCCGGTGGCAGATCCGCAGCGCTTCATGGATGTCATGGGTGATGAAAAGCCCGGCCTTGCCCTTATCTGAGACCGTGGCGACAACGAGATCCTGCATTCGTCGTCGCAAGGCCGCGTCGAGTGCAGTGAAAGGCTCGTCGAAATAGAGGAATTCGGGTTCACCGACGAGCGCGCGGGCAAGCGCTGTGCGCTGGCGCATGCCACCCGACAGCTGCGATGGAAACTTTTCCCAGTCGCTCTCTTCCAGCGCCACCCGATGACAGGCCGCTGCAATTCTTGCCCTTCGCTCGGACCGCGCGACTGGAAGGCCAGATAGGCCAAGCGCCACGTTGGCCTCGACCGTCGCCCAGGGAAGGAGGCGTGGTTCCTGAAAGACGAAAGCTGAGCGCCCATAACCTCGCTCGACTTGACCCTGGCGGGGGATAATCAGCCCGGCCGCGATCTGGGCAAGCGTGCTCTTGCCGCAACCGGAAGGTCCGACAAGCGCGACCATTTCTCCCTGATCAATTTGGAGCCCGACATTTTCGAGCACGGCGCGGCCGAGAAAGACGTGGCCCAAGGCCTTGAGTTTGAGCAGGCTCATCGGCGCACACCCCAGGGTTGGGCGGCTTCCCGCCATGCCTCGGCTTCGGCGCGCAAAGGCTGAACTATTCCATATTCGACGCCGATCAGGGCGATGACCGACAGCAGGATCCAGGCGAGGGCTGCTTTAACGTCGAGTGCGGATCGGGCATTGGCGAGCGCGCCTCCTATGCCGCCGGCATTGGCCAGAAGCTCGGCCATGACGGCTGCCTTGAAGGCGGTACCGAGCGCCATGACCAGAGACGGAAACAGGGCGTGCAGCATTTGCCGCAGCGATATCTTGAACAGGCGGACGAGCGGCGACAGGCCGGCCATCCGGGCCATGTCATCCAACGACCGGTCTCGTGTCTGGACGCCCTCGGCTGCACCGACAAAAACAAGCGGCACGGCGGCGATGGCTGCTGTCGCAATGACCGTTCCAGCACCCATGCCGAACCAGATCATCAGAAGGACGATCCAGGCGATTGGCGGCACGCCGATCAGCAAGGTTACCTGCGGACGCGCAAGCCGCATGATCGCTGGATGACATCCGGCCAGCACGCCTGCCATCGTCCCGAAAACGGTGGCGAGTAAAAAGCCGGCGATCGCTCTCAGGCTCGTCGACAGCACCAGCATCCGGTTGTCGGGATCTGCCGACAGCCTGAACAGGGTCGTGATCGTTTCGGCCGGTGCCGGCAACACGAAACTGCCATAGGCTTCGGCTCCGAGCTGCCAAACGGCGGCAAAGACGGCAAGGCCGCTGAGACCCGCCCAGCCGGACCAGAGGAAGCGCGCCACCCTTGCTGCACGAGAAGCTCGGCCCATGATCATCCCGCCTTACAGATAAAGTGATGCGTCCGGCAAGCGGCCGCCGATCATTTCGGGATGGCCCTGCGCCACGGCTTTCAGCAATGTCTCGATCGACCCGCGCGCATCCCGCGCTGCCGTGGCGACGAGGTTGGAATAGGGGATCGACGCCTCCAGCACAGGCCAGGGCAGTTCAAGTGCCGATGCGGCCTGGCCCGCAGCGCTTGCCGGATCGGCGTTCACCTCGACCGCCGCGCGGGCAAGTCCCGCAAGGAGCGCGTTCGCCCGTTCCGGATAATCGTCGAGGAAGTTTTGTGTCAGGGCGAGACCTGCCTGAGGCATGACCGGCGCCGTTGCGGTGACAGTGCCCCACTCCTTTTGCATATCGATGACGCGGTGCAGCGCCTGACCACCGGTCTTCGCCTTGAAAATGGCAGCAGAGACCGCTGGCTCGGGCAGAAGCGCCGTATCGATACGGCCGGCGAGCAGCATCTGCACGGCTTCGATCGGCGTGCCAGCCCGCTCCACCTTGACCTTGCCGGTCATCCCATGATGGGCAAGCGCCGCGTCGAAGACGAGTTCCGGTGTGTCATTGGGGAAAGGTACGGTCACGCTTTGACCTTCAAGATCGGACAACGCGGCGATCTCGTCGTTGCGCGACACGATATAGAGAAGGCCATTGGTCATGACATTGGCCAGCTTCAGGCCAAGGCCGCGCGTATGAAGGTTTGCTGCGGCCGTTGTTGGCATGACCGCGGCTTGCATCGATCCGGACGACAGGCCCGCTCGCATCTCATCAGGCGTGCGCCAGACCCTGAACTCCATCTTGGCGGCGACATCGCGCAGCAGGCCTTTACCAACGGCATAAGCGACCAAAATCGACGGCCCGGCAGGGGGGCCGTAGATAACCAGGTGGTCTAGGGAAGAAGCCTTCGCCCGCGTGTTGAGGAAAGGAAGGGCAAGGGTCGCCGCAATGCCTGCGCACAGGGCGCGGCGGCTTGGCGCATAGCCGACGGTGTTGGCTTCCATCGGTATCGTCTCATTTATCGGTTTCATGGTGTCAGGCATTCCGCTCGTCAACAAAATTGATGGCTTCACTCATGTTATAGTGGCTTGCCATCAGATGTTTGCCGTAGAGCAAGGAATGGGTGGAATTGCCGGCTGGGATCGTTGTCACATGTCGAGTGCAAGGATTGGATCTGCCCCAAACAGGGCGGCATGTCCTCCTGCGAGCAGCCAGAGTGTGACAAGCAGCGCCAGGACGAGCGCGGCGACCAAATGTCCATCCAGACGCAGCGTGGCCCGTCCGGAGAACAGGGCGATCAAGGGAAATATGGATGTTGAGGTTTCGATGGCCGACCAGCTATCTCCCATCCTCTGTCGCGCACGTTTTTCCGTTGTGATGATCCCGGCGAGGGAAAAGAGCCCAAGGCCGCCAAAAACCAGAAGCGATCGGATGTCGCCGTTTGCTGCCACATGGCCAAGAGACCAGAGGAGGAAACCCCACAAAACCGGATGGCGCGTGATGGCCGTTATCGCCCCGGGAGCAGCACCCGTCATGAAACTGACAGATGCCGGGTTGGGGCTGAGGAGACCGGCTGTGACCAGAAAGAGTCCGAGTGGCGACAACACCAGATTTGCAAGCGCCCATCGGGGATCCGGCCGCCAGATCTCGAGATATTCGGTGCTCCAGGCAGCATGCAGAACCCAGATTAGCAGTGCCACGGATGTTGCCGAATAGACCAGAAGATAAAGACGCAGTCCAAGCATTGCGGTCAGCCTTCCCCGAAGGCTTGGGATGGCCGGCACCGAATGCAAGAACAGAAATGCCGCAAGCGCTAAGGCGACCTGGGTCATGAGGGAAGCACCTGCATCTCGGGCTCCAGACTGAGGAGCTGCTGCAGCAGCATCTGCTCGGCTGTAATGTGGCGCCGGACAGCCTCCTGAAAACCGCGAACCATATGGGCCACCGTGTCGAGGCTCAGTTTGCATCGTTTGCGAGCGACCGCCGCCAAGGTGAGCGACAGTTCTCGGGCGGCGCGACGGTCGACGTGGTGTTCGGACTTGACCTGATCGAGAAGGAGGGAGCCGAAGCAGGAGCCAGCATGGAGCTGAAGGTCAGGATAGAGCTTTTGCTCTTCCAGAATATGGGCCGCGGCAATTAGCGGTTCGATGTGCTTGGCAACCTTCTGGATGCCGCGCGGGATCTCGCCTGTGTCGAAGTCGCAGGCCAGCTCCTCCAGCTTCAGGCAAAGAATAAGCAGATCGCGATGCTTGTCCTCGAGCGCTCTGACCTCGGTGGCGGTCAGGCTGGACCCTGTCGTTTCCATGGTGTGCCCCTTACTGACCGAGAAACAGAATGACGCCGATGGCAAGCGAAGCCAGAACGGCTGCAAGCGTGCCTGCGCCCTGTAATACGCCCATGCGCTTCAGCATCAGGGCAAAGCCCATGATCACAGGTGTCGCTACGACAAGGCCGATCTGTGCATCCGTCATCTCAGTCATTCCTTCTGTTGTGGAAGCACTCTGCCTTGTCTTTCGTCAGTCTTCTTTGCGCTTCCACAAAGAGGAACAGGGTTTGCTCGCTTAAAGGTCATCCCGACCAACGGGAGATGTGACGATGGCCATGCAAACAAGCCTCCAGGAAGAGGCAAGGGAAGACCACCTGCTGCTCTGGATCCTGGTCTGGAGCGAATTGATCGCTTTCGGCATCCTGATCCTTGGCTTTCTTGTCGTGTCGACCTTCGAGGCCGAAGCCTTCGAACTGGCGCGTCTGCATTTGAGACCGGGGATCGCCGGCGCCAATACGCTCATCCTGCTCGTCAGCGGCTACTTTGTCGCCGTGGCGATGCGAAATCGCTTTGATCTAAAAGTCGTGAAACGGCCATTGACCATTGCAGCTCTGCTCGGCTTCTGCTTCGTGGCGGTCAAGCTATTCGAGTATTGGGGTGAGGTTCGCTACGCGCATGATGCGACCCTCGACACCTTCTTCGAGCTCTATTTCATCATCACCGGGTTTCATCTCCTGCATGTCGTCTTCGGCGCTATCGCACTTCTACTGGTCGCCTGGCGCCCGGCGCGGGAAAACCTGGTTCTGATCGCCACACTCTGGCACGTGATCGACCTCGTCTGGCTGGTCATATTTCCCGTTCTCTATCTCGCGTGAGGCATCCCATGACCCGTAGACAACACGAGGAATTGTTAGGCGTGCTCGCCATGCTGATGACTTTCGCGATTGGTGGCGCGGTCGTTACGGCACTTGCCGGCCCAACGATCGTACCGATTGCCGCAGTTCTGGCGATTGCCTTTGCCAAGGGACGGCTTGTGGTTCTCGACTTCCTGGAGTTGCGGGGTGGACATCACCCCATCCGGGTCGCTCTGATCGGTTGGTTGTGCCTCCTTTTGGCCGCAGCACTGGTGCGGTCGCTGGCCGTCGCCCTGCTTGGCTGAACATTCGCCGCGATGCTTGCCGAAGCGCAAAGAACAAAGCCCGGCACAATCTATTAAAAATCATCCCGCAAAGCCGGCGAGGGGATCGCCAGGGCTTCAAGGCGGGGAAACCAGGTCGGCTCGCTCGAGCCCGGCAGACGGAAGGACCAAGGCATGGCAGAGCGCCTGACCAAGACCGGAGCGCGCAACGTCTTCTATGGCGGCTCCATATTCTTTTTTGCGATCTTCGTGGGGCTCACCGCCCATAGTCACTATTACATCCGAACGGTATCGACCGACGAGACGACCCTGACCGACAGCGTCGCCCGTGGCAAACATATCTGGGAAAAGCACTCCTGCATCAACTGCCACTCTATCCTGGGGGAAGGCGCCTATTTCGCGCCTGAGCTTGGCAATGTCTGGACCCGCTGGGGTGGTCAGGATGACCACGAAGGCGCCCGCGAGACGCTTCGTTCCTGGATGGCTGCACAGCCCTCTGGCGTTGAAGGCCGTCGACAGATGCCGCAGTTCAACCTGACCGACGAAGAGATCAACGATCTCGCCGACTTCCTCGAATGGACCAGCAAGATCAAAACGCAGAACTGGCCGCCGAACGAGGCCGGCTGAGCCCTTCGTGACCCAAGGAGACATACTCATGAAATATCAAAGCCAAAAGGTCGCGATGCTGTATTTCTACGGCGCGCTCGGCCTCTTCGTTGCCCAGGTCCTGTTTGGGGTCGTGGCAGGCACGATCTACGTACTTCCCAATACACTTTCCGAGCTACTTCCTTTCAACATCGTGCGCATGATCCACACCAACGCCCTGATCGTCTGGTTGCTGATGGGCTTCATGGGCGCCACCTATTATCTGCTGCCGGAAGAAGCGGAGACGGAGCTTTACAGTCCAAAGCTCGCTATTGCGCAGTTCTGGATCTTCCTGATTGCCGCCGCCGCCGCCGTCGTCGGCTACCTCTTCGGCATTCATGAGGGCCGCGAGTTTCTCGAGCAGCCCTTTCTCATCAAGATCGGTATCGTCATCGTCGCCCTGATGCTCTTGTTCAACGTCACCATGACGTCGCTAAAGGGCCGCAAGACGGTCGTTACCAACATCCTGATTTTTGGCCTCTGGGGTGTGGCGATCTTCTTCCTCTTCGCCTTCTACAACCCGGTCAACCTGGCGCTCGACAAAATGTACTGGTGGTATGTGGTCCACCTTTGGGTCGAAGGCGTCTGGGAGCTGATCATGGCCTCGGTGCTTGCCTTCCTGATGATCAAGCTGAACGGCATCGACCGCGAAGTGGTTGAGAAGTGGCTCTATGTCATCATCGGTCTTGCACTTTTCTCCGGTATTCTCGGCACCGGCCACCACTATTACTGGATCGGTGCGCCGGGCTACTGGCAGTGGATCGGGTCGCTCTTCTCGACGCTTGAAGTGGCGCCCTTCTTCACCATGGTGATTTTCACCTTCGTCATGACCTGGAAGGCGGGCCGCAAGCACCCGAACCGTGCGGCGCTCCTCTGGTCGATCGGCTGCTCGGTCATGGCCTTCTTCGGCGCCGGCGTCTGGGGCTTCCTGCATACCCTGTCTTCGGTCAACTACTATACCCACGGCACGCAGGTGACGGCAGCCCACGGACATCTCGCCTTCTTCGGCGCCTATGTCATGCTCAACCTCGCCATCATGGCCTATGCGATCCCGGAAATGCGCGGCCGCCAGCCTTATAATCAGTGGCTCTCGATCGCGAGCTTCTGGATGATGTGCACGGCCATGTCGGTGATGACCTTCGCGCTTACCTTTGCCGGGGTCCTGCAGGTGCATCTCCAGCGCGTGCTTGGTGAAAGCTACATGGCGGTCCAGGATCAGTTGGCCCTGTTCTACTGGGTGCGTCTTGGTTCCGGTGCCGTCGTGCTGGTCTCTGCCCTGATGTTCGTCTGGGCCGTGCTGATGCCGGGCAAGGAAAAAGAGCCTGTCTTCGGCGGCTATGTCGAGCCTGCCGAGTGAAGCAGCGGCCCCGCTGTTTTTGTGAAGCGGCGGGGCCCCATCAGATTTTAAAGGATCAGCAACATGAACATCATCGCCCGCAACATTCAGCCTGAAATCCCGGCCTATTCTCCTGCCGGCAACGAATGCGCTCTCTTCGAGACAGCCTGGACGCGGCAGTTGCCGCTTCTCCTCAAAGGTCCGACAGGCTGCGGCAAGACCCGCTTCGTCAGCCATATGGCGGAAAAGCTCGGCCTGCCGTTGACGACCGTCTCATGCCATGACGATCTGGCCGCCGCCGATCTCACCGGTCGTTTCCTCTTGAAAGGGGGAGAAACAGTCTGGGTCGATGGGCCGCTGACCCGGGCGGTTCGAGACGGGGGCGTCTGCTATCTCGACGAGGTGGTGGAGGCGCGCAAGGATGTCGCCGTCGTGCTCCATCCGCTCACGGATGACCGACGCATCCTGCCTCTGGAACGCACTGGAGAACTGCTTGAAGCACCACCGGCCTTCATGCTCGTCGTCTCCTACAACCCCGGTTATCAGAGCCTTTTGAAGGCGCTGAAACCCTCGACCCGGCAGCGCTTTGTCGCCATCGAATTCGATTTTCTGCCAAAAGCGCGAGAGATCGAAGTTGTCTCGGCAGAAAGCGGATTGCCCGCCGTCACGGTCGAACCCCTCGTCGAGCTCGCCAGACGACTGCGGGCACTGAAAGGTCATGATCTGGAGGAAGGCGTCTCGACGCGTCTGCTGGTCTACTGCGCGAGCCTCATCGATGCTGGTCTTTCGCCGCGTGAGGCTGTTCGCGCCGCCATGATCGAGCCGCTGACCGACGAACCCGACGTGCGCACTGCACTGCTTGAACTGGCACAAGCGATCATCCGCTAGGAGAATGTCATGCTGGACTTTCTGGAGCTTGAGGAGACGGTCGGGCGCGCCTGGCACAGGCTGGCGGGCGATACCCGCACATGGCCGCGTTACCCAGACGCGGCTGTCTTCCTGGAAGACGTGGTGCCGGTGCTCTCTGTCTGCTTTCGCGGCTTCGGGGGGGAAAGGACGGTGCAACTGGTGCCGGCGCGGGCCAAGACTTCACAACACCGGCTGAAGTTCCGGCAGCGCATGGGGCTCGGCGAAGAAAAGCTGATGCACCCAGCGAGGGACGAAGCGAGCGTGATGTTGCCGCCTGTGCTCGACCTCATGCCCGAGCAGTCGCTCAATCTGGATCTTTATGTCTGGCTCGCGGCCGCTATGGCCGTGATGCCACTTCAGCCGATGACCGAGACCGATCCCCTCAGGGCCGACCTTGCCATGCTCGATGCAGCATCGGCCCTCGAAGATGAGGTTTTGAAAGTCTTTCCCGGTCTCGTCTATCGCTATCGCCGGCTTTGCCGCGCGCTTTTATCAGAGCGTCGGCGCGGTTCGCTGCCGCGGGTCGAGGGACTGCTGGAGGACCGCATCATCGATCTCCTGCGCCGTGGTGCGGGGCTTGCCCCGCTTTCGGCGGGGGACGACATGCCGGGGCGGGCACCTCCCGGCTACCTGCCGATATTGCCTGTGCCGCTCTGGCCGCAGGCAGTCATCAGGGAAGAATGGGCCGGACGCCAGGAAATGGATCAACCGGTTGGCTCAGCCCAGGCGGAGGCGCAAGCGGCCGGACGTCATGTGGCAATCCGCGAGAAGGATTCTGCTGCCAAGGGCGAGCGCAGCCCCTTCATACTCAACCGCTTTGAAAAGATCCTCGCAATGGCCGAGATGGTCAATGTCGACCGGCCCGCCGATGACAGCGACGATCATGATGCGTCAGCCGCCGACGAACTCGACGAAATGGTGCTTGGTGAGCGCAAGGGCCGGCCTGCCGCGAAGTTCCGCTTCGACCTCGACCTGCCGCCAGAAGCGCTCAGGCATTCCGCAATCGAGGCGGAACTCACCTATCCCGAATGGGACTACAGGCGCGGGGTCTATCTCAAGGACCACTGCCGGGTGATTGCCGGTCCGGCGTCTGACGAGGGCCTTTCGCCGGTCCCGTCAGCGGAGATGAAGGCACTGGTTCGCCGCGTGCGTCGCCAGTTCGAGGCAATGCGCCCGCGCCATGAGATGCTGCGTGCACAGGTCGATGGCGCTGATCTCGATCTCGACGCCGTGGTCCGCAGCCGCACCGAACTTGCCGCAAGCGGCGAATGCTCGGATCGCATTCATCTTTCAAGCCGGCCCCAGGCCCATGACCTTGCGGTGACCCTGCTGGTCGACGTCTCACTGTCGACCGATGCCTGGTTCAACGACCGCCGGGTTCTCGATGTCGAAAAGGAGGCGCTTTTGGTGCTGGCCGAGGGGCTTGCCGCCTGTGGCGACATGCATTCCATCCTGAGCTTCACGTCGAGACGGCGGAACTGGGTGCGTGTCGAGACGATCAAGGGTTTTGATGAGCCCATGAGTGCGCTGGTGCGCCATCGCATCGCCGCGCTCAAACCCGGATACTACACGCGCATGGGGGCAGCGCTGCGTCATGCGACGGGGAAACTGGCCGAGCGTCCCAACAGAAAGCACCTGCTGCTTGTTCTGACCGACGGCAAGCCGAATGACGTCGATCACTACGAAGGCCGCTTTGCAATCGAAGATACACGCCGGGCCGTGACCGAGGCTCGCCGCCGCGGGATCCACGTATTCGGCGTCACCGTCGATCAGGATGCCAAAACCTATGTTCCCGCTGTCTTCGGCCATCACGGCTATGCCGTCGTGCCCGATATCCGGCGCCTGCCGGCTGCCCTGCCACAAATCTACCGCGCGCTCGTTCGCTGATCCGCGATCGCGCGAAAAGGAAAGCCCGGCCTGAGCAATCGGACCGGGCTTTCTCGTGTCGCCGAATTGTCTCAGGCCGCAGTCGCGTGGGTTCTTCCTGTTTCTGCGAGATAGGCATCGAAGCAGGACGCCACTGTTCTGACCAGAAACCTGTGTTCTGTGGCGACGGTCAAGACAGCGCCCCGCCAGCGCACGATGCCTTCCGCCAACAAGCTCTGCAATGCCTGATTGGCCTTGCCAAGCACCGCGTCTTCAAGTTCAAAGCCATCTGGCATCGCCCCGAAATCAACCCGGAAGTCGCACATCAGCCGCTCGATGATCCAAGCGCGGACGCGGTCTTCCGGGGTAAGACGGTAGCCTTTCGATGTGGCCAGTTCCCCGGATGAGATGAGACTTGCGTAGCGTCCAATCGCGACGTCGTTTTGCGCGTAGCCTTCTGCAAGACGCCCAATCGCCGACGAACCGAAGCCGATCAGCGTCGATGCATTGTCTGTCGTATATCCTTGGAAGTTTCGATGCAGCGTCTGGCGATCGGCTGCGAGCGAAAGAGAATCCTCAGGAAGGGCAAAATGGTCAAGACCAATCCGGCGATATCCGGCATCGCACAGCGTTTCTGCGATCGCTTCCGCCTGCTGATGTCGCTCAAATGCGTCACCGAGAGCTGCGGTGTCAATCAGACGTTGATGCTTCTTGAAGGCCGGGACATGCGCGTAACCAAAGACGGCGAAGCGTTCTGGGCGCATGGCGGCGGCCATGCGCGCGGTATCCATTGCCGATTCCACGGTCTGATGCGGAAGACCATAGATCAAGTCGAAATTGATGCTTCTGGCTCCTGCCTTGCGCAGGTTTGCAAGCGCTGTTGCCGTTTGCTCGGGCGACTGCATGCGATTGATCGCCTTTTGCACCTTGGGATCAAAACTCTGCACGCCGAGGCTCGCCCGCGTCATCCCGGCATCACCGAGTGCTTCTGACATTTCGCTGGTCAGCGTTCTCGGATCGATTTCCACCGCAAGCTCGGTCGCGCCGCCAATGCCAAAAGCTGCGGTCAGGGTCGCTGTGAGGTCGAGGAACTCCTGTGGCGTCATGATCGTCGGCGTGCCGCCGCCGAAGTGAATGTCGCTGACTTCCTGTCGCCGGCCGATGGCTTTTGCCACCAGTCTGATTTCCTGTTTGAGCACTGTGAGATAGTCGAGGATTGGCGCATCTTTCTGGGTGATGGTGGTGTGGCAGCCGCAATACCAGCACATGGATCGACAGAAGGGCACGTGAAGATAGAGTGACACCGGGTGGCTTTTCGGCACGGCGGCCAGCCAGTCCCGATAGGTGCCGGCTCCGATACTGGGCGAGAAGCGGGGGGCGGTCGGATAGCTCGTGTAACGGGGCAAGCGGCTTTCGCCGTAACGGCGGATAATCTCTGCGTTCATGATATCGCTCCGGTTTCATGCCGCAACGATAGCCGCTCGCCGAAGGACTTCGTTGTCGAAAGGCAAAGAGGACGGGCTTTCAAGGTTTTGCTTGTCACAGCACAACGAAGCCTTTGCGCCGATACTTCAATTTTCTGCGGTGCGGCCCGCCGCATATGACCTTGAAACTTCCATCAAAGAAGGCCCTCGAATGACTGTTGCTGTTGAAGATCATGTTCTCAAACTGGACGTGCGCGAAATCCCCCGCGTGGAAAGGCACCCCCGCATCTTCGGAATGTTGAATTCGCTGCTTCCTGATTATCAGTTGATCTTGACCGTCGATCATGATCCGGTTCCGCTCTATTACCATCTGGAAACGCATTATGATGGGATGTTCGGCTGGGAGTACCTGTCGCGTGGTCCGGAGATATGGGAAGTCCGCATTCGCCGGAAGAAACACGAAGGCTGCAACTGCAACTGCGGTGGCGGTCATTAAAATGTCTGGGAGCGATCGGTCGACAGCGGTCGCTCCCATGCACATTTGTCGTGATCGGACAGGTGAAGTCTAAAATTGGGAGGTCAAGTGTCGACAACAGCCAGTTTCAAAGAACTCGACGTGCGGCCCATCCTTCGTGACGGAGGTGAGCCATTTCCTGCGATCATGGATGCGGTTCAGTCGTTGAAGCCGGGGGAAGGCTTGCGCCTGCTTGCAACCTTTCGCCCGATGCCGCTGTTGAGCGTCATGGCGCGCCGCGGCTATTCGGCCGAACTAAAGGAGTTGGATGGCGGCGAGTGGGAGGTTCTGTTCATCCCGGTGCCGGACATTTCTGCAGAAGTTCTCCATTCAATCGGTGCAGAGGAAGCGGCGGCCTGGCCCGATCCATTGTGGCGGATCGACCTGACAGAACAAAAGCCTCCGGCCCCCATGGAAAAAGTTCTCTCGCTGATCGAGCTCATGGAGCCAGGCGAAGTGCTCTTCGCGGTGTTTTCAGAGGAATCGCGCTTTCTCGGCGCGGAGCTGGAAAAGCGCGGTCACCAATGGGTCGGCAATCTCGATGCGTCAAAGCGTGCCTATCGCATGTTGATCCGCGTTGGCGGCGAAGGCTGACGAGCGGCTTGCCGCTGAACGTGGCATAGGAGGCCTGCATTGTCGCCAAGAAAGAGCATAAAGGCGGCAATCCAGAACAGGCCGGACGCAGATATGAACGGCGAATAGTATCCGGGAATGAAATCGGCTGTTATGCGCAAGCTTGCCGCGATGAGCAGGCATGGAACGGACAGCCGCTGGCACCAGGAGAATTTCTCATTTCGACCGGTATGAAGCCGGATCGAACGCATCATGATTGCAAGCATCATTCCCGTCACGGCCCCGATGGCCAGAAGATGAATTGCAGTGAGCGGACCAAGCATGCCGAGCTCGGTTGCTGCAATCCCCATTAGCCCGACAGCAATCAAGAAGTACGACACCTGCATGGCTGCGATCATCGACGATCGCAGGATGACTGGCCTGAACCATCTTGCTGCGCGCACCAGATGCAAGCTGGCTGCGACGACTGCCATAATGGCCGTAAGTGGGCCAAACGGTTCGAAAGTCCAGATTATCGCTGCAAGGAGAGTGGCGATCAGGACAAGACGATCAATCATGTGATTTGCTGGCGCGAGGCGTGCCCTGCCTGCCTGAGCAAGCCAGGTGTTTGTAAAGCTCGGGATGAGCTTGCTGGCGGTCGCCGTGATCAACAGGACATAGACGGAAAGGCTTGCCCGCGCCCAGCCCCCCACATCTCCTCCGTTCATGGCCGCGATGTGGAACCCGGCATTGATCAGGGAGAGAGACGTGAGGCAAAGAATTGGCTTCGCATCCGCAATCCGCTTGGCGACCCAAACCTCCCTTAAGCAAAAATAGGCAAAGAGTGGAAGGAAGATCCAGTCGATCAGGAGGGTGATGAGGGCCGATGTATCTGCGATCATCAGCATGGAAATGCGACCCGCGATCCAGATGAAGACAAGTCCTGCAATCGGACTACCGGACAGGGGAAAGCGACCGGTCCAGTTTGGAACTGTTGTCATCAAATATCCGACGAGGACCGCTGGCATGAAGCCGAACAGCAATTCATGCGCATGCCAGGCGGATTGGCCGTAGACTTGCGCCACCTCAAGCCAGCCGTTCATCGCGCAAATCCAGATTGTGATGGTCGCGATGGCCCATAGAGACGCCCCGAGATAAAAAGGCCGGAACCCATAGGACAGGAGGACGAGGCCGTCGCGCCCCAGGCCCCGCGGGATCCCGCCACGCGTCAGTCGTTCCTTATCCTTCATGAAAACAGCTCTCCAAAATACTCGATCGTTCCCGCGCAATGATTTCCAAGCAAAGTAATTGATCTCGATCAAAGGGCGCCGACATTTCTATTGTTTGGTCGGCGGCTCAATGACGCACTCTCCCTCATGAGTTCTTTGTTCCAGAACAAATAAAAATGGGTGCCATGAAGTAAAACAGTCTCAACAGTTCGGGCGAAACGCTCACTGCATGACAAGGAGAGAAGATCATGACCCAGAACCTGAATTTGACCAGAAGAACAATGCTTGCCGGAGCTGCCTTTGCAACTGCACTTATCCCTGTTCTCACAGGGACTGTGGCACGCGCCGAAGGTGGCGACATCAATACCAATGCCGCAGCCGTTGCCGGTGACATCGCCAAGCTCGAGCGGGTGAAGGTCGATCTCGTCGCGCCTCCCTTCGTCCATGCGCATAGCCAAAAGGCCGAGGGCGGCCCGAAGGTCGTCGAATTCACGCTGACCATCGAAGAGAAGAAAATCATTGTCGATGATGCAGGCACCGAGGTCCATGCCATGACCTTCAACGGCTCGGTTCCCGGCCCGATGATGGTCGTCCATGAAGGTGACTATGTCGAGGTGACCCTGATCAACCCCGACACCAACAGTCTGCAGCATAATATCGACTTCCATTCGGCAACCGGTGCGCTTGGCGGCGGTGCCCTGACCTTGGTCAATCCGGGCGAGACGGCCGTCTTGCGGTTCAAGGCGACGAAGGCTGGCGTTTTTGTCTACCATTGCGCACCTCCCGGAATGGTGCCCTGGCACGTGACAGCCGGCATGAATGGCGCGATCACGGTCTTGCCGCGCGAGGGCCTGAAAGACCACAAGGGCAACGACCTCGTCTATGACAAGGCCTATTATGTCGGCGAGCAGGACTTCTATGTCCCCAAGGATGCCGACGGCAATTACAAGAAGTACGAGAGTGCCGGCGACGCCTATTCGGATGTGCTCGAAGTGATGAACACGCTGACCCCGAGCCACATCGTCTTCAATGGTGCGGTCGGAGCGCTGACAGGCGACAATGCGATGACGGCTGAAGTCGGTGACCGGGTCTTGATCCTGCATTCGCAGGCCAATCGTGACACCCGTCCGCACCTGATCGGTGGCCATGGCGACTATGTCTGGGCAACCGGCAAGTTCGCCAACCCGCCAGAGCTCGACCAGGAAACCTGGTTTATCCCGGGTGGTGCTGCGGGTGCTGCCTACTACACCTTCCAGCAGCCCGGCATTTACGCCTATGTCAACCACAACCTGATCGAAGCCTTCGAAAAGGGTGCGGCGGCCCACTTCAAGGTCACCGGCGACTGGAACGACGATCTGATGACCGCCGTGGTGAAGCCGGGAAGCTGATCCTTGTGCATGCACGGGGTGCTCGATGAGCACCCCGTGGACTTCCTCTCAAACTCGTTGGAAATCGCCATGTCCGGCGCCATTCTCACTCCAAGGCAGCCCAATTCGGTCGGCTCGGTGCTGCTGCCGCTTGTGCTCATCAGCGCTCTGTCCGCCGCCGTCGTCATTCAATCGGGCATCGTGCGGATGAGTGGTGTCGCCGATCTGCCACCGCCTCAAACCATTTCGGTGGCTGCTGGACGGTTCGCCTACCGTCAGCCGGGCGAATTTTACCGTGCTGGATACGCCGTCGACGGGCCGAAGGCCGATTATGAGATGACGTCTCCTCTCACGATCATGAAGTATCAGGTCAGCACAAAGGACTATGATGCCTGCGTGGCCGATGGAGCCTGCCCGGCCCGGGAATCGGCCACTCCATCGCGCTCTGACATGCCGGTAACCGGCGTCAGCCACGACGACGCGACAATGTTTGCCCGGTGGTTTTCGAAAAAGAGCGGCGGAATCTGGCGACTGCCAAGTGACGTGGAATTGGCCTTTGCCGCTGGTCAGAAGTTCCCGGACGACGCCCTCGGGATCGACCCGGACAATCGCAACCCGGCATTGCGTTGGCTTGCCGACTATGAGCGCGAGGCGGCTCGTAAGAGATCCAAGGAACCGGCACCGCTTGCCTATGGCAGTTTCGGCGAGAACGAGCATGGCCTTGCCGATTTTGCCGGCAATATCTGGGAGTGGACGACGACCTGCAATCGACGTGTCGACCTCGTCAAGCAAGGGCAGGAGGTCACCACCGAAGCCTGCGGCGTCTACATCACTGCCGGCAAACATAGATCGCCCTTAAGCTCGTTTATCCGCGACCCGAAAAGCGGTGGTTGCTCTGTCGGCGTTCCCCCTGACCATGTCGGTTTCCGGCTGGTCGAAGATCGGCGCTGGTACGCTCCTTTGCTCTTTTCGATCGGTGCCTTGTAAGGTAGGCTGCCCCTCGCATTGGACACTCGCCACAACAGCCAATATTGGGCTCTTCGAGCCCATAACCTACGCTGGTGGCGGGAGAGGGATATATTTTGAAACTTGATCGGACGATCATCAAGTCCTTGTCATTGTTCGACAAGATGACGGATGACGAGTTGGACGCGCTGCTGGTTCCCGCTCAGACGAAGCGATTGCCGATCGGCGAGTCCGTGTTCGAGCAGGGTCAGCCTGCCACCTATTTCTTTCTCCTCCTGCATGGCCGGCTCAAGGTCACCCAGGTCACCAGCGCCGGTCAACAGATCATCGTGCGCGTGGTGCATCCCGGTGACCTCTTCGGCTTTGCAAAGGCGCTGCAGCGACATGACTATCCGGGAACAGCCCTTGCTGCTGCCGAAAGTATCGTTCTGTCCTGGCCAACGGAGATGTGGCCAAAGTTCGTGGAGCGGAATCCAAGGCTCGCTGTCAGTGCGATGGAGACGATCGGGCAACGGCTTGAGGAGGCCCATGTCCGGATTCGCGAAATGTCCACGCAAGAAGTCGAAAAGAGAGTTGCGCATGCTGTGTTGCGGCTAGCGCAAAAGGCGGGACGCGTAGAGGATAAAGGGATACGGATCGACTTTCCGATCTCAAGGCAGGATATTGCCGAGATGACCGGGACGACAATTCATACGGTCTCGCGCATCTTCAGTTCCTGGGAGAGCAGGGGCCTGATCGAAGGTGGTCGGCAGAAACTCCTTGTGCGCGATATGGCCGAATTGGCATCGCTGGCGGATTCTCTCCCCGAACGTCGCTAGCCAGATGAAGCCTTCTCATAGTTGATATTGCGCAAAGAAGGCTCGTTCATCCTGGCCTATCTCTTTTGCAACGGAACGAGGTGTTTCCGTCTAAGGAGATGAAAATGAAACTGCGTAGTGTAACCATGGCAGCCGTTCTCTTGCTTTCGGCCCCGGCTCTCTCGATCGCTGCCGATTTCGAGGTCAAGATGCTGAACAAGGGCGCCGAGGGCGCCATGGTCTTTGAACCGGCCGGCCTGAAGATTGCTCCCGGCGACACCGTCACCTTCGTCGCCACCGACAAGAGCCACAATGCCGAAGCCATCCAGGGTATGATTCCGGATGGCGCGGCAGAGTTCAAGGGCAAGATGAACGAGACAATCAAGGTGACCTTTGACGTCCCCGGTCTCTATGGCGTGAAATGCGCGCCGCATGTTGGCATGGGCATGGTCGCTGCCATCCTGGTTGGTGATGCTCCGGCCGCCAATCTTGACGCCTTCAACGCAGCCAAGCTGCCGAAGAAGGCGCGCCAACGGATTGATGCAGCTGTCGCTTCGGCCCAGTAATAGCTGCCATTCGCTTATGTTGCTCGGCTGACGCCGCCTGGGGAACTGACCCTGGCGGCGTTACTGTCTGTATTCTGCTTCAGAGGTCGGTGATCACGGGGATCAGATCCCGCCATCTGCCAGCAGGCCGCTATGAGCGCGGTCGATTGCTTTACGTAGCTCGTCGACTGGCGATGCAGTGGGAAGTTCTTCGCCCTCGAGTTCTTCCGGCATCCTCCAGCCGGGATCGATTCCCTGCATGTTCGGAAGCTCGTGGGCAATGCCCTTGTGGCAGTCGATGCACGTTGCCTTGCCGTTCAGGAGATAACGAGTGTGGATCTCCGCTGCACGCTCCGTCTGTTTCGACAGGTCCATGGCGACCGAGGAATGGCAGTTCCTGCACTCGAGACTGTCATTGGCCTTCAGTCTCGCCCATTCATGCTGGGCCAGCCGCAGTCTCTCATCCAAGAATTTCTGACGAGTATTGATCGTCCCAAAGATCTTGCCCCAGACTTCCTTGGAGGCTTGCATCTTCCGGGCGATCTTGTCCGTCCATTCATGGGGCACGTGGCAATCAGGGCACGACGCCCTGACACCCGAGCGGTTCGAAAAGTGGATGGTCCTGGTCATTTCCTCGTAGACGTTGGTCTTCATTTCGTGACAGCTGACGCAGAACTCTTCCGTATTCGTGAGTTCAAGCGCCGTGTTGAACGCGCCCCAGAACATCACGCCGCCGACAAAGCCGCCGAGCGTCAGGAAGGCAAGGCTGAGCGTCGCCGCTGGCGTTGTCAGAACACGCCATGTCCATGCAAACAGGTTACGGAGCCACTGCATCATTTAGTGCTCCTCGCCCATCAGCTTGACCCCCATGTCGCTCATGTCGCGGAAGGTATTGCCGACCAGCGGATTGATCTCCGCCTGCGGTACGTGACAGGCGGTACAGAAGTATCGTCTCGGCGAAACATCTGCCAGCATCTGCCCTTCCCGCGTGATGTAGTGGGTGACGCTGATCATCGGTGCCCCGGACCCTTCCGTGAACTCACGCTTGTGGCAGGAGAGGCATCGGTTGGTATTGACCGACAGCTGGTAGCCTTCGATGGAATGCGGAATGACCGGAGGCTGGTCCGGATAGGCGCGCATCTTGCGCACGTCATCGACATTCCATTTCGGCAGGGGCTTTGCCGGGATGCTTTCCATCTGCTGGGGCGGGCCGGACAATTGCGGAACCGATTGTGCGACCACGCTCCCACCGATGAGACAGGCTACAAAAAGGGCAACAATACCAAGTCGGCCTTTTGTCAGGCCACGGGAACGATCTTGACTGCGCATTTTTTGAAATCCGTTTGTTTGGAGATCGGATCGGTGGCGTCAAGCGTCACCTTGTTGATCAATTGGCTGGCGTCGAACCATGGAACGAAGATCACGCCGGGTGGCATGCGGTTGCGGCCGCGGGTCTCGACGCGTGTCCGCATCTCGCCGCGACGCGAGACGATGGTTATCTCTGCCCCCTGATTGATCCCGCGCTTTCGTGCGTCGTCGGCGTTCATGAAGCAACGGGCGCCGGGGAAGGCCTTGTAGAGCTCGGTTACTCTCATCGTCATCGAGCCGGAATGCCAGTGCTCCAGCACGCGGCCTGTTACTAGCCAGAAATCATATTCCTCGTCCGGAGATTCGGCCGGCGGTTCATAGGGAACCGCCAGAATGACCGCCCGTCCGTCGGGTTTGCCGTAGAAACGTACCCCTTCGCCAGGCTTGACATAGGGGTCGTAGCCCTCCCTGTAGCGCCACTTGGTTTCCTTGCCATCGACGACAGGCCAACGAAGCCCCCGTTCCTGATGATAAACGTCATAGGGCGCCAGATCATGGCCATGTCCGCGCCCAAACTCGGCATATTCCTCGAAGAGGCCCTTCTGGAGATAAAAGCCGAAGGCTTCGGCTTCGCGATTGGCATAGTCGGCGTCCACTTCGGAGAGAGGGTATCGGTCCACGTTGCCATTGGCGAACAGCACCTCGAACAGTGTCTTGCCGCGGTAGTCAGGGTTCTGCGCCAAGATCTCCTCGGTCCAGACTTCATCTGTCGTGAAGCGTTTGGAAAACTCAACCAGTTGCCACAGGTCCGAGCGCGCTTCTCCCGGCGCATTGACCAGTTGATGCCAGACATGTGTCCGGCGCTCCGCATTGCCGTAAGCGCCTTCCTTCTCGACCCACATGGCGGCCGGAAGAATGAGGTCGGCAGACATGGCCGTCACTGTCGGATAGGCATCGGAGACGACAATGAAGCTGTCCGGGTTTCGGTAGCCGAGATAGGTCTCGTTGCTGGTATTGGGAGCCGCCTGGACGTTGTTGTTGACCTGGACCCAGTAGAAGTTCAGCTTGCCGTCCTTCAGCATCCTGTCCTGTTCGACGGCGTGGTACCCCGGTATGTCGGGAAGTAGACCTTCAGGGAGCTTCCAGATTTCCTCGGCGTGATGCCTGTGCTCCGGATTGGTCACCACCATGTCGGCTGGCAGGCGATGCGCGAAGGTGCCGACTTCGCGGGCCGTTCCACAGGCCGACGGTTGGCCAGTCAGCGAGAAGGGGCCGTTGCCGGGCTCAGAAATCTTCCCCGTCAGCAGATGCAGATTGTAGATCATGTGGTTTGCCCAGACACCGCGCGTGTGCTGGTTGAAACCCATGGTCCAAAGAGACATGACCTTGGTGTCGGGGTTGGCATAGAGCTCGGCGAGTTGCTCTAGAAAGCCCGGATCGGATCCCGTCAGTTCAGCGACTTTTTCCAAGGTGTAATCTGCGACGAAGGCCTTGAAGCTGTCGAAATCGATCGGCTCCATCTTGGTCGGGTCACCGGCATTCTTCGCCTTCATCTCGAGCGGATCGTCGGCGCGTAGACCATAGCCGATATCGTCCACGCCTTTCATGAAGGTCGTATGCGCGCGAACGAAATCCTCGTTCACCCGGCCGGTCGAGATGATGTGATTGGCGATATAGTTCATGATCGCCAGATCGGTGCTCGGCTTGAAGATGATCGGAACGTCGGCCAGATCCATGCTGCGATGGGTGAAGGTCGAGAGCACTGCGACTTTGACATGCTCATGGCCCAGGCGCCGGTCTGCAAGGCGTGTCCAGAGGATCGGGTGCATCTCGGCCATGTTCGACCCCCACAGCACGAAGGCATCGGCGTGCTCGAAGTCATCGTAGCAGCCCATTGGTTCATCCATGCCGAAGGTGCGCATGAAGGCGTAAGCCGCGGACGCCATGCAGTGGCGGGCATTGGGGTCGAGGTTGTTGGAGCGGAAGCCGGCACGCATCAGCTTGGTTGCGGCATAGCCTTCGAAAATCGTCCACTGGCCGGAGCCGAACATGCCGACCGCTGTCGGTCCTTTTTCCCGCAGAACCTTCTTGCACTGCTCGGCCATGATGTCGAAAGCTTCGTCCCAGCTTACCGGCTCGAACTCGCCGTCCTTGGCATATTGCCCATTGCGCTTGCGCAGGAGCGGTGTGCTCAGGCGATCTTCGCCATACATGATCTTTGAGAGGAAATAGCCCTTGATGCAGTTGAGGCCGCGGTTCACTTCAGCCTGCATGTCACCGTGTGTGGCGACAACCTGCCCTTCCTTGACGCCAACCATGACGCCACAGCCAGTGCCGCAGAACCGGCAGGGTGCCTTCGACCATTTGATCTCCAGCGCTTCGACGCCACCGGGAACGGTCTGGGCATGGGCCGGCAAGCCGATGCCGGCAGTCGTTGCCGCAATCGCGGCAGCATGGGCCTTGAGCAGACTACGCCGCGTCAGGTCTGTGTCCATTGATTAAACCCTCCTCCAAATTCTCTGCATGCTCGAAAACCATGTTTGCCGCCATGACATCCGGAAGGCCTGAAATGGCGGCGAGTGTCGATCCCATCTCCCCGCTGGACCTGCCTTCAATCACGATGATGATTTTGCCGCGATCTGCGGCATGCACTTCGACGTTCGGGATCTCGGATAATGCTGCAATGACACCATTTGCGGCTGCCGGTGAGGTCAGGACGACTGCGCTGGAAACATGGTAACGTTCAGGGTTGCGCATCGACATGCGAGCCACTCCTTACCGATATGGAAATTGCGTTCGTCGGACAGTGGCCGATGCAGAGGCCACAGCCGGTGCAGTTGTCCTCAACAACTGAAGGATGCCATGGTCCGCCGGCGCGTGGACGAAACCGGATTGCGTCGGTTGGACAATGGTCACGGCATGACTGACACTCGACACTGTTGAGCGCCAGACAATGCGACTGCACCTGTGCCTTGTGGGGGAAGGCGAGGTCGTCATCGAAGAAGACATCCGCATGCGGACAGGTCTCGCGACACCGGCCGCAGAAGTTACAGCCATCGAAGGAAAAATCGAGCGTTGGGATGCCGGATTGCATCGAGATGATCGATGTCGGACAGTGATTGACGCATGCCCTGCATTGCTCGCAGATCTCTGCCAAGGGACGTAAGAGGCCTGGTGGCAGGGTGTGTGCCTCGTGCTTGATTTGCCCTCGAAGGAGGGCTCGCCGTGAAAGTAAGGTCACTGTCGCCTCCTCGCTTAAGCCGGAGGACCGGGGGGACCGGCGATGATCTGATACATCCAGACCATGAAGCCGAAGCCTCCGACGGCCGCTACCGCAAGGATCGGCCAGATGCCAAATGCGAGAATGAAAAACGTCACTAGCTCGGATCGACGCCGCGCACGGCGGTCGGAGGCAGGCAGTGTGGTGGTGTTCTCAGTGCTGTGATGCACGGTCGCTCCTCCTCTTCCTCACGGCGGATGGTACGGAACATCACGGGTCTGTCAATCAAAGTGAGTTTTCGTGATATCGCAATGGCTGTGTACCACATGGGGTTTTTCAGTACGGGCGCAGCCGATCAAAGGACGGGAAGTGCTCGACAGGGCGCCGCTAAAGTCTACGTTCATCGTCAATTGCATAGCATGCGCAGCTTTTCCGGTTTTAAGATCTCGATGCTGCGGGCATTGAGAAGCTTGACGATGCCCATGTTGCGGAGTTTTGAGATCGTGCGCGAAACGGTCTCGATGGTCAGGCCCAGGTAATCGCCGATGTCGATGCGGCTCATCGGCAGATCGATGAAATCAGTGCCGTCTTGGCGCTCAGCCAGGTCCACCAGGAATACGGCGATCTTCTCCAGAGCACTCTGGCGGCCGACTACCAGCAGGTGCTCCTGAGCACGGATCATGGACTTCAGGGCGACACCGACCAAATGATCGTTGAGCTGGCCGCCGGCACCACGTTCGACCGTGGTCAGGCCCGTGTTCACCATGGCCTCCGCATAGAAACTGTGGGTCTCGTTGATCTCGAAACCGAAGGTCTCGCCGACGAGATGAAAGGCGACGATCTGCCTGCGACCATCAGCGAGGAGACGGTAGATGCGCACCGCGCCGTATTCGATCTGGTAGAGCGATCGCGTGCGCTCGCCCTGCGCGTAAATCACGCAATCCGGCGCATGGAAGGTTACCGGCCGGATATGCGCCTGGCACCGTGCACGTGGCGATGTGGAAAAACGCGAATTGAGTGTGATGGAAGCGGCGGTTTGCATCGGCATGTTCCCTCTGGTTGAAGGGATCATGTTGGATCGGGGGCTTCGCCGCTATTGAGTTCTTCCACTACGGGTTCTTACGTAGGGTCGATACAGCGTTGGCAATGTCAGGCCCGTTGAGGGGTTTTGACAGCACGCAGATGTCTTCCCTGTTCCCGCCGCCGTAGTCCTTGTCGTCCTCCGCCAGGACGACGAGCTTTATGCCGCGGTCGGCCAGACTGAGGCCGGCCGTCAGATCGGCAGGCGGCAGGCAGGTGTCGAGGATGACGCATTCCGCCCGACTGATCGCCTCCGTTGCCATGGTCCAGTCGTTGAACTGTTCCACCGGCTGGCCATGCGTGTTGAGCGCAAAGCTGATCGACCGCAGCAAAGCCGGGTCTTTGACAACAGCAACAATTGCGGACAGCGTGGACAATGGGATCCCAGAAGCTCGGTCGTGATCTTTCACCAAGCTTACAAATCGCATCTTGGCCGACGCGCCACCTTGTCATGGATCAAGCGTATTGTCGGATTGCGCGGGGATTCCGCTAGATGCTGACGGTCAGTGACATGCGCACCAGTTCGGGCAGGCTGCGCGCCCTCATCTTCGTCATGACATTTGCGCGATGGACTTCGACGGTTCGCGGGCTGATGTCGAGATTGAAGGCGATGGCCTTGTTTGGCTGGCCGGCGACGACGGCCGCCAGAATTTGTCGCTCTCGTTCGCTCAGGCTGCCGATGCGCGAGCGGATGTCATCGACGCTGAGCGTACCCGCCGACGAGTCCGCCAGCCTCTCGGCCGCGCGCCGCACCGCGTCGATGATGACGGCCTCTTCAAACGGCTTCTCGATAAAGTCCACGGCACCCGCCTTCATCGCTTCGACGGCCATGGGAATATCGCCATGCCCGGTGACGATGATTGAGGGTATCTGCGGCGATATGCTCGAGATTTTGCGCACCAGATCGAGGCCGCTCATGTCCGGCATGCGCATATCGGTGACCAGTACGGCGTTGCGAAGGCTCGAGGCGATTTCCGAAAAGGCCGTTGCGGTCACATGAAGCCTAACGCCGAACCCGTTCACCGTGAGCATGAAGCCCAGCGATTTGCGAAGTGCCTCTTCGTCGTCAACGATATGGACGGTGAAGTCATCAGGCTGCATTCTGGTCCTCGTCGTGCTGGATAAGGGTGAAACAGAAGGAGGCACCGCCAAGTTCACTCTTGGAGACGGTCATCTCGCCGCCATGGGCCTCGACGATGCGCCTGGAAATCGACAACCCGATCCCCATGCCTCCTGCCTTTGTCGTCGTGAACGGCTTGAAGATATCCTGGGCAACTTCTGGAGCAATTCCGGGACCGGAATCCTCGACCGTCACCGTCAAAAGTCCCATCTTGTCGGAACAGACGCTGACCCGGATTTCCTTTTTCTCGGTTTGCTTCATCGCCTCGATCGCATTGCGCATGAGGTTGGTCAGCACCTGCTGAATCTGGATCCGGTCGACGAAGACCTGGTCGTTGTCCGAGGTGAAATCGAACACGGTCCGCACACCCTTTTCCCGCGAGCCGACAAGAGCGAGCGCTCCGGCCTCTTCGACGAGTTGACGCAGGCTCTCCGCCCGCTTTTCCGTCTCGCCTTTGGTGACGAACTCGCGCAGGTGTCGAATGATCTGCCCGGCGCGAATGCTCTGTTCGCCCGCTTCCAGCAATGCGTCACGAACCTGGATGTCGCGATCGCCGACCGCGTTCTGCAGCAGGCGCGCGCAACCATGCACGTAGTTGGCGATGGCCGACAAAGGCTGGTTCAACTCGTGCGCCAGCGTCGACGCCATCTCTCCCATCTCGTTCAATCGGCCGAGCCTTGCGAGCTCTGTCTGGATCTCCTGCAGGCGGGCAGCGGATTCTTCTCGCTCCGTAAGGTCGCGGACGAAGCCGGTGAAAAAGCGCTTCCCGCCACGTTTGATCTCGCCAACCGCGAGCTTCATCGGAAAGGTAGACCCATCCTTACGCTGGCCGACCACGACGCGGTCGACGCCGATGATCCTTTTTTCGCCCGTTGCCATGTAGCGACGCATGTAACCATCATGCTCGACGCGGTAGGGCTGAGGCATCAGCAGCTTCAGGTTCTGACCGATGGCTTCGGCTTCCGAATAGCCAAACTGGCGGACGGCTGCGGAGTTGAACGAGATGATGATACCGTTTTCGTCACTGACGATGGTGGCATCAAGAACGGTGTCTAAGATAGACCCCATCCGGGCCTCGCGATCATCCAGCGCTTCCTTGAGCTCTGCCAGGGTTTCCCGATCCTGGTCTCTTCGTTTGGCGAACCAGACGATCAACGCCGCGAGGACGGCAAGTGCGACTGCTTGAGCAATGACGATTTCCGAGACGGATGAATGCGTGCTTACAAGCCAAAGGGCGAGGCCGAAAACCGCCGCGAGCAAAGCCGGACCCGCGCCCCCAATTAGCGTCGTGGCGATAACCGGGATCGGCACGAGCAGGGAGAGCGCTTGCGAAGCGGCGCCGCCCATGAGGAAGAGCGGCACGCCGACGATCGCGACCGTTGCGAGAACCGCAACGACATAACCCCAGGAATTGGGGAGCAATCGTCTTTCATTTCGTTGCGTGTTGGCCATTTCGCCCCTGATTTCACACCCAATCAGCCAAAACAATGCAGACGGTGCATTGATCCGCGCCAATTCCGCTCGATTCGACATACCACGCGGCAAGCTAGCCCTTGTGTCCAATTGATAGAAGTCAAAATGCTCCGCGGGGGAGTTTGTCTCCACAGATGGTCCGTTTCTTCGCCTCAGCTCGCCCGCGCTGTCATGCCTGCTGGGGGTGAATCGGCCTTGCTTGACTTCCGTGTCCGAGCCGGCCATGTTTTGATCATGTTGATCGAACGCTTCCATAACATCCGCACACGGATGTGCCTCATCGCAGGCATCTGACCCCCGGCCCAATCGCGTCGCGATACGGTCGTGGGGCATGGGTAGCGGTCCCCGCCAGGGGGCAATGGACTACGAAGCGACACTCAATCCCAGTTTTTGTTTCAGAGCGGTGCGCCGGATGCGCGACCGCGCGTCTTGTACAGGAGGCCCGAGCATGGCTCTCGAAAAGAAACGGCAGCGCAAGCCGGCAATCATTCTCACCCGGACCGATCATGAAAGGCTCTACCGTCTTGCTGAGGCCCATGCCGGCCGGAATCCCGATGTTTCCGAGGAGCTTCTCATCGAGCTCGACCGTGCGCGTATCGTTCACGACGCCAAGATCGGCGCCAATGTCGCACGCATGGGATCCTGGATCCGCTTCACCAGCGATCTCGGGGAAGATCGCAGCGTCACGCTGGTCTTTCCGGGTGAAGCGGATATCGCGGCGAACAAGATCTCCATCCTGACGCCGATCGGCGCGGCCCTGATCGGTCTTTCGACTGGTCAGTCCATCGACTGGGTGGCACGGGACGGGCGTTTACACCGCCTCCATGTCGAAGAGGTCGCATCCCCTGAAGTGGTCGATCCGGCATGATGTTGCCCGCATTTTCCCGCCTTGCAATCCGGGGAGGTTGTCTCATCGCAGGATAGCCTCCCCTGCGCGATGGTCGCGCAGGGGTATCTCCCGCTCATGTCGATGGACGCGCTGGCGACAGCGCGATGGAGAACTGCGAAATGTCGAACGACACTTACACTCTGACTACAAAGGATTTCACCATACTCGAGGCCATGGCAGACAACTGGCAGAGCCGAAATGATCGGCTGGTCGCGCTTTGCCGGCACAAGATCCAAAAGGCCATCGTCGTGTTCCGCGACGATCTCCCGGCGGATGTCGCCAGCTTGAACAGCCGTGTGCGCTTTCGCGTCCGTGGTGGTGAAAGCGACATCCGCGTGATCTCAACCGGCCAGGCAACCGGCCCGGTCGGCCTGTTTCTGCCCATCACGACACTGCGTGGCCTTGCTCTGCTCGGGCTTCGCGAAGGCCAGGAGATCGCGTTTGAAAATACGAATGGTGTCGCAGAGACCATGTTGCTGGAAGCCGTGGAATACCAGCCCGAGGCATCGCGGCGGGAACGGCCGATGATGGGGCAGGAGGCGTGCAGGAGCCCGCTGAGACAGCACTTGCGTCTCGTGTCGGGCGGCATGGATGGACGCCAAGGTCAGCTGACCGGTGCTTCGGACGGTTTCGACGATCAGGGTCCTTCAGCGGCCTGACCCCATTCCACCACTCTCTCGGGCGCGAGCTCTTATCCGGGCACGCGTCCGACCTGAAAGAACTGAACATGCAGAACATCAAGCAGTTTCAACATTCCGATTTCATCCAGGGGCTCATCTGGATGGCCCTCGGCATGATCTCCTTCGTTGGAATGTCCGTCGGATCGCGAGAGCTTGCCAGCACTCTGTCGATCGAACAGGTACTTTTCTTTCGCGCGCTGATCGGCCTTTGTGTCATCGTCGCCTTCGGCCGGATGTTGCTGCCGGAACTGCGTCACGCGAAGCTGTTCAAACTGCATCTTGCACGCAACCTCGTGCATTTCATGGCCCAGTATCTCTGGACGATCGGCGTCGTCATGCTGCCGCTCGCTTCCGTGTTCGCGCTGGAATTCACCATGCCGATCTGGGTTGCCCTGTTTGCCTTCTTGTTTCTGCGCGAGAAGATGACGAGGCCAAGGATCTTCGCAACGATCAGCGGCTTCATCGGCGTGCTTCTTATCATCCGTCCCGGTATCGCGATGGTCGACCTGGCTGCGGGTCTCGTGCTGATCGCCGCGGCCGGTTACGGGCTTTCTCTGATTTTCGTCAAAAGACTGACGCGCGACGTCTCACCGGCTGCGATCGTGGTCTGGATGATCGTCATCCAGCTGCCACTCGGCCTCGTGGCCTCGCTGACCGACTGGCGGCCGGTGCATGCGGCCGATATTCCCTGGATGGTGGTTGCCGGTCTCGGCGCTCTCTGCGCCCATTACTGCCAGGCGCAAGCCCTGAAGCGGCTCGATGCGTCCGTTGCGATGCCGATTGATTTCCTGCGCGTGCCGATGGCAGCCGTCGTCGGCTCTTATGCCTATGGCGAGGCGATTGATCTCTGGGTTTTCCTTGGCGGTGCCATCATCGTGCTGGCCAACTATCGAACCCTCATGACGGAACGACGCGCCGGAGTGGGATCGCCTTCCGCAAACCCGGCTCCTCCGGGATCAGCTTAAATGCCTAGTGTCGGCATCTGGTAAAGGCAGACACCACGGCCGAACCTATTAGCGGCAAGCCATATTGCCTGAATGTAGCGACGTGCAACGAGCCACGCCGTAGAATGTCCTGTTGGACAATCCGGTTGTTAGAAGTTCCATAATTCAATCTTATGCTACTTGGATCGATATTTACTCCATGAATTAGACACCTGCAGATAGATCGACAGCAAGACGACTTCCCTCCGATGATCTGCAAGTTTACATTAAAACTAGCTATTCCCTTCGTGTTTCGCTTCATTTTGCCTCAGATCGACCTGATTTGATCATTCGTCAAAAAGGAATACGCCATAGTCCGTTGCGCCGTGCAGGATGTGGATAATGACCACTTTGGCGGGCTCAACGCGATAGAAGATCAGGTAGTTGCCGTGAACTCGTCGACGGATTCCATGATCTTCATAGCGAGGAACGAGGGCGAAGCTGTTGGGGTGACTGATCAGATCTTCACACCGGCTCCGCAGCTCTCGAATGAATGAAAGAGCGCGCCGTGGATTGTGCTCGGCAATGTAATCGGCGATCTCCTCAAGATCGCCTTCGGCCTCGCTGGTAAACTCAAGGATCATGCGGAATTTTCGGCTTTGTCAGCCATTGCACGGTATTTAGCGTCGAGACGGTCGAACACATCGCTGGCCGACTTAGTCCGACCGCTGTCCGCATCAGAGATGCCGCGCATGATTGAAGCATCCAAAGCGGCGAGTCGCGTTTCACGGTCTTGAACCAGCCGCACGCCTTCGCGCAGGACTTCACTTTTCGAGCCGTAGCGACCTGTATCCACGAGCTGCTGAATATAGTTTTCGAGCTGCTTTCCCAGATCAGCGCTGATCATACGTATCTCCTTAAGAGGCAACGGGAATAAGATAGTCGGTTTATCAACTATTATCAAGCGAGTGAGTCCGCGCCCGCCGTTCGGCGCTGGCCAATTCCCCCTCTCCTAATGGGCGACCCAAAGAGACTTCGGCGATAATTATGGTCGGGCGAACTCAGTAGTGGGGGACTGTCGGGAAAGCCGCCAGGATGTGAATCCCTATTCTCACCCCGGGATAGAACTGCGATACGACACCTTGAAGTGCAGTTGGCAGGTCACCGGTTCGCTTCTGCAGGAGAAAGTCGGCTCTGATTTTCCTGCCGCCTCTCCGAGAGCCACTTGAACAATGATATCATGTGAACTAATTTGATATCATTGTTGTTGGCTAAATGAGGTCATGAGGATGCCGGCAGTTACCATTCGGAATCTTTCTGATGAAACCCATCGCGCTTTGCGTGTGAGAGCAGCTCATCATGGCCGGAGCACTGAGGCGGAAATTCGCGATATTCTCGATGCCGCTGTTCGCCCGTCTCAGCGCATAAAGCTCGGATCATTGCTTGTGGATATTGGTCGGGAGGCCGATCTGTCAGACAGTGATGTTGAAGCTCTGCAACAGCGCGACAATACGCCAGCTGAACCGATGACTTTCGGATGATCTTGATAGACACCAACGTGATATCAGAGCCGTGGAAGCCGGCTCCGGCTGCAACGGTTGTGGCTTGGTTGGATGCCCAAGCAATCGAAACGCTCTTTATCTCTGCGATATCGGTTGCGGAGCTTCGGTTTGGCATCGCATCAATGCCTACCGGGCGCCGTCAAACAATCCTCCGCAACCGCCTTGAGGATGAGGTGCTGCCACATTTTGTTGAGCGTATTTTGCCCTTCACCCTAAGCACCTCGCGGTTCTACTCCGATCTGATGGCAGGCGCGCGAGTATCCGGTAAAGCGATCGGTATGGCCGATGGATTGATTGCGGCCACAGCGGCAGAGCGGGGTCTCGTGGTGGCAACGAGAGACACAAGCCCGTTCAAGGCAGCTGGATTGAACGTTATCAATCCGTGGATTGATCAGAACTTCGACTAGAAGGCCGTTGGTGCAAATCCCATCAAGGCGAAGAAGACCGGCAGGGCCCATACAGATGCGGGGCTTGGTTTGCATCTGCATGTGCGATGTGGAGCAGCCATTACGAGCGTCTATGCGGCTTCCCAAACCTGATTGAGGATCTTTGCCGCAAGCGCCGCCTTGTCCTGCGGCAAGAATCGGCCGTAGTGCTGCTGAACGACATCCGGTGTGTCTTGGATGGCATAACTCGCCTGCTCATACGATCCGGTCTGCTTAAGGATAGGCGTTGCCAGAATATCCCAAAGATTATGCGGTCCGTGCGGCAGCAATCCCTTAATAGCGCCGCGGCCGGTATAGGGGTTGTAGATGCCATAGCGTTGGATCACGCTGCGCCAGGCTTCATAGAATTTGGTGGAATCGTATGCCGCGTCCAGGCTGGTTGCTAGGACGGGTCTTCGAGCGGCCACATCCCCAGTTCCTGAGATGGCACCGTGAGAACTGTTTCAAGTAGTAAAGATTAGGGTAGTCCTGCGGAGTTGTGGATTCATCCCGATCGGTTCTATTTCGGTCAGTTGGCGCCATTAATCCTAAAATCATCCCGATCGGTTCTTTTGACTTCCCTTCATACCATCTGATGATATAATCATCCCGATAGGGGTGATTATGGAAACGATCAAAGATACGAAAAGCCTCGGCATGCTGATCTGTCAGGAGCGCAAACAGCAGGGTTTAACCCAGGAGCAACTCGCCGGGGTGATTGGTGTGGGCGTACGGTTTCTGCGTGAACTCGAGGCCGGAAAAGAGAGCTGCCAGATTGGCCGTGCGATGCAAGTCCTGGCTGGTTTGGGCCTCGTTGTTTCGGTCGGGCGTCGCCAGGGTCCTCGATCATGACACGCGTATTGGATGTCTATTTTCGCGACACCAAGGCGGGCGTACTCGGCCGGCTTGATGACGGCCTGCTGACTTTTGCCTATGACGGCGCGTATCTCCTGGACCAACGATCGCGTGCGATCTCGTTCTCGATGCCCCTGCAGGAAAAGCCATTTGGTGATCAGGTGGTGCGCCCGTTTTTCTCCGGCCTCTTGCCGGACGAAGGCGCACGGCAACGCCTCGCTGGGGCGCTCGGCCTTTCGGCAGGCAATGCTTTCGGGCTACTGGAAATTATCGGGGGTGAATGCGCAGGTGCCTTGTCACTCTATCCCGCCGGCACGGCGCCCGAACCTCCCGGCCAGTCCCAAGCCGAAATTCTCACTTCGGAACGTCTGGATGAAATTCTCAGCAGGTTGCGGACCCGCCCTTTGCTTGGTGGGGACGAGGGCATTCGCTTATCGCTCGCCGGCGCGCAGGATAAACTGGCGGTCATTGTCGATGGAGATTCCATTGCCTTGGTGAGAGATGGTCGACCAACGACCCATATCTTGAAACCGGTCATCCAGGCGTTGGAAGGCACAGTGGAGAACGAGTATTTTTGTATGCGGCTGGCTGCCCGCCTCAAGCTGCCGGTACCCCATGTCGAGATACGCCTAGACGGGGCGACTGCCTTTCTCCTAGTTGAACGTTATGATCGGACGAAGACTGCAGACGGCATCATTGAGCGCCTACACCAGGAAGACTTTTGCCAGGCCCTTAGCGTACCGCCGGAGCTGAAGTATGAGGCCGAGGGCGGACCGGGAACAGAACGGGCTCTCGGGCTGATCGACCAGGCCTGCGCTAGACCTGCCGCGGATCGGTTACAGTTCATCCGCATGCTGATCTTCCACTATCTCGTCGGCAACGCCGATGCCCATGGCAAGAACTACGCCCTGCTTTATGGCTCCGATGAACCGGATCTGGCGCCGATCTACGATGTCGTTTGCACGGCTGTTTATCCCCGCTTGTCAAAGAGGCTCGCCATGAAGATTGGCGGCCGCGATGTGCCCGACACGATCCAGATGAAGCATTGGACGACATTGGTGCCCGAAACCAAATCTTCTCAGCGCATCCTTGTTCGCGATCTTGCCCAAATGGCCGAAAGGATTTTGAGCGAGGCCGATGCCCTTGTTGCAGAACTGGCCGACGAGGGGATCAGGCACCCCATCCTGAGCGCAATTCGCAAGGTCATCTCTAGTCGGGCTGGTTTGCTACAGAGAGCCGCGGAGCAGGTAAGCAGTTAAGGGTCCCGGATATCCACCGCTTTGTCCTTGGACAAACGGGTCGGTGGTTCGAATCCTTCCAAGATCGAAGACGACTGGTATCGCACAGAACGCGGAGACAACTATCCCATTCGCCAAGAGCATCGACGATTACGATTACGATTACGACGACGCCGCTGGCGGGAAAGTCCGGGGGCGCCGGCGGAACCGGCGCCCTTTGATCGGCATCACGACAGATGATGCGGCTCGATGAGGCCGTAGACCGGGGTGTCGATCCCGGCCTGACGTGCCTTCAATTGCAGTGACAGGTATTGCGAGTAGTGGCGGGACTGGTGAAGGTTGCCTCCATGGAACCACAGCGCTTCCTGTCGCGTCGGCTTCCACATGTTGCGCTGTTCACCCTCCCAGGGACCGGGGTCCTTGGTCGTGTTCGAGCCGAGGCCCCAGCACTTGCCGACCTTGTCAGCCACTTCGCGCGAGATGAGATCGGCAGCCCAGCCGTTCATCGAGCCGTAGCCAGTCGCGTAAACGATGAGGTCCGCCGGAAGCTCCGTGCCGTCCTTCAGCACGACGGCATTCTCCGTCAGGTGCGAGACATCGACGCCCGACTTCAGCTTGATCGAGCCGTCGATGACGAGATCGCAGGCCCCGACATCGATGTAATAGCCCGACCCCCGGCGCAGGTATTTCATGAACAGGCCTGAATCGTCATCGCCGAAATCCAGCATGAAGCCAGCCTTCTCCAGCGCTTGATAGAAATCGGCATCCTGCTCGCGGATCTTGTTGTAGATCGGGATTTGGAACTCATGCATGATCCGGTAGGGTAGGGACGCGAAGATCAGGTCCGCCTTTCGCGTCGTCATGCCGCTCTGGACTGCCCGTTCGGAGTAAAGATCGCCTAGTCCGATCTCCATCAGCGAGTCCGACTTGACGATATGGGTGGACGAGCGTTGCAGCATGGTGACGTCGGCGCCGGCTTCCCAAAGTGCCGCGCAGATGTCATGGGCGGAATTGTTGGAGCCGATGACGACGACTTGTCTGCCGGCATAGGCATCCGGTCCCGGATGCTGCGAGGAATGCTGCTGTTCGCCCTTGAAGATGTCCTGACCTTCGAATTTCGGAACATTGGCCTTGCCCGACATGCCGGTTGCCAGCACCAGCTGCTTAGGTTTGAGCACCACTTCCTTGCCGTCGCGCTCGACCACCACCGTCCATTCGCCTGTCGCCTCGTCATATTGCGCTGACTTCGCCGTGGTCGAGCCCCAATAGTTGAGCTCCATGACCCGGGTATACATTTCCAGCCAGTCGCCCACCTTGTCCTTCGGCGTGAAGACCGGCCAGTTTTCCGGGAAAGGGATATACGGCAGGTGATCGTACCAGACCGGGTCGTGCAGGCAGAGTGACTTGTAGCGCTTGCGCCAGCTGTCTCCGGGTCGTTGGTTCTTCTCTATGATAATGGTCGGCACGCCGAGCTGGCGAAGACGCGCGCCGAGCGCAATGCCACCCTGGCCGCCGCCGACGATCACGACATAGGGCTGGATGGTGTAACCGAGTTCGGCCGCCTCGGTTTCCTGCTTTTCCTTCCAGGTCCGGCGGTTACGGTCATGGCCGTGCTCTGCCCCCATTGGGCGACGGAAACCCTTGGGCTCCTCGTGACCCTTGAGTTCCGTCATGGTGGTCAGAAGCGTCCAGATCAGGCCCTCCTTGAGGCGGATATGGCCATAGCCACGGGCAACGTCGGTTTCAAATTCGAACCAGCCCTCGGTGACGCCGCCGGCTTCGGACGCCGCCTCTTTGCTATCCTGGACAAAGTTGGAAGGTTTGGTTGCCGCAAGCTGGCTCGTCAGCATGTCGCGGATCTGCTCATGGCCTTCCAGCGTCTTCAGGTTCCAGGTGAAGGTCACCAGGTCGCGCCAGTAGCAGTCGGCCTGAAACAGGTTGACGGCGGCGTCGATGTCGCCGCTTGCAGACACCTTTTCGAGTTTTGCAAGCGCCGTATCGATCTTGGTTGCGGGGCTGATATCAAGCATGTCTTCTCCTCCATGAATGCTTGGGTGTGGTCAGGAGAACGCCCGTGCGGGGCGTTCCGTCAAAGCGTCCAGGCCACAGCCTTCGGGGCTCCTCTCCCTGAAGGCGTGGCCAGGGTGCTTATTTCGAAAGATCGATCAGGATCTTCAAATGGGTGCCGGCTGGGTCAAGGAGGGCGTCGAAGCCCTCCTTGACCGCCGAATCGAGCGTGATGCGCTTGGTGACGATCTTGGTCGCTGGCAGCAGGCCGGAGGCGATCAGGCCGATGACGCGCGGCCAGTAGTGGGTCGGATAGGCCCAGGAGCCCTTCACTTCGAGGTCCCGAAATGTGACCTGGAACCAGTCGATCGGGTTTTCGTGTGGATGCAGACCTGTCTGCACGACGACGCCCTGCTTGCGTACGGCATCGACGCAAGCCTTCAGCGCATGCTCGTTGCCCACGCATTCGATCGCGACGTCGCAACCGACCTGGCCCTCGGTCTGGGCGCGCACGACATCGCCGACCTTGTCGCGCTTCGGATTGATCGTGATGACGTCGGGCAGCACCTTCCTGGCAAGTTCGAGCCGTGAGTCGTTGAGATCGGAGACAAACAGCTTGGTCGCGCCGGCCGCGCGGGCGGCGAGCAGCGTCAGCATGCCGATCGGGCCGGCGCCGGTGACGAGAACGCTGTTGCCGGCGGTCACGCCGCCGCGGTCGCAGGCATAGACGGCAACGGCCGTCGGTTCGACAAGTGCGGCCTCCTCATCGGTCATCTCGTCCGGGATCTTCTGGACGTTGTACTCGTTGACGGTGGCAGCCTCGGCCATGCCGCCGCCGTCCCAGCTCAAGCCCACCAGTGCCAGCTGCGTGCTCAGGTGGAACAGGCCTCGGTCGGCGAAATAGTCGCCGGAGCGCGGCATGACGAGCGGCTGGATCGAGACGCGGTCGCCGACGGCAACCGAGGTCACACCTTCCCCGACGGCTTCGACAACGCCGCCGAATTCATGGCCGAGCACCTGCGGACCGTGGGCGCCGGTGAAAGGATGCGGCTTTGTTGGGATGAAGATCGGGCCATAGCTGTATTCGTGAAGATCGGTTCCGCAAATCCCGACGAAGCGGTTGCGAACGAGAATCTGACCTGGTCCCGGCATCTTCGGCTCGGGAATATCTTCGAGCCGCAAGTCCTTGGCGGCATGAAATCTCAGGGCACGCATGTTTCCTCCACAAGGCTGCTTTTGATATCCTCAAGGAGAGCAACCCCTGTGCCAGCTGTGCACCTCATCCAGATGACTGAAATCGCAGCGCTTTTAGAACCTAAGCAGGTGAAGGGCGCCACAGGTGTGGCGCAACAGCTGTGGCAGGTGCCGCAGTGGCCTGTTTAGTGTGGGCGGTCTATGCCAAATCGCTTCATCCGACGATGAAGGGTCGTGCGATCGATGCCGAGACGGCGTGCGGCTTCCGAGACATTGCCCTTGCAGCCCATGAGCACGGCCCTGAGTTCCGCTTCCTGTCCATGTTCGTGACGGTCCGGAGCCGATCGTATGAATTGATCCGGCAGGTCCGTGACCTCGATCATGCCGTCGTCGCAAAGGGCTGCCGCAAAGGCGATGGCATTGTCGAGCTCGCGGATATTGCCCGGCCAGCGATGGGCCAGAAGCAGCGTCCGGGCTACGCCGGAAAGCGTGAGGGGCCGGCCGCGCGTGCCGTGTTTATCGAGCATTCGTTCGAGCAGCCAGGGCAGGTCCTCGCGTTCGCACAGCCGTGGCAGCGACAGGACGGCGGTGTTCAGCCGATAATAGAGATCTTCCCGAAAACCGCCCGATGAGACCATGTCGGCCAGCGCATGATGCGATGCGGAGAGGATGCGGAAGTCGATCTTGCGGGCGACCGAGCCGCCGACGGGCAAAACCTCGCCTTCGGCCAGGACCCTCAGCAAACGGCTCTGCGCCGCATAGGGCATGTCGCCGATCTCGTCGAGTAACAGCGTTCCGCCTTCGGCCTCCTCGATCAACCCCTTTCGTCCCTTGGCCAAGGCGCCGGTGAAGGCGCCTGGTACATAGCCGAAGAGCTCGCTTTCGATCAGCTGTTCTGGGATGGCGGCGCAGTTGACCGCCACGAAGCGGCCGGAAAGGCCGCTCACCTCATGAATGATGCGGGCGAGATATTCCTTGCCGGTTCCGGTCTCTCCCTGCAGCAGGATCGGCAGGCGGCTGGGGGCGAGCCTTGTTACCTTGCGTCGGAGGATGTCGATCGAAGGCACGATGCCGCCGAGCCGACTGATAGCTGGCAGCCGGTCGGACGAATGGACAAGCGGCAGGCTCGCCGTACGCTGCTGCGGCTCGAGGGCATGGGCAAAGAGCAGCGAGCCGTCCCGCACCGCGATCCGCCGGTCCTGAGGCAGGCTGGCGCGGGTGAGCGAAGCGAGTTCGTCGAGCCCGGCCTGGAAGAAGTCGGTGACCGGCTTTCCGATCAGAAGCTCGGGCGATCGCCAGTCTATCCCGGAAGATGTGGCCAGAAGTCTGGCGCCTCCGTGGGTCATGCCGGTGATCCGTCCCGCGCCGTCGACGGAGATCGCGGCTTCCGGGTCGACGTCGAGAAATTCTGGCGCGCCTGCAAAGCGCAGCACCAGATCGTGGCGGCTGTTTGCCATGAGATTGGCCAGTTCGATGCGCCGCACGGTCGATGAGACGAGATGGCGCGCCATATTCTGGCTTGTCTTGAGGATGGGTGAGCTCAGAAGCGAGATATCCAAGACGGCAGCCAGCGTCCCTTGCGTATCGTAGATCGGCGCGGCAGTGCACGAGAGCGACGTGTGGGTATTGTCGAAATGATCGGTCTGATGGATGGTCAGGGCCTCGCCGGTCGCGAGGCAGGCACCCACTGCACAGGTGCCGGCGCGTGGCTCGGACCATTCCGAGCCAAGATAGAGCCCTGCCTTGCGCAAATTGTTGTTGAAGGACGGGTCGCCCAGAAATTCAACGGTGACACCCTGCCGGTCCGATAGCAGCAGCACGTAGTTCTGCTCGGCAACCTGCCGGTAGAGCCGCTCCAGACCGGAGCGGGCGATATGCACAAGGTCTTCCGCCTGCTGGCGATGTTCGCGCAGCCGAGTCTGAGAGACAATGACCGCCTCGCGCGCCTGCGCAGGATCCAGCTGATAGGTTTCCAGGCAGCGACGCCAGGATTCAATGACAATGGCGTCGCGACCCGTGTTGCTCCCTCGTCCAACCTGCTCGATTTCTTTTATGTGATCCGCAAAACCCATCAAATCACCGGCCTTTAAGGCCGCCTCCCGTGATCACAGATTGGTCGTAGCTTCATCGGCCTTGCTGCCTTACGCTCACTGGAAATGTCGCCTGCATCTGGTGCGCCTTCGGCCCCCAGAGACTGCGATGATTCAACGCCAAGAGCAACCCTGGCCCTAACCTGATTTCCTTGGCAACGGCAACGGAGCCGCGGTCGCATCCCGTAGATCCCATTCTCAGACCTCTGGAGCGAATAGGGTTGTCTGGTGTCGAAAGAAATCACGCGTAGGGTGGGTGACGACGGGGAAGTCCGTGAGTCTTCCTTTGAAACCTTGACTGCCGGAGCGAAGGCTTTCATCGAGTCCGCATTCCATTCAAGCTATTTTGGGCTCTTTGTAACAGACTTTACTCGGGCATCATTTAAGGGGCAGTATTCCGAATACGCCCATGCACCGTGATGCAGAATTTGTTTTTTCTCGGAAAGCCACATGCCGCAAACCGTAGCGCGACATCAGCATCGCGACCGCTGATGAGGCTCGGCAAGCGTGCGATTGGATGTCATGCAATCGGTAGCCCCACCCACCGGTGCCTGTCTCACTCTCGCTCACGGTTGACCTCAAATGAGCGGGGACATCATCAAGCTCTTGGCATTCCCGTCGGTCGCAACTGTCTTTTCAGCGCCGCAATGCGAAATATCGCATTGGCGGCGCCATAGCCTTGATACCCGCTGCGCTGAACGATCTCGAAGAAGAAGCCCTCGCCGTAGGTGCCGCTGTAGAGCTGGAAGTATTCCCCGTGCTCGTCGCGGTCGTAGAGGATGTTCTCGGCCTTAAGCCGCTCAGTCAGTGACGGAAGCAGACCGAAACGCGCTTCGATGTCGCCATAGTAGTTCGGTGAGATAGGCAGTGCATTGAAACCGTTGCTGCGGAGCGCCGCGGCCGTGGCGAAAATGTCCTCGGTGCGAAAGGCAATGTGCTGGATCCCGGCCCCGAATGTCTCGGCAATGAAATGGCCGGCAAACGTGCGCCGGTTTTCCGCACCATTCATCGTGATGCGCAGCGTTCCCTCATCGTTTTGGATGACCTGACTGCGCACCACTCCAGACGGATCGATGATGTCCACCATGGGAGACTTTTTGGTTTCGAAGATCGATGTGTAGAACAAGAGCCAGGTCAGCATTTCCTCATAGGCCACCGTTTGGGCTACATGATCGACAGCAAACAGGCCCACCGAATTCGGTGCGGCTTCGTCTACGGCGGGCTGGAAGTCTATCTCCCACACTCGCCCGAGGTTGGATTTGGCATCAACCAGATAAATCAAGGTCCCGCCGACCCCGCGGATTGCGGGAATGTCGAGTTCACCAGGGCCAACCGGCTGACTGAAGGGCTCTGCGCCCAGGGCCACAGCGCGGGCCATGGCGGCCGATGTATCTTCGACCTGCAAGGCCATGGCATAAGCCGACGCGCCGTGAACGGCATATGCATTGCTGGCGAAGCCAACCTCTTCCGAGTTGAGGAGAATGCGGATATCACCTTGCTGGTAGACGCTAACATTTTTGGTTTTGTGGATAGCGGTCTTCCGGAAGCCGAGTGCATGCATCATCGTGATCAACAGCTCTGCATCGCCCTCACCAACCGAAAACTCTATGAACGCCACGCCGGCCACTGATGCGCGGTCCGGCATCGACGGTACCGTCAAACCTGCAGCATCGGGCTTTCGTCGCACCTGGTCACCGAGATAGACCAGCGAACGATGCCCATCGACAGAAATGGCCCGCGGCGAGCCGCCACGGAACTGGTCGTTGAAGATCTCCAGGGAGAGATAGCCGTCATACCCCGTCGCTGCGACAGCAGCCACGAAGTCGGCGACTTGCAGATCTCCTTCGCCCGGCATGTTTCGGAAGTGCCTACTCCAATAGAGCAGATCCATGTCGATCAGCGGTGCATCAGCAAGCTGGACCATGAAGATCTTGTCTTTGGGTATCGATCGAATGGAGCCGATGTCGATCTTGCGCGCAAGCGAATGGAAACTGTCGAGGATGAGCCCAATACTGGCATGGTCGGCACGTCGCACAATCTCCCAGGCATCGCGATGGTCGTTGATGTGCCGGCCCCAGGCGAGAGCCTCATAGCCCACCCGCAACCCGCGTTTCGCGGCCCGTTCGCCCAGTTCGTGAAAATCGGCCGCTGCCCGGTCGATCCCTCCGAGTGAAACCGGCGAGACGTTGGAGCAGACGAGAACGAGATCGGTGCCGAGCTCCTGCATGACATCGAACTTGCGTTCTGCCCGGTCGAAGGTGCGCGACCGGTGCGACTCGGGCATGCCCTCGAAATCGCGGAATGGCTGGAACAGCGTGATCTCCAAACCGAAATCCTGCACCATGCGCCCGACGTCGCGTGGACTGCCGTCGAAGGCGAGAAAATCATTCTCGAAGATCTCGACACCATCGAAACCGGCCTTGGCAATGGCCGCCAGCTTTTCGGGAAACTCGCCGCTGATTGAAACGGTGGCGATCGAGGTTTTCATGATGACTTCCTGATTTGGTTCAGCAGGATTGTGTCTGTCGTTCTATATTGGGTCAGACACGAGGGCTGTCACGGTGGATACGAAACAGAATGCGGACCTCTTTCAACCAAAGCGATCGTCAAGGGCCTGGAAATCCTTGAGCCCGACGATCTGACTGTATTCGTTGTAGGTCACCATGGCGGATTGCCGGAATTTGGGTGTGCCGTCCCGCTTCAGGACCGAAAGTGTGTCCTGAACGGCCCTCACTGCTGAAAACAATGTCGACACGGCATAGAACACGATCTGGAAGCCCATCTGCCCGAGCTCTTCTGCGTTAAGACCAGTTGTCTCGTTACCGTCAACGATGCTCACCACCTTCGGACCGTCGACTTTTCTGGCAATGGTTTCGATCTCTCGGATCGACTTGATACCGTCGACGAAAACGAGGTCGACGCCCGCATCGCGATACATGTTGGCCCTGCGAATAGCCTCATCGGCGCCGCATGCTGGCAGGGCGTCGGTGCGCGCGATGACCAGAAGCTTGGCGGTGTTGCGGGCCGCAATGGCGCATTTCAGCCGGCGAACATTGTCTTCGGCCGGTATCAGCCTGATGCCAGCCAGCTGGCCGCAGCGCTTGGGCTGCTGCTGGTCCTCCAGATGGATGGCCGCCACGCCAGCCTGCATATATTCCTGCACTGTGCGCTCGATATTCGCCGGGCCGCCATAGCCGGTATCGGCATCAGCAATGATCGGTATGCCCACGACCCGTGCCATGTTCCGGGCATGGGTGGTCATTTCCGACTGGCTCATCAGGCCAAGATCAGGCACGCCGAGATGGCTGGCGGTAGCGCCGAAGCCGGTCATGTAGACCGCGGGAAAACCCGCCTGTTCCACCAGCCGGGCCGTCAGCGGATCGGGCGCGCCGGGTGCCATGACGATCTCGCTACCTGAAATCAGGGTCTTCAAGCGGTCTGCTGGATGCATGCTGGTCTCCATTTGATGGTCCTGATGTCAGTCCCGATCATCAACGGCGGCGCTGGCCGGTCCGAGATGTCCTTCCCTGATGGCCCTGATATAGACGTCGCGCGTTCGCCTCACATGAAGGGAGAGCGACGCCTCAAGCTCCGCGAAGCGACCGTCGGCGATCATGGCCGCCATGGCGCGATGCTCGCCGAAGGACTCCCGTCTTCGCTCGTCATAGGGCGCGGTGATATTGGCGCGCAGGGCCGCGATACGCCCGGCAACCAGGCTGTAGGCGTCGCGCAAATAGGAATTGCCACAGAGATCGAAAGCAAGCTGGTGGAATGCCGTGTCGGCCGTGCCGTAGGCAACGCTGTCGCCTCGCTCGAGCGCTCCTTCCATGTCCCGCAGGATCTGCGTCATGGCCGCGAGATAATCTCCACGGGCCTGGCCGATCGCGGCCTTGATGCCCTGCAATTCCAGCATCAGCCGGTAGTCGCAGATCTCGCCGATATCGGCCACATTTGTCTCGAAGACGAAAGAGCCGCGTTTGGATCGCACCACGACGAGCCCCTCCTTCGACAGAATCGCCATGCAATCACGGATCGGCGTGCGGCTGATGCCCATCTGCAGCGCCAGCTTTTCCTCCGAGATGTTTTCGCCCAGCCGAAGCTTGCCCGTCACGATCGCCTCGCGCAATTGTGCCGCTGCTATCTCAGCCAGGGATTGCGGTTGCGCAATCTTCTTCATGTTATCCGTCCCCGCTTCAGCCGCAACCATGCCGGCACAGCCCAGACAACACATACAAGCAGGGCAAGACCAGCCGCAATTGGTCGCTCGATGAAGACGAGCGGTACACCATCGGCCTTGATCAGCGATGTCACCAGATTACGCTCCACCAGCGGGCCCATCACCAGCCCGAGGATCAGGGGCGCGACCGGAAAGCCGTTCTCTTCCATGAGGTAGGCGAAGAGACCGAGCACCAGCATGATGACGACGCCCGAGGCAGCCGCGTTTATGGAATAGGCACCGACGACACAGAAGCCCAGGATTAGCGGAGCCAGCATGAGTTTGGGCACCCGCAGGACCTGCGAGGCCTGGGCGATGGCCAGTAGGCCGAAGGGCACGATCAGCAGATTGGCAAGGAAGAAGGTGACGAAAATCGCCATCACCTCGTTGGGATTGTTGATGAAGACAAGCGGACCGGGATTGAGGCCCTTCATATAGAGCACGCCGATGACGATCGCGGTGATGGAATCGCCCGGTATGCCGAACACCGTGGCCGGCACATAGGCTCCCGACAAGGCGGAATTGTTGGCCGCGCAGGCATCCACCAGGCTCTCTTCCGAGCCATGGCCGTAGCGCTCCGGTTGCTTGGAGAAGCGTTTGGAGACGGCATAGGAGATCCAGGAGGCGATGTCGGAACCCGCGCCGGGCAGGATCCCGACTGTGGTGCCGATGACCGATCCCCTGACCAGATTGGTCTTGTAGCGCCAAAGCACGCCGCCCAGCCCCGCGAACATGCGAAAGGGATTGCCGACCGGGGCGGCCGGCGGTGTGCGCTCGCGGTTGACGAAGGTGCGTATCAGTTCCGGTATGGCAAACACGCCGATCAGCGCCGGTACGAAGGCGACGCCATCCAGCAGCGTGGAAAGACCGAAGGTGAAGCGCGGATGGCCGGCCGTAGTATCCATGCCAACCGTCGCGATCATCAGGCCGAACAGCAAGGACATCAGCGATTTCAGCAGCGAACCGGAACCCAGCATCACTGCGGCGGAGAGGCCAAGCAGCGCCAGCCAGAAATATTCGAATGACGTGAAATTGAGCGACACCTCGGCCAACTGCGGGGCCGCAAACATCAGCACCACCGAGCCGAACAGGCCGCCGATGGCGGACGCAACCACGGAAATGCCGAGCGCGCGTCCGACCCGGCCCTGCATGGTCAGGGCGTTGAGATCGCCGATATAGGCGGCAGACGCTGCCGTTCCAGGGATGCGAATGAGGGCGGCCGGGATGTCTGAGGCGAAAATCGCCATCGCCGCCGTCGTGACGATCGCCGCGATCGCCGGTACCGGGTCCATGAAGAAGGTGATCGGCACCAGCATCGCCGTGGCCATGGTGGCCGACAGTCCGGGAACGGCGCCGACGAACAGGCCGAATGCCGAGCAGCTCACCATCACGATCAGCATGTTCCAATTGAACACGAGATCGATGACCGTATCGAGATTTGCATACATCAGAGCAGCCCCTTCACGAAACCGGATGGCAAGGGCACATAAAGAAGACGCGTCATGACCAGATGAACCGTCAGCACGAAGACTGCTGATACCGCGATCCACTTGGGATGGGTGAGCCCCGCAGACAAGAACAGTGCCGCCAGCAGCAGCGTGCCGCCAACCGGAAAGCCGACCTGCTCGAAGGTGACAGCCAGAAGGAGCGTACCGAGGATGGCAACCGCAACGCAGATGATCCGCGACCCGATGCGCCAGCCATCATGGAGCGAGATAAGCGCGTGCGGCGAGGTCTTGCGGCCCTCCCACACGAGCATCAGGCCGCCAAGCGAACAGAGACAGCCAAGCAGCGTCGGAAATGTCGCGGGGCCGATGATCTGGCCCGGCATGTCAGGAAAGCCCTGCGCCTGCCAAAGAACCCAGCCGCCGAAGGCGACCAGCAATAGGCCGATGATCGAGTCGTGAAACTTCATGAAAAATCCCTCCGTGAGGGTATGGCCCGCATGCTGAACGCATGCAGGCCTGCCATGATTATTTGGCAAGTCCGACGGACTTGAGCGTTTCGCCCAGCGTTGCGTCCGAGGTTGCCATGAAGGTTTCAAACTCCTGGCCCGGTGTCCATTGCGTGGCATAGCCGCGCTCCTGCATGAAGGAGAGGTAGGCCGGGTCGTTGACTACCTTTGCCACCGCATCGGTGAGCTTGGTCACGACCTCGGGGGCAAGCCCCGCAGGTGCGACCACGCCGCGCCATGAGCCCATGGCAAAGCCATGTCCTGATGCCTCTTGGAAGGTCGGAACATCGGGATATTTCTCAAGCCGGGCGGTCGAAAAGATCGCAAGCGGCTTGATGCGTCCTGCCTGCATCAACGCCTCGCCTTCCGGCATCGATGCGGTTGCGATGGTCACGCCGCCGGCTGCTAGATCCTGCAGGCCGGGTGCAGCCCCTTCGGACGGCACCCAGGCGACGCGCTCGACCGGCAGGCCGGCGGCTGCCAGCATTCCAGCCAGTGCAAGATGGTTGACACCGCCTTGGGCGGAACCTGACGCCTTCAGTTCACGATCGGCGGCTTTGGACAGGGCCTCCAGCAGCGCCTTCATGTCGGCATATTCGCTGTCGGCACGCACGAAGATGGCTGCGGGGTCGGAATTGTACAGGCCGATGGGCGTGTAGGCCTTGTAGTTGAGTTCAGTTAGGCCGAGATGATGCATGGTACCGATCTCGAGTGTGGCAATGCCAATGGTGTTGCCATCAGGGGCCGCATCGGCAATGGCTGCATGCCCGACAACGCCGGAACCGCCTGTTCGGTTAACGACCGGCACCGGGACGCCAAGTTCTTTCTGCAATAGATTGGCGATCATCCGCGCGGTGGCATCGGTGCCACCGCCCGCACCCCAGGGAACGACCATCGTGACTGGGCCTTCCGGCCATTCGGCGAAAGCGGGGCTGGAATAGAACGTGCCCATGACAAGGCTGGCTGCGAGCGCGAGCGTGTGGCGACGTTTGATAGACATGATTTCTCCTCCTTGGGTTGTTTGGCAGCCGCGTTCATCCTCCTGAACGCGCTGTCTCTAGTCGAAGACCTTTCCAGGATTGAGCAGTCCCTTGGGGTCCATGCAGGACTTCAACCGGCGCATCAGATCGATTTCGACCGGGCTGCGGCTGTAGCCAAGATAGGGTTTCTTGAGTGTGCCGATGCCGTGTTCAGCGGAAACAGTACCGTCAAGTTCACGGACGATCCGGTAGACCACATCGCTGACGGCGGGCAGGGGTTGTGTTGCCGCGCCCTTGACCCAGGCGACAACATGCAGGTTTCCGTCGCCCACATGGCCATAGTAAACCGAGCGGCAACCGAGCGTTTCGGAAAGGGCTAGAGATGAACGGCTAGCAAACTCGTCCATTCGGCCGACCGGCAATCCGACGTCAAAGGAGATATGCGGTCCGGCAACATCGGGGTTTGCAAATTCTGCTGCAGCGTCACGTGTTGTCCAGAAGGCTTGCAGATCGGCAAGACTGCGTGAAACGGCGCCGTCTACTACCATGCCCTTCTCGAACATGTCTTCCAGCCAGTCGGAAAACCGTCCGCCATCTATCACTTCGTCCAGCCCCTGCATTTCAATGAGAACGACGTGGCTACCACTACCCAGTGATACCGGTGGGCGAGCCCCGGGCACCCGATCGGCATAAAGCCTCCAGTAGTCGGCCCACATCACTTCGAAAGCTGACAGCAGCGGCCCCAGACTGCGTCGGGCACTTTCGAGCAAAGCAAGGACCTGCTCGTATCCCGCCACGACACACAATGCTGCCTGTACGCATCCAGGCTTGGGGTGCAGCCGCAGCACCGTCCTGGTTATGACACCGAGCGTGCCTTCGCTTCCAAGAAAGAGCTGTTTCAGATCGTATCCGGCATTGTTCTTGATCATCCGGTTCATCATCGTGACCACGGTACCGTCCATGGTAACGGCCTCCAGACCAAGAACGAGATCTCGGGCCATGCCATAACGGATCACGCGATTGCCGCCGGCATTGGTCGACAGATTGCCGCCGATGGCGCAGGAACCCCGCGCGCCGAGGTCCAGGGAGAAGAAAAGGCCAGCGTCATCGGCTGCCTTCTGAACGGTTTCTAACGGTGTGCCGGAGCGCACAGTTATGGTCATGCCGACCGGGTCGAGTGCCTCAATACCATGGAGCCGCTCTAGCGACAGGGCGATACCCCCGTCGAGCGGCCGCGCACCACCACACAGTCCCGTCAGCCCGCCTTGCGGGGTAACCGCAATGCCCGCCTCGTGACACAGCTTAAGTGTCGTTGCGACCTCCTCGGTGGATGCTGGGCGGACGACTGCCAGAGGCTCTGCGTTTGGAAGAAAACTCCAGTCCGTGCGGTTGCGCGCTGGCAGATCGTCTCCTGACAAAACGGCATTGGAACCGAGTTCAAGGCGCAGTTTGGCCAGCAGCTGATCCCTGTTCACCTCTGTCAACGCATCCTCCCGGTGCTTGTTGTATGTAACATACAAGCTGAGATTCCGTTTTGGCAACCGCTCTTTTTTGCAGATTGCCTAGAGCTGCGAGCCTTGACATCTGCGTCTCCTTCTCCTGCGTCTCTTCCTTGCGGGCGGACAAACTCGCCGTAACCAGTGGCGCCCTTACTGTGAGATCGCTTCGATGAATGGACCGCTTCGTCGGCCTGGAAGCTAAAAAGCGTCGGAAAGGAGAGGACGATGAGGTCATTAGCGGCCTGCTTGGCGGTCGTGGCGCAGGGCTCTGGGGCAGAGGGAGTTCGTACTGGCTCAGTGTCAGTCTTGGATCCTCACATTGGCTATGCTGAGCGGTGATTCAAAAAGCCCTGATGACGTATAAACAGATCATTATGATAAAAATGATCCATTAAAATATCATCTCATTGACCGCTTCAGGGTAAATAGATATGAAAACGTATCTCCGTGTCTGGAAATGATCTTTATGGGTTTCATATGAAGTCGGAATCTCAGGCCCTTCTTGAAATCGGGCAGCTCTTGAAGACGACGCGAAAGAGCTTAGGCTTCACGCAAGAGCGGGTTGCAGATCTGGCGGGCATATCGCGTCCGCGGTATCGCGAGATTGAAGCCGGCAGTAGCTCTGCTCGCACGACCACGCTGATCAACATTGGTCGCGCGCTCGGTATGGAGCTGATGCTCATCCCTCAATCGATGATTCCAGCGGTTAATGCTCTGCTTCAGCCGGACAACGCCGACGATGATCTTCCTGCTTTCATCGTCAGTCCCGACGGTGGCACCGATGCCTGAAAGAACTGTGGATCCAAGATCCATCTCGTCACTTGAAGTGCTGCTGAACGACACAAAGGTTGGCATGCTCGTCAGAACGCCAGGCGACTTCACTGCGTTTAGCTTCGAGGAAGGCTATCGCGAGACGGGTGGCTTCCCAGTGCTCAGTCTCTCATTCCGTGCGGCAAACGGAGGTTTGCGTAAGGATCCCAAGCCGGTCGCAAGAGCATTACCCGCGTTCTTTGCGAACCTTCTTCCTGAGGACAAACTGCGCGACGCGATGGAAAAGCACCATGCAGGTAGCGTGCGACCTGGAAATGATTTCGATTTGCTCGCGGCGCTCGGCTCGGATCTGCCAGGCGCCGTCCGTGTCGTGCCGAGCGGTGGGGCCGGTACTCGCAATGTAGGGCTGTCTTCTTACCCACCCAGGGCCCGGTTTTCCCTTGCGGGTGTGCAGATGAAGCTCTCGGTCATGAAGAACACAGGCAAAGGTGGTGGCCTGACCATACCACTGGGGGATGAACAGGGTTCATACATCGCCAAGTTTCCATCGACATCGTTCCCGGGCGTTTCGGAAAACGAATACGCCAATCTCGCCTTGGCCGAAGCGATCGGAATGGAAGTGCCGGAACGTGAACTCGTCGAACAATCAGCATTCGAGGGGATCCCCGATGAATTCGAGAGCTTGGCAGACGGAAAAGTTCTACTCGTCAAACGCTTCGATCGCAGTGCTGAGGGTCAGCGGATCCATATTGAGGACTTCGCTCAGGTGTTTGGTATCTATCCCTCGCGAAAGTATGAAGGCGCCGCCTATCACGACATTGCTGCAGCCCTCGGGATCGCCGTCTCATCCTCAGTTGCGCTAGACTTCGTTCGTCGACTGGCTTTGGCAGTTGTTACCGGCAATGGCGACATGCACCTTAAAAACTGGTCACTGATCTATCGCGGGAAAGGAAATGAGCCGGCGCTGGCTCCCGTCTATGATGTGGTGTCTACTGTGCCCTATCTTCCAGCAGACGCCATGGCGCTGTCGCTTGCAGGTGAGAGGGCTTTCAAGGCCATGAACGCCCCGCGATGGAAGGTTTTTGCCAACCGTGCACGTCTGCCGGAAGCTGCTGTCATGAAGGCGGTCGTTGAGACAGTTGAGCAAGTCAACCAGTCGTGGTGGTCCCTGCCTGAACGCGCTCATATTCCCAAGAAAGTGCTGGAACGGGTCGACGCCCACATAAGGCTTATGACGCCGATCCTTGCGACTTGCGCGGACTAGGTATGGTCATGGCTTAAGTCGGTATTCCCTCCAACTTGATGCAGAGGCAATGCCGCCATAGCAACAACGCGGTGCTCATCAATATCATCATCCAACTCATAGATTACTGGCATGGGTCGACACGAAAATCCTTTCCAGCCAAGAGTAACTTTGCAGAGCGAAGGAATGTCATGGAAGGCCTTCCAGAACAATTTGTGTGCTCTGGAGTAGAGCTGGCCAGTCGAAGTGCGAAATGCGCAATACGGCCATTGGGAGGACTCAAGCGGTAACACCTACCCCCTAGACAGCCTGTTGGCCAAGCTTCCGGCTCATGAGGCAGAATTCAGGGGCTGATCGCTCTTGCGGAAGCTGTAGTCCAGAAGAAAGCTGTAGACTGGACCGAGCCGCAAACAGGCGTGCAGGTTACGCCGGCGACCGGTTCTCTAAGAAGCAGCAGCTTGTTACATGTCGGTCCTGGTGGGCGTGAAACTGGTGAAGTAGTCTTCTGGGCAATGATTCAGCCGGTAGGCACTTAATTGGCCTCCGTCGAGGCTTCTGGCTTTACCCAAAGAGTAAAGCCATGCCTTTTTATTGCGGTTCCGAAATCAGCCCCATGCCCATTAAGCTCAGTCGAGCCGATTGATCCTGCGTCCCGATTTTCTAGATGCTTCACCGAAGGAAAACGCAATCTTCATCATGAACGCCTTGCTAAAACGACCAAGAACATTCTGATCCGGTTCAATGTACCAGGATCGTTCGGCAACATCGTAGTTATATTCGTCTATCATTACCCAGCAGCGCTTCAAGTCGCTCAATCCGGCTCGACGAGCCTCTGTTTCAGGAACTTCGATCGCTGTGCGATCTGGCTGCGGAGGCTGCGTCGTGACAGCAAGCAGCGCAAGATGCGTGAGGCCGTCTGCGACCCCGCGGACCGCGATGACGACGCAAGTAGGGCGCGACTTGCGGCCTTCGGTCTCTCCCCGCTCATTTTGCCAGGCCCAGAGATACGGGTAGGCTATGATTTGGCCGGGAAGAAAATCACGGCTCATCGCCATAGCCTTCGCCGCGCGACAGTCGATCGATCTCCGCTTCAAACAACTCTAGATGTTGCGTTGGCATTTCAGACGCACGATGAACAGCCCGAGGATCAACGCCGGTCCGTAGACGCTCATAATGATCGTAGCTCATCAGGACAAAACGCGGCTTCCTGTGCTTGGTCAGGACCACCGGCTCGCGGCTGGCAGCATCGGTGACGTCGCCCACTTGTTTGTTAAGATCACCTGTCGTGAACTGCCGCATATCTGAGCCTCCGATTGATGAATTCCATATTATCCATGTTTTCGGGATTTGCAAGAAATTCGTCCAGTCGTGGCGTGGCAATGGGTGATGGCTCACCGATTTGACGAGAAGGGCATAGGCGGTCGACCCGAGCCAAGAAGCACGAGCGCTGGTTTGTCCTCAGATAACCGCGAACACCAGACTAATCGAAGGAGCCCATCCAACGACAAGATCGGGCGATGAGCATGCCGACCTGGTGCGTCTCGGTTATAGGCGTATGGGATGGCGATCGGTCGTTGGTGTGATCCATGTTCGCTGCTCGGATGAACCTGCGTCTCAATCTTCGGTTTTAGTGCGACGTCGAATAACATGTCCCTGCGCCTCTATCCCAGTCGCAACATGCAGAACGCGATGACGGGACGCATCCGTGCCATCATCGCAGGTCTCAGCGGCCGGGGTGGCAATTTCAACTGCAATGGTCCGGTGCCCTGATGCTAGCCTGTGTCGCGGGAGGGCACGATCCGGCAGGCGATTATATCGCTGGCGACAAGCGAGGCAGCCTGAGTTGGCCCGACGCGCTTGGCGCTTGATGATCCATCGTTACATCGGTTGACAGACATAGAATGCGCGCGAATTTTTGGCAATTGGCAGGGGCAAAAAACAGCAATTGCACAAATGTTGCGCGCTGCAGCATCCGTGCGAGGGATTCATGCAGTTTCAGGGACTGATTTCGAAATTATGCTTCCAATATCCAATTTGCGAGACTAAGCTGGACAAAATAGCGGCACCTGAGCCCCGTTTCGATCGCGTCCATGACGCGCATCGGCGGGGCTTTTTGCATTGGGGTTCTAATGAAGCGGATCGTAGACATTGGTGTGCTTTTGTCACGCAGCGGCATGTATGCCGCCTTGTCGCGTGCGAGCCGCGACGGCGTGTTGCGTGGCGTCGAGGAGGTCAATGCCGATCTGGGGTACCATGTGTCCTTCCGCGTCACCGAACGTGACCCTGACGGACGGCTAGACCGCTATGCGCCTCTCTGCCGCGAAATCCTGCGTGGCTCCGGCGCGCGCCACATCTTCGGCTGCATCACATCGGCAAGTCGCAAGGAGGTCATTCCCGAGCTCGAGCGGTTCGACGGTGTCTTGTGGTACCCAGTGCCTTATGAGGGCTTTGAGGCGTCCGAGCGGGTCGCCTATATGCATGCCTGCCCGAACCAGCATCTCCTGCCGCTTCTGGACTGGGCGCTGCCGACACTTGGTACACGCGCTTATCTCGTTGGCTCCAATTACATCTGGGGCTGGGAAATGGCGCAGATAGCCCGAGAGAAGATCGCAGCTGCGGGCGGACAGGTCCTGGGCGATCGCTACCTTCCGATCGGTGACACCGAACTCGACCATATCATCAGCGACATCAGAGCATTGAAGCCGAGCTTCATCTTGAACTCGCTCGTTGGCGATAGCGCTTACGCCTTTCTGGCGCGGCTCGCCCAGTTAAGGCAGGAGGCCGGCTTCGCTGATGGGTTGACCGTGCTGTCGTGCAACTTCACCGAATGCGAGATCGAAGCGGCAGGCGAGGCGGCCGAAGGGCTGGTCTCGGCAGGTCCCTGGTTCGAGCCAGACGGCGGGAGGGGGGGATCGTTTTACGAGATGGCACGCCAGTCCGTGCATGAACTGGCCCTGCTTCTGCATGGTCGTCCTGAAGCAGAGGAGCTTGCCCTGGCGGAACTGCTGCACACCGCGGTCAAGGCAGGGCGCACAACGCGGCTTGATCCCGTGCACCTGCATGCGCGCCAGCCGGCAATCATCGCGCGTCTGGAAAATGGACGGTTTGAAGAGATCAGGCGACTGCCTGTGATGCGCGCCGATCCCTACCTCACGCAGAGGTCGCAGCCTCTGCATCCGGGCGCCCACCTGAAGGTGGTGTCATGACGCGCATCAGGACAGAAAATCTTGGTGGAGCAACCGCGTGGATCCTGCACCGACCTCACCCCTCCGTAAATGGGCTTGTCCGCCAACTCGGGGTTATTGGCCTTGAGGTCCACGAGGTCTGGCCCGAGCTTCCACCCGAGACGATCGAGGCAGATTTCATCTTCTACGATGCAGACATGGGCCACGACGAGCAGTTCCCCTGGGCGCCTGGTCATTCACCCATGCCGATGATCGCACTGATTGGATCGGAAGCGCCGGGCCGCCTGCGCTGGGCTATGGAAATGGGCGCGCACGCCCAGCTCCTGAAGCCGATGAGCGACAAGGGCGTCTATGCGGCTCTCCTCGTCGCGCGAAGCAATTTCGATCGGGCCAAGGCCTCCGACGCCCTCATTTCTGATCTGCAGAACCGCCTTTCGGCACGTCAGACAATCGTGCGCGCCGTCATGCTCTTCGTGATGAATGGGAAGACGGAAGCAGAGGCCTATGACCTCCTGCGCCAGACCGCGATGGCATGGCGCGTGACGATAGAAATTGCCGCCGAGCGGCTGGTGGCCAACCACTCGTATGAAAGGGGTGCCGACGATGGCAGACGCATCGATCCCGCCTGAACCCTTGGCCGTACCGGAAAGCGGACCATCCGTGTGGCGGCAACTGGCTGAACGCAAGCTGGCACTGCTGGGCCTCCTGATCACCTTTGTCTGCGTTGGCGGTGCGATCTTTGCCCCGTGGCTTGCACCTTACGATCCTTACGAGCAATTCTTTGACGGCCTCACCATCGAAGGCGCCCCGTTGCCGCCGAACGCGATGTTCTGGTTCGGGACGGATCTTCTTGGTCGAGACCTGTTCTCGCGCATCCTCTACGGCGCGCAGACCTCACTCGTGATCGGGCTGGTTGCCAATGGGGCCGCCTTGCTGATCGGCACGCTGGTGGGTGTGACCGCGGGTTACTTTCGCGGGATCATCGGTGCCGTCCTGATGCGCTTCACCGATCTGATGATGGCCTTTCCGGCGCTGCTCCTGGCGATCTGCCTGGCTGCGATCTTTTCTCCGTCTCTCTGGATCGTTGCGATGGTGATTGCCTTTGTAAACTGGGTGCAGACCGCACGCGTGATCTTCACGCAGACCTCTTCGCTCGCCGAGCGCGATTACATTGCTGCGGAAAAAACGCTTGGCGCCGGCCATGGCCGCATCTTGTTCAAGCACATCCTGCCACATCTGATCCCGACATTGATCGTCTGGGGCACGCTCGGGATCTCGACCACGGTCCTTCTGGAGGCGACCTTGTCCTTCCTCGGCATTGGTGTTCAGCCGCCGATCCCGTCCTGGGGCAATATCATCTTCGAGAACCAGACCTACTTTCAGTCCGCACCCTGGCTGGTCTTCATCCCCGGGGCGGCGATCCTTTTGCTGGCGCTTGCCTTCAACCTCGTCGGCGATGCCTTGCGCGACATTCTCGATCCGACACAGCAGGGGCGTGACTGATGGCTGCCTATATCCTCAGACGTCTTGTTCAGTCGGCGCTTATTCTGCTCGGCGTATCCTTTATCACCTTCGTGCTGCTCTACGTGCTGCCGGCAGACCCGGTCCGCCAGATAGCCGGTCGCTCCGCAACGGCCGCGACCGTCGAAAGTATCCGCCAGCAGCTCGGCCTCGATCAACCCTTCCTCGTCCAGTACGGCAACTATCTCTTCAATCTCGTCCAGGGCGATTTCGGACGCTCCTATCTGCAGAAGACCGAAGTCGCCGAGCTTCTGTTTTCGCGTCTTCCGGCAACCTTGCTCCTGCTCGTTGCAGCGATCGGTTGCGAACTCCTGATCGGCCTGCCGCTTGGCATTGTGGCTGCGCTCAATCGCGGCAAGGCGATCGACAACGGGCTGATGCTGACCAGCTTCCTCACGGTCTCCGCCCCGCAATTCGTTGTGGCTCTGTTGTTGCTCTTCGTCTTTGCGGTCAAACTCGGCTGGTTTCCGATCGGCGGATACGGCACCTTCGCCCATCTCGTTTTGCCTGCCGTGACACTCGGTATTCTAGGCTCAGGCTGGTACTCGCGCATCATGCGATCCTCCATGGTCGACGTATTGCGGGCCGACTTCATCCGTACCGCCCGCGCCAAGGGGCTCGGCCGAAGCAAGGTCATTCTCGGACATGCCCTGCCCAATGCCATCCTGCCGATCATTGCAATGATCGGCATCGATATCGGGCTCTTCATGTCCGGCATCGTCGTCGTCGAAAGTGTCTTTGGCTGGCCCGGCATCGGTCAGCTCGCCTGGCAGGCAATCCAGCGCGTCGACATTCCGATCATCATGGGCGTCACGCTCGTCTCAGCCTGCGGCATCGTCATCGGCAATCTGATCGCTGACCTGATTTCGCCGCTCATCGATCCGCGCATCAAGCTGCGCTGAAACCGTCAACCCACAGGAGTAAGGCCTATGAAGAAGCTTATCCTTTCAACTGCGCTCGCAACCCTCATGGCCCTGCCGGCCTTTGCCCCGGCCACGGCCCAGGAGCCGAAGCATGGTGGCAATATGGTGGTGACCTACAAGGACGACGTCGCGACGCTCGATCCGGCGATCGGTTATGACTGGCAGAACTGGTCGATGATCAAGTCGGTCTTCGACGGTCTCATGGACTACGAACCCGGCACCACCAATCTGCGCCCGGGTCTTGCCGAGAGCCATGAGATCTCCGAGGACGGCCTGACCTACACCTTCAAGCTGCGTCCCGGCGTCAAGTTCCACAATGGCCGCGAACTCGTGGCTGACGACGTCGTCTACTCGATCAACCGCGTGATCAACCCGGCCACGCAGTCGCCCGGCCAGGGTTTCTTTGCGATGATCGACGGCTATGACGCGGCCGCCGAGGGCAAGGCCGAGACTGTCTCGGGTGTGTCTGCGCCCGATGCGAGCACCGTCGTCTTCAAGTTGTCGCGTCCGGATGCAACTTTCCTGCACGTGATGGCACTCAACTTTTCCTTCGTCGTGCCCAAGGAAGCGGTCGAGGAAGCCGGCGCAGACTTTGGCAAGAAGCCGGTCGGAACCGGTGCGTTCAAGCTGACCGAATGGTCGCTAGGCCAGCGCCTCGTCTTCGAGAAGAACGCCGATTACTGGATCTCCGGCGTCCCCTATCTCGACAGCTTCACGGTTGAAGTTGGCCAGGAACCGGTCGTCGCCTTGCTGCGTGCGCAGAACGGTGAAGTCGACATCCCAGGTGATGGCATTCCGCCGGCCAAGTTCGTCGAAGTGATGCAGGATGAGGCGCAGAAAAGCCTCGTGGTCGAAGGCGGCCAGCTGCACACCGGCTATATCACCATGAACGTCACCAAGGCGCCGTTTGACAAGGTCGAGGTGCGCCGTGCCGTGAACATGGCGATCAACAAGGATCGCATCGTCCAGGTCATCAACGGCCGCGCCGTTCCGGCAACCCAGCCGCTTCCGCCGTCCATGCCTGGCTACACCGAGGGTTATGAGGGCTACAAGTTCGATCAGGAGGGCGCAAAGAAGCTTCTGGCCGACGCTGGTTACGCTGACGGGTTCGAGACCGAACTCTTCGTCATGAACACCGATCCGAACCCGCGTATCGCCCAGGCGATCCAGCAGGACCTTAAGGCTGTTGGCATCAACGCATCGATCAAGTCGCTGGCACAGGCCAATGTGATCGAGGCAGGCGGCGCCGGCAATGCGCCGATGATATGGTCGGGCGGCATGGCCTGGATCGCTGACTTCCCGGATCCGGCCAACTTCTACGGACCGATCCTCGGTTGCGGCGGTGCCGGCGAAGGTGGCTGGAACTGGTCGAAATACTGCAACGCGGACCTCGACAAGATGGCTGCAGACGCCGATTCCATCGTCGATCCTGCCAAGGTCGACGAACGCCTCGCCAAGTGGTCCGATATCTACATGAAGGTGATGGAAGACGCGCCCTGGGCGCCGGTGTTCAACGAGCAGCGCTACACGATGAAGTCAGCCCGCATGGGTGGCGACGACGCCCTTTTCGTCGATCCGGTGTCCATCCCGGTCAACTACGACTACGTCTTCATCAAGGAGTGATGGAAGCCATGTGCAAGCACTGCAGTCACACGATCCACGCCCATCAGCACCATTTTGGCTGGGACAATTCCTTTGCTCCGGCACTCAATGCTGCACCGGGCGAGACGATCCTGTTCCAGTGCCTCGACAGTTCTGGGGGCCAGCTTGGCCCCCAGTCCACCGTCGAGGATGTGCAGGCACTCGATTTTGCCAAGATCAACCCGGTGTCGGGGCCGATCTATGTCGATGGTGCCAAGCCCGGTGACGTTTTGAAGGTGACGATCGAGAGCTTCACGCCGCAGCTGCGTGACGGCGCAGGCTTTGGCTGGACGGCAAACATCCCGGGCTTCGGCCTGCTGGCCGACCAGTTCACCGTGCCTGCGCTCAATATCTGGAAGTTCGATGCGGCGAGCATGGAGCCTGCGCTGTTCGGCAAGAACGGGCGCGTGCCTCTTAAACCCTTTGCGGGAACCATCGGCAATGCGCTTGCCGAAAACGGTCATCATACGGTTGTGCCGCCTCGGCGCGTCGGCGGCAATCTTGATATTCGCGATCTTTCCGCTGGAACGACGCTTTACCTGCCGGTCGAGGTCGAAGGTGCGCTGTTTTCCGTTGGCGATACCCACGCCGCCCAGGGCGATGGCGAGGTTTGCGGCACGGCCATCGAAAGCCCCTTTGATGTCGTTTTGACGCTCGACCTAATCAAGGACCAGCCATTGAAGATGCCGCGGTTCACGACGCCGGGGCCGGTCACGCGCCATCTCGATGCCAAGGGCTATGAGGTGACGACCGGTATCGGTCCGGACCTTTGGGCCGCGGCTCGGGATGCCGTTTCCGGCATGGTCGATCTTCTCGCCGCGACGCAGAAGATGGACCCGGTCGACGCCTATATGCTCGTCTCGACCTGCGGCGATCTTCGGATTTCCGAAATCGTCGACATGCCGAATGTCGTGGTGAGCTTCTACTTCCCGAGGGCCGTCTTCGAATGACCGCATCCATGCTTTCTCCCGTGGTCGAGCCAATGGCAGACGTCGTCTTGTCGGTCCGCGACCTCAAGGTCTCTGCCCGCACGGATCAGGGGCATGTCCCGCTGGTCGATGGGCTGAGCTTTGATCTTCATCGAGGCGAGACGCTTGCGATCGCGGGAGAGAGCGGTTCGGGCAAGTCGATCACTTCGCTCGCCTGCATGGGTCTCCTGCCCGAACCTGCTGTGCGGGTAACAGGTGGTTCGATCCGTTTCGGCGAGACGGAACTCACCACCCTGCCGGAGAAACGGATGCAGGCGATGCGCGGCGCGCGCATCGCCATGATCTTCCAGGAGCCGATGACTGCGCTCAACCCGGTCATGAGCATCGGCCGCCAATTGGTCGAAGCGATCCGCGCGCATGAACCGCTCACGGTGTCGCAGGCGAGAGCGCGGGCCCTCGAAGCGGTCAAGGCGGTGCGTCTCTCCCAGCCCGAGAAGCGGCTCGAACAATACCCGCATGAACTCTCCGGCGGCATGCGCCAGCGCGTCATGATTGCCATGGCAATCGCGCTTAGGCCCGCCGTTCTCATTGCCGACGAGCCGACGACGGCGCTTGATGTCACGGTGCAGCGTGAGGTTCTCGATCTGCTGCGCGACCTGCAAAAGGAGCTTGGAACCGCCGTCATCCTGATTACCCATGACATGGGCGTCGTCGCCGAGATGGCAGACCGCGTCATCGTCATGCGCAAGGGAAAGATGGTCGAGGCCGCCAGCACGGTCGATCTTTTCGATGCGCCGAAGGATCCTTACACGCGAGACTTGCTTGCAGCCGTGCCGCGCATCGGCGGCGGGGCTAAGCGTCCCGCTCCTGAGACCCGCGATGTGCTCGTGCGCTATGACGATGTCTCGGTGAATTTCCCGATCCGTTCGGGGCTTCTTGGGCGAGTGGCGGCGCGCGTGCATGCGGTCGAGCATGTTTCGCTCGAGATATTCCGTGGCGAAACCCTGTCGCTTGTCGGCGAGTCCGGCTGCGGGAAGTCGACAATGGCAAAAGCGCTGGTCGGACTGGTGCCCCATCAAGGCCGCATCGAGATCAATGGACAGGCGATGGGGGAACTTGGGGCTTCCGGCCGCAAGGCGATCCGGCGTGATCTGCAGATCGTCTTCCAGGACCCCATGGCAGCGCTTGATGCGCGCATGACCGTCGGCGAGCTCATTCGTGAACCGCTGGTCATCCACAAGATTGGAACGCCGGCCGAACAGAAGGCACGCGTGCGCGAACTGCTGGAGCGCGTGGAGATGTCGCCGAGCGTCTACAACCGCTACCCGCACCAGTTTTCCGGTGGTCAGCGTCAGCGCATCTGCATCGCGCGCGCCTTGGCGCTGAAACCGAAACTGATTGTTTGCGATGAAAGCGTTGCTGCTTTGGACGTGTCGATCCAGGCGAAGGTGCTTGATCTCTTACGCGACCTGCAGAAGGAAAGCGGCGTGACCTATCTCTTCATCAGTCACGATATGGCGGTGGTGGAGAATATCTCTGATCGCGTCGCTGTGATGTATCTTGGCCAGATCGTGGAAATGGGAACGCGCGCACAGCTGTTTGGCAATCCCCAACATCCCTATACGAGGCGCCTTCTGGACGCCGTCCCGGTTCCAGACCCGCGCCGTGAAAGGCCCGCAGCCCCCCGGTTGGCGGGCGAGATTCCGAGCCCGGTGTGGAAGGTCGGTGAAGCGCCAGAACGAGTACCGCTCATTGACATCGGCGGCGGACATCTTGTCGCCGACACGCGCTTTCAATGAAATAGGACCGTCGGCTGGCATTGGCACCTTCCAAGACCGCGTTGCATGAGAGGGGCAGGGGAGTGAACCCTACAAGGAAGATGTGCGATGTTGTCACTGCGTTGGCAGGCAAAATACGCTTCATGCTTTGAGGTGGTATGGCGCATGGACCGTTCTTGCAGTGCACATTGATCGGCGGTGACTAAAGATGTCCGCATGCTAAGATCATGAAAAAGGCCAACAGGACATATTCGTGACGCCCTCCCAGTTCGACATGTTTGAAGACGAGACCACGTCTTTGCCGACGCAAGCTATGCCGGCCAGAACTTTGCCAGCGAGAACTCTGCCAGCAAAACCCGTGCCCCGGTCGGTGCCGTCCGCAATGGATGAGACAGCCATGGTCGCCCACCTTGCTGCAACCGGGCGTTATCGCATCCTGAATAGGCTCGAAGCACGGCCGATCGCAAAGACGCTTAAACCCGAATATCCGCTATTGGGTGTCATTCTTGATACTGAGACGACCGGGCTCAATCACCGCAAGGACGAAATCATCGAACTTGGAATGATCGCATTTTCCTTCGATGCGACCGGACGCATAGGCGATATCACGGCCACTTATGGCGGTCTGCGCCAACCAGCTTCGCCCATTCCCGCCGAGATCACGCGATTGACTGGCATCACGGATGAAATGGTCGAAGGGCACACAATCGATATCGACGCGATCCGTTCGATCATCGAACCGGCGGACTTGATCATCGCGCATAATGCCGGTTTCGATCGTCCCTTCTGCGAAGCCTTCTCGCCTTTGTTCTCCAACAAGGCCTGGGCCTGCTCCAACGCCGAAATCAACTGGACTTCGCGTGGCTTCGAAGGCACTAAGCTTGCCTACCTGATCGGCCAGGCGGGGTTTTTCCATGATGGACATCGTGCCATCGACGATTGCTTCGCGCTTCTGGAGGTGCTCGACCGCAGTCCAGAGGACGGTGGCTCGACGCCGTTCGCGGAGCTTTACGCTGCAAGCCAGCGTTCGCGCGTCAGGATTTTTGCGGAAAACAGTCCCTTCGATCTGAAGGACCACCTGAAGGCGCGCGGTTATCGATGGTCCGACGGAAGCGAGGGGCGCATGAAGTCCTGGTGGATCGAGGTTGAAGAGCAGAACCTTGACGATGAGCTCTCATATCTCAGGACCGAGATTTACCGTTATCCGGATGCCGATCCGCCCACGAAGTTTTTGACGGCGATTGATCGTTTCAAGGCGTGACAACCTCCAAGCACTGTTGTCTCCGAAATCCTATGCGTTGGTCGCATGGCTGTGTTGCGGCGCAGCATATGGTGCCAGCGGGAGGCGACCTGTATGGATATCGTCATCGAAGCAATGCACTCCTCCCGCAGAGCTTCGGGTTTCAGATGCTCTACTCCTCCCTCCCAAAGGGCATCTGAACGAATGGCGACACTCCTCCTCCCAGTCGCCGTTCAGTTCTTTTCTGAAAAGCCTGCCGCACCTCCTCCCGCGGCAGGCTTTTTTGTTTCTGGCCCGGGCGCGGCGCGTTCACAATCAATCTTGAAGCCCTCGTCTTGCGAATTCGATGGTTGTCTATGTTCAGCCGACTGGACGGTTAGGGGCAAAGGTCGCTTTGCTTGCGCGTCAGTCCGCGGGACACGACCTCTAGTCGGTTGACGCGGATCGGTTTGAGCAAGTCAGGGAGGGCTGTGGATGTAACGTTGGAATGGCTCCTGCGTCGCATCTCAAGTTTCGGTCACTGAATGAACGTTTAGGCTCGTCGTGTCCTTAATCGTAAGCATGGTGCCATGCCCCTCACGTCTTGGCCTTGGCGCAAAGAATCGCTAGCCTCGCCATAGACGAGTGTCGCTTGACGGATTGGACTAGCCTCGATCCGGTCTCATGAGTTCCCGGATGATCGACCTTCCAAACACCTACAAGCCCCGACAAGACGAAACGGCAGGCGTTGCGGAGCATGTCCTCACGCGAATTCAGGAGGCAGGCCCTGGTCGTGTGTGGTCGCGGACTGATTTTCTGGATTTCGGCGGCTCATATGCAGTGGAAAAAGCGCTGCAACGCTTGGTGCAGCGAGGAAGGATCCGCAGGGTTTTGCGCGGCCTTTACGACCGGCCCACAAAGGATCCGATCACCGGAAAGTGGGACATCCCTCCCATTCTTTCCTTTGTCGATGCGATTGCTAGACGCGACGGCCTTAGGGTTGTGGTCGACGGCCTGACGGCGGCGCATGCGCTCGGGCTGATCTCTGACAGGCCTTTTTCAACGATCGTTTACGCAAGGACCCGTCCTCGCCTTATCACGATTGACGTCAGCATCGGCCAAACTGGCGGTCACGTGTCAACCACTTACAGGCTGGATTTCAAGAAGTTCTCCACAAGCTTGCCCCTGCTTTGGGCGGGCCGACCTTCCATGCCTCTCATCCAGGCTCTGCATTTGATGCATAACCGGAATGAGGACCTCAATGTTGTGACGCAGAAGGTCATTCAAACCATGCGCATGAATGGCAGCGGACATGCGGTCGCTACGGAGCTCCGGTCAAACACAGCCGCGCTCGATATCTGGATGAAACCCTTCGTCTTGCAGATTGCAGATGCACTGCTACAGCCGCAGGACGAAGGATGAGGCAGCCTCTCCTTATCGCCTTGGCCAGCACGTGCCGAGTGCTTTGCAACTGGACGAAGGGCCAGCGCAGATCACCTTGAGGGCACAGGAACTCGCTGTCCGGGGCAGGGTCTCCCACAAGCAAGCGCAGTCGATGCTTGCGCTCCTGGAGCGTCGGCATCCCAGTACAGACCCCTGCGCATCTCGAAATCCCCGTGCGTCCCTTGAACGAGGAGATTGACCGCCATGGCTCGGGTATTGGCACGCGTTCGGCGGAGTATCACGACCACCAAATTGGCAGTATCGGCTGCTGCGGGCGGGCGGCCGGTGCCCCGTCGGGCTAGGGAATTTGGCGTTGATTGACCGGCATGAACCGCTATCTTGCACCTGAAATTTGTTACCGCAGAATTGCATTGTACTGAAAAAGAATGCATATTTTAATCGTGAACATAACAACAAGGAAAATGATGTGCTCGTCATCGTTGCCGATGATCTCACCGGCGCACTCGATGCTGCCGCCCCTTTCGCGGCGCGTGGACTGCGAACTGAAGTCGTCCTGAAAATCAGTGCGATCGCTCAAGGGATGGCCCTTGCGCCGGACGTTCTCTCCGTCAATCTGGCGAGCCGTGAGCTGGCGCCGCAACAGGCATTCTTGTTGGTGCAGCAGGTTATCAAGCTCCTTCCTGTTGGGGTTCGTTTATTCAAGAAGATCGATTCTCGGTTGAAGGGCCATATCGCCTCGGAACTGGATGCCATCTCCTATCGGCGTGCTCTGGTGGCGCCTGCCATACCTTCATTCAAACGGGTTGTGCGCCATGGATCGATCGAAGGCTTTGGCGTGACCAAGCCGATCTCCATCGCTGACGTTTTGGGCAAGCATGCCGCCCGCGCAATCATTCCCGATGCGCTGCGAGACGATGACTTGCTCAGGGCCCTGGATACAGCCGAGGCCAGCAACGTCGATCTGCTTGTCGGTGCAAGGGGTCTTGCCGAAGCACTTGCTTGCCGCATGACGGAGCGGGCCGATGCTCGACTAGTCGCTCCGCCTGTTGGAGCCGGCCTCTTCGTCATCGGCTCGCATGATCAAATCACGATGCAGCAGGTTGAGGAATTGCGACGGCTCAAGATGGTCTCTTTCAATCCCGCACCGAACGGAGTCATCGCTGTCTCTGCTCCAGGTTCGGCGCCCATGGTCCTTGTGCAGGCGACCGAGGGTGAGACGCAGATTCCCTCTGAGATAGTCTCGGAGAACCTCGCCAGAAGCGTCCATCCACGTTTCACGAGCAAGGCGCAGACCATGCTCCTGTGTGGGGGAGCGACGGCGGAGGCGGTCCTCAATCATATGGGCATCGAGCGTTTCCGGCTTGAGGGTGAATGCATGCCAGGCCTTGGTCTGGCGCATGCCGAAGGCCAGTGTATCATCGCCAAATCCGGGGGATTCGGACAGCCGGACACCCTGGCGAAGCTTGCCGAAAGACTGCATGGGGGCAGAGGCTGACAATGGGACTGCAAAGCGGGACAGCACGCAAGAGCCTGGCAGATCTTGTGTTCGAGCGCATGCATCGGGCTATCAAATCAGGTTCTTACCAGCCGGACGAGCGACTGCCGACCGAACATGATCTCGCAATCGAGTTTGAAGTGTCTCGTCCGATCATTCGCGAGGCACTACGACGTCTGCGCGAGCAGGGTTTCATCTATTCCAGGCGTGGTGCCGGCAGCTTCGTGCGGTCTGTCGGCATGAAACAGCCGCTCGGCTTTGGGCAGTTGGAGAATGTCGCGGACCTTCTCAATTGCTATGAGTTTCGCCTGACGCTCGAGCCGGCTGCGGCAGAAGCGGCCGCCATGCGCCATACGCCGGCCACACTCGCTTCGATCCGCGAGGCACTCGAACTGATGCGCGACGCGACCAACCGCCAGGCGCACCGGGAGGATGCGGATTTCCAGTTCCATCTCGCCATCGCGCGGGCCGCCAATAATACCTATTTCTCGACGGCAATGGAGGCGCTGAAGGATCATATCGCCGTCGGCATGCGCTTCCATGGTGTCTCGGTCAAACGGGATACGGCCGGGTTATCGCGCGTGTTTGCAGAGCATGAGGCGATTGCGACGGCGATCGCGGCGGGCGAAGGTGTTCGCGCGAAAGATCTCATGCATGCCCATCTGACCGGCTCCCGCGCCCGTCTCTTCCAGACGAGCGCGTCGCTGGCGACGTTGCAAGAGGGCTGAAGTCGGCTCTGCTGCGGCGCAAGGTTTGAGAATGGTAGAAGGGGCTGGCAGGCCCCTTTTTCGATTTCATTCGGAACCGAAAGCCTTCAATAGGCTGCTCGGTAGATCGCAAGCACGTCTTCGACCGCCATGTCGGCGGGATTGTTGTCCATGAGGCGACGATTGGCATGTGCCTCTGCTGCGTAGCCCGTCAGAGCATCTTCGTTGGCGCCGTGCCGAGACAGTTGCATTTCGATGTCGAGATCCGTGCAGAAGCGGCAGGCGTTTTCGAGCAGAGCATCGCGCGAGCCGGCGCTGAAGCCAAGTGCTTCCGCGATTTCCGCCGTCTTGTCCTCGACCACGGGCTGGTTGAAAGCCAGCACATGCGGGAAAACGATTGCGTTGGCCAGTCCATGAGGCAAACCAAGACGGGTGCCCAGCGGATAGGCGATCGCGTGACCAGCCGCCGTATTGACAGGGCCAAGGCAGATGCCGCCGTAGTAGGAGGCGAGCATCATACCTTCTCGGGCTTGCGTGTCGGAACCATCCTTAACGGCACGGGCGAGATACTTGCCGACCAGGCGGAAGCCCATGCGAGCAAAGCCGTCTATCATCGGATGAGCGCGCTTGTTGGTGAAGGCCTCGACGCAATGGGCCATGGCATCAACACCTGTGGCAGCGGTGACGGCCGGCGGGACCGTGAATGTCAGTTGCGGATCGAGGATAGCTAAATCAGCGATCATATGAGGGCTCTCAACCGCAATCTTGGCGCCCTTTACCGGATCGGTGATCAGCGAGCGAATGCCCGCTTCAGAGCCGGTACCCGCCGTCGTTGCGACTTGAACGAGCCGGGTGTTGCGTCCGCTCACCCTATTGGGGCCTGCGACATCAGCGAGTGCCTGTTGGCTATCCCAGAGAACTGCCACGAGCTTGGCGACGTCGAGCACGGAGCCACCGCCAAGCCCGACGACGACCTTCGGTTTGACCCGCCGCGCCACGGCAAGCGCTGCCTCCAGCGTTGCCACATCTGGTTCACCAGGAATGGCATCGAAAACCTCGATCTTGCCCGACAGCTTCAGGCGATCGACGAAGCCCGCCGTGATCGGCGTCGCGATGACCAAGGCGGATGTGGCGTCGGAAACGAGGCCGCCGACCTCGCCGATCGTGCCGGCACCGACAATCAAGCGGCGCGGCTGGTGAAGGGTGATGGATGCGTTCATCGAGGTCATCCTTGCTTCGCCTTGCCGGCAACCAGCTTGCGGGCATAGGCGATGGCGGAATTCATGTTGCCATGATTGGCGATACCCTTGCCGGCGATGTCAAAGGCTGTGCCGTGGTCTACCGACGTGCGGTCGATTGGTAATTCGACCGAGACATTGACCGCCGTGTCGAAGGCGACGAGCTTGATCGGGATATGGCCCTGGTCGTGATATTGCGCGACGACCAGGTCAAATGCACCGGAATAGGCGCGGTAGAAGACCGTGTCGGCCGAGATCGGGCCGGACACGTCGATCCCTTCGGCGCGTGCGGCTGCGACTGCGGGGGAGATCTGGTCGTCATCTTCGCTGCCAAACAGGCCGTTTTCACCGCAATGCGGATTGACGCCGGCAACCGCAATGCGTGGCTTGTCGTAGCCAATGCGCTTCAAGTGGTCGTTGCCGGCCTTGATTGTTGCCAGCACACGTTCGGTTGTTGCCCGGCGGATCGCTTCCTGCAGCGAGACATGGGTCGAGACGTGGATCACCTTCAGCCGTTCCGAAGCGAGCAGCATGTAAGCCGCCTTGGAGCCGGTCAGGCTGCGCAGCATGCCGGTATGGCCGTCATAGTGATGGCCGGCGAGGTTCAGGGCTTCCTTGTTGATAGGGGCCGTCACAATGCAGCCGATCCTTCCGGCTTCTGCGTCGCGAACAGCCTTTTCAATGAAGCGGAAGGCGGCATCGCCGGCGACCGGGCTCAGAGTGCCCCAGGGAAGCGGCGCGCCCTCTACCTTGATGTCGACGACGTAAGGGGCAAGGTCGATGTCGACGTTAAGCGCCTTGCGTGCCGCTTCAAGGGTTGCCAGGTTGCCATAGATCCGCGTTGCGGCGCGATCATCAGCCGACATTTCGGCCAAAGCCCGTACCGAAATCTCGGGCCCGACGCCGCAGGGATCGCCCATGGTGATGCCGATAGTGCCGCTCATGTCATGCTCCGTTTTCGGGACGATCCCAGCCGGGGGCGAGCCGGACATATTTGATCGCGCGTCGATGATAGGTATAGGCGATATGCAGTGAGCCGTCGGGTCCGGCCAGAAGCCATGGATAGGACATTTCCTTGTTTCGTCCATCGATGGAATCGTTGGACAGGCAGGTTCCCGGGCCATCCTCAATCAGGACACGCTCAGGAAATGTCTGGCCGCCGTCGCGTGAAATGCAGACCGAGACAGGCGCGCGCGGCACGCCCCAGATGGGCGCGCAACCCCCGGTCGGGTCCGCCTCCGGCCTGTCGTCCGCTTCTCCAAGCTCATCATAAAGAGAGGTTCGACGGTCCGGGGAGGCTTCAGCATTGACGGGATTGCAGATGATAGCAAGGCGGCCGTCGTCAAGCGAAATTGCTGCGATGGATGAGTTGTTGTTCGGCAGGTCAGTCGGTGCCGGGGTGCTCCAGGTGAGGCCTTGATCTCTGCTCTCGACACGGTAGACGAAGTCTGCCTGACGGCGGCGAAAAAAGGCGGCCATATGGTTTCCGCCGAGAGCCGCAGGAGACATATGCACGCAGCCGATCGACTGGGGAAGTTCCTCAAGCGTCCAATTCGCACCTGCGTCCCGGCTTATGCCGACAGCTGCCGTATCATGACTGCCATTCCATTTCTGCCCGGGACGGGGAATGCAGCGAAAAATTGGCAGAAGCCAAGCGCCGTCTGCGCGGATCACGATCGGGGCTCGAACGAAGCTGCCGCGGGGCAGATCGAGGTAGCGGCCTTGTGCAGCGGTCAGCCGCGTCGGATCGGCGCTATCCGTTGCAATATCCGTCATCCTGATCCGGCATTCGTCCTGGTTTCCCGAAGGCTGCGACGTATGAATCAAGAGGAGGCGGCCGTCGGGCGCCTCAAACAGAACCGGGTTCTGTTCTGAATGGTCAGGGTCTGAACTCAGCCGCTGAGGCGGACCCCAGGCCGATGCGCCTTCAGGCAACACGGAGGCGTAGATCGAAATGTCGGACTTGCCTTCAAGCGAGCCGCCGAACCAGGCGCAGATCAGATTTCCGTTCGCCTGCCTGTGCAGGAAGGCTGCGTGGTTCTGGACCATCGAGGACGGAAGAAAAGCCTCGATCCGGCCCTTATCAGCCACAGTGAGTGCGCCGGTCATGCGCCGGGCGATGTCATCAGGTGTCATGGAGCACTCCTCTCGATTTCCGAAATCTGCCTTTTCTGCAAAGTTGTCAAGTTTGTTTATGTAGGATATTGAGTAAAAATCCAAAAAACGGTCTTTTAACACATTGAAATCCATAATTTTTATGAAGATGTGGGTGCTGGAGAAATTTTACAGCAGAAAAACATTTGACAAAGATGAGTGGAAGTTGGATGGTCTGCGCATGCCGACGTGGAGGTCGGTCCGGGAGGATGTTATGCAGAGTGGAGAGAGGCGTGAGCGGGTTTCCGCGGCAGTGCTCTTCGCGATTGGGGCGGCCGTACTGGCAGCAACCGATGCCGTGATCGTGCGCGCCCTCAACGGTGCGGTGCATCCTTTTGTTATCGCCTTTTTCCGAGCTCTTTTCGGCATTGTCGCAGTGCTGCCTTTCCTGGTTCTGAGGCCGCAAGTGCTCAAGTCGAGTCATACGCTCAGCCAGCATGCGGTAAGGGCCCTATTCAAGCTTTTTGCAATGGTGGCGTTTTTCGCCGCTTTCAGCACTGGGCCGCTGGCAGATGTGACGGCCATCGCCTTCATGTCTCCGATCTTCGTCGTTCTCGGCGCAGCCCTTGTGCTAGGCGAAAGGCCGTGCCTTGCCATGCTTGCTGCGCCGCTGATCGGGTTTTCGGGTGCAATGATCATTGTCGGCCCATCTGCTTCGGGTTTCACCCTGGCTATTGGCCTTGCGCTTGTCGGCGCGCTTCTGCAGGCCGGTATCCAGTTGATCCTCAAATCCATGTCGCGTGGCGATTCCACGGCGACCCTTGTTGTGTGGAATCTGCTGCTAACGGTGCCAATTTCACTTGTGATGGCCGTGCCTTTTTTTGCTATGCCCGGCAATCGGGAGCTGGCCTTGCTCGCCCTCCAGGGTGTCGTTGGTACGAGCTGCATGGGCCTCATGACACATGCCATGTCGCTTGCCCCGGCAAGTATCGTTGCGCCTGTCGATTTTCTGCGGCTGCCGCTCGTGGCACTTGGCGGCCTTGCCCTGTTTCAAGAAACCGTCGCGCTGACCACGGTGGTTGGTGCTGTCTTGATCTCACTCGCGGCGCTCATGGCTGGGCGCTCGCGAGGCGTGAAGGCTTCAAACTGAATTCATCTGGGAGGAGAATGGAAATGAGAAAGACTGCCTTGCTGTGTGCCTTGGTCATGGGGACGGCCCTTTCCCCGGCTTATGCCGGTTCTGGTCCGATCAAGATTGTGTTGCCGGAAGAGGCCGATCTGCTCGAGCCCTGCATGGCAACGCGATCCAATATCGGTCGCATTATCATGGAAAATGTCAGCGAGACGCTGACGGAACTCGATGTGCGCGGCGGCACCGGCATTCAGCCGCGCCTCGCTGAGAAATGGGAGCAGAACGCCGATGGTAGCTGGCGCTTCCATCTGCGCCAGGGTGTCAAGTTCTCCGACGGCAGCGCCTTCGATGCGAAGGACGTGAAGCACAGCTTCGACCGGATGATGAGTGACAAGATTACCTGCGAGTCCCGTCGCTACTTTGGCGGCATGACCGTGACGCCGACGATCGTCGATGATTACACGGTCGACTTCAAGGCTGATCCGGTTCAGCCGATCCTGCCCTTGCTCCTGTCGCTTGTCACCATGGTGCCTGAAGAGACGCCCCTCGAATTCGTTCGCGAACCGGTTGGAACCGGCCCCTACAAGCTGACCAACTGGACGCCTGGCCAGCAGATCGTCCTGACAAGCCGCGACGACTACTGGGGTTCAAAGCCTGAAGTAACCGAAGCCACCTATGTGTTCCGCGCCGATCCAGCTGTCCGCGCGGCGATGGTCCAGGCGGGTGAAGCCGATCTTTCGCCCTCGATTTCGCAGGTCGAAGCGACCAATCCCGCCACCGATTTCTCCTATCTCGACAGCGAAACCGTCTATCTGCGTATCGACCACAATATCGAGCCGCTGAATGACGTCCGGGTTCGTCGAGCGCTGAACCTTGCCGTCGATCGTGAAGCCTTCCTTGGTACCTTGTTGCCGGACAGCGCACTGCTGGCCACCGCCATCGTGCCGCCGCCGACCCTTGGCTGGAATCCGGATGTCAAGGTGCCGGCCTATGATCCCGAAGCCGCCAAGAAGCTGCTCGAGGAGGCCAAGGCAGATGGCGTGAAGGTCGATACCCCGATCACCGTCGTCGCCCGTTCTGCAAACTTCCCGAACGTCACCGAGATCATGGAGGCAATCCAGCAACAGTTGCAGGAAGTCGGCTTCAAGATCGATCTGAAATTCGTCGAAGTGGCCGAGCACGAGCAGTATTATTCGAAGCCCTTCGCAGAAGGTCGTGGTCCGCAGATTGTCGCTGCAATGCACGACAATTCAAAGGGCGATCCGTCCTTCTCGATGTTCTTCAAATATGCAACGGAAGGCACCCAGTCCGGCTTCTCCGATCCCAAGGTGGACGATCTGATTACGCGTGCCTCTGCTGCCGTTGGTGATGAACGTGCCAAGCTCTGGTCGGAACTGATCGCCTATCTGCATGACGAAGTCGTCGCAGATGTGCTTCTCTTCCACATGGTCGGCTTCTCGCGTGTTTCCGAGCGACTGGATTTCAAGCCGACAATGGCGACCAATTCCATGCTTCAGCTCTCCGAGATCAAGATCAAGTAATCGTCGGGCGGCACTCGCCGTCTGTTCCAAGGCAAGTCATGCGGCGGGATGATCCCGCCGCACCGTTTTCTTAGAGGACGCCATGCTGAGCTTCATCCGAAAACGCGCCGTGGCCAGTCTGATCTCGCTGATCGGGCTCGTGATCATGGTCTTTTTCCTCTCCCGGTTGACCGGCGATCCGGCCGCCTTGTTCCTGCCAGTCGAGGCATCCGAGGAGATGAAGCACCAGTTTCGTGAGCTGCATGGGCTCAACGATCCTCTCCTCGTCCAGTTTGGCCGCTATGTTGGCGACGTCGTCACGGGTGATCTCGGCGAATCCCTGCGCAAGGCGCGGCCAGCGCTTGATGTGGTGCTCGAAGCCTTTGTCTGGACGCTGTGGCTTGCAGTCATCACCATGACGCTGGTAACCGCTGCCGCCATCATTGTCGGCTCGCTTGCCGCCTTCCGGGCCGGTGGCTTCTTTGATCGCTTTTCGTCGATCGTCTCGCTTGTCGGGGCCTCCGTCCCTGACTTCTGGCTGGCCATCGTCGCCATCGTCATTTTTGCCGTGAACCTCACCTGGCTGCCGACCTCTGGTACCGGCACGATCTGGCACTGGATCCTGCCAATATCGGTGCTGTTCGTGCGGCCCTTCGGCATCATCGTTCAGGTGGTGCGCGGCTCGATGATATCAGCGCTCTCTTCGGCCTATGTGAAGACGGCACGTGCCAAGGGTGTCAAATCGACCCCGATCATCTTTGTGCATGCGCTGCGCAACGCCATGCTACCTGTGATCACCGTGATCGGCGACCAGGCAGCCAGCCTTCTGAACGGTGCCGTCATCATCGAGACCATCTTCGGCTTTCCAGGCGTCGGCAAGCTGATGATCGATTCCATCCTGCAGCGCGACTTCAATGTGGTCTTGGCGGCGATCCTCGTGACTGCGCTCGCCATCTTCCTCATGAACCTGCTGATCGATCTTGCCTATGCGCTGCTTGATCCCCGGATCCGGAATTGAGGAGAAGGTCATGTCCATCGACGCCACAACCATCATTGACGAGCCTCCCTTCCTCAAACGAATGGTCCGCATGCTGCTCGCCGACAAGTTCGCACTTTGTGCTGCGATCTTTCTGCTCATCATTCTCCTGATGGCCATTATCGGCCCAAGCTGGCTTGGGGACCTGGCGACCAAGCAAAACCTGCGCGGCCGCAATGCAGCACCCTTTGATTTCGAAAGGGCCTGGGTCTGGTGGATGGGCGCGGATGCGCTCGGCCGGCCGCTCTTGGCTCGCATCATCGTCGCCACGCAAAACACCGTTCTGGTTGCGGCCGGCGCCGTGCTCATCTCGGCTGTCATCGGAACGGTTCTCGGCCTGATCGCCGGTTTTTCCTCGCCGCGGGTCAGTCAGGTCATCATGCGGCTTGCCGACGTGATCATGTCTTTCCCGTCGCTCTTGATCGCTGTCATCGTGCTCTACATCCTCGGCTCCTCGATCCTGAACCTGATGGTGGTGCTCGCGATTACCCGGATCCCGGTCTATCTCAGAACCACGCGTGCCGAGGTGCTCGAGATCCGCGAACGAATGTTCGTCCAGGCGGCGCGCGTCATGGGCGCATCGAGCAAACGCATTGTCTTCCGGCATATTCTTCCGGTCGTCCTGCCAACTCTCACCACACTCGCTACCCTCGACTTCGCCTATGTCATGCTCGCGGAAAGTGCTTTGTCCTTCCTCGGCATCGGCATTCAGCCGCCGGAAATTACCTGGGGGTTGATGATCAGCCAAGGACGGCAATACCTGACCAACGCCTGGTGGCTCTCGTTCTGGCCGGGGCTTGCGATCATCCTCACAACGATGTCGCTGAACCTGTTGTCCAACTGGTTGCGAATCGCGCTTGATCCCGTACAGCGCTGGCGTCTGGAAATGAAAGGGGCCAAGAATGGCTGACCATCTGCTCGAAGTCCGCAATCTCTCAGTCGAGTTCCATACGGCAGTCGGCGTCGTCAAGGCCGTGTGTGACATGTCCTATCATCTCGACCGGGGTGAGACGCTCGCCATCCTCGGAGAGAGCGGTTCAGGCAAGTCGGTCTCGTCTTCGGCGATCATGAACCTCATCGACATGCCTCCCGGTCGGATCTCCTCAGGCGAAATTTTGCTCGACGGCGTGGATCTGCTGAAGATGCCGCTGTCGCAGCGGCGTGAGATCAACGGGCGCCGCATTGCCATGATCTTTCAGGATCCGCTTAGCCATCTCAATCCCGTCTATACCGTCGGCTGGCAGATCCGTGAGGCGCTGACGACGCATGGCACGGATGCGACCAAGGCACAGGCCGAGGCGCTTCGGCTTCTCGGGCGTGTCGGCATTCCCGATCCCGAACATGCCCTCGACAAGTACCCGCACGAGTTTTCCGGTGGCCAGCGGCAGCGGGTGATGATCGCCATGGCTCTCGCGCTTCGGCCCGATCTGTTGATAGCAGATGAGCCGACGACCGCGCTCGATGTCACCGTGCAGGCCGAAGTGCTGGAGCTTTTAAAAGAACTGCAGCGCGAGACCGGAATGGCCGTTCTCATCATCACGCATGATCTTGGTGTTGTTGCCGAGATCGCGGACCGTGTCGTGGTGATGGAAAAGGGCGTCCTGGTCGAGGCCGGCACGGTGCGCGAGGTCTACAAGAACCCGCGGCACCCCTATACGAAGAAGCTGATCGCGGCAGCGCCGGGCAAAGGCGAAATGCATCAGCCATTGAAGAGTGCCGAACCCGTCTTGAGCGTGCGCGATGTGCGCAAGACTTATGGCGCTTTCTCTGCCTTGAAGGGCGTGTCCTTCGATCTGCTGGCCGGTGAGACGCTTGCCGTTGTCGGCGAAAGCGGTTCGGGGAAATCGACGCTGGCCCGCATCCTGCTCAGGCTTGATGAACCGGACGCCGGCTCAGCACTTTGGAAGGGAAGGGACCTTTTCCAGCTCTCACCGGCTGAGCTTTACAAACTTCGCCGCGATCTTCAGATGGTCTTCCAGGATCCCACCCAGTCGCTCAATCCTCGCATGACCGTCTACCAGCTGATCTCGGAAGCTTGGGTGATCCATCCCGATATCCTGCCGAAGGCCCAATGGCGGGAGCGTGTCGCTGAACTTCTGACCCAGGTGGGCTTGGGGCCTGAGCATATGGGGCGTTATCCGCATCAGTTCTCCGGCGGACAGCGCCAGCGCATCGCGATCGCCAGGGCGCTTGCACTTGAGCCGCAATTGATCATCTGTGACGAGGCCGTTTCTGCGCTTGATGTCTCGGTCCAGGCTCAGGTCATTGCGCTTCTCGACGGGCTGCGAAAGGAAATGGGTATCGCCTTCATCTTCATCGCCCATGACCTGCCGGTCGTGCGAGACTTCGCCGACCATGTGATGGTGATGCAGAAAGGCGAAGTGGTCGAGCTCGGTACGGTGCGCGACATCTTCGAGACGCCGCAGAAACCGTACACCCAGGCGCTGCTCGCAGCCGGGCTTGATCCCGATCCCGATGTGCAAGCGCAGAACCGGGCCGCACGTCTCGGTCGCGCCTCTTAAAACCAGAACATTGCGGAGAACATCATCATGTCGAAAAAGGCCTTCGTCGCGCTCGTTACCTGCTTCAATGAGGACGAAACGATCAACTACGAAGCGACCCGCGCTCAGGTGCGCCGCCAGGTGGCGGCCGGCAACAACATCATGTGCGCCGGTACCAATGGCGATTTCACCGCACTCACCTTTGAGGAAAAGGTCAAGCTTGCAGAAGTCGTTGTCGATGAAGTCGGCGGCAAGGTTGACGTGATCGTCAATGCCGGCATGCCCGCAACCTTCGAGACGGTCAAGCTTGCCAAGGAATTCGACCGTATTGGCGTGACGGCCATTGCAGTCATTACGCCCTTCTTCATCGCCTGCACCCAGGATGGCCTTGTCAGGCATTTTTCGACGGTCGCTGATGTCGTGAAGACGCCGATCTATCTCTATGACATTCCGGCCCGCACTCAGAACCACATTGAACCGGATACGGCGCGAAAGCTGGCCACCCATGGTAATATTGCCGGCATCAAGGATTCGGGCGGTGCCAAGGAGACGCTCGAAGCCTATCTCGCTGTTTCCCGGGATGTTCCCGGCTTCGATGTCTATTCCGGTCCTGATCATCTCGTGCTCTGGGCCCTGCAGAATGGCGCAGCCGGATGTATTTCGGGCCTTGGCAATGCGCTACCCGACGTGCTGGCCGGGATCTTGAAGGGCTACAACGGTGGGAACATGCCCGAGGCCGAGCGCCAACAGGCGATCTTCACGGCTTTCCGGACGGAGCTCTATGCCCTTGGCTTTGCACCGGCCATGGTAAAGCGCGCGCTGTATCTGCAGGACGCGACAGTCGGTGCAAGCCGCCAGCCAGCGCTCCTGCCGGATGCTGAGCAGGACGGAAAAATCGCGGAGATCTTGCACCGTTACGGCATGGCTGTTAGGGGCTGATCCGCTTCTTCGCGGCACCGCAACTTCTTCTATTGCCTCGGTTTTGCCGGAACTGCCATGTGCGGCCCGAGTGGTGTGTCTGTTGCCAGATGGACGTTGTTTGCCCGGCAATGGGGCGTGGGTTCGATTCTGGTTAAGACATCAACGGCGGTGGCCGCGTTATGCGGCCTCGCTCTGCGCCACATTCATCGGACCTGGCCGACCAAGCAGATATCCCTGCACCTCATGGCAGCCTTCAACACGTAGGATTTCCAACTGATCGGATGTTTCAACCCCTTCAGCGAGGATCGGGATATTCAGCCCGTGTCCCATGGCCAGAACCGCCCGGATCATCGCTCGTGAGCCACTCGTGCTGTCGAGGTCGGTCATGAAGCTGCGATCGAGTTTGATTTTATCGAACGGGAACGACCTCAAGGTGTCGAGCGATGAATAACCCGTGCCGAAGTCGTCAATTGCAATAGAGACGCCAAGAGCCTTGAGGCTGGTCAGTGCGGCCATCGCCCGTTCCTTGTCGACGATGATCGATGACTCGGTGATCTCCAGCTCAAGACGCTTCGGATCAAGCTTCGTTGCTCGAAGCACGTCTTCGACGAGACCCTTGATGTCGGCATGGGCAAATTGGATCGGCGACAGATTGACCGCAACCTTGTGGGCACTTTGCCAGCCCGCTGCATCCTGACAGGCTCTGCGGAGCACCCATTCGCCGATGGGAATGATTGCGCCACATTCCTCCGCGACCGGGATGAACTCAGCTGGAGAGATGGCACCTTTGGTCGGGTGCTGCCAGCGCAGCAAGGCTTCATAGCCGGTGATCTTGCCGGTGGCGACCGACTTCTGCACCTGGTAGTTAAGGCTGAACTCACCTCTGTCCAGCGCTTGCCAAAGGTCCTTCGCCATACGGGCCCGGTTTCGGGCAATGTCGTCCATCGCTCGCTCGTAGAAGCAGACCTGCTCGGACATCGATTCCTTTGCGCGGTACATTGCAAGATCGGCATTTGCGAGAAGCAATTCGAGGGTCAGCCCATCATCGGGATAGCGGGCAATCCCGATGCTCACCCCGCAGGTCAGACGGTGTTCGTCGATGGTGACCGGGCGGATGAGCTCGGCGCGTAGCCTCTCGACAAAATCCAAGAGTTCGTCATGATCATCAAAGCGCTTGAGAGCGGCAAACTCATCGCCTCCAAATCGGGCAACAAGCTCGTGGTCGTTGAGAACTGACGACATGCGGGCAGCAAGCTCGACAAGCACGCGGTCCCCGACGGCGTGGCCCAGCTGGTCGTTGATCAGTTTGAACCTGTCCAGATCCAGACCAATGATGGCAAGCTTGCCGCCACTATGCTCTGCAAAGCCGATTTCATGCGTCGCATAATCGGTGAAAGCAGGCCTGTTCGGCAGCTTGGTCAGGCTATCGTTCTTGGCCAGGAAAGCGATGCGTTCTTCGCTTTGCATGCGTTCCGTGATGTCTTCGAAGGTTGCAACCCACCCCCCGTCCGCAAGCTTGTTGAAGTTGGCAAGCACGGTACGGTCATTCGCAATCTTGTGCACCAGACTGCGTTGCCCTTCCCTGATGGCCTTCATTGTCTTTTCGTAGTGGATCTGGCTCCGGCGGCGGGCCTCGCTAACCTCTGAAATGGCATTGAGATAGCCGGTTTCGACAATGTCGAGATAGCTGGCGCCTGGTTGAACAACAGCTTCGTCAAAGCCGAAGATCTCTGTGTAGCGCTGATTTGCAAGCACGAGTTTTTCGTCCTTGTCGAACAGACACAGTCCCTGGATCATCGATTCCAGCGCCAGATCGAGGTTGCGCGAGACCTGTGTGATCTTGTCATGTGCAGCCTTCTGGTCCGAGATGTCGCGCGTGATCTTGGCAAAACCAACATGTTCACCCTCGCTGAAAATCGGCTGTATTAGGACCGAGGCCCAAAACTGCGTACCGTCCTTCCTGAGCCGCCATCCTTCAGCTTCATAGCGCTTCTTGATGAGGGCTTCTTCTAAGGCCGCGGATGGAAGACCTCGGGCACGATCGGCGTCAGTGTAGAACACCGAGAAGTGCTGGCCGACGATCTCTGCGGCTTCATATCCCTTGGCTCTCTGGGCGCCGGCATTCCAGTTGGTGACAAAGCCCGTCGTGTCCAGCATGTAGATTGCATAGTCGGTGATCCCCGACACCAGAAGGTCAAAGGAAGCCTTGGCCTTGCGGGTGGAGCGCTCTGCTCTTGCGGTGACATTGAAGACGGCGGCGCCACCGGCAACGAGTGCAACGCAGACCACAAGGATTGTGGTGATCATCCAGGATTTCGAAAGGGAAGTCGGACCCAAATTGTCTTGCGGCCCGGGAACGACGGTGACCGCACCCATTGCGGTGAAGTGCAAGGATATGATCGCCAAGGTGAGCGCTGCTGCTGCGCCGAGCATGTCACGAGTTGACTTTCGGTCTGCAAGCCAGAAGCCTGCAGGAGCAATTGCACCGCAAATCAGAATGGCTGCTAGGACAAGCGGACGATCCCACATCAGGTAGCCACCAGCTTCGATGCCTGACATGCCGGTGAAGTGCATGCTGCTGACACCGAGCCCGAAAATCAGGCCGGCGCCAACAGCACCGGCAACAGACCGGTTTGTTATTGAGAGCGTCAGCGCCATGAGTGAAGCAATAATGGCTATCCCGAGCGAAACGACGGTCTCAAACAGCTTGTAGCTGACGTTGAAACCGGGATCATAGGCAATCATCGCGACAAAGTGTGTCGCCCATATGCCAAAGCCGCCGCTGGCTGCGGCAAATGCAATCCAACTCCACCGGTCTCGCTTGAGTTCATCGCCTTCCCGGGCTTTGGAAAGCACAAAAACGGTCAGAGCGTTTGAGGAGATGCAGATGACCGCAGCAAGCGCCACGAAATACAGATTATGCTCGTAAACCAGGCAAGAAACGACAGCATACATAAGAAGCCCCAAAAATCTTGTTCTATTGTATGACGATCTTCTTAAGGCTCTGACAACCTGCGCTAGACTAGGGCGCCGACAGGTGGCCCATGAACAGGATTGCGAGCTTCAAAAGTTCAAATTTCTGTGAGCCCGCATGCAGTCAAGCGTCAGGCCGTGCGACTTGGCGGATGGGCATGTGAGCTTCCCGTCAAGAGGCTTGCCCTTTCCGATACTGGAGTTGGGGATGGATGTGCAGCATCCAAAGCGCTCCACCCGAAGGTTGGAACGGACCCGGGCAGGGACGGTGTTGAAGAAGCCGACCGGCATCGACCTTGAAGATCGGGCTCGCTATTGCCTGAAGCAAGAATGATCCGGTGGCCGCGCCCGATAACATCAGCGATATTGCAAGGACGTTTGAACGGCCGGATCGGTGGGAGCTGAAGCATCAACGGCTTGCCTGATGGAGCTCATTGCCCCTTGATACGCAACGCCATTTCCGGATGAAATCGATCCCGCCTGACCCGTCGGGCAGCTCCGCTCAGGCTTCCGCGGCTTCCCTTCGTCCAGCTTTGACGTGACGAGAAGTCCCGGCGTCCCGGGCTTTGGCCCGTCGCCATGCTCACACCTCCGATGTTCTTCATTGTCTGAACCGGATCTCGCGCAGCAAGCGCGGTTTCGATCTGGGTCGGTCTTGCGAGGTTTGGTCTTGCGAGGTTTGGTCTGGATCTGTCAATCAGGCAAGCAGATCGCCCCACTTCTGATCCCATTGAACCCCTTCTGTGAGCTCGATGAAGATTGGCGCTTCCCCCTCGCTATGGCTGGCAGCCAGCTTGAAGGCAGCTTCGGGCTCCATTTCTTCACCGGGAAAGATCGTATCGTTTTCCGCAGGATCCACGATCTTGCGCACGTAACCACGGATCTGATCGCCGGAGGTATAGAGCTTGACGATGATCGCGTCTGGGGTGCGAACTTCAGGCTGATATGCTTTGTAGGGCACGTTGATCTCCTTTGTTTCGCTAATTCGGAAAAGGGCATTATGTTCCAACGACAGCGAGATGCCCCATGTCTTGGCCTTGCCTGCGTCCGCTTTAGTCTTCACTGCCTTTCAGGGGGCCGCTCTGCGTGCTCGCAAGCCAAGCGCAACCGCCGCAGTTGGTCAGAAGGCGGATCGACGGACACGCGCTGTCAGAGCCTCTCAGCCTGGTAAGTTATCTGGCGCTCCTAAGTCCATCTTGGGCGCTAGGGTCGGTGCAGGTTGACGGTCTGGCCTTGGAACGCAGAAGAGGCTGAAAGGATCGAGCGGCCGTTCAACAGCCCCCGTGAAAGATCAGAATGCGGCTGGCTGGGAGATTGGTTCGCTGTGATCGCTCTTTCGGGCCCGGTATGAAATATCACCATAGGCTCAGCGTCGCGGAAGCTGCATCCTTCTGTCAGAAGATGCCACAGGGCACGATTGATTTCATCGAGGAGGCTGTTCGTGACGAGACCCCATCGGCCTATGAAGCCTTGCGCAAGATGACGGACATTCCCTTTGCCATCGGCGAGGAGTTCTCGTCGAAATGGCAGTTCTTGCCCTATATCGAGCGCGACATCCTGCAGTTCAGCCGGATCGATATCTGCAATGTCGGCGGCTTTACCGAAGCGATGAAGGTCGCGGGATGGTGCGAGGCCCATTATATCGACCTGATGCCGCACAATCCGCTGGGACCCATCTGCACGGCCGCTTCCGTCCATCTCGGCGCAGCTGTCCCGAATTTCGCATGGCTCGAATGCCGACAGAGCCCGGCCGAGCAGCATTGGGGCTTCGACAACACGACCTTGTTTCCAGGGCAAGTCCAGATGGACGGCGCATTCTACGTCGTGCCTGACGCGCCGGGATTAGGTGTCGACGTTGACGAGGCAGAGCTGGCCAAGATGCCGTTTCAATACTCCGAGCCCCCGCATCTGCGGCGTATGGATGGCTCCTTCACAAATTGGTAGCGCCTTCTGCCCGCGTGAAAACAGGAGGCTCGACCCCGCCGGGTTCCCATGTGCGTCATGCTGAATTCGTCGACCCGCGAGATCCGGTTCTATGCTTCGGTACGGTCTTCAGATGCGGAAACGTTCCTCCCTGAAGGCAAGAGCAGCGGCCAACTGCAGGTATGCCTGTCGAGTAGGGGGTGAATTCGTTCGCCATGACGGAGGCGACACGAAAAAGCCAATTCTGGGCGCCTTGTAGGACTTTCACAGCAAGGAGAACCTTAATGCCATTGTCCAACCACTGCGTCCCGATGACTTTCGCCTGTGCCGCATTGGCCCTATCCTCATGCAGCGCGGACGGCCGCGTCACCGCTCCGGCATCAGGGTCATGCAAGGCCGAAGCCGCTCAAGGGCTGGTGGGCAAGCCGAGGCCGACAGACGAGGCCGCAATTCAGCGCACCGGCGCCCGGACGGTTCGTCAGATCGAGCCCGGCGACATGGTGACACAAGACTTCCGCGAGGATCGGGTGACGATCGAGACAGATCCCGCATCCGGATTGGTTATCCGAGCAAACTGCGGTTAACAGCGGCTTTGCTGGCCTCAAAAGAAAAGGGCCAGCGGAAGCCGCGGCCCTTGAGGTGTGAAGGTCAAAACCTCCAGAGGGGAACAGCTGACGCAGGACGGGGAGGATTGGTCCAGCGTCAACTGAGGTCGATATGGGCGTTCATAGCTCCGTCTTCAAGGAGACTGGGTCTTCGTACCAGCCCCACTGCTGCAAATTCCTTGAACGGTACTTTTGCCAAGGCTCGGATCGCCGCTTCAGGCATTGCGCGGTCGAGAAACATGCTGACCGTGGCTGAGAACGGCGTTCCTTGTTCCCGCTCCATGTTTTCTGGCACCCGCCTTTGAAAACGAGTTCGGAAGCAACGCTGTCATGAAATCTGATCAGCGACAATGATCACGCCATGCGATACGGCGCTTGAGATCAAATCTTGCGATTGGCGTCCGTTTGGTGAGCGGCCTGGCCGCTTTACGCGCGGCAGCCCAACGAAAAGGACAAACTCCGTTCGCACGGGTCTGACTTCAGGATGAAATGTCCGCGGCTCCGTCGACGTGGGTCATCGGCGACATGGTCGTTTGTCTCGCTAAGAGCCAGACCATGGCTGCCTTCTTTTCAGGCGTTACTGACAGTCCCCCTCATCCCATGCAACGGTATGCACCGTCTTTTCGCTTCGCCCGCCCCTTCGGGGTGCATGGGCTGTTTTGGCCTGTCTTACCGGACGCCATCAGGCCGCGATGGTCGCGGTCTCAAAAGCGCAAGGAGACGATCATGTCCAAATCATCTTCACCCAAATTCGATGTCCATCAGGAAATCACCAACCGCATCGTCGATGCTCTCGAAAACGCTGGCGAGTTCCAGCTCCCCTGGATCGGCAACAATGCGGCAAGCTTGGCTCGCCCCATCAATATCGCATCGCGCAAGCCCTATAACGGCGTGAATATCTTGAGCCTCTGGGTGTCTGCTGAGGCGTCTCACTATCCCTCGAATGTCTGGGGCACATACCGACAGTGGCAAGAGGCCGGTTGCCAGGTGCGCAAGCGAGAGAAATCCTCACTCGTCGTCTTCTACAAGACTTTCGATGTCGAAGAGATCAATGACCAGACGGGCGAGGCCGAACAAGCCGAACGCATGGTTGCGCGTGCCAGCTTTGTCTTCAATGCGGCCCAGGTGGATGGCTTCCCTCTTGGCGAAACCGATATCCCGGAACAGCCCTTGTTTGATCCAATCGCTCAGGCCGAAGCCTTCGTGAAAGCAACAGGTGCTGTCATCGAGGAAGGGGGCGACAAAGCCTGCTATGTCCCGTCAGCTGACATCATCCGCATACCGGAGCGCCGCCGCTTCATCGGCACTGCTACCACGACTGCCGGCGAAGGCTTTTACAGCACGCTCTGCCATGAGCTGACCCACTGGTCAGGTGCGAAAACCCGGCTTTCTCGCGATCTGTCCACCCGATTTGGCACTGAGGCCTATGCCATGGAAGAACTCGTCGCCGAACTGGGTGCAGCCTTCCTGTGCGGCGATCTTGGCTTGGCGCTTGAGCCGCGTCTCGATCATGCCCACTATATCAAGAACTGGTTGACCGTGCTGAAGTCCGACAAGAAGGCGATCTTCTCCGCAGCTTCGAAAGCCTCTGAGGCCTGCAACTGGCTGATGGCGCTGGCTTCTCATCATCGAGACAAAGAGGGTGCGGCGTGAGCCGCATCGTTCAAACGGCGACGTCAGCCAAGGGTGTGGGGTGCTTCTCGGACTGGATGGGACACGTCTCTGTTCGGCGATGAAGGGGGCCTGTCTTTTTCATCCTGGCACCGTTGGCCTTGGCGATAGACGAATGGCGATCCGTTCGCGATCTGCGTAATCGAGAATTGATTTGAGGGAAGCTATGCTTTTTCCAAAGAGCTACCCGGCTATCCGGTGCCGTGAAGACAGGCAGCTGCATGAGTATTTCGGCAAATCTTTAGTGCGGGGGCCATGAAGAGGTCCGACGGGCCGCGTCGCTCTAGAAAAATTGTAATCTTCCTGCTACATATTATTGAAATAAGTAGCAGGAAGATATCAGATGCCTACCCCGCATACCCCTCCACTGGCCGTGCGCCGCGCGCTGCGGAAGCTCGGGGCGGATATTCACGACGCCCGTCGTCGCCGCAAACTGCCTATGGCAGTCGTGGCGGAACGAGCCTTTACCTCTCGGTCGACTTTGCAGAGGGTGGAAGCCGGCGACACAAGTGTAAGCATCGGTATCTATGCCGGCGTGCTGCATGCCCTTGGCCTGCTCGACGGCCTGGGCCAGATCGCGGATATCAGCCACGATCCCGTTGGACAGGCGTTGGCCAGTGCTAATCTGCCCAAGCACATCCATCTCAAACGCTCGTCCGGACAGTCACGCGATGGCTGACGTTGAGGTCCATATCGACTTGGACGGCCGCACCCGTCCGATCGGACTGGCGAGAAGCAATCGCGTCCGTGGCACGGAGACAATCCTCTTCGAATATGAGGATGCCTGGCTTAAGGATCCAGCCCGCTTCTCTCTCGAGCCGGCACTTGCTCTGACCCGTGGTACCTTCGCGCCTCCATCCGGATTAGCAACCTTCGGATCTATTGGCGATTCTGCGCCCGATACATGGGGTCGCCGCCTGATGCAGCGTGCCGAACGCCGTCTGGCGGAGCGCGAAACTCGTGCTGTTCGCACCTTGACGGAAAGCGATTATCTGCTTGGTGTCGCCGACGAAACCAGACTTGGCGCGCTCCGCTTTCGCTGGGTCGGCGAGAAGACTTTTCAGGCGCCCATTCCCCATGGCGTTCCCGCCTTAATCGAGCTTGGCGCATTACTTGGGATCACCGAGCGGATACTCCGGGATGAAGAAACTGATGAAGATTTGCAGCTTATCTTTGCCCCCGGCTCGTCCCTCGGCGGCGCGCGTCCGAAGGCATCGGTCATTGACCAATATGGTCGCCTGTCGATTGCGAAGTTTCCGAAGGAGACGGATGAATATAGCATTGAAACTTGGGAGGAGATTGCATTGCGACTTGCCAGGCAGGCTGGTATCGCCACTCCCGACCATGAGCTGATCAATGTCGCCGGCAAAGCGGTGATGCTCTCGCGGCGTTTTGACCGCGATGGCTCAACCCGTATCCCTTTCCTCTCAGCGATGGCGATGATGGGAGCCAAGGATGGCGAGCGCGGAAGCTACCCGGAGATGGTCGACGCCCTGTCACAGCACGGTGCTAGAGGAAAGATCGACGCCCATGCTCTCTATCGGCGTGTAGTCTTCAATGTCCTGATATCCAACGTCGATGACCATCTGCGTAATCACGGCTTCCTGTGGTTGGGACGGGCAGGATGGTCGCTATCGCCGGCTTACGACCTTAATCCTGTTCCAACCGATTTGAAGTCGCGGGTGCTCACGACGAACATCGATCTCGACGAGGGCACCTGCTCGGTCGATCTTCTTGAAGCGGCGTCGGCCTACTTCGCGCTTACTTTGCCGCAAGCGCGCGCCATTATAAAGGAAATCGCGACGGTTACCGCGACATGGCGGAGCACTGCTGAGATGGTCGGCGCTCGAGCGGCGGAGATCAACCGCATGTCCAGTGCTTTCGAGCATGAAGACCTGAAGCGGGCGCTGGCGCTATGACAAGGACCTTGCTTACATTGCACCAATCCACAAGATCCGTGACCTAAAGCCGAGCGCGGGTTTCGCGACCGTCCATGTCACGCATCACAGTGCGAGCGTCTAAAGAAGCAACGAGTCCTGCGGCTTCAAAGGCCGCTCTCCAAGCCAAAGCCGAAGAGCCCCACCACCCGCACCTGGTTCGCCCTCTGCAACCCAGGCCAGCGCCGGGCGATCCAGGTGCTGATCGCCAAGATGGGGGCCAAACACCGGACGCCGATAAGGGGTCAAATTTCCGCGCCGATTAACACTCAAGACTGGCTGCGGGCAAGCAAGGCCCTAGCCCGTCGGGCTGACTGGGATGTCGTCAGCCTCCAAGGATGGACGCCTGTGGGCGCCACATGCAGCCTGGTGTGTCTCAGGCGTTCAGCGCATCTTTCAACGCTTTGCCGGGCATGAATGCCAGCTTCTTCGCTGCAGCAATCTTGATTGTGGCGCCGGTCGCCGGGTTGCGGCCCTCGCGTTCGGGTGTTTCCTTGACCTTGAATTTCCCAAAAGACGGGATCGAAGTCTCTGCGCCGGCTTTTGCGGCCTCGGCAATCTGGCTGAAGACGCTTTCAACGATGGTCTTTGCCTGCGCTTTTGTCAGGTTGTGCTCGGATGCAATCTTGTCGGCAATTTCGTTTGTCGTGGTCATGGGCAGTTTCCTCGATTGGTGCCTATTCACCAGCTCTGTCCCAGAAAATCAGGCAAGAATAGGGGATAAGGGCTCGCAAGCGTGGATGACTGCGCATAAACCACAGGAAATGGAGAGTTTGCGGGCTTCAGCCATTGATCTTAGAGGTCTGGAACTCTGAAGACAGTTCGTCCAAGCCGTCTCCTGAACGATCGGGCCCTTGGTCTTTCTATCGGAATCATCACAGCTGGCATTGTGGCTCGCCGATAAGCTCGTCCTTCGCGCCGGTAAAGGTGACCATATCGGTTGTCTTGCCACAGCGATGAACGCCGAGTGCTGATGGATCAGGCGACTTCGTCCTCCTCCTCGTCATCGAGTGAATAGGCCGGACGATTGGCTTGCGGTTGCTGATTTGTCTGCCCGAAACTGACAATCTGGTTGCGCAGAGCCTTCACGCTGTTGGTCGCGTCGGCGATGCCCCTCCATCCCTCGCTCACATTGGCGCGTTCGATTGCTTTGCGCGCAGAGCGGAGTAACCCCAAGAAACGCGCATCGATCTGCAGTCGCTGGAGGGAGGCTCCTGCTTTGCGCAGCGCATCAAATTCCGGGAATGCCGGCGCATCGACTTGAAGGGCTCGGATTGCATTTTGGAGTTTTTGCAGTTCCTTGCCGATCGCAGGTGGCTTGCGCGCTGCCCTATTGGTTGTCTGGCGTATGATGGATTTGACGGCAGGCATTGCCTTGCGTGGTACCAGGGCGATCTCAAGATCAAGGGCAGTGGTGATCGCCACGAGGCTCGAAAGGCGCAGATCGACACCGTTGGATTCGATCCGTGAAACCCGTGCAAACAGGTAGCAAATGCCACAACTTTCCCGACGCCGAAATTGTTACCTCCGACTCTGTCGATGGAGTTGGGTTGTATGGTGTCGGTTGTTGAGGAATTGCCGCCCATCCACTCAACCGGTCAGCATCGTAGTGGCTATGACGCCGGGCGTTTTTTATAATTCGACACAGAAATAAACTCTGAGTTTACAATGGTGCCAAAAGCTGGATTCCAATTCACGAGTTGCCGCGCCGTCGCAAGATCTCAGGCCCCCGGTCGAGGTGGCAGGCTGAGATTGCGATCTGCAGACCGCAGTTGAAGACACTGAACGGCATCGCGCATTTGGGAAGAAAGCCTTGAGGTGAACTCCGCGCTTATTGGTTGCTGTTATCAATCCTGCGCATTTCCAATCTATGCGCCTTGCCATTCAAGGCCGATACTGGCGTCGGCTCTGCTGTCGACCAGCCCAGCATTCGATGGGCCGAGCATTCGGCAAGCCGGGACCCCAACCAATCTTGCCCCACATGGATGATGCAGCATCGCATATATAATCAACCCACAGAGCGATGGAGCCAGATGTCAGCAAACCGTCCCGGCCGCTATCTTGCGCAAACATCCTCATCCTACATGTTTCAGATCAGGCTTCCGTCGACGCTTGACCCGCAGCGGCCGCTCATCCGGATTAGTCTTCGAACACGCAGGCTTGCAGAGGCGCGTTGGCTGACTGACGCCTTGGCCGTCAGAGCGCGACTGCTGTTTAGTGCCGCGATCTCACAAGCTTGGCGCACTGGTACGAACCCTCCGGCGAGGCCTGAAGCAGAGCCAATTGAAGTGGGCATTGAAGCCGGTGCGCCTATTGCGACCGAGATCAAAAATCGCCTGAAGGATGATCTGGCTCTCATCGCAGCCGGCCAACCGCTTCCTGCTTGCGACACAGGTGAAAAGCCTCTTTCGTTGCTGCAGCCTGATCTTGAGGAAAGGATCAAACTTGCTGCCCAGCTGGCAGTTGACGCGTTCTTGATGGAGGCAGCTGAGCGCGTCAAGCAGAAGGCCAATGGCAAATTGGCAGAGGTTTGCCCGCCAGATCTGCGGTGGAAGCTCTGCCAAACTGGTGCTGCAACCCCAGTCCCTGCAGACAAGTCTGCTGAGCGACGACCGGGAACGAAAAGGGGGGCTGCATTCAGCCAAGGTGTTCATATGCCGCCGCCGGATCCTGACGGGCTGCTTGGCGATACAGTTCCGGCCTATCTGCAGGATCGCAGCGCCGTCTTACGCAAGAGGTCGAAGCTCCCAAGATTCAGCATTATCGCTGCCGACTATCTGAAACTTCGCGCCATGGTGACGCCTGGCAATATAAAGGACGTCCAAAGTGCAAATTCGAGAATTTCGGTCTTTCTGGACCTGATCGGCGACCATCCGGTCGACCGTTACGAGCCCGCCGATCTACAGGCCTTTATCCTCCTGATGGCCGACTGGCCAGCCAGAGCGAGCCTTAGAAACCGAGGCTCTGCCAGTCAGGTGCTTGAAGAGTCAAGGCGGCTTGGTTATCGGCCTTTGGCTGAAAAATCAGTCAAGGACGGCTATGTGGCCGCCGTCCGTGCAGCAATGCGATCGGGCATGACGTCCCATTCGTATCGGGATCCCTTCCAGGATGTGTCCTTGCGCTATCCATCAAGTCTTGCTCCATCGCGACAGACCGGATCACTCAGTGCAAAACAGCTGACGACCCTGTTCCGCATCGGCACTGGGACTGGCCACATGGATGCTGCCATGCTGCCGCTACTCGCGCATCTGACAGGGCGGCGGCTTTCGGCGCTGATTTATCTCAGAGGGATCGATATCGTTGAAAAATTCGACAATGTCTGGGTCGCGCAACCGACGAGCATCGTTGAAATCGAGGGGCGGGCGCGTCGGGTTCCCCTGAAGACCAAAGCGAGCTTGAGCTTTTTCGTACTGCATGAGTTCTTCCATCGCATCGGTTTCATCGACTGGGCCTTGAGCCGCGGCGATCAGTTTCTGTTCCCTGATCTGTCGCGCCTCGCCGATCCTTCCAAGAGCGCCTCGCAGTATATGCAGCGCTTGTTCAGAAAAGCAGGGATCGAAGCCGGTTGCGGCGAGGTCTTTCATTCACTGCGTGCCGACTGCATAGACACGCTTCGTGACCATGACATCAGTATGCGCGACTGTAAGCTCCAAGTGGGTCATTCGATAGGGACCGATGAGCATGGACGCTACGGGGCAAAGGCGCTGAGAGGAGTTTCAGCGTTGACGCTTGCAAGTCTGCCCATGAGGCCCGATGTCGATTACTCAGTGTTCGAGACGCTCGATTTCGTGCAGCTTGCCAATAACCACAGAAGGAAAGGGGTTCGTAACGTCATGCCGCGCGAAGTGTGCTGATTGCTCAGATCAGTCGCGGACTTCGAACCGTCAGTCGAGGTCCGGCCTTTCCTGCCTTCCACATAGGGCATCCGCTCCTCGTCGAGATGCTTGCCTGGCAAAGATTGCTCGGCTGTTGTCTCAGGCCTTGTGTCGGCCGAGGAACGCACCCGTCTCGATCTTGAATCTACGAGGCCTGCCGACCGTCATAACCCGAGACCGAGCTGCGGTTTGTCGATTTGATCGGTCTCCTTGTCGGCCACCAGTGACGACAGCGTCAGTCCTAAAAGACGGACCGGACGTTTGAACGGATGAAGGCCGGCAAGCAGGACATGGGCCAGGTCCACCATGTCTTTTACACCTGCAAATGGGACGGACACCGTGCGGCTGCGGGTAACCTGGGTGAAATCGGCATATTTGACCTTCACCGTGAGTGTCTTGCCGGTGAGGCCCTTTGACCTGCAGGCGGTCCAGACCTTTTGTGCGAGCGGTCTAAGCTCGTCTGATGCTGCCTGAAGTGCGCTGATATCGGCGGCGAAGGTGTCTTCGGCACCAATCGATTTGCGCTCCCGATCCGGCCTGACCGGGCGCTCGTCAATGCCTCTGGCAATCCCATAAAAGAAGGGGCCGGCCTTGCCGAAGTGTTCGCTCAGAAACGCCAGAGATTTTGCTCTCAGATCGGCGCCGGTTTCAATTCCCAATCGGCGCATCTTCTCGGCAGTGGCGGGTCCCACACCATGAAATTTCTTGACCGCGAGATGCTCGACGAAGGTCGGGCCGTGTCTCGGCGTAATCACCGCCTGGCCGTTCGGCTTGTTGAGATCGGAGGCCATCTTGGCCAGGAACTTGTTGTAGGAGATGCCGGCGGACGCATTCAGCCCGGTCACCGCCTTGATCCTGGCGCGGATCTGAAGCGCAATCTCGGTGGCAATCGGCATGTCCTTCAGGTTTTCGGTCACATCAAGATAGGCCTCATCGAGCGATAGAGGTTCGATTATCGGTGTGTACTCGGCAAAAATCTGGCGGATCTCTTCAGAGACCTCGCGATAGACGTCAAAACGCGGCTTCACGAATATCAGCTCGGGACATTTGCGGGCGGCCGTGACCGATGGCATGGCAGAATGAACCCCAAACAACCGGGCCTCGTAACTGGCCGCAGCGACCACGCCGCGTTCAGCGGCTCCACCAACTGCCAAGGGTTTGCCACGAAGTGCCGGATTGTCGCGTTGCTCGACCGAAGCATAAAAGGCGTCCATATCCACATGGATGATTTTACGGATAGTCGCAGTTCTGGATTCCATGGGGAGCCGCATTCAGCGTGAAGGAAACGAAACAAGAACATATCAGGGTTTTGCCGCCGGTCCATCTTTCGAATGGTCATCACCGACGTTAAATGGACGAGAACAGGCTCATGGGGTTAGGTCATCGAGAAGGATGCCCGTTGTTACTTCTTCGAGCTTAAACGGGTGGGATCGGGCCGAAGAAGGATGATGACAGGACTTGCGAAGAGGGATCTGGCCCACCATCTCTGTCTCAGCACCCGTGATTGACGATCCTAAACGCGCAGCTCCTCCGCCGCGCGACATCGTCCGGGTCGACGAGGGCGCTCCCCGGAAGGGTTGAGCGCCCTCGTTCATTTTAAATACGCGTCCTTGTCTTTCGGGCCAAAGCGCGACCCGTTTCCGAGCGGATTTTGAGATTATTGCAATGGTCTCGACCCGTTCACCGGGCGCTCCACTCTATCACTGGCAAGGGGGAAAAGACTGGCAAGCGTTGCTCCGATCGGCGGCGCTCGAGATGCTCGCTCGTCTGACAGGTGGAGCCGGCTAACGCGGTGATCACATGCATCTTTTCTGCGATCCATGCGTTGTTTATCCACCACAGTCGAGAGGAGAAACCCCGTGAGCAAGCGCGAATTGATCGATACCGGCACGGACAAGCGCTATGCCCGTCGCGACGAGGACGGCAAGTTCAAGGAGAGCGTCGATGTTGGCCGCTCCTTGTCTGCCGACAAGCGCCACGAGGCAAAAAGCGATGCAAAGCCTGGCGAAGGCGATCGCGGTGATCATCGCACCAAGTGATGATCTGCGGTGAAAATCGCGACCTACAATATCAACGGCATCAATGGGCGGCTGGACATCCTGCTGCACTGGCTGGATGAAGCCGCCCCAGACGTCGTCTGTCTGCAGGAGCTCAAGGCCCCTTCCGAAAAATTTGCGGTGAAGGCACTCGAAAGGGCAGGCTATGGCGCCATATGGCGCGGTCAAAAGAGCTGGAATGGCGTGGCAATTCTGGCGCGCGACACCGATCCAATCGAGACGAAGAGGATCCTACCAGGCGAGCCAGATGACGAGCTAGATGGCGGGCAAAGCCGTTATATTGAAGCAGCCGTAAATGGCGTAATCATCGGCTGTCTTTATCTTCCCAACGGCAACCCGGCGCCGGGTCAGAAATTCGACTACAAGATCCGGTGGTTCGAAAGGTTGCGCATCTATGCGCAAGAACTGATCGAGCTTGAAATCCCGGTGGCGCTGGTTGGCGACTTCAACGTCATGCCTGCTGATCTCGATGTCTATAGGCCCGAGCGATGGCGCGATGATGCGCTGTTTCGCCCTGAGGTACGAAACGCCTACTCCGCCCTGCTTGATCAGGGCTGGACGGACGCTGTAAGGCAGATGTTCCCGGATGAGAAGATCTACACGTTCTGGAAGTATTGGCGAAATGCGTTCGAACGGGATGCGGGCCTGCGGATCGACCATTTCTTGTTGAGCCCCCAGCTAGCGCCGGAATTGAAGGCCGCCGGCGTCGATCGTTGGGTGCGGGCATTGCCGAAGACAAGTGACCACGCGCCGGTCTGGATCGAACTGGAATGACCGGCAAAGAGAAGTCCTCCGCTTCTCTAAAGGACAAGGCAGATGTCTATCCGGAGACGCCGGATGGGCGATATTTCGTGGTCAAAGGTCGGCTCTGGCGCAAGAGCGATCCCTCACTTGCGCCTGCCCACCGTGAAGCACTGATCAAGGAACTGATGGCAGCGCGTCGTGCGCTGTCAAAGCCTATGCGCGACGAGCGGTCTGTCGGTGAGATCCGTCAACGCGTTAATGCCGCCAAGATTGCACTCGGCGAGCGCGGGCCGGTCTGGTGGGACGACGGGGCACCGGATTTCAACCGGTATCTCGTGAAAAACACGCCCTATGCTGACTGGTATTCCGGCCTCGTCTGATGCTGATCGCGGCCCTTCTGGCAGGCTGTCTTGTTAACCCAATCTCACCGCTTTGATCCCTGGCGCAGGATGCGCGACCGGACGGCCCCGGCGTTTTGTTTTGGAGGCTGAATGCTGGGTTTGCCTCTGAGGCCCGAAAAGGTATCAGATCGCGGAATATGAGATTGCGCTCCTCCATTCACAGCTAGCATCAGCAAAGCTTCACAATGCTGCAGCACGGCTCGTCGGTTGCTGTCTTTCTGCCCCGAGTTCGAGGACGTGTTTGAGTTTGCGCGGTAACGATCGCGCTTGCCGTGCGCTGGAGATCCCGGTGACCGCTGGAGATGGAGACGCCGAGCCCGGCCCAGGGTCTTTGCGCTTCAAAAGCCGTTCGCAAAGCTAAAGCGGAATTGCCTGCAACCCGCACCTGGTTCGCCCTCTGCAACCCCGGCCAGCGCCGGGCGAGCCAGGTGCTGATCGCCAACAATGGAGGTCGACATTGGACGCCGATAGGGGGCAACTTTTCGCGCCGAGTGACTCAAATTTGCTGTCGGCTCCCGGTATCCTGCGACGCTCATGCCTATGATCTCAGACGATTGGGCGACCCATAAAGCCTGGGACTGGTCAGAACCCAGTTGGATGGCACCTAGCGTTTCGCCTACCAGTTCAAGACAGCTGAGCACCGCTGCGAAATATCTGCGACAGCCAAATCGAGAAGGGGAGAGTCTGCTGGGGTGTCGGTGAGGCTCGACCTCACTTTTGAGACTTCTTCCAGCAGTGTCTTGGCCATGTTTAGAAGTTCCTCGTGTACGATTGCAGGAGTGATGGCAATGTCTCGCGCAAACCGGGTCCAGTGTTTTGATGATAGCTTCGTCGGATCACGTTCTGCGCCGACAAACATTGCCAATCGAGGGCGCTGCTCCTTGTAGTGTGCCCGAAATGCTGCTGCATTATTGACGTCATACAGCTTGCTGAGATGTATCCCGTCGCCTCTGTATACGAAGGAGTAGTTTTTCGCATGTGCGTCGGGATTGCCGATGAGAAACTGAAAGATCGCCCGCTTTAGCAGCTCTGCTCGTGACCTTGCAGGGTCAACCGTTCTATTCAACAGGGCGAAACACTCGGCCCAACCGGGGCCTCCGTCCTTCTCATATTTCTCGCGCGGAAATCGTCGCAGGGCCTGACAGAAGTCTTCCTGATGCAGCCGGCGGATATAACGACGCCCGTCGAATTCTCCGACAGCACGGTCATATCGTGCGATGAGCAAGAACGGAACATTATCTGCCGTCTTTACGGAAGATCGGACCGTATCAATGCCAGTTGCGCGCGCCGCTTCGAGACAGAAGTGCTCGACCTTGAGCGAGTCCTGAAGGCCATCGATATCTATCTTGACGATGTGAGTGGTGGGCGTCTGTCCTTTCGGGATCGCCAACGACGTCCCGACCTGCAGAACTGCCGCTTTATGATGCATACCGGCCAATGATAGCCGTAGTTCCCCGTCAGCATCGACAAAGAGAGGCCGCCTGGGCAGGTCTTTGATATAGCCGGCCAGCTCCCCTTCGGACATGAGATGATATTCGGGTGGAATACGATCTTCTGGAATCTCTGGCGCGCCTTCCGGAAGAATGGTGATCGCCCCGGGGCAATCAGCTCCCAGTTCGTATAGAAGCGCGAAATCGTCTCTGGCGTCGACTTGAAAGTGTCGTGCGAGCTGTTCACGGACCTTGTTGTTGTCGGGCAAGAGACCGTCGAAAAAGGGCCCTGCGTCCTCGTGATCATATTTTTCTTCGCGAAACGGTAAACTCAACGAAAGTGGATGATGCTTCACATCGCGTTCCAGTCGCTGAAGCCATTCCATCGCGTAGGTGAATGAAAGCCGGCCATCCCTTGCGACATCGAGGGTGCCGACACGAAGGCCGTAAAGTCGAACGGAGGCTGACATCAGAGGCTTGGCTCCTCATCTGATGCATGGGCACTGGACTCTGCCGCTACATTCGCTTCGAGGCGAATGCCCAGCACGGTTATGATATTCAGCACCATGTCGATGGGTGGGTTGACCCTGCCACGCTCAAAATCCGAAAGCCATTTCTGGGAATAGCCAACCAAGCCCGCGGCGCGCGACTGCGTGAAGCCGCGTTGCTTGCGCACCTTCTTTACCAGTTCACGGAGGTCATCGACGGAAAGAATATGCATTTTATCACTGATCGGTGGTAATGTCGATATTTGCTCAATTTATCACCTATGGGTTATAAAGGCAATGTCAGAGGTGTCTTTATAACGGATCGGTTATTATTTTCGATGAGGGTGCGGAAGTTGGGAGCACGAGCTCGTCGCCTTCTCCGAGACTATTCGAACCAGCGCGCCAGTTTACGGGCGTAGATCCGGTTTAAGTGCCGTGTACAACGCGCCGCCCTCAAACATCGTGCAACGCTCGACTAGGCATGGATGCCGGCATCAGCGGCGTCGATGTAATCAAGCACATCGTCGGCGCGTCCATCCCGGACAAGCTGCATAGCTGTCAGGCCTGAGAAACCGGGGAGGGGTTGTGAGCGGTACCAGGCATAGGCCATGAGCGCCGAGCCAAAACGAGGTTCGATCTTGTTGATGATCTCAGCCACTTCGCGCAAACGACGCTGCGTCTTGTGTGAACGGATGCCGTCCTTCCGTTGAACCGCATCCTTGCCAAGGCCTGCCGTCCGGGCAATGTCCTCGCTGGTCGTCCGCAAGGTCTCCGCAAACTTGCGTGGGCAGAACAGTCCGTCGTTGGTATATTGGGAAAGGCTCATGGTGCTTATGTCCACAGTGGGGTGCCAATCATTCTGATGCAAGATAGCGTCAGGATTGCTGGGTTTCGAGCGCAATCGGCGCGGGCGCTCGCGTGCGAGGCAATGCGTGATTTCGAGGTCGGCGTAGAAGTGCAGGCTTCCGAATGGATGGCCAGATTTCGATCAATGCCCTTGATGGGCGGTGCTCGCCGCCGGGCCCGGCAGGACAGCGTTCGCAAGAAACGCCCCCTGAAATCTAGTAGTGTGACAAGACGTGATCCTTGCCCATATTGCTCTCCGAAGGAGTTGCGATGCGCAGTGATCAAATCCCATTCTTTGTCAAAGAGGTCCTGAGCACGGGCGCCACGCTTTATGCTGCGGGTAAAGACCACTATTTCTTTGGCGATCTGGATGTCCCGGATGACAAAGCCGAAGAGATTACAGCGCGGGTTAACGGCATCTGTGAGCGTTATGGTCCGCGCGACCACCTGCAGACCGAAATTGCCAGCCACCTTTTAAGACTTGGGCTCGAGATCGATGGCCATGGCGAATGCCGGGTGTTGCGCTGGCTCGATCGGTCGGCTCGCTCCACCCCGTGCCCGGCCCTCGCGTAGAGGGTCACGGTCTGGACCAGCTGCCGGTCTTGAGATGGCCAGCGCCCCGCAGCTCGAAGCCAGGCGGACGACAGCGGGATGCAACGATGTCGCCGTATTCCTCCGTGCTACCGCTATGTTCCGCAGTTGAGGTGCCGGCCTTGCACCCTGCACAGCGGTTTTCGGATCAATCGGTTGAGGACCGCTCCTTGATGCGTTTTCCCTCATGGTCGAAGACATGCAGGTGGTCGATGGGAAAATCGACACGGACCTTGGCTGTCGCGCCAAGGACGCTGCGGTCGAGCGTGAAGAGCTTAAAGGGCAGCCCATGAACCGACAGATGCATGATGATGCCGAAACCGGTCGGCTCGACAAGCTCCACGCCGGCTTCGATCGCCCCATCAGGCGAGATCACCACATGTTCTGGCCGAATGCCGAGTGTCACCGTCTCATCTTGCGCAAACGACGCCCGCTCTCTGACGGCAATTTCCGTTCCGTCCTTGAACCGGACAGCGGCTTTATCACCCCTGCTGACATATTGCCCTTCCAGGAAGTTCATGCCCGGTGACCCGATGAACCCGGCAACGAAGAGATTGGCTGGGCGATCGTAGAGCTCGAGTGGTGCACCGACCTGCTGCACCACGCCGCCATGCATGGCAACGATACGGTCGGCAAGCGTCATGGCCTCGATCTGGTCATGGGTGACATAAATCGATGTGGCTCCAAGCTCCTTGTGCAGCTTCTTGATTTCGGCACGCATCTGTTCGCGCAGACGCGCATCAAGATTGGAAAGCGGCTCGTCGAAGAGAAATGCTTTGGGCTGGCGAACGATTGCACGGCCCATCGCCACACGCTGGCGCTGGCCACCCGACAAGGCTTTTGGTCGGCGTTCAAGCAGGGTGTTGAGGCCAAGCTTTGAAGAGGCGCTGGCAACGGTCTCGGTGATCCGCTCCCTGGCGGTCTTTCTCAGCCTCAGGCTGTAGTTCATATTGTCGGCCACCGACATGTGCGGGTACAGCGCATAGGACTGGAAGACCATTGCAATGTCGCGATCCTTGGGCGGCAGATCATTGACCCGTCGACCCTCGATCGCGACCTCGCCGGAGGTGATCTGTTCTAAACCTGCAATCATCCGCAAGAGCGTGGACTTGCCGCAGCCTGAGGGGCCGACAAGCACAATGAACTCGCCGTCTTGAATGGTGAGGTCTACCCCGTGCAGAACAGGGAAATGGCCGTAGCTCTTGGTCACTGCGCGGACATCGATGGAAGCCATGGTTTTACAGTCCTTTCAGCCTTTGACCGCGCCAGCCGTCAGGCCTTGCACGAGATAGCGCTGGATGAGGAGGAAGAAGAGGCAGGCCGGAATGAGGGCAAGCACGCCGGCTGCCATCATCTGCCCGAAATTGACGGAAAACTTCGACACGAAGGACAAAAGACCGACGGGGAAGGTCGCTGCGTCATTGCCCGAGATCAGCATCAGCGCAAAGAGAAGCTCCGACCATGCAGCGGTAAAGACGAAGCCGAGCGTTGCTGCGATCCCCGGCAGCGTCAGTGGCAGAATGATCTGGCGAAAGGCGACAAACTGGGTTGCACCATCGATCATCGCCGCCTCTTCCAGGTCTTTCGGAATGCCGTCGAAGAAGGACTGCATCAGGAAGGTCGCAAAGGGCACGTTGAAGGCCGAATAGACAATGACAAGGCCCGTCAGACTGTTGGTCAGCCCAAGCGGAGACAGTATCTTGAAGATCGGGGCGACCAGCATGACCAGCGGAAACATCTGGGTCAGGAGCATCAGGCCGACGATCCAGTATTTTGCCTTGAAGCTGAAGCGTGACAGCGCGTAACCCGACAATGAGGCAATGATCGTGACGACGAGGGCGGTCGAGCCGGCAACGATCAGGCTGTTCTTGAAGAAGGTCGGAAAGGCGCTGTGGGCAATCACGAAGCGGAAATGCTCAAACGTCGTGGCGGAGGGCCACATCCTCACACCCTCGCTGTAGAGAAGGTTGTTCGGCGTGACCGCCACCTTCAACAGCCAGTAGAGCGGGAAGAGGGCAACGACGATATAGGCGAGGATGGCCAGCCGATGGGCGACAGTCAAAGCGATGCGGGACGACCTCATGGGGCTCAGTCCTTGTTCAAAAGCGTCTGCCGGAGCAGCACGATCAGCATGGAATAGGCCATCAAGAGCACCAGGAGCACGAGAGCGATTGCCGAGGCATAGCCGAAGTCGAGACGCCTGAAGGCCTGGGTGAAGATGTAGGAGGCAACGATCTGCGTCCGGTCGGCAGGACCCCCATTGGTCATGACGATGATCAGATCGGCAAAGTTCGAGATCCAGACGGTGCGCAGCAGGATCGTGATGGCCATGGTCGGGGCGAGAAAGGGCAGGGTGATCGACCAGAAGCGCTGGAACGGCCCGGCGCCATCGATCGCGGCTGCCTCGTATAGATCGCGCGGAATGGCCTGAAGGGCTGCAAGCAGTGTGATGGCAAAGAAGGGAATGCCCCACCAGACATTGGCGATGATCGGCCCCCACATGGCAAGCGAGGGATCCGACAGAATGTTGTTGGGTTCGCTCAAGACGCCCATGGAAAAGAGCCAGTGGGGAAGTGGGCCGATGACCGGGTTGAAGAGCCAGGCCCAGTTGAGGCCGGCAAGAAAGCTTGGCACCGCCCAGGGAAGGAAGACCAGCGCCTGGGCAAGGCCGCGGCCATAGAAAGGCTTGTCCAGCAAGAGTGCGAGGATCAGCCCGAAGGTAAACTGCAAGACAACAGAGGCACCTGTCCACCAGAGCGTGTTCTTCAGCGCCCGGTAGAAGTCGGCGTCCTGGCTCAGCACCTTGAAATGATCAAGACCGATGAATCCGCCAGAAAACGGATTAAGAAGCTGGATATCGCGAAACGCATAGGAAATGCCGAGCGTCAAAGGCACGAGCATCACCGCAACGATCAGGATCAATGCCGGCGCGCTGTAGAGATAGGGTTCAGACGCATCGGCCATGCGCTTGAGTAGCGTGCGCCGATCGCCCCGCTCAAGGGTCGCCGTCATTGTTCAGGCCTTCATCTGCTTGGACGAGTCAGTGGAAGTGACTGTCTCAGTGTCTGTTTCAGGAACCGGGCAAAGCAGGTCTCGCTCTGCCCGGTCTTTGACGCCTTACTGTTTCGCCAGGTGCTTCTGCTGCGCCTTGGTGAGGTAATCTGCCCACTGGTCGGCGAGCTCCTGAGGCGTGATGTCGCCAAGCAGTGCCTGCTGCGAGGTCTTGATGACCAGCGAATCCTTGAAGAAGGCAAATTCTTCCAGATGCGTCGGCATCACGGTCGGTACCGCATCCTTGTCAGACAGTTCTTCGAACCAGCCCTTGAACTGCGGGCTTGCATAGAAAGGATCGCTTTCGGCCGATTTGAGTGCCGGCAGCGCGCCGGTCCGCTTGTTCCACTCGATATTGCCATCCTTGCCCTGAAGGGTGGCAATCAGCTTCCAGGACAGATCCTTGTTCTCGCTTGCCGACATCATCGACCAGCCGGCATAGCCAATGGTCGGGAAGGTCTTGCCGTCAGGACCCTTCGGCATGGTCATGACGCCGTAATCGTCCTCGCCCATATGCTCGGCAATTGCTATGAGGGCATCCGGATCCTGGTCGAGGAAGGCGCAGGTGCCACTGTAAAAGCCTGCAACGATCTCGTTGAAGCCCCAGTTGACGGAATCCTTCGGCGCGTAGCCTTCCTTATAAAGATCGATGAGCCAGGTGAGCCCCTTGACCCAGCCTTCGGAATTGAAGGTGGAGGTGCCGTCTTCAGTGAAGAACTCGTTCGAGCCGGCCATGGAGGCACCGAACATCACCCAGCCGTTCAGGCCGCCGGGTCCACCACGCAGGCAGTAGCCATACTTGCCGGGAAGCGCCGAGACCTTCTTTGAGGCTTCGGCAAATTCGTCCATCGTCTTTGGCAGTTCTGTGACGCCGGCCTCTTCCAAGAGCTTCTTGTTGTAGAACATCGCTCTCAGATAGAAGCCGTAGGGCAGCATATAGGCCGTGTCCTTGACGTCGCGGCCAAGTTCGAGCGCCCGATCGGACAGATCTGCCGTCTGGTCCCAATCCTTCAGATAGGGCTCGAGGCTCTCGACAATGCCGTTATTGGCATAAAGCGACAGCCAGGTATCGGGCATTTCCATGACATCTGGGATCTCGCCGGCCGAGACCATGGTCGCGAATTTCTGGAAGGCTTCGCCCCAGGGAAGCGAAATGATCTCGACCTTGGTGCCGGGGTTTTCCGCCTCGAATGTCGAGACGATCGATTTCAAGGTCTCCGTGCGCTCAGGGCTGGTGATCACTTCGACCAGTTTCAAGGTGGTATCGGCAAGTGCTGTCCCCGCCATCAAGGTGCTGATCAGGGCTGCTGTCAAAAGGGCTTTCATTATCAGGTTCCTCCTCTGCTTTTAAAGCTTGGTTCGACAGGGCTTGGTTTTGCTTATGTCTCTTGGGCGGCAGCGATCCCTGCCTCCAGGTCTCTCCACAAAGCCTCGGTTCCCTCGAGGCCGACATGGAGACGCACGGACCGCGGGTTCATGCCAAAGGCATGCGCGGAATTCGGTTGGGCCTTTTGCTGCAACACGACCTCGCCAGGTACCACCAGGCTCTCGTGGCCGCCCCAGCTCACGCCGAGCTTGAAAAGCTGCAGGCGATCGCAGAACCGCCTGATGTCAACGCCTTGGCGAAGCACGAAGGAGAAGAGCCCCGAGGTGCCGGTCAGGCCAGGCGGCAATTGATTGGCAAGGCCCGGATGATTGACCTCTTCGACGATATCGATGGATTTGAGCCGCCGCGCGATCTCAAGGGCCGATGCTTCATGGGCCTTCATTCGGATCGGCAGGGTCCTCAAGCCCCGGATCAGCAGCCAGGCATCAAAGGGGGACATCTTGCCGCCGAGATAGGGCAGGGTCTCCGTGCGGATCCGGTCGATGAGTGTCTTTGACCCGGTAACCACGCCTGCCACCACGTCGCTATGGCCGCCCAGATATTTCGAGGCGGAATGCAGGACGATGTCGACACCGAGTTCGAGTGGTCGCTGGAAGATCGGGCTTGCCCAGCTGTTGTCGATGACGCTGAGCGCCCCGTGTTTCCGGCCAAGTGCTGCAAGCGCTGCAACGTCATGGGTTTCCATGATCCAGCTGGTCGGGCTTTCCAGATAAAGCAGTCGCGCACCACTCAAGGCGTGGTCGACGGCCTCGAGATCCTTGCCATCGACATAGGTGACCTCCACTTTCATCCGCTTCATCAGCGTGCCGAACAGGCGATAGGCATCGGGATAGAGATTGCGGACAGCCACGATCCGGTCGCCCGGCTCGACGAAGGTCAGGACCGTTGTCGAGATCGCCGCCATGCCGCTGCCGAACCCAAGTGCGTCTTCGCCGCCTTCGAGCTTTGCCAGCATCTCCTCGAAATGCCGCACCGTCGGGTTGAGACCACGGGAATAGACCGGCCGATTGCGTTCACCGCGATAGGTGGCAACCATCTCATCATAGGTCTCGAAGGTAAAGAGAGACGTCTGCACGATTGGCGGAACCACGGCCTCGAAGGCATTGGTCTCGTCATGGGCGACGGACAGTGATGCATGTTCAAACCAATCGGAGCCGATGGTCATCTGGACATTTCCTTGATGTCTTCCTCGACGATGTCGAGGATCTTGATGGTCTCGCGCCGTGCAGCCTCGGTGTCCTGGGCGAGGATCGCGTTGAACAGGGTGCGGTGATAGGGAAAGGAGCGGCGCGCAAAGTCCGGGCGGTCAAACGGCGTGTCCCAGAAGCTCTCGAAGGCTTCACGCATCTGTTCGAGCAACTGCCTGAACAGCGGATTATGGGTCGCATCGTAGATGGCGAGGTGAAAGGCCAGATCTTCCTTGCCGGCGGTGCCTTTTTGAAGATGCACACGCTCCATCTCCTCGAGCGCTGCACTGATATGCAAGATATCGTCCTGCGTGCGCCGGCGGGCCGCTGCCATGCAGGCTTCGCATTCGATGCCGCGGCGCACTTCAAGGGTCTGCAAAAGTACGTCTCGCAGGCTGCCCATATTGACCGAGAGCGGCATATGGATCGTGGCCGAGGTGATCGGCTTTACGAGGTAGGTGCCACTGCCCTTGCGGGTTTCCATCACGCCCAGCGCCTGAAACTGCCGGATGACCTCGCGGATCGTCGAGCGACCGACACCGAGTGCTGCCATCAGTTCACGCTCGGCCGGCAAACGGTCACCGGCCGCAAGCTCGGCCTGCTGGATATAGGCAGCCAGTGACTCGGAGACCTGGCGGCCACGGTCTGCAGGCGGAAGAGGAGTGAGCGTGGATTTCACTGTTAGCCTCAAAAATTGGTCTGACATCATATCAATCAGCTTGAAATCGAGATGTCAATTGTCGATCGGCCGCTCATCTCCCGAGTTAAGCGGAGGACTGTCGGTGAGGCGGGGCTTGATGAAAATGCGAGAGGGGAAGGCACATGGTAACCAGTAACGCTCAAATCCCTGTCGGCCAGTGACCGAAAGCTGAGTAGGTGACTGCTGTATATGGAGGCAGTGGCGGGGCGGGGTCATTGTCATGGTGATACGACCAGAATTGGGCCCTGACTGGAGGCGCTTATCTGGCCCTCCGAAATCTCATGTCGCTCAACCCCCGATTCGACGACATGTCCTGAGCATAGGTCGATAGTGTCGACATGTCATAGAATGAGGCTCCGGTACCTCGGTATCCCAGAATCCAAGAGACCCATGTCTAAGTAGGCTTGGGAACCGCATCTGCCTGCTGCTTGACGGGTTCAGCGCCACGGGCATACTCGTTGTCGCGATACGGAAGCGGACTTAGAACGTCATGATGGATGAAGAACCAAATCTGGTGACCTCTGGCAAAAGCACGAGGGTCGTTATCGACGGCTACCCGTTTTCCATCGACATCTTCCGAATGGAGAATGACACGACCTGGACGCTGGAAGTGATCGATCAGCAAAGCACCAGCCACGTCTGGGACGAGCAGTTTCAATCCGACGCTGAGGCGCGGGACGTCGCGGTGAAGACCATTGAAGCTGAGGGTGCGATTGCATTCATGCGCGGCAGCAATGTCATCCCGTTCCGACGATCATAGCTGGAAGGGGCATGCCAAAGGCATCAATCTGGAAAGCGGCGACGCTGCAAATGAGAACGGCGTCCAGATGCCCATAACGGCACGAGATAAACTGGTTCGGTTTGTGCGAATGCGATGCGCCGTTTGTGGGTTTGGATCCAACCGCGCATCGCCATTTTTGCGACGTATTGACTTAGCGGACGACGGTTACGTTTTCCGCTTTGGACTTGCCGGTCTTGCGATCCTGGCCGACGTCGAAGCTGACCTTCTGGCCATCAGAAAGAGCGCCGCCACCCACGGCCGAGATGTGAACGAATACGTCCGGTCCACCATTGTCGGGGGTGATGAAGCCGAAGCCCTTATCCTGAGCGAAAAATTTAACGGTGCCAGTGGCCATGATGCAATCCTCAATGCGTTGTGCAGCTATGGCATAGCGGTTGAGGTCCAAAACGGCAAGGCAACTACTGACTGGATCTTCCTCACGGATTCCGATCGCTCTGATCGATTTGAGGTTTCGGGCGGGGGGGAGTAATAAGTGCCTCGGTTGCGAGGCCGTCCCCAAGCACTTGGCCCAAACGTGACGTCCAATTTTGGATGAGGGTGCCGCTTATCGGCACACCTCAATGGCACCCTTCCATCCGCCGGATGAAAATCTCTGGACTCGTATAGCTGGCTTGTTCCGCTGAAAAATTTGAGCGGATTCGCTCTGCTGAATCTGCTAGGAAAGCGAGAGTCAGCGGGATGTCAGTCTGATCTCCGGTTGTGCGGTTAAAGCGTGTGAAAAGCTATTTCATAGGGTTGAAGTTATATAATTTGAGAGCTATGATAGATGACGTGGAAAGTCTTCTTTGACGAAATATTCGCCAGTGAGTTCAAACAGTTTGATACGGAGGTTAAGGTCGAACTTCGAGCTGGGCTGCTTCTAGAGCATCGTGGGCCTGAGCTTGGAAGACCAAGGGCTGATACGCTGAAAGGCTCGGCCTACGCAAACATGAAAGAGCTACGGTTTGATGCCGCTGGCGGAGTTTGGAGAGGGGCGTTTGCATTCGATCCAGAGAGAAAAGCCATAATCCTGGTCGCCGGAGATAAGTCTGGTACGAACGAAAAGAAGTTTTACAAGAAGCTCATCAAGACTGCGGATGTGCGTTTCAAAGTGCATTTGAAAAAGTTGAGCAAGAAGGAGACCGAGTGATGGCCATATCCGCAAATGACGTGTTTGCCGAAGCGATGACTCCCGAGATGATCGAGGCGTCGGATCTGCGGGCCAAAGAATTGCTCGAGGAATATGACACGCTTCAAAAGCTGCGCAAGGCGCTCGACCTCACGCAGGAGCATGTCGGACAGCAGATGGGTACGAAACAGGTTTCCGTTGCGCAGCTCGAAAAGCGCTCTGATTATCTTCTCTCCACGCTTCGCAATTACGTAGAGGCTCTCGGGGGAGAGCTGCAGCTTGTGGTCAAGTTCAAGGGGCGCGCACCGGTTCGCTTGGCGGGAATCGGTGAAAAGATCTTTTCGGAAGTGCAGCGAAGGCAAAACCGCTCACGCGGCAGTGCTGCTTAGCTTATACTGGAAATCGTTTAACAGCGCTGCGCTGCACGTTTGCAATGAGCCGCTCGCCGCGCTGACGTGCCATTAGGTCTGTCGGTTCATTACAGAAAATGCGTGAATCGGCCAAAGCTTGTGTTTGCGTTGCACACATTGAGAGCCTTCAGTCGCTCGCGCGGCTTTGAGGCGGACGCAGGCCGCCGATGACATCCCTGTGTGGGGACTCTCAGTCAGGGCACATGCCCGCGATCTGCACCGTCCTATACATCAAGAACGGGCCGCCAGTCATTCATGAGGTGTCTCTGTTACCCCCACATCCCGCGCATTTTGGCAGCGACGTCGATCCTGATCTGGCTGGCGCTTCGTCCCGTGGTCGTTGCTTCCACCTTTGGCCAGCTCATCTGCTCGAAAAACTGCAAGAGCATGGCCGGGATGAAACGCGTCCGCGAGGCATAGACATGTCGGTCGCCGCGGCTGTTCTGCCCATGGGTGTAGAAGCGCTGCGGTGTGATCAGGCTCAGGCTGTCGCGGGCTCTGGTCATTCCGACATAGAGTAGTCGCCGCTCCTCTTCGAGCTCGTCAGTCGTGCCGGCTCCGAGGTCGGACGGCATGCAGCCATCAACGACATTGAGCATGAAGACGGCACGCCATTCCTGACCCTTTGCAGAGTGGATCGTCGAGAGGATCAGGTAGTCTTCGTCAAGCAAAGGCACGCCCGCCTGATCACTTGTTGCATCCGGTGGATCGAGCGTCAGCTCCGTCAAGAAGCGTTCGCGGCTTGGATAGCCGGACGCGATCTGCTCGAGCTGCAGGAGGTCGGCCTTGCGGGTCTCGGGATCCTCGTGGATCCGGTCGAGATGCGGTTCATACCACAGTCGCGCTTTCTCGATGTCACCAGGCCAGCCATGTTCATGACTGCGAAGACCGGTGAGCAGAGTGACGAAGGGCGCCCAGTCATCACCGGTCTTGGACGGTGGCGGGATCTCTGCAAGCGATGCCAAAGGTTCAGGATCGGCTGCAATCGAATCGAGAATTGCCGCCGCTCTCTGCGGACCGATGCCCGGCAGCATCTGCAGCACCCGAAAACCAGCAACCCGGTCACGCGGGTTCTGGGCAAAGCGGATGATGGCGAGCAGATCCTTCACATGCGCGCTGTCGAGGAACTTGAGGCCGCCGAATTTGACGAAGGGGATGTTGCGTCTCGTCAGTTCGACCTCAAGCGTAGCGCTATGGCTCGAGGTTCGGAAGAGAACCGCCTGTTGCTTTAGCGGAATGCCGACCTCGCGGTTTGCCAGGACCTCCTCGACGATGAATCCGGCCTGATCATTCTCGTCCTTGACGGTCACCAGTCGCGGCTTCTGTTCGGATTGCCGGTCGGTCCAGAGGTTCTTGGTATAGCGCTCACGGGCGAGGCCAATCACACCATTGGCGGCAGCGAGGATCGGCTGCGTCGAGCGGTAATTGCGGTCAAGCGTGATGACATCAGCCGGCTTCGGTGAAAACTCATTGGGGAAGTCGAGGATGTTTCGGATGGTGGCCGCCCGGAATGAATAGATCGACTGGGCATCGTCGCCGACAACGGTGAGGCCCCGCCCACCCGGTTTGAGTGACATCAGGATCTGGGCCTGCAGCCGGTTGGTGTCCTGATACTCGTCGACCAGCACATGATCAAAGCGATTGCCGATATCGTCGGCCAGCTCTGCATGCGAGACCATCTGTGCCCAGTAAAGGAGAAGGTCATCGTAATCTAGGACGCCCTGCGTCTGTTTGGCCGCAACATAGGCGGCAAACAGCGCCTTCAATTCCTCTTCCCAGTTTATCGCCCAGGGATAGGCGGATTTCAGCACCTCTGCGATCGAGCTTTCGGCATTGACGACGCGCGAGCAGATCGCAAGGCAGGTTCCTTTGGTGGGAAAGCGGGTCTCGGTCTTCGACAAGCCCAGCTCGTGGCGCGTAAGGTTCATCAGGTCGGCACTGTCTTCGCGGTCATGGATCGTGAAATCGACGGGAAGGCCAATCTGTTCGGCGTAGAGCCTCAGCAGTCTTGCCCCGATCCCGTGGAATGTGCCTGACCATAACAGCCCGTCAGCAAGTGCTTTTTCCCCGAGCACCTGTCGGCAGATGCGATCAACGCGGCGCGCCATTTCGGAGGCTGCGCGACGTGAGAAGGTCATCAGCAAGATCCGGCGAGGGTCGGCCCCGTTGAGGATCAGATGGGCGACCCGATGGGCGAGCGTGTTTGTCTTGCCGGAACCAGCACCTGCGATGATGAGGAGCGGACCTGCTGCGGAACTATCAGGCAGTCCGACGCCATGGGTGACCGCGTCCCGCTGCCGTTCGTTGAGGGTTTCCAGATGGGCGGTCATGCGGTCTCGCTTGATGTCTGAAGCTTCGGCCAAACTGGTGCCAACCACATTCGACGGTCCAAGCAGCCAGGTTCGATGAATTATTGAACAAATAAAGAACATAGCAGGTTTGACGTCGGCTTCAAGACGATGCGGGAGGGGCGCGGCGCCATCGGAATTTCGCGGCCGGGATAAGGTCGGCGCAAGACACTTCGCACGGGAACGCTGCCGATCGTCATCTCATCGGCAAGACTGAATCTGGCCCGCGGCGGATAGCAGCTGACGCCTATGGATGCGCGATGCCGTTGTCAGCCGTACAGATTGCCGAATTTCTGTTTGATTGAATCCACTTAGACCGGATCCGGCCTAACCCCATGGCGCATCTGAGCATCTGCCATTCAGCGCGTTCCGGCTACACCCTCGGCTTTCGTCCGACCTTCAGCGGCGGAGCGGCTTCGTCGCTTTCCGAGGATATGGTGACGGTCGCTGGTTCCTCCTCCGCGAGCGCCCGCACCAAACTTCTTGCCGAGACCCATTGCGGGTCAAGGGTGCAAGCCGATCCCCGCCACTGACTTAACAGTCCTACGTCGAGAACCTGCGGCAGGGCTGAGGCGTTCCTGGCACCTAATTCTGGGTCCCCATCGTGCCTAGAGTGGTCAAGATCACTGACGTCGTTCGCTGTCAGTCGCTGATTTGATGAGATCTTCAGGTTGAATGCCTAAAGCGCGCGCCAGCTTGTCCAGAACTTCAATGGTGGGGCTGTATACGCCACGCTCCAAAGAACTAATGTAAGTTCGATCTATGTCCGCCAAGTGCGCCAACTCTTCCTGCGACAGGCCTTTTGCCTGACGCGATTTCCGTAAATTTTTGGCGAAGAGCTCACGAATTTCCATGCCCCACGGAAATCGTTTGTCGAGTATGCCGCTACGGAGTATACTCTACAAACGCTCGGACAGCTGTGATCGCTGCAGCTCGTTCACCCATACGCAGGAGCTACCAATGGAACTCCGCCAACTCTCCTACTTCGTCGCTGTTGCCGAGGAACTGCATTTCGGCCGTGCGGCCATGCGGGTGAACATTGCTCAACCGGCGCTGAGCACGCAGGTCCAGGCCCTGGAGAAGGGGCTTGGTGTGCAGCTTCTGACACGCTCGACACGCAAGGTCGAACTGACGCGGGCAGGGGAGGTGTTCTACGATCGCTGTGTCAGGATGCTGGGGGAGCTTGATCTGTCCGCAGAGATGGCACGGGCGGCAGGAGGTGGCAGCATGCGGGAGATCAGGATCGGCACGATCTATCCGGCAACGACAGGCGTACTGCCAGCCTTTCTGGCGCGCATCGGCCGGAAGTTCCCCGATATCCGCCTGCATGTCTCGAATGGCTCGACATCGGAGATCATCCGGCAGCTCGAATGCGGCAAGCTGAACCTTGGCTTCATCCGGCCTGTCGAGAACATCGGCTCGCTGCGCTTCTTCTCGATTGCCCATGAGCGCTATCTGCTGGCGGTGCCAATGGCAAATCCCCTTGCCACGAAGCACGAGGTGACGATCGAGGACCTGAGGGCCGAGAAGATCATCGCCTTCAAGCGGCAGAACCTCTCCTACACCGAGCGCTATTTTGCAGAGACCTTCGATGAGCATGGGCTGAATGACAATGTCGCCTATACCTGTGACGACACCTTTTCGCTGATCTCGCTTGTCTCATCCGGCCTTGGCGTCGGCTTTGCTCCTGAATGGACGGGGGATCTGCCTGGCAGGGACGTGATCCTGAAGAAGGTGACGGGTATCGATCTGAAGATCGGGCTCGGTGTTGCCTGGAGCAAGGATGATCCGACGGCAGCGCGCGATGACATCATCGATATTGCAAGGACCCTCGGGCGGCCGGGTAGGTGAGGGCTGCGGGTCGTTTGCTACTCAGCGTGCTTTGCCGTCTTCATGCGGGAGGCAGCAGCCACGAATGGGTTGCGTGCTATTGCGGCGCTTCGGCGTGACGCGTGTGGCCAGGCGGGCACGGCATAGTATTGAATGGGCAAGCGGGTGGGTTGACGCGCAAGTCACTCGTCAGGATCGTCAAGCTGGGTGAAGACAAGCGCTGGGGTATCATCGACGTGGTTGTCAGGCCGGATAAGCGCGTTGACGGCCGGTACCCAGGCCTGGGGAACAAAAACCAGTTCAAGACCCAAAGCGCGTCCGATGTTGATGAGCGTGACCGCACGTGCGGAGCTGCGTCCGGCTTCGATATCCTGGTAACGGAGCCGCGAAATGCCGGCTTCTTCTGCAACACGCTTCTGCGAGTAGCCGAGTTCCTTGCGTGTCGTCTTCAGTTTCAGAGCGATAAGCTGGAGATCTTCGGATTCAGTCGTCACTACAATGCCTTGCACGCTCACGGTTCCCACGTGTTCATGTTCAGGAGCCTTGAGTTCTTGTCAAGCAAGTCTCGTGTTGGAACACGTCTTCTTCAATGCGGTGCTGTCCGCTGCTGGGCAAACTGCCTGCAGGTCCTGTTGCCTGGACACATACGGGTACCAGACGCTTCACGCCTTTGGACGTCTGCGCATTGGACAGCTCAGGCCAGTCGTTCACTTCTTGGATGATCCACTCACGTGGTCTAATAGCCACGGCCTGTCCCGGAGACTGGACCTCCCGGACAAGCAGGGGTGTTCGCCTGACACCCGTGGGTGCACCGCTGCTTGGTCCGGTCCGAGGTTTTCCTTGGGACGAAGATGGCGTGCCAATCGGTGTCAAAACCCATTTCGGCCAGACAGGCACTCAATTTGTTCGTATTCTTCGTTGTGAGCGAGCAGAACGACCTTGTCCTCGTGTTATTGTCCGATGAAACGGTAGATTGCCCCGCCTGCCGAAATCAGGGTTGTGGCTATCAGCGCTGCGATCAGGAGCATTTCCCACCTCATGGGGTAACCGGCAGCAATACCAGCTGTTCTCTTGGTAGCGGGCGTTGAAGATCCTTTGCCTCAGCCCAAGGGGCCTGAAGCCAGATGTCCAGCTCTTCCTCTGTTGTCAGGATCACTGGCATCGCTTTTTGATGGATAGGCTTTACCACGTCGTTGGGCTCGGCAGTCAGGAAGCCGAAGAGCTGGTGCTGACCTGACCTTGGGTTTTTTATGGAGCCACGCTCGCCCTGCCAGGACGTCCAGATGCCGGCAAAGAAAGCGAGGGGCATCTCCTCATTGATTGCGAACCACCGCTTCGTTTTTTTCGGCTTGGTGTCTTCCCACTCGCAAAATCTTGTCCATGGAACCAGGCATCGGTTCTCCGGTCCAAGCCAGCGGCGCCAGTGCGGCGAGCCGGTGTTGCGGATGTTGGTAACCCCGCTGTCAGGCTTGCCGTTCGTCACGGAAGTCGGAGACGGCATGCCCCATGTCAGGTTGGTGAGCTCGCGGCCGTCTGCGGTTGATCGGCAGACAGGGGCCAAGCGGTCCGGATAGACATCCAGCGACGGCTGAAGGTTGCCGACGTGATCGATCATCGCCCGGGTGATGGCGCGGATCGCTTCCTGGTTGGTGGTGATGTTGTAGAGATTGCAGATGTGGACGGCTCCTCCCTCGTCAGGATTTGAGTATAGGGACAACGCGATTGCTTGCAATCAGATGTCCGGCCTGTTGATGCAGATTCAATCTGCTGGCCAAGATG
>JAESGM010000132.1_pt1 | contig 173539 bp, 141 predicted proteins | sample 9269721 | NCBI WGS metagenome assembly JAESGM01 (sample SAMN15720920, study PRJNA650825) | algae metagenome | isolation source: Komarekiella atlantica HA4396-MV6 and co-occurring heterotrophs from... | place: USA: Theobald House, Kauai, HI | collected 2009-07-29 | reverse complement strand
GGTACAACCGCCGGCGGCGGCACTCGACCCTGGGCTACGTCAGCCCGCTGCAGTACGAACAGCAGCTCGCGGAGGCGCAGCAGCGCGCCGCGTAAACCGCGTGTCCATCAAGCCGGGATAGGTCCAGGACGACGGGGCGCATCATGGAGGTGTGTAGGGACTATACTGCGCCGGTCATCATTAAGCGTTGTCAACTGCAGACCGAGTACGGTAGCACAGGAGGCGATAGCGGCGCTCCAGTGTTCGTGTACTTGGGAAACGGTACGGTTTCGCTCGTAGGTGTCCATGTCGCGGGCGGCGACTCTCTGCGGTATGCGAGTCCGGTATCGGGCGTGCACCGCGATTTCGGCATCACCTTCCAGTACCGATAGAGCGGGCCCTGTGGACTGGTCGGGTATCCTACGCCGCGGTTGACGGTCAGTGGTCACAGAATCTAGTCGTGTGGGATTGCCGGACGACCCGATGAGCGTGGAGATGAGCAGCCGTAAGGTCGGTATGCCCGATCAGCGCGCAGCATGTTATCTGAGACGGCGCGGCCTGCGACGGCGGCGAAGTTGGTCTCTCGGGCAGCGGGCGTGTGAGCTTGGCGCCGTGTTGCTCACCCTTGCCGGGACGGCCTGCGCGGGGCCACCCGCCGCTGGTGAACCGCGCGACACCGACGGCACGTCTCGGGAAGCCGCGGGTCCGCAGACTCATCGTCAGCCACCCGAGGGCGTCTTCGAGATCGCGGAATGCGCGACGCCAGCCCCTGCGGCACGTTCAACGGACTCACTCGCGTTCGTCGTGCGGATGCCCGCAGTAGTGCGGCATGGGTCGGGAGTCGCCGTCGAAGTGCGCCTCTGCAACGTCACGAGACGTGAGCTGGTGGTCACGGTGACCGGGGACCCTGTCGAGTTCGATGTGGTCGTCAGCGATGCCGTGGGCCGCGTTCGGTGGCGGCGACTCGTGGGGCGCAGCTGGTACGACGTCGCCTTGACCGCTCCCGTCCCGAGTGGCGCCGGGGTCGCGCTCCGTGACACCTACGTGCCCCGGTCTCAGTCGGGGGCGCCACTGCCGCCGGGCACGTACTCCGTGCGCGCGACCATGCCTGGCGGTGCCGACGCTTCCGCCGGAATCACGTCGTGGACCACGACGTTCGTGGTCGAGAGGTGACGCGCGCAGGGATTCGTGCAGACGGCTCGGGCGCTATGACGGAGCGGGTGCGTCGCGAGGGTCAGCCGCGCGTCGCGCCGGTACGGTAGTCCAGGGGAACGGACCCATCATGCGGCGTCGCCTGCCCGCGCCGTCCATGTCCACGCGCCGCCCTCCGCTTCCCGCTCCGCCGCCACCCCAGTCTCCCGGCCCCGCTGATCGCGCCGTGGGGGAGGTGGTGCGGCTGGTCGCGCGCCTGGTCGACGACGCGCTGGCGGCGGGGGCGAGCGACGTGCACGTGGAGGCCGGCGAGGAGGCGGTGCGCGTCCGCCACCGCGTCGACGGCGTGCTGCGCCCGGTCGAAACGCTGCCTCGCGACGTCGGGCTCCCACTCGTCTCGCGGCTGAAGATCCTGGCCGGCCTCGACATCGCCGACCGGCTGCGCCCGCAGGACGGCCGCGCCCGCGTCCCGTTGGGTGCGCGCACCGTCGAGCTGCGCCTGTCGACGCTCCCGTCGGCGCGCGGCGAGAACGTGGTGCTCCGCCTGCAGGCCCCCGAGGCGGCGCCCGGGACGCTCGACGCGATGGGGCTCGCCCCCGCCGACGCCGCGCGCGTAGGGGCGCTGCTCGACGCGCGCGAGGGGCTCGTGCTCGTCACCGGCCCGACCGGCTCCGGGAAGACGACCACGCTCTACGCTGCGCTCGGGCGCGTGATGGCGCGCGGCGGGGTGAACGTGGTGACGGTCGAGGACCCGGTGGAGCGCCGCCTTGCCGGCGTCGTGCAGGTGCAGGTGAACGAGCGCACCGGACTCACCTTCGCGACGGCGCTGCGCGCGATCCTGCGGCAGGACCCGGACGTGGTGCTCGTCGGCGAGGTGCGCGACCGCGAGACCGCGGCGATCGCGGCGCAGGCAGCGCTCACCGGCCACCTCGTGCTGGCGACGCTGCACACCATCGACGCCGCCAGCGCCGTCACGCGCCTCGCCGACGTCGGCGTGGAACCGGCGACCGTCGCCGCCGCGCTGCGCGGCGTGGTGGCGCAGCGGCTGGTGCGGCGGCTGTGCGCGACCTGTCACGGCGAGCGGCGTCGCGTCGCCGCGCCCGCGGGCACGCCGGCGTGCTCGGCGTGCCACGGGGCCGGGTACCGCGGCCGGCTGGCGCTGGTCGAGGTGCTGGCGGCCGACGCCGCGCTCACGCGCCTGGTGGCCGCCGGCGCCGACGCCCCCTCACTCGCCGCCGCCGCGCGCGCCCGCGGGATGGGGACGCTCTGGGAGAGCGGACTCGCGGCCGTGCGCGCCGGCGTCACCGACCGTGACGAGCTGCTGCGCGTGCTCGACCCGCCCGACGCGACCGCGTCGCCCGCGCGCGTCGCCGAGGGCGGGCCACCGCGCGCGGGCGCGCCGCGCGGCGCCGCGCTTCCCGACCTCGACGCGACCTTCGAGCTGCTCCCGCCGATCACGCGCGGCCTGCCGCGCGCGCCCGCGCCACTTCCGCCCTGACGCGTCCGAGACGCGCCTTGAGGCGCGCCGCCGCGCCGGTTAGCTCTCGCGGGTGAGCGACTTCCCGGGCCTGCGCGTCGGCGTGGTGGACGTGTACGTGGTGTGCCCGCGCCCGGAGGGGTGGCGCGTGCTGGTCCTGCAGCGCGCCGCGGCCGGGACGCGCTGCCCGCTGGCGTGGGAGACCGTGCACGGCCGCATCGAGCCCGGCGAGCGCCCCGAGCAGGCCGCGTTGCGCGAGGTCGCCGAGGAGACGGGGCTCCCGGTCGAGCGCCTCTACAACGTCACGACGCAGGCGTTCTACCTGCACGGGATGGGCGCGGTGCAGGTCGCCGTCGCCTTCTGCGCCTTCGTCCCCGCCCCCGACGTCCCGACGCTCGGCGCGGAGCACGGCGCCTTCGCCTGGCTCCCGCCCGACGAGGCCCGCGCGCGCCTCGCCTGGCCGCGCGAGCGCGAGGCGCTCGACCACGTGCTGCACCTGCTGGGGCGCGGCGACGCCGGGCCGCTCGAGGACGTGCTGCGCGTGGTGTGAACGCGGCGGACGCCCCCGCCGGTCAGCGCTCCTCGCTCGCCCGCGACTTCTCGCGCGCCGCCGCCGACACCCACGCCTCCTCGCGCGGCGCGTTCGGCTTGACGACGATGCTCTTCGCCGGCACGCCGACGTTCACGTGGTACGGCCGCACGTCCTTAGTCGCGACCGCCCCCGCGCCCACCATCCCCTGCTCGCCGACGTGCACCCCGGCCAGTACCGTGGCGTGGTAGGTGATGCGCACCCCGTCGCCGAGCACCGTGGTCACGTTCGTGACGTCGCGCTGCTCCACGATGCTGTGCGTGTGGCTGTAGACGTTGGCGTAGTCCGAGATCGAGACGCGGTTGCCGAGCACGATCCCGCCGCGGTCGTCGAGCAGCACGTGGCGGTGCACCACCACGTCGTCGCCCACCTCCATGTTGTAGCCGAAGCTGAACTCGACGTGCTGGAAGCACTTGAAACGCTCCCCGCACCGCTTGAAGATCAGCGGCGCCAGCAGCCGGCGGAGGCGCACCCCGAGGTCGACGTGCTGCCCGCCGAGCGGGGAGCGGTCGAAGGAGTACCAGAGCCAGAGGAGCGGCTTGACCGGCTGGAAGCGCGCGTCGTCGCAGTCGGCGTAGTACTCGGGTTCCAGCGTGACGTTGCGCGGGTCGAGCGTGGCCAGCGCGAGGCGCGCCCCGAGCGGGAGCGACTCGTCGTGCAGGGCCTCCGCCGCGTGCGCCGCCATCCCCGGGTAGAGCAGCTCGGCGAGCGTGTCGCGGCAGATGTCGGCGCGCGCGTCCGCGGACTCGGCGCCCGGCGCGTGCAGGCGGTCGGCCAGCCGCTCCAGCCAGGCGTCGGCGAGGCGGGCGGCCGGGCGGTCGGGAAGGCCGCGCAGCGGGAGGAAGGCCATGGCGGAGACGGGGCGGGGGTGGAGCGCAAAGGTAGCGCGGAGGTGACGCAAAGGAATCCCGAGTGGAACTGATGGGATTCGCGTACCCGGTGGCAGCTTGCCGCGGTTGGGCGTCGCAGCGCGCGGAGATCATGAGCGCCACCTCGGCGGCCAAGGTCGGCGCCGCGGGTGCCGCGGGTGCCGCGGGTGCCGCGGGTGCCGCGCCAGACGCTCTCGCTCTGGAACCGCGGGCGGGTGGCGCCCGCGCTCGGCGTGGGGCTCGGCGTCGTGCAGCAGGCGAGGATGTTCGCCGCGGTCGACAACGGCATGCGCGCCGCCCTGCCTGCGAAACTCTCGAACGCGCTATCGTGCGGGGCGCGACGGCCAGCGCCGCGGATGGCGTCGAGCGTGCACGACGGCGAGCACGGTCACGCGATCCGGGTACTCCGCGAAGAACACTCCGTAGGGGAACCCGCGCACCAGCGCCTGTCGGACGCTCGGGCGGACCTCCGCGTACGCCGCTGGCTGTCGCTCGATCCGCTCGAGCGTCGCGTCGACGGCCAAGACGAACTTCCGCCCCAGCCCGGTTGCCTGCCCCTCGTACCAGCGCCGGCCCTTGTCAATCTCCGTTTCGGCCCGCCGGAGAACGACGAGCCGCCGACTCGGCGTCGGCGGCTCGGGTTGATCGATCATCGGGCGGCTCCTCTACTCGCGTAGCAGACGGGCGCGCGCGAGGTCCCACGGCACGACATCGTCAGGATTCGCCTCGTGCTCGGCCAGCCGCCGATCCAGCTCCGCGGCGAGTTCCGGGGTCAGCGGCAGCGCCTCGTCCGGCGCGTCCTCGGCGATGCTGTCCCAAAGGTCCGCCACCAAGCGAAGGCGCTCGCTGACGCTCAGGCGCCGGAGCGCCTCGAAGTCGATCGCAGGGGTAGACATGTGGCGAATCTTCGAGATTCCACGATCACCCGCAAGCGGGGTTCGGGCCAACGGTTGCGCTGCGTTGCCTTGCTACATCGCCCCGCCGCCTGCGGCGGCCCGTCAGCCCCGCCCATGTCAGGCGTTCGCGCGGACCTCGTCCCACGTACGCCCGTCCGCTTCTCGCGCATCGGCGAGGCGATCGTTCAGCAGCTCTCGGTGTCAGTCCGGCACCGGCACCTCACCCGACGTCGCTGCGAGACTGTCCCCGATGTCTCCAACCAGCCGCAGGCGCTGGTCGGGGGGAAACCGAAGGATCTCGTCGAGGAGGGGGCGGGGGCTCACACCCGTAAGCTCGAGTTCGGGGATCGGCGGAGCAAGCGCCGGCGGGGGAGTCGTCGTGCCGCGCGCGGGCCGCTTCACCGGCTTACGGCTGGCGCGTCAGCGTGATCGTGAAGCGCGCCGAGCCCGCCGGCTGGTCGACGACCGTCAGCGTACTGGTCCCGACCTGCCACTCGAGGTCGCGCACGAAGGTGTCGGCCGTCTGCTCGAAGCGCACCTCGCCGCCGGCCTGCACCGCGGTGCCCGCCATGCTCGCGTCGAGCGGGTCGTCGCCGGTCAGGCTCGCCGGAACGAACAGACGGCCGGAGGTGCGCCCGTCGGCCGCGACCGTGATCGTGAGCGTGCCGCCGCCGGCGAGCACCTCGAGCGGGGGCTGCCCGGTCGGGATGACGCGGAACGTCGTGGCCGTGTATGTCCCGGCCCGGAGGGTAGACGGCTCGGTGGGCGCGTCGTCGCACGCCAGCGGGCCGAGGAGGAGGAGCGCGCCGAGTGCGAGGGAGCGGGGGTAGTATTTGCTGAACATCGATGGAGGAGATGAGATGGCTGGACGGACCGGAGCAACAAGATCCGAACCAGCCATCACGGCGCCGGCGGGCGCGCCGTGCGCGACCGCACCAGCGCCCGCTCCCGCTCCACCCGCGGCAGGATCGCCGCGCTCCACGACGTCGCGTCGCGCGTCGTCTCGACCGTCACCTCGAGCGGCTGGTTGAGGTCGAGTGACCCGTCGAACACGTACAGCGCGTGCTTGATGTCGCGCTGCCGCAGCCGCTGCTCCCCGAACCCCGGCGACAGCGGCACCACGTCCAGCGGCCGGAACTCGCGCCCCGCGCTTGACAGGATGACCTCGAACGGCGAGAAGCGCGCCTCCCCCTGCTCCTGCCCGAAGAACGACACGTACCAGAGGCTATAGCGCGGCAGCCGGAAGCGCTGCGCCACCGAGTCGAGCGCCGCACGGCGGCTCGCCCGCAGGTCGCGCAGCGTGCGGTACGAGTCCGGCGCCAGCAGGCGGATGAACCCCTCCTCGAGCGGGATCAGCTGCACCGTCGCCCCGCCGACCAGCGCCAGGCGGAGCGCCAGGTCCTGCTGCCGCAGCGTCCCGAGCCCCGCCGGCGGGAGCGCCGCGTCCGCGGTGTCCCCCGCGACCGACGCGCGCGGGGCCGGCGCGGCCGCCGGCGCGGTCCCGGTCCCCGGCGTCGGCGCGCCGGCACAGGCGGCGACCGCCGCGACACCCGCCACCACGCCCAGCGATCTCACCGCCCGTCTCCGGCGCCGTCCGCGCTCGCGTCGTCCGCGCTCGCGTCGTCCGCGCTCGCAGGATCCGGCTCCTCCTCCCGCCACGACGGCTGCCTCACCAGCTCCACGATCGCCGCCGCGAGCTCGTCGCGCCCCTCGCCCGTCACCGCGCTGAACGGGATCACCTGCGCCTCGTCGATCCCCACCGCGTCGGCGAGCGCGCGCAGCCGCGCCGCCGCCTCCGCCTTCCGCAGCTTGTCGATCTTGGTCGCCGCGATGAGCGTCGGCGCGCCCAGCTCCCCGAGGAAGTCGAGCATCTGCAGGTCGTCCTCGGTCGGGTCGCGGCGCACGTCGAGCAGCTGCACCACGCCGCGCAGGGCGGGACTCGTGCGCAGGAAGCCCTCGATCAGCGGGCGCCACTCCGCCTTCCGCTCCTTCGAGATGCGCGCGTAGCCGTACCCCGGCAGGTCGACGAGCGCGAAGGTGCCGTTGACGTCGAAGAAGTGGATCTCGCGCGTGCGCCCGGGCGTGTTGCTGACGCGCGCCCACCCCTTCCGGCGCACCAGCTTGTTGATCAGCGACGACTTCCCGACGTTCGAGCGCCCGCTGAACGCGACCTCGGGGAGCTTCGGCTCGGGGCGCCAGCCGCGCGGCGCCGACATCGGGCCGAGGTACTCGAGCCGGCGGATCACCAGCGGGTCGGCGCGGCTCACGCGTCCCCCCCGCCCGCCGGGCGCGCGGCGGCGCGGCGGCCGCGCGCCGTGCGGGCCGCGGGCGCGACGCGGGCCGCCGGCGCCGCCTCCGCGGCGCGCAGCGCCACCGCGAGCACCTCGTCCATCGTCGCCACCGGGTGCCAGGTCACCGCCGCGCGCACCCCCTCGGGCAGCTCGTCGAGGGCGCGCGCGTTCCCGCGCGGCACCACCACGTGCGCGATGCGGTGCCGGTGCGCCGCCACCCCCTTCTCCTTGAGCCCCCCGATCGGGAGCACGCGGCCGCGCAGCGTCAGCTCGCCCGTCATCGCCACGTCGCCGCGCACCGGGCGCCCCGTGAGCGCGCTCACCAGCGCGGTCGCGATCGTGACGCCCGCCGACGGCCCGTCCTTCGGCGTCGCGCCGGCGGGGATGTGCACGTGCACGTCGCGCGAGCGGTGGAACTCGGGGTCGACGCCGAGCGCCGGCCCGCGCGCGCGCACCCAGCTCACGGCGGCGCTCGCGCTCTCCTTCATCACGTCGCCGAGCGTGCCGGTGAGCAGCACGCGTCCGCGCCCGGCGACCACGCTGACCTCGACCTCCAGCAGCTCGCCGCCGGCGGCGGTGTACGCGAGCCCGCTGCACACGCCCACCTTGTCCTCGAGCGTCGCCAGGTCGTCCTCGTACGGCGGCACGCCGAGCAGGGCGGGGAGGTCGGCGGCGCGCACGAGCATCGGCGGCGGCAGGAGCGCCCCGCGCCGGCGACGCTTCGGGGTCGGCGTCCCGGCGGCCGCCACCGCGGCGGCCGCGGCCTCCAGCGTCTCGACGCGCCGCCGCGCCAGCTTGCGCACCACGCGCGCGACGCGCCGCTCGAGGTCGCGCACCCCGGCCTCGCGCGTCCACCCGCGCACCACCGCCGGCAGCGCGTCCGACGCCCACGCCACGTCGGCCGGGCCGAGCCCGCACTCGCGGAGCTGCCGCGGCACCAGGAAGCGCTCGGCGATCGTCAGCTTCTCCGGCTCCAGGTAGCCCGGGATGCGCACGATCTCCAGCCGGTCGCGCAGCGGCTCGGGGATCTGCGCCAGCGAGTTGGCCGTCGTCACGAACAGCACGCGCGACAGGTCGTAGTCGACCTCGAGGTAGTGGTCGTTGAACGCCGCGTGCTGCTCCGGGTCGAGCACCTCGAGCAGCGCCGCGGCCGGGTCGCCGCGCCAGTCGCTCCCCATCTTGTCGATCTCGTCGAGCAGCAGCACCGGGTCCACCGTCTCGGCGCGCCGCATCGCCTGGATGATGCGCCCCGGCATCGCGCCGATGTAGGTGCGCCGGTGCCCGCGGATCTCCGCCTCGTCGCGCACGCCGCCCAGCGCCACGCGCACGAAGCGGCGCCCCGTGGCGCGCGCGATCGAGCGGGCGAGCGACGTCTTCCCGACCCCCGGCGGCCCGACCAGGCAGAGCACCGGCGGGCGCGGCTCCCCCTCGCCGGCGCGCGGGTCGCCCGCGCGCGCGGCGTGCTGCCGCAGCGCGAGCACCGCCAGGTGGTCGAGGATCCGCTCCTTGACCTCCTGCAGCCCGTGGTGGTCGGCGTCGAGCGCCGCGCGGGCCGCCGCCAGCGCAATCGGGGCGTCGGGCGCCGTCGCGCGCGCGTGCCAGGGGACGACGAGCAGCCAGTCGAGGTACGTGCGCACGAGCGCCGCCTCGGGCGAGGTCGCCCCCATGCGCCGCAGCCGCCGCGCCTCGCGCAGCGCGCGGGCCTCGATCGCCGCCGGGAAGCGCGCGGCGCGGATCGCCTCCTCCACCGAGGCGACGTCGTCCCCCTCCTCCTGCCCCAGCTCGCGGTGGATCGCCTTCAGCTGCTCGGTGAGCCAGAACTCGCGCTGGTGCTGCGACACGGCGCCGCGCACCTGGGCGTCGATGTCCTGGCCGAGGCGGAGCAGCGTGCTCTCCCCCTCCACCACCTCCGCCAGCCGCGCCAGCAGCGCGTCCAGCCCCTCGGCCTCGAGCAGCGCCTGCCGCGCGTCCACGCGCACGTCGAGGTGCGCCGCGACGCCCCACGCCAGCCGCTCGGTCGACGGCGACTCGCGCAGCACCGCCACCACCTCGGGCGGAACGCGCCGGTGCAGCGCCACGTACTCCTCGAACGCCGCCAGCAGGTGCCCGGCCGCCGCCCGCCGCGCCTCCGGCTCGCCCGCCTCGCCCTCCGCCGGCACCACCGGGAAGGGGGCCACGGTGGCGCGCAGCGGCCCCGCCGGGTGTCCGGGGACCAACTCGACCGCCGTCGCCCGCACGCGCTCCTGCGCCTCGACCAGCACCTTCACCGAGCCGTCCGGAAGGCGGCTCACGTGCTCGACGCGCGCCGCCACCCCCACGCGGTGCAGGTCCCCCTCGCCCGGGACCTCGGTGGCCGCGTCGCGCTGCGCCAGCAGCACCACCCGCCGCTCTCCTCCCGCCTGCACCGCCAGCTCCACGGCCGCCAGCGACGCCGGCCGCCCGACGAGGAGCGGCGTCGCGACGGACGGGAAGACGATGACGTCGCGGAGCGGGACGACGGGGACGAACTCGGTCATGCGGGCCAATCTAGCCGGACACGACGAAGCCCGCCGAGGGCGGGCTTCGTGACGGCTCAGGCTTCCTTCTTCACCCGCTTCGGCGCCAGCTCGATCAGCGGCGGCGCCCCGTGCGTGATGCACCCCTCCGTGACCTTCACCTCGACCACGTCCTCGCGCGTCGGCAGGTCGAACATCACGTCGAGCAGCGACTCCTCGAGGATCGCCCGCAGCCCGCGCGCCCCGGTGCCGCGCTTCAGCGCCTTCTGCGCCACCGCCCGCAGCGCGCTCTCCTCGAACGAGATCTTCACGCTCTCGAGGTCGAACAGCTTGGCGTACTGCTTGGTGAGCGCGTTCTTCGGCTCCTTGAGGATCCGCACCAGCGCGTCCTCGTCGAGCGCCTCGAGCGGCACCGCCACCGGCAGGCGCCCCACCAGCTCCGGGATCAGCCCGTAGCGCAGCAGGTCCTCGGGCTCGACCTCCTCGAACGGGTTCTTCGACTTGGCCTTCGCCGCCTCGTCCGCCTTCCCCGTGAAGCCGATCTGCCGCCGCCCGACGCGCGCCTCGATGATCTTCTCCAGCCCGTCGAACGCCCCGCCGCAGATGAACAGGATGTCCTTCGTGTTGATCTGGATGTACTCCTGCTGCGGGTGCTTGCGCCCCCCCTGCGGCGGCACCGACGCGACCGTCCCCTCGAGGATCTTGAGCAGCGCCTGCTGCACCCCCTCGCCGCTCACGTCGCGCGTGATCGACGGGTTCTCGCTCTTGCGCGCGATCTTGTCGATCTCGTCGATGTAGACGATCCCGCGCTCGCACTCGGCGACGTTGAAGTCGCCCGCCTGCAGCAGCCGCACGAGGATGTTCTCGACGTCCTCGCCGACGTAGCCGGCCTCGGTGAGCGTCGTCGCGTCGGCGATGGTGAACGGCACGTCGAGGATGCGGGCCAGCGTCTGCGCCAGCAGCGTCTTGCCGACGCCCGTCGGGCCCACGAGGAGGATGTTCGACTTGTCGAGCTCCACCTCGTCGTCGCGCCCGCTCGCGGAGTTGATCCGCTTGTAGTGGTTGTACACCGCGACGGCGAGCGCCTTCTTGGCGCGCTCCTGCCCGATCACGTACTGGTCGAGGACGTCCTTGATCTCGGTGGGCGTCGGGACCTGGGTGATCGCCTCGGCGACCTCGCGCTCCTCGTCCTCCGCCAGGATCTCGTTGCAGAGGGCGATGCACTCGTTGCAGATGTAGACGCTCGGGCCGGAGATGAACTTCCGGACCGAGTCCTTCGACTTTCCGCAGAACGAGCAGCGCAGGTGTTTGTCGTGCGACATGGCGACTGGGGCGGAGCGGGGGAGCGGCGGCGGGCGAGGCGCTCGCCCCCCCGAAGCACGTAATAGTCTCGGTCGCGGACGGTCAAGCATGAGTGACCCGTGCGCGGCCGCGCGGGCGCCGCGCGCTCCGCCCGAACGAGGCACCCCGGACCGCGCCGCCGCAAGGGCCGGCGCGCGCCGCGCGGTGCCGCGCCGTGCCGCGCCGCGCCGCGCCGTGCCGCGCCGCCCGGAGGAAACGGGGCCGGGCCCGGCCGCCGAGGCTGGCGGCCGGGCCCGGAGCGCGCGCCGACCGCCCGGTCAGCCGCTGACGGTCGGCTGCTGCGACGCCTCGACGATCTCGCCGCGCGTCGTCACGATGTGGTCGATCATCCCGTAGTCCTTGGCCTCGTCCGCCGACATGTAGCGGTCGCGGTCGAAGTCGCGCTCGATGCGCTCGGCCGGCTGGCCGGTGTGCCGGGCCATCAGCTCGTTCATCTTCGTGCGCAGGTACAGGATCTCGCGGGCCGCGATCTCGATGTCGGCCGCCGTCCCCTGCGACCCGCCAGAGGGCTGGTGCATCATGATGCGCGCGTGCGGCAGCGAGAAGCGCTTGTTCTTCGCGCCGCCGGCCAGCAGGAAGCACCCCATCGAGGCGGCCATCCCCATGCAGATCGTGCTCACCGGCGACGACAGGTGCTGCATCGTGTCGTAGATCGCCAGCCCAGCGCTCACGCTCCCGCCCGGGGAGTTGATGTACAGGTGGATGTCCTTCCCCGGGTTGTCGGCCTCGAGGAAGAGCAGCTGCGCGATGATGATGTTCGCGACGTCGTCGTTGATCGGCGTGCCGAGGAAGACGATGCGGTCGAGCAGGAGGCGCGAGAAGATGTCGTACGTCCGCTCGCCGCGGCTCGAGCGCTCGATGATGTAGGGCGTGTAGATCGTGGGCATGGGCTCGTCGTCGTCGTCGTGGTCTAGCGTCGGCATGGGCGCCTCACTGCGGAATCGACGCGCCGGGCGGGGGGGCGGACAACCCCCCCGAACGGGCGACCGTGGCTCACCCGAGCGTGTTCCGCTCCTTCAGCCAGTCGAACACCTTCCGCTCGGTGATCCCGTGCTCGATCTCGCCGAGCCGGTTCGCCTTCTGGAGCTGGGCGTAGACCTTCCCGGCGTCGAGGTCCCGCGCGTCGGCCAGCCGCTGCACCTCCTCGTCCACCTCGGCCTCGGTGGCCTGCAGCGACTCGCGCTTGGCGATCGCGTCGACCACCAGGTCGCGCCGCACCTGCCGCTCGGCGATCGGGCGGAACTCCTGCGCGAACCGCTCGACGTCCTGCTCCGGCACCTGGTACGCCTGCGCGTAGCTCTGCGACAGCTGGCGCACCCAGGTCGGCGGCACCTCGAACGGGTTGGCCTCGATGATCGCGTCGAGCAGCTTGGCGCGCTGCTCGGCGTCGGCCTCGCGCGTCGCGTTCGCCGCCAGGTCCTCGCGCACCGCGTTCGTCAGCGCGTCCGCCGAGTCGAAGTCGCCGATCTCGCGCGCGAAGGCGTCGTCGAGCACGGGCGTCGTCTTGCGCTTCACCTCCTTGACCGTCACGCGCGCCAGCTTGCTCTGCCCGCGCTGCGCCTCGTCGGGGAAGTCGTCGGGCCACTTCACCGGGCGCTCCACCGTCTGCCCGGGCGCGGCCTCCATGATCAGCTCCTCGATCCCGGGGATCGCCTGGTTCTGCCCCAGCGTCACCCGGTACTCCCTGGCCGGGGGGAGGGTGCCGTCGGCCTCCGCGGTCGAGAGCTCCACCGTCACCATGTCGCCCGGCATCGGCCGCTCCTCGGCCGGCGCCCACGTCGCCTTCTGGTCGCGCAGCGCGTCGAGCTGCCGCTGCACCATCTCGTCGGTCACCTCCCCCGACCCGCGCTCCACCGTGAAGCCGTCGAGCTTCTCGAGCGCGATCTCGGGGCGGACCTCGAAGTGGAAGGTGAAGCTCAGCGGCTCCCCCGCCTCGAACTTCAGGTGGTGGATGTGCGGCTGCGTGATCGGCTCGAGCTGCTCGCGCGCCATCACCTGCTGGTACGCCTCCTGGACGAGCGTCTGGAGGGTGTCCTGGCGGATCTCGGAGGCGAACCGCTTGCGCACCATCGCCGCCGGCGCCTTGCCGGGGCGGAAGCCGGGGAGGCGGGCCTGGGAGGCGTAGCGGCGCGCCGTGCGCTCCTCGGCGGCCTGCACGGCCTCCGCGGGGATCGTCACGTCGACGTGCCGCTCGGCGCCGGCGCTCTCCTTTTGGGTGATCTGGATGTCCATGGGTCGGTTATAGACGGGCGGAGCGTCGCTGGTCCGGGCCGGGCCGGGGGCGACGCTCCGCCCCACAAGCTAACCCGGGCCGGGGGAGGGGTGAAGCACGGTGGGGCGAGCGGGGTAGCTTGGGACGGCGGGGCGAACAGCCCCGGCCGCCGAACCCGTCTCCGACACTCATGCCCCTTCTCCGTCCACTCGTCCTCGCCGCTGCCGGCGCAGTCGTCGTCACCGCTGCGGCTGCGCCCACCGCCGCGCAGACCGCGCCGGCCGACCCGTACCGCCAGGCGGTCGCCGTCAACGCGCTCGCGATCCCGTTCGGCTGGTTCTCGGCCGAGTATGAGGTGGCACTGCCAAGTCCGGGGTTCGCGCTCGGCGTCGGCGGCTCCTGGCTCACGACCGGCGACGACCGCAACGCCTGGCTGGAAGGGAAGGCGCTCTACTATCCCGGCGAACGTCCCTTCCGCGGCTTCTCGGTCGGCCTCACCGGCGGCTTCCACTCCGCCCGCAACCGCGGCGAGTGCGACCGGATCGGCAACTGCCGCGTCCCCGAGGAACTCCGCCCGTTCCGCACCGAGACGGCCCCGACGCTCGGCGTCGTCGTGAACTACGACTGGCTGATCGGGCGGCAGGAGCGCTTCCGCATCGGGCTCGGGGTGGGCGCCAAGCGCACCCTGCGCGACGTGGGGAACACGACGGGGGTGCTGGAGCAGGTGTACCCGGACGGCCGCTTCGTGCTCGGCGTGGCGTTCTGACCGGCGGCGTGGCGGGTCCGCATGGGTCGTCTGACCGTGGCGGCCGGGTCCGGGCGTCTGTACCTTCGCGATTCCGCACGGCACCCGCGGCGGGCCCGCGCCCGCCGTGCCGACCGCCACGCCTCCCATCCAGCCACGCATGCGAACGCTCCGCCTCGCGGCCCTCGCCCTGGCCGCCATCGTCAGCACCGGGTGCTACCACGCGGTGATCGAGACCGGCCGCCCGGCCGGCACCACGGTCGTCTCCCGTCCCTGGACGCCGACCTTCATCTTCGGCCTCGTCGCCGCGCCCGAGATCAACGTCGCCGCGCAGTGCCCCCGCGGCATCGCCCGGGTCGACACGCAGATGAGCTTCGTGAACGGCCTCGCGAGCTTCATCACGCTCGGCATCTACACGCCGCGCACCGTGACCGTCACCTGCGCCAGCGGCACCGCGTCGCTCCCCGGCCGCGTGATCGAGGTCGCGTCGACCGACCAGGCCGCCCGCGGCGCCGCGCTCGACGCCGCCGCGCGCCTGTCGAACGAGACCGGCGCCCCGGTCTTCGTCAAGTTCTGATGCCGCGCTCGCACCCACCCGCCACGACCACCAACATGCGTCGCCTCACCACCCTGGCCTGCGCGCTGGCGGCCCTGCTCAGCGCCGGCTGCTACCGCGTCACCGTCCTCTCGGGCGCCCCCGCGGCGGCCACCCCGGCCGTGAACGTCATGTGGGCCCACGGCTTCGTCTACGGGCTCGTCCCGCCGGCCCAGGTCAACACCGCCTCGCAGTGCCCGCAGGGCGTCGCGAGCGTCGTCACGCAGCAGAGCTTCCTCAACGGGCTCGCGCAGTTCCTCACCTGGAGCCTCTACTCGCCGCAGCAGATCACGGTGACCTGCGCCACGGGTCCGGTGCGCTCGGCCGCCATCGAGGCGGCGCCCACGCAGGTCGCGGCGACGCCGGCCCCCGCGCCGGTCGCCGAGGCGGTTGCGGCGGCGCCCGCGGCGACGAAGGCAGCGGCCAAGGCTCCGGCCAAGGCTCCGGCCAAGACGCCCGCGAAGGCCCCGGCCAAGCGCCGCGCGCCGTAAGGCGTTCCGGCGACACGCAGTGAAGCGGGGGCGGCGCGCTGCGCCGCCCCCGCTTCGCATCCACCGTCCCCTTCCGCTCTTCAATCGCCGGCCAGCGCCGCCACGTCGCGCGCGGCCGCCGCCCGCGCCGCGACCGCCCGCGCGGGGTTCGCGGTACGGCGCCCCGACGGCGCCTCGCCGATCAGGTCGGCCACGATCTTCCCGGAGCTCATCACGCCGGGCAGCCCCGCCCCGGGGTGCGTCCCCGCGCCGGCGAAGTACAGGTTGTCGACGTCCTCGCTCCGGTTGTGCGGGCGCATCCATGCACTCTGCAGCAGCGTCGGCTCCACCGAGAAGGCGCTCCCCAGGTACGAGTTGAGCGTCCCCTCGAAGTGCAGCGGGTCGATGCGGTGCTCGGTGACGACGTGCTTCGAGAGGTCGGGGAGGTAGCGCTCCTCGAGCGACCGCATGATCGCGTCGCGGTAGCGCGGCGCCGCCTCGCGCCAGTCGGTGTCGCCGCCCAGGTGCGGGACCGGCGACAGCACGTACCAGGCGTCGCACCCCGGCGGGGCGAGCGACGGGTCGGTGGCGGTGGGGCGGTGCAGGTAGAGCGAGAAGTCCTCGGCCAGCCGCTTCCGCCCGAAGATGTCGTCGAGCAGCCCGCGGTAGCGGGGGCCCATCAGGATCTCGTGGTGGGCCATGTGCTCGTAGCGCCGGTCCGTGCCGAAGTAGATCACGAACAGCGACATCGAGTACTTCAGGCGCTTGAGCCGCGCGTCGCTCATGCGCCGGCGCGCGTGCGGCGCCACCATCTTCATGTACGTCGACGCGACGTCGGCGTTGCTCACCACCGCGTCGGCGGGGAGGCGCGTCCCGTCGACCAGCCGCACCCCGGTCGCGCGGCGGCGCGCGGCGTCGGTCTCGATCTCGGCGACGTCGGCGTTGAGGCGCAGCTCCCCGCCCAGCTCCTCGAACAGCCGCGCGAACGCCTTCACCAGCGCGCCGGTGCCGCCCATCGCGAACCAGACGCCCCACCGCTGCTCGAGCGTGTGGATGAGCGTGTAGATCGACGTCGTCTGGAACGGGTTGCCGCCCACGAGCAGCGGGTGGAACGAGAACACCTGCCGCAGCCGCTCGTCCTTGATGTAGCGCCCGACGTAGCTCGCCACGCTCCGGTCGGCGCGCAGCCGCACCAGGTCGGGGAGCACGCGCGCCATGTCGCGCAGCTTGAGGAAGGGCTTGTCGATCAGCCCGAACCCGGTGCGGAAGATCTCGTCCCCGCCCTCGAAGAAGCGCGCGTAGCCGTCGACGTCGTCGGGGTTGAAGCGGCGGATCTGCTCGACGATCGACTCGCGGTCCCCGTCGTACCGGAACACCGAGCCGTCGCTGAAGCGGATGTTGTAGTACGGGTCGCAGGCGACGAGCGACACGTAGTCCTCGGCGCGCCGCCCGGCGAGCTCGAACAGCTCGCGGATCAGCCAGGGGGCCGTGATGATCGTCGGCCCGCCGTCGAAGGTGAAGCCGTCCTGCTCGTAGACGTAGGCGCGCCCGCCCGGCTTGTCGCGGCGCTCGACGACCGTGACCTCGTGCCCCTGGGCCTGCAGCCGGATCGCGGCGGTGAGCCCGCCGAAGCCGGAGCCGACGACGACGATCCTCACGACGCCGCGGAGCGCGGGCGCGACGGCGCCCGGAGCGCGAGCAGCAGCGGGACGCCCATCGCGAGCGTGCCGAGCACCGCCGCCCACCACATCCCGTAGCGCGCGCAGATCGTGATCGGCAGGACGCCGTTCACCGCGTACAGCGCGAGCGGGAAGCGCGTCGGCGCCACCAGCCGCGCCCACACGCTCGGCGGCACGATGGCCAGCATCACGCGCGCGACCACCGTCCCGGTGAGCAGCCAGCCGAGCCAGTTCGAGAGCGGCATCCCGTAGAAGATGTCGCTGACGAAGATCCGCTGGAGCGCCGTCTGGCCCTCCGGCGCCTCGAGGTGCCAGATCCAGTGCGCCGTGCGCACCATCGCCGGGTCCATCGACACGTCCCACGCCGTCAGCACGAGCCCCGCGACGAGCGCCCACCTCGCCTTGCTCCACCCGTCATCCGCCGCCCGCAGCACGCGGCCGCAGATCGCGAGCGACGCGTACAGCATGAAGAACCAGGAGGTCGGGATGTTGAACGGCACCAGCCCGCCGATCTTGTAGCCGAGCAGCCCGCTGTACGAGTACGGGCCGAACGGGTAACCGGTCCCGGTGCCCGAGAGCTCCGAGGCGAGCGAGATCGTGAAACCGAAGGCGAAGATCAGCAGCGCGCGGCCGACGCCGAGCCGGCCGGCGGCGTGCAGCAGCCCAGCCAGCGCGCCCAGCACCACGGTGGTCGCGGGGCCGTAGGTCCAGCCGATCTGCAGCGCGCGCTGGTTGGCCGGCTCCTGCAGCCAGGCCGGCGGCGGACCGTGGAGAAAGGTGGCGAACGCCACCGCGGAGAACACGCTGAGCGCCGCGTGCGCGGCCAGGCACAGGCCGGCGGCGCGTACGAGGGCGGGGCCGCGCTCCGCGCCGGCGGGCGCGTACGAGGGGTCCCAGACGGCAGTGGTCATGAGGGTCGCGTGGTGTCGGCGCTCCCGGCCACGGCGAGCGTGGTGGGACAGAGGTCCCACGCCACCTCCGCGCCCGCGGGGGCCGGGAGCGGCGAAAGGGCGTCGGGGGCGCGCCAGCGCCAGGCGCGCCAGAGCACGGCGCCGCGGGCGGCGGTGCCGAGGTGGGCGCGCTGGCTGACGGTGTCGTAGCCGAGCCGCTCGATCGCGCCGAGGATCCCGGCGTAGCCGCTGGCGCAGGCGGCCGCGCAGCGCTGCGCGTCGGGGGCGAGCAGCGCGATCCCGGGCGCGGCGGCCTCGTAGAGCGAGCGCGCGCGGCCGACGGCGAACGCCATGAACGGGCGCCACCGCTCGTCGCGCGCCAGCGCGCCGCCGCGCAGCACGTCCGCCGCGTCGAGCCCGAAGGCGGCCAGGTCCTCGGCCGGCAGGTAGCAGCGCCCCCGCCCCGCGTCCTCGCCGACGTCGCGCAGGATGTTGGTGAGCTGCATGGCGACGCCGAGCGTGCGGGCGTAGCGCAGCGCGCGCCGCTCGGCCGCGTCGCCGCCGGGGACGCCGAAGACGTAGGTGCACATCTCGCCGACCGTGCTCGCCACCCCCTCGCAGTACACCACCAGCTCGCGCCACGTCTCGTAGCGCACCGGATGCAGGTCGCGCGCGACGCCGGCCAGCAGCTCGCGCAGCACCTGCGGCGGCACCGCGTACACGTCGAGCACGCGGCGCAGCTCGCGGAAGATCGGCCCCTCGGGGCGCCCGGCGATAGTCGCCTCGAGCGCGCGCTCGTAGTCGGCGAGCTGCCGCGCGATGCGGGCCGCGCCCGCCACCCGCGCCGCGTCGACCATGTCGTCGGCCACGCGGCAGAACGCGTAGAGCGCGTTCGCGGCCCGCCGCTTCTCGGGCGGGAGGAGCCACCCCGCGTAGTGGAAGGTCCGCGCGTGCTCGCGGACGATGCGGCCGCACTCCCGCGCGTCCTCCCCCGACGCCGCGCGCCCGGGGGCGCGCACGGGCACGGCCGGCGCCGCGGCCGTGGTCATGGAGTCGCCAGCGGGTTGGGGTGCGTCATCGCGATGCGGGTGCGGGGGGACGCGGCGCCGAACGGCACCGCGACGCGCGCCCCCGCTGGCGGGGGGCCGTCGCTCCGAACAACCGTGTGCCCGCAGCGCAGGTTCCCGGCCGCGGGCGCTTACCGGCCCCGCGGCGCCCCGCGTCGGGCCCCGGAACCGGCGTGCTGACGCCGTACGAACTGCATGCTCGGGGCGGGACTCGAACCCGCACGCCTCGCGGCACCAGATCCTAAGTCTGGCGCGTCTGCCATTTCGCCACCCGAGCGCGACGCGCGGGGAAGTTACCCCGCGGCCCGGCCGGGCGCACCCCGCGCCCCGACCGCCGCGCCCGGGGCGGACGCGACGAGGGGGCCCGGCGTCGGCGCCGGGCCCCCTCGTCCGCTCGCGTGCCGCGCGGGCCTTACTCGCCGACGCGCACGTTGACGACGCGCACGCCGATGAGCGGCTCCGCCGTCCCGTACACGCGCAGACTCACCACGTCGCCGTCCTTGAGCGAGCCGAGCACCGACTGCAGCTCGGCGGCCGTGCGCACCTTGCGCTTGACCGGGAAGTTGACGTCGGTGATGACGTCGCTCCCCGCCTGCAGGAGCCGGAACGAGGGGCCCGAGCGCGACACGTCGGTGATGCGCAGCCCGCGGTCGTCGGCGCCCAGGTTGACCTCGCGCGCGAACTCGGCCGACACCGGCTCGACGCTGATGCCGAGCTTCGCCGCCGTCTCGCCGCGCGGCGCCGCCTCGGCGGGCGCGCCGCCCGTGCGCGCGGCGATCGTCGGGTTCTCGCTGCGCTCCTGGAGGCGCACCTTGAACGACTGCCGCTTGCCGTAGCGCATCACGTCCACGTCGACCGTCGCGCCGGGCTCGTTCGTGCGCACGATGCGCTGCAGCGTGCTGACGCGGTCCACCGGGCGCCCGGCGATCGCGACGATGACGTCGCCCGGCTGCACGCCGGCGCGCTCGGCGGGGCTCCCCTCGGGCGGGTTGAAGCCGCGCACGATGACGCCCGCGATCCGGTCGAGCCCCGCCACCTTCGCGTCCTCGGCGGAGACCTCGTCGATCGAGATGCCGAGCACCGGCGCGCGGATCCGCCCGTGCTTGATCAGGTCGTCCATGACGTTGCGCGCCAGCGAGACCGGGATGGCGAAGCCGTAGCCCGAGTAGAAGCCGGTGCGGCTCGCGATCGCCGAGTTGATCCCGATGACCTCCCCGCGCGTGTTGATCAGCGGCCCGCCCGAGTTCCCGGGGTTGATCGCGGCGTCGGTCTGGATGAAGTCCGAGATCGAGTAGTTCCCGCCGAGGAGCCCCGGGAGGTCGCGGTTGCTGCGCCCCTTCGCGCTCACGATCCCGGCGGTGACGGTGAAGTCGAGGCCGAGCGGGTTGCCGACCGCGACCACCCAGTCGCCGACCTTGGTGGTCGTGTCCTCCCCCAGGGTGAGCGCGGGGAGGTCGCTGCCGTTGATCTTGATCACCGCCACGTCGGTGGTCGGATCGCCGCCGACGACCTTGGCGTCGAAGACGCGGTGGTCGGTGAGCGTGACGCGCACCCGGTCGGCGTCGCCGACGACGTGGTTGTTGGTGAGGATGTAGCCGTCCCTGGAGACGATGAAGCCGGAGCCGTCGGCCTGCACGGGCTCCTGCTGCCGCTCCTCGAACTGGCGGAAGAACTCCTCGAAGCCGGGGGGCACGCGGCCGCGGTTGTCGCGCTGCGCCTGGCGGCGCGGGCTGCGCTCCGTCTGGATGGAGACGACGGCCGGGGTGACGCGCTCGGAGATGCGGGCGAAGCCGCCGCTGACGTCCACGGGGGCGCCGCGGGTCTCGGCCACCCGCACCCCGGCCTGCGCGCCGAGGTGGCGCGTCCAGTCGAAGGCGGTGGCGAACAGGACGCCGCAAGCGAAGGCGAACGCCACGGCCAGGCCGAGGCGAGCACGGGCGAGACGTGCCATACGGGCTACTCTCGGGGTTGGTGATGGGCCGACGTACCCGGCGGGGGAGGGCAAGTTTCGCCCGCCCCCGCCGGAGCTCGGTCATTTCTTGTCGTCGACGATCTCGTAGTCCGCCTCGACCACGTCGTCGGCGCCGCCCGACTGCGGGCCGCCCTGCGGACCGGCGCCGGCGGGCTGCTCGGCCGAGCCGTCGGGCTGCCCGGCCTGGGCCCCCTGCTGCTGGTAGAAGGACTGGCCGGCCTCGCTGAAGACGCGGGTCAGCTCCTCCTGCGCGCTCCGGATCTCCGCCATGTCGTCGCCGCGCAGCGCCTTGCGGGCCCGCTCGACGGCGGCGTCGATCTTCGACTTGGTCTCGGCCGGGACCTTGTCGCCCCACTCCTTGACGTTCTTCTCGACCTCGTAGGTCAGCGAGTCGAGGCGGTTGCGCGTGTCGATCTCCTCGCGCCGCTGCTTGTCCGCCTGGGCGTTGGACTCGGCGTCCTTCACCATGCGCGAGATCTCGGCGTCGGAGAGCCCGCTCGACGCCTCGATGCGGATCTTCTGCTCCTTCCCGGTCTGCTTGTCCTTCGCCGTCACGTGCAGGATGCCGTTGGCGTCGATGTCGAAGGTGACCTCGACCTGCGGCATGCCGCGCGGGGCCGGCGGGATCCCGGTGAGCTGGAATTTCCCGATCGTCTTGTTGTAGATCGCCAGCTCGCGCTCCCCCTGCAGCACGTGGATCTCGACCGTGGTCTGGTTGTCGTCCGCGGTGCTGAACGTCTCCGACTTCTTGGTCGGGATCGTGGTGTTGCGCGGGATGAGCGAGGTCATCACGCCGCCGAGCGTCTCGATGCCGAGCGAGAGCGGGGTGACGTCGAGCAGCAGGATGTCCTTCTGCTCGCCCGTGAGTACGCCCCCCTGGATGGCGGCGCCGATGGCGACCACCTCGTCCGGGTTGACGCCGCGGTTCGGGTCCTTGCCGAAGAACTTGCGGACCGTCTCCTGGATCTTGGGGATGCGCGTCGAGCCGCCGACGAGGATGACCTCGTCGATCTTGTCGGTGGAGAGCCCGGCGTCCTTGAGCGCCATCTCCATCGGCGGGATGGTGCGCTGGATCAGGTCGTCGACCAGCTGCTCGAACTTGGCGCGCGAGAGCTGGACGTTGAGGTGCTTGGGGCCCGTCTGGTCGGCGGTGATGAAGGGAAGGTTGATGTCGGTCGACTGGGTCGACGACAGCTCCATCTTCGCCTTCTCGCCGGCCTCCTTCAGGCGCTGGAGCGCCATCGGGTCCTTGGAGAGGTCGATCCCCTGCTCGCGCTTGAACTCCGACACCAGCCAGTCGATGACGCGCTGGTCGAAGTCGTCGCCGCCGAGGTGCGTGTCGCCGTTGGTCGACTTGACCTCGAAGACGCCCTCGGAGAGCTCGAGGATCGAGATGTCGTACGTGCCGCCGCCGAGGTCGAAGACGGCGATCGTCTCGTCCTTCTTCTTGTCGAGACCGTACGCGAGCGCGGCCGCCGTGGGCTCGTTGACGATGCGGAGCACGTCGAGCCCGGCAATTTTTCCCGCGTCCTTGGTGGCCTGACGCTGAGAATCGTTGAAGTAGGCCGGGACGGTCACCACGGCCTTGCTGACCGGGTGGCCGAGGTAGTCCTCGGCGGTCTGCTTCATCTTCTGCAGGATCATCGCCGAGATCTCGGGCGGGGTATACCGCTTGCCCTGCACCTCGACGGCCGCGAGGTCGTTGGACCCCGACAGGAGCTTGTAGGGGACCTTCTTCGACTCGTCCTGGACCTCGCCGATCTTGCGCCCCATGAAACGCTTGATCGAGAAGACGGTGTTCTGCGGGTTGGTGACCGCCTGACGCTTGGCGATCTGGCCGACCAGCCGCTCGCCGTCCTTGGTGAACGCGACGACCGAGGGGGTCGTCCGCCCCCCCTCGGCGTTGGGGATGACGACCGGATCGCCCCCCTCGAGCACGGCCACGACCGAGTTGGTGGTGCCGAGGTCGATGCCGATGACCTTGTCTGCCATGTGATCCTCAGTGGGTGTTCGGCGCCGCCGGCTGCCGGGTCGGCGCCGGCGGCGTGCGATGCCGACCGAGGGTGGCAATCCCGGGGCCCGCGTCCGCTGCCAGGCTGGCAGATTTCTCCTCTTGCACTCGTGCCCGCCGTGACAGGGCGGCACTTCCGCAGCAGACCGCCGCACCCCGCGCCTCCCCCATGATCCCGATCAGCGACGAGAATCCGACGCTGCGCACCCCGGTCGTCACCTACGCCCTGCTGCTCACCCTCGTGGCCGTCTGGGTGGTCGCGCAGGGGGCGGGGATGGAGCCGAACGTGCTGATCGCCTCGGTCTGCAACTGGGGAATGGTGCCGGGCGAGCTGACCGGCGGCGCCCCGCTCGGGCTGGCGATCCCGATGTCCCGGGAGCTCGCCTGCGTGATCGACGCCGAGCGGAAGAACGTGCTGACCCCGCTCACCTCGATGTTCCTGCACGGGGGGTGGGCGCACCTGCTGGGCAACTGCCTCTACCTCTGGGTGTTCGGCAACAACGTCGAGGACTCGATGGGGCGGGGGCGCTTCCTGGCCTTCTATCTCGTGTGCGGGCTGGCGGCGGCGGCGACCCACGTCTTCCTCGAGCAGTCCTCCCCGGTGCCCACGGTCGGGGCGTCGGGGGCGATCTCGGGGGTGCTCGGCGGCTACCTGCTGCTCTACCCGCGGGTGCGGGTGCGGACGTACTTCCCGCCGATCTTCCTCTTCCACGTCCCGGCGTGGCTGATGCTGGTGCTCTGGTTCGGGCAGCAGGTACTGTCGGGGCTTCCGGAGCTGATGCAGATGCGCCCGGACGCGTCGGGGGGCGTGGCGGTGTGGGCGCACGTCGGCGGCTTCGTGGCGGGGGCGGCGCTCGTGCGGCTGTTCGAGGACCGATCGATGGTGCGGCGGCGCGTGGTGGCGGGAGACGCGCAGGCGGCGTTTGGGAGGTGAGGTGTGCGAGGTGAGGCGTGCCGGGTGGGGCGTGCGGGGTACGGCGGCGGCGGGAGGCGTTAGCTTTGGGCGCGGCGTTGCGCCCGGCGCGGCGGCGCCCGCCTTGACCCAATCGTTACACGACCGGACGTGGCCGCCTGTGTGGGACGCACGCTGTTTTCGGGCGCCGTCCGCCGGCCGCGCCGGCTCCTTCCCCGAGTCTTCCCCCTCGTGCGCCTCATCCCGCGGGACGAGCAGTTCTTCGACATGTTCGCGCAGATCGCGCAGCGCATCACCTCCAGCGTGACGCTGCTGCACGAGATGTTCGGCGCCCCGGAGCGCCTCACGCACTACGAGTCGGCCATCAAGGACGTCGAGCACGAGGCCGACCAGCTGGTGCAGCAGGTCAACACCAAGATCGACACCAGCTTCGTCACCCCGCTCGACCGCGAGGACATCCACCTCCTGGCGACGCGGCTCGACAACGTGGTCGACCTGATCGACGGGACCGCGCGGCGCGCCGTGATGTTCCGGATCACCGAGACGCGCCCCGCCGCGCTCAAGCTCACCGAGGTGCTCGTCCGCGCCGGCAAGACCATCGAGGAGCAGGTGCGCGACATCAAGAAGCCGCGCGCCGTGGTCGAGTACGGCCGCCGCATCAAGCAGCTCGAGGAGGAGGGGGACGCGCTCTACCACGCCGCCGTGGGCGAGCTGTTCGACGGGCGCCCCGACGCGCTCGAGGTGATCAAGTGGAAGGAGCTGTACGACAAGCTCGAGGAGGCGCTGGACGAGTGCGAGGACGTGTCGAACGTCCTCGAGAGCATCGCGCTGAAGAACTCCTGAGCGCCGCGCCGACGCCCACCGCGCCGTGGTCACCTACATCCTGGCGATCGTCCTGGTCGCCTTCGTGTTCGACTTCATCAACGGGTTCCACGACTCGGCGAACTCCATCGCCACCATCGTCGGCACCCGCGTGCTCAGCCCCTTCGCCGCCGTCGTCTGGGCGGCCGTGTTCAACTTCGCCGCGCTCTTCGTCAGCGAGGCGGCCGTGGCCAAGGCGGTGGCCTCGGGGTTCGTCGACACGAACATCGTCGACCCGAACCTGATGTTCGGCGCGCTGCTCGGCGCCATCATCTGGAACCTGATCACCTGGTACTACGGGATCCCGTCCAGCTCCTCGCACGCCCTCATCGGCGGGCTGGCCGGCGCGGCGCTGGCCAAGGCCGGGCTCCAGGGGATCACCTTCGGCCGCAAGTGGATCGAGACGCTCTCGGCCATCGCGCTCTCGCCGATGCTCGGCGCGCTCATGGGCTTCACGCTCATGGTGCTCGTGATGAACCTGTTCCGCCGGGCCACCCCGCGCCGCGTCGACCGCGTCTTCCGCCCGGGGCAGCTGCTCAGCTCCGCGCTCCTCTCGCTGGCCCACGGGAGCAACGACGCGCAGAAGACGATGGGGATCATCGTCGGCCTGCTCGCCTCGGCGCAGGCGCAGTCGGTGTTCGCCGGGCAGACGGGGTGGAAGCGCTTCTTCTACGTCGCCGACCCGCAGGTCGTCCCGCCGCTCTGGGTCGAGGTGATGGCCTACCTGGCGATCTCGCTCGGCACCCTCTTCGGCGGGTGGCGCATCGTGCACACGATGGGGTCGCGCATCACGCGCCTGCGCCCGGTGGGGGGCTTCGCGGCCGAGACGGGGGGCGGGATCATCATCCTGCTCGCCTCGCGCTTCGGCATCCCGGTGAGCACCACGCACACGATCACCGGCTCGATCGTCGGCGTCGGCGCCACCAACCGGCTGTCGGCGGTGCGCTGGGGGCTGGCGGGGCGCATCGTCTGGGCGTGGGTGCTGACGATCCCGGCTTCGGCGCTGATGGCGGCGATCTCGTTCTGGATCCTGAACGCGCTCTACCCGATCTGAGAGGGCCGTGACGCTCCGCCTCCCGCCGCCGGCGCTGTTCATCAACCGCGAGCTGTCGTGGCTCGAGTTCAACGCCCGCGTGCTGCACGAGGCGCTGGACGCGCGGGTGCCGCTGCTGGAGCGGCTGAAGTTCCTCTCGATCTTCAGCACCAACCTGGACGAGTTCTACATGGTCCGGGTGGCGGGGCTGCGGCGGAAGGCGGCGCAGGGGGCGGCGCAGTACCCGCCGGACGGGCTGACGCCGGTCGAGCAACTGCAGGCGATCCAGGCGCGGGTGCGCGAGCTGCTGGCGATGCGCGACCGGTGCCTGCACGAGGCGCTGCTCCCGCTGCTCGCCGCGCACGGCGTGCGCCTGGTCCGCATGTCGGAGCTCTCCCCCGCCGAGTGGATGCGGGTGGACGAGTTCTTCGAGTCGCAGGTGTTCCCGATCCTCACGCCGCTGGCGGTCGACCCGGGGCACCCGTTCCCGTACATCTCGAACCTGTCGCTCTCGCTGGCGGTCGAGCTGCGCGACCCGGAGCGCGGGGACGAGCACTTCGCGCGCGTGAAGGTGCCGCGCCTGCTCTCGCGCTGGGTGCCCACGGGGACGCCCAACCACTTCGTCCCGCTGGAAGAAGTCATCGGCGCGAACCTGGCCGCGCTCTTCCCGGGGATGGAGGTGCTGCGCTGGTTCGCCTTCCGCATCACGCGCTACTCGGACCTCGACCTCGGCCAGATCGACCAGGTGGAGGACCTCCTCGATACGGTGGAGCAGCAGGTGTTCCGCCGCCGCTTCGGCGAGGTGGTGCGGCTGGAGGTGCAGGAGGGGATGCCGGCCGCGCTGCGCACGCTGCTGCTGGAGGAGCTGAACGACGCCGAGACGCAGAGCGTGAGCGCGCTCACCGAGGACGAGGTGCACGAGAGCGGGCGCCTGCTGGAGCTGGGCGACCTGATGGCGCTCGCGCAGCTCGACTTCCCGCAGCTCAAGGACCCGCCGCACACGCCGAGGCTTCCGTCGGCGCTGCGCGACGGTCCCGGCGGGGTCAAGCGCTCGATCTTCGACGTGATCCGCGAGCGCGACGTGCTGGTGCACCACCCCTTCCACTCGTTCGACGCGACGGTCGAGCGATTCCTGGAGGAGGCGGCGGTCGACCCGCACGTGCTCGCGATCAAGACCACGCTCTACCGCACGTCGGGGGACACGGCCATCGTCGAGGCGCTCACCGACGCGGCGCAGGCGGGGAAGCAGGTGGCGGCGCTGGTCGAGCTGCAGGCGCGCTTCGACGAGGTGAACAACATCAACTGGGCGCGCACGCTCGAGCGCTACGGCGTGCACGTCGCGTACGGGCTGGCCGGGCTCAAGACGCACTGCAAGACGGTGCTGGTCGTGCGCCGCGACGCCGACGGGACGATCCGGCGCTACTGCCACCTGGGGAGCGGGAACTACAACTCGAAGACGGCCCGGCTCTACACCGACGTCGGGCTGTTCACCGCCAGCCCGTCGATCGGCGCCGACCTGTCGGACCTGTTCAACACGCTCACCGGCTTCTCGCGGCAGCGGCTGTACCGCAAGCTGCTGGTGGCGCCGTCCAACCTGCGCGAGCGGCTGCTGGCGCTGATCGAGCGCGAGGCGGCGCACGCGCGCGCCGGGCGCCCGGCGCGGATCGTCGCCAAGATGAACGCGCTGGTCGACCCGGAGACGATCGCGGCGCTCTACCAGGCGTCGCAGGCGGGGGTCGAGATCGACCTGATCGTGCGCGGGATCTGCTGCCTGCGCCCGGGACTCGAAGGGGTGAGCGACCGCATTCGGGTGCTGTCGATCGTCGGCCGCTTCCTCGAGCACTCGCGCATCTTCCACTTCCATCACGACGGGGAGCCGGAGTACTACATCGGCTCGGCCGACTGGATGCCGCGCAACTTCGACCGCCGCGTCGAGGCGCTGGTGCCCGTGGAGGACCCGGCGCAGCACCTGCTGCTGCGCACGCTGCTCGACGTCTGCCTGCACGACAACCGGCAGGCGTGGGAGCTGCACGCCGACGGGACGTACCGGCAGCGGCGGCCGGGTCCCGACGAGCCGGAGCGGGCGACGCACGTGATCCTGCAGCGGGACGCGTGGGGGCGCGACACGTCGACGACGGCGGAGATGAGCGCGGTGGCGGACCCGGCGCGGCGGCCCGCGGTCGACGGCGTCACGGCCGGGAACTGATCGGCGCGCGGGGGGACACGCGGGGGGGGCGTGCCCGGGAGATCGTTGCCGGGCCGTGACGGCGGCGTGGCCGGCCGGTGAGTGCGGCGGGGCGGGGTGCCCACACCTTTGCAGCCTCCGCCGTCTTCTCTTTCTCCGCGCCTTCTTGTGCGACCTCCCTCCGACGCGTCCGCGCCGTGCGGCGGCTGCTCGCGCCGCGCGTTCGTCCGCCGGGCGGCGCTGGCGCCCGTGCTCCCGTTCCTTCCGCTGCTCGCGGTGGTTCCGGCGGCGGCTTGCGGCGACGACGACGGGCGAGCAGCGACGGCGCCCGACGCCGAGACGGTGCTGGTGGGCCCGAGCGAGGTGCGCGTGCGGCTCGACCGCGCGGCGGAGTTGGCGGCGGTCGGCGGCTCGCTCCTCGTGACGACCGCACGCGTGTTGGTCACACGGCCGGCCGCCGACGAGTACCTCGCCTTCGACGCCGCCTGTCCGCACGCCGGGTCGCTGGTGGCGAACCGCGACGGGGCGGCGCTGGCGTGCCCCGGGCACGGCAGCCGGTTCGACCTGCGCGGCGCGCTGCTGCGCGGGCCCGCGCAGCAGGGGCTCACGCCGCTCGCGCTGCGGCGCGAGGACGCGCGCACGCTGGTGGTCGCGCGCCCCTGAGCGCCGCGTTTGCAGACCCGTGACGCGTTCGTGGCGCGCCGCGGGGCGCGCCGTGACGGGCCCGGCCGATCCTGCTCGCTCGCTCATCCGACGGCGCGCGCTATAACGCGTGCGACGTCGCTCCGGTCTGACACGCGGGGAGGCATATGCGGCACGAGCTCCGGCGGCACGCGCGACGCGCGGCGACCGCCCTGTGCGGGGTGGCGGTGGTGGCGGTGGCGGGGTGCGACGACGACGACGAGGACGGCCTGATCACGCCGAGCGCTGCCGCGCGCGTGCAGCTCGCCAACCACTCGGCGACGCCGGCGTTCGTGAAGGGGCTGCCAGCCGGCGCGCAGGCGTACTCGCTCATCGGCAGCGACGACCGCCTGGCGGCGTCGCCGAACTTCGTCTTCGGCGGCTCGGCCGACGGCGCCGGCCTGCTGCGCAACGCCGACGGCACGTACACGATCCTGCTGAACCACGAGGACAACTTCGCGGTCTCGCGCATCACGCTCGACTCGACCTTCAGGCCCGTCGGCGGCCAGTACGTCGTCAGCTCGGAGCACGGGCGGTGGCGCCTCTGCTCGGCGACGCTGGCGACGCAGGAGCACGGGTTCGCGCAGCCGGTCTACTTCACGGTCGGCGAGAGCGGGATCGAGTCGATGATCCACGCCGTCTCGCCGACGGGCGCGCCGAACAGTTCGCGCCTCGTGACGGCGTTCGGCCGCTGGAACAGCGAGAACGCGCTGCCGCTCCCGGCGCTCGCCTACCCGAACCGCACCGTCGTGATCATCGGCGACGACGACTCGGGGGTCAATGGCGGGCAGGTGGCGATGTACCTCGCCGACCGGGCCGGCGACATCGAGAGCGGCCGCCTCTACGTCATGGCCCGCACGGACAACGTCACGCGCGAGCGCGACATGGTCGTCGGCCGCACGTACCCGGTGGAGTTCCGGCAGGTCCCGAACGCCGAGGGGACGACCGGCGCCGCGATCGAGACGGCGGGCCTCGCCGCCCGCATGATCCAGTTCGGGCGCACGGAGGACCTCGACTACCGCAAGGGGTCCGCCGCCGCTGGGCGCGAGGTCTACTTCAACGTCACCGGGCAGAACAACACGGGGACGAACGCCGACTTCTCCCGCACCAAGTACGGGCGCGTCTACAAGCTCACGCTCGACGCGAGCAATCCGCTGCGCGGCACGCTCGAGGTGATCCTCGACGGCGACGACCGCGCGGGTCCGGCGCGGCAGTTCCAGAACCCCGACAACATCTTCGTCGGCGAGAACTACGCGTACATCAAGGAGGACCCGAACGGGTACGGGGACGAGACGCACGACGCGTACGTCTACCAGTACAACCTCGCCACGAAGCAGCTCCAGGTCGTGATGGAGCTGGACCACCGGCGCACGGCGGCCGACGCGGCGAAGTACAACCGGAACACCAGCACCGGCGAGCCGCAGACGTCGCGCTTCGGGTCGTGGGAGTACGGCGCGATGCTCGACATGCGGCCGACGACCGGCGTCGACGCCTTCCTGATCGCCGTGCAGCCGCACACGTGGGTCGACGCGCGGTTCCGCAACGTCGCCGGTCCGCACACCGCCCTGCCGAACGAGTGGCAGGGCAGCCAGCTGATCGTCGTCACCGGCCTGCCGCGCTGAGCGCGCGGCGGCCAGGGGGCGCGCGGTTCGTCTCGAACGAACCGCGCGCCCCCGCGTCGTTCTCCCCGATCGCCTCGCGCGATGCTCGTTCGTATCTGTCGTAACCGTACCCGCACTCGCCGCGTGTTCGCACTCGCGGCCGCGTGCCTGACCGCGGCGCCGCTCCTCGGTTGCGGCCCCGCGGCGCCTCGCGCCGACGCCCCCATTCACCAGTTGGACGCTGCGGCCGAGGGCGCGTCGCCGGCGGCGGCCGCTACGCTGGCCTACCGCGCGCGCCTCGACACCCTGGCCGCCCGCCTGCGGGCGCTCGACGCCGCGGTCGCCGAACCGCTGACGGACCCGACGCGCGTCGCCGACGCGCGTACGGCGTTCGCCGAGGCGCGCGCGGCGTACAAGCGAGTGGAGGCGGTCGTCGAGGCGGTCGCGCCGACCGCCGCGGCCGAGCTGAACGGGCCGGCGCTCCCGGAGGTCGAGGAGGAGGACGGGCTGCGCGAGGCGATCCCGCCGAAGGGATTCCAGGTCGTCGAAGCGCTGCTCTGGCCCGAACCCGACGCGGCCGCCCACGACGACCTGCGGACCGCGGTCGGGATCGTGCGGGCGACGACCGAACGCGTTCGCGCGTACGCCCGCGCGGTGCCGCTGCTCGACGCGCAGGTGTTCGACGCCGCGCGGCAGGAGCTGGCGCGCGTGGCGGTCCTGGGCCTGGCCGGTTTCGACTCCCCGCTCGCCGCCCTCTCCCTTCCCGAGGCGGCGTCCGCGCTCGACGGGGTGCGCGCGCTGCTGGCGCCCTACGAGTCCTCAGCCACCGCGCGCGCCGCCACGTCGTGGGCCGCGCTGGCCCGCACGCTCGATTCGGCGGTGGCCGAGCTGCGCGCCGCGGGCCCGGACGCGGCGGCATTCGAGCGGTTCGACCGGCTGCGCTTCGTGGTCGCACGCGCCAACCCGGTGGGCCGCCGCGTCGCCGAGGTGCGCGACGCGCTCGGCGTGCCGCTTCCCGCGGAACGCCGCGCGTGGTGGGTCGGGGCGGCGACCCTCTTCGAGCGCGGCGCACTCGACCCGCAGGCGTTCGCGCCCGGCTGGGCGCCGGACCCGACGCCGGAACTGGTCGCGCTCGGCCGCGAGCTGTTCGCCGACCCGCGCCTGTCCGACGGCGGCACGCGCTCGTGCGCGAGTTGCCACGTGCCGTCCCTCGCCTTCACCGACGGACTGGCGCGCAGCCGCCCGCTCCCCGACGCCCCCCGCGGGGCGCCGCTCCGCAACGCGCCGACGCTGCACAACGCGGCGCTCCAGGCGGCGCAGTTCGCCGACCATCGCGCCGTCTTCCTGGAAGACCAGGTGGCGGTCGTGGTGCGCGACCGGGCGGAGATGCACGGCTCGCTCGACTCGGCGGCGGCGCGTATCTCGCGCGCGCCGGCGCACGCGGCGCGCTTCGCGGCCGCGCTGCGGCGCCCGGTCGGGGCGCTGCCGCCCGTGGGCGAGCGCGACGTGCGGGCGGCGATCGCCGCGTACCTGCGCACGCTCACCGCGCTCGACACGCGCGTCGACCGGGCGTTGCGCGGGGACACCGCGGCGCTCACCGGGCCGGAGCGGCGCGGCTTCACGGTGTTCATGGGGAAGGGGAAGTGCGGCACCTGCCACTTCGCGCCGCTCTTCAACGGCACCGTGCCGCCGGCCCTCCGCAAGGTCGAGTCCGAGGTCATCGGTGTGCCGAGCCGCGCCGTCTGGCGCGGCGCGCGCGTCGACCCCGACGTGGGGCGCTTCGGCACCTTCGACGCCCCCGTCTGGCGCCACGCCTTCAAGACGCCCACGGTGCGCAACGCGGCCGTCACCGCGCCGTACATGCACAACGGCGTCTACCGCACGCTGGAGGAGGTCGTCGAGTTCTACGACCGCGGCGGCGGGGCGGGGATCGGGATCACGCTGCCCAACCAAACGCTGCCGCCCGACCCGCTCCGGCTCACGGCGCGCGAGAAGCGCGAGCTGGTCGCCTTCCTCCGCGCGCTCACCGACACGACGGCGCGCTGAGCGCGCCGCCCGCTCACCCCTCCGCGGCGCCCGCCACCACCGTCGCGCCGTCGGGGGCCACCAGCTCCACCTCGGCGTCGAGCAGCTCGGTCAGCAGGTCCGCCTTGCGGCTCGCGCCCCACAGCTCGAGCCGCAGCGACCCGGCCTCGGGCACCGGGACGGGCGCCAGGCGGCAGCGCCCCTGCGCCCAGCGCACGCCCACGTGGTCCACCGCGCCGGCGTGGCCGCGGTCCAACCCGTCGGCCACGCGCAGCAGCGCCGAGAGCCGCACGATGCGCTGCCGCAGCGCGCGGTCGAGCTTCGCGAAGTGCTCGTGCTTCTTCTTGGGCGTCGGCCCGCGGTGGTAGCGCGCCACGTTCGCGACGGCCACCTGCTCGGCGGGGGTCATCCCCAGCAGGTCGGCGTGCAGGATCAGGTGGTACGAGTGCTTGTGGTGCTTCTCGTGGCTGATGTGGTAGCCGACGTCGTGCAGCAACGCGGCGTCGGCCAGCACCTCGCGGTCGCCCGGCTGCGCCTCCAGCCGCGGCCCCAGCTGGTCGAACAGCTGCAGCGCCAGCCGGCGGACCTGGAGCGCGTGCGGCTCCTCGTAGTGACACCGCTCCGCGAAGGCGCGCACCGAGCGCTCGCGCGCCTCGCCCGGGTCGGCGACGGTGGGCGAGACCGCCGCCGCCTCGAGCAGCAGCCCCTCGCGGATCCCGTAGCCGGAGACCTGCAGCTCGCGCGCCTCGAACACCGACATCACCTCGGCGGCCACGGCGAGCCCGGCGACGATGATGTCGGCGCGCGCCGGGTTGAGCCCCGGGACCGCCGCGCGCTCCACGGGGGTGAGCGTGGCCAGCGTGTCGAGGGCGCGCGTCAGCTCGGGGCGCGAGACGACGGTGCCGTGGCGCGAGCGGGCGGCCTGCAGGCCGGCGCGCGCGTTCACCAGCCCCGCGAGGTTGGTGAAGGTCCCGCCCGAGCCGATGACGCGCGCGCCGCGCCACTCCTTGGTGGGGAGCCGGTCGCGCACCGCCCAGCGCACCGCGCGGCGCAGCTGCCGCAGCGCGTGCTCGACCTTCGCGCCCCCCTTCGGCAGGTCGTGCAGGAACTGCTCGGTGGCGCGGATCGCCCCGAACGGGAACGACTCCAGCCGGTCGAGCAGCCCCTCGGCGGCCAGCGCCAGCTCCAGCGAGCCGCCGCCGATGTCCATCACCACCGTGCGCCCCACCTTCAGCTCGAAGTGGGCGAGCGCGCTGCGGAACGACAGCCGCGCCTCCTCCTCGCCGGTGAGCAGGCGCACGCGCAGCCCCGTCTCGTCGCGCACGCGGTCGAGGAAGGCGCCCCCGTTGGCGGCGTCGCGCACGGCGCTGGTGGCGACGGCCTCGATCCGGTCGGCGCCCATCTGCCGCGCCAGCGTCGCCATGCGCGCCAGCGCCGACAGCGCGTCGTCCATCGAGTTGTCGGCGAGCGCGCCGGCGCGGTCGACCCCCTTGCCGAGGCGGGGCATCGCCTTCATCTCGTCGACGACCTGGATCGTGCCGTCGGCGGAGACGTCGGCGACGATCTGGCGGATCGAATTCGAGCCGATGTCGATCGCCGCGATGCGCAGCGCGTCGTCGGCGCCGCGCCCCGACGCCGGGCGGCGCGGGCGGGCGATGCGCGGCTGCACGGCGGGCATCCCGTCGCCGGGAGGCGTGAGGTACTCGTCGCTCATCGCGCCCCCGACCGCGTCGCGTCCTCAAGCTCGACCCGGTGGCGGATCTGCACCGCCTCGGCGACGTACACCGCGTCCTCGGCGATGTTGGTGGCCAGGTCCGCCACGCGCTCCAGGTTGCGACTCACCAGCAGCAGCTCCAGCGACGGGGTGATCGTGCGCGCGTCGGCCATCATGTGGGTGATCAGGATCCGCGAGACCGAGTCGTAGAGCGCGTCCACCTGGTCGTCGGCCCGGCACACGTCGCGCCCCAGCCGGCCGTCGCCCCGGGTGAAGGCGTCGAGCGCGTCGGCGAGCATGCGCCGCGCGCGCCGCGCCATGTCCTCGAGCTCGGGCCCCGGGGTGATGCGCGACCCGATGGCCGCCAGCCGGCGCGTCCCCTGCGCGATGTTCACCGCGTGGTCGCCCACCCGTTCGAGGTCGCTCGAGACCTTGATCGCGCCGACCAGCAGGCGCAGGTCGCGCGCCATCGGCTGCTGCAGGGCGAGCAGCTGGATCGCCATCCCCTCGACCTCCAGCTCGGCCTGGTCGAGCGCGCGGTCGCCGTCGATGACGAGCGAGGCCTTCTCCGCGTCGCGCTCGAGCAGCGCCTCGACCGAGAGCGCCACCAGCGCCTCGGCCTGCTCCGACATGGCGAGGAGTCGCTGCTTGAGCTCCGCGAGCTGCTCGTGGAAGTGCCGGAACCCCCCGCGCGCCGCCGAGCCCACCGGCGCGGCGCCGGCGGCGAGGGGCGGCGAGTCGGGTGCGGTCATCCGAACCTCCCGGTGACGTACGCCTCGGTGCGCGGGTCGCGCGGCGAGGTGAAGAGCCGGTCGGTGGCGTCCATCTCCACCAGGCGGCCGGCGGCCAGGAACGCCGTATAGTCGCTCGCCCGCGCCGCCTGCTGCAAGTTGTGGGTCACCAGGAGCACCGTGACCTCGTTGCGCAGCTCGTAGAGCAGCTCCTCGATGCGCTGCGTGGCCACCGGGTCGAGGGCGCTCGTCGGCTCGTCGAGCAGGAGCACCTCGGGCTGCGGCGCCAGCGCCCGCGCGATGCACAGCCGCTGCTGCTGTCCCTCGGAGAGCCCCCGCGCGTCGGCGCGCAGCCGGTCGCGCACGTCGTCCCAGAGCGCCGCGCGCCGCAGCGCCGCCTCGACCACGTCGTCGAGCTCCGCGCGGCCGCGCACCCCGGCCAGGCGCGCGCCGTAGGCGACGTTGTCGTACACGCTGGTGCGGAAGGGCGCCCAGCGCTGGAACACCATCCCGACGCGCTGCCGCAGCGCCGCCACGTCGACGGCCGGGTCGAAGACGTCCTCGCCGTCGAGCTCCACGCACCCGGTGACGCGCGCCTCGGGCGTCAGGTCGGTGAGCCGGTTGACCGCGCGCAGCAGCGTCGTCTTCCCGCACCCCGACGGGCCGATGAGCGCCGTGACGCTGCGCGGCGGCACCTCCAGCGACACGCCCTCGAGCGCCGCCCGGTCGCCGTAGCGCACGCCGAGGTCGCGGAGGCGCACCCGCCCCGTGAGGCCGGCCGCCGCGCTCACCCGAAGCGCCCGGTCACGAACGCCTCGGTCCGCGGGTCGCGCGGGGCGGTGAAGAGGCGGTCGGTCGCGTCCTCCTCCACCAGCCGCCCGTCGAGCAGGAAGGCGGTGCGGTCGGAGATGCGCGCCGCCTGCTGCAGGTTGTGCGTCACCACCACCACCGTCAGCTCGGCGCGCAGCGCGTACAGCAGCTCCTCGACGCGCTGCGTCGCCAGCGGGTCGAGCGCCGCGGTCGGCTCGTCGAGCAGCAGCACCTCGGGGGCGTGCATCAGCGCGCGGGCGATGCAGAGGCGCTGCTGCTGCCCGCCCGAGAGGCGCGACGCCTCGTCGTGCAGCCGGTCGCGCAGCTCGGCCCACAGCCCGACGCGGCGCAGCGCGTCCTCGATCTGCGCGTCGAGCGCGGCGCCGCGCGGCGCCCCGGCGCCCAGCGCGAGCACGCCGGCGGCGACGTTGTCGCGCACCGAGCGGCCGGGGAAGGGGGTCGGTCGCTGGAACACCATCCCCACGCGGCGGCGCAGCGCGGCCGGCCGCGCCTCGCGCGCGTAGACGTCGGCGCCGTCGAGGAAGACCCGCCCCGACACGCGCGCGCCGGGCACCGTCTCGTGCAGGCGGTTGAGGCAGCGGAGCAGCGTCGACTTCCCGCACCCCGACGGGCCGACGAGCGTCGTCACCTGCCGGTCGGGAAAGGGGAGGGAGACGTCGCGGATGATCGCACGCGCGCCGACGCCTGCCGACAGCCCGACCGCCGCCAGGCGCGCGCTCACGACGCGCTCACCGGCCGCCGCGGGCCACGCGCCCGGCGGCACGCCGCGCGGCCAGCCCGAACAGCGCCACGCCGGCGATGAGCACCAGCGCCGACGCGTACGCCTGCCGCCGCGCGACCTCGGACGCGCCCATCGCGCCGCCGTAGATCTGCAACGGCAGTGCGGCCACCGGCCCGTCGGGGTCGAGGCTCCAGAACTGGTTGCCGAACGCGGTGAACAGCAGCGGCGCCGCCTCCCCGGCGACGCGCGCCACGGCCACCAGCACGCCGGTGACCACGCCCGAGGTCGACGCGCGCAGCACCACGGCGAGCTGCGTGCGCCAGCGCGGGTAGCCGAGCGCCACCGCCGCCTCGGCGAGCGACGGCGGCACTAGGGCGAGCACCTCGTCGGCCGTGCGCGCGACCAGCGGGATGATCAGCGCGGCGAGCGCCGCGCCCCCGGCCCAGGCGCTGAAGTGGCCGGCCGGCCGCACCAGCTGCTGCCAGGCGACGATCCCGAGCACCACCGCCGGGACGCCGAGCAGCACGTCGGTGAGGTAGCGGAGCGCGGCGGCGCGACGCGTGCCGCGCCGCTCGTGCAGGTAGAGCCCCGCGCCCACGCCGACCGGCACGCCAACCGCGCAGGCGATCGCGAGCAGCAGCAGCGAGCCGGCGAGCGCGCTCGTGAAGGTGCCGCGGGCCGACGCCGCGCCCGCCGCCGCGCTGCCCGCGACCGCGTCGGCGAAGGCGCCGGCTCCGCGCGCGACCAGGAAGGCCAGGATGGACGCGAGCACGACCAGCGGGACGAGCGCGGCGGCGGCGGTGGCGGCGGTCATCAGCCGCGCGCGGCGGCGGCGGCGCACGGCGCGCGGGCGCGCCCGGGCCGCGGCGCGGCGCTGCGCGACGGTGGCCGCCTCCGCCGCCTCGTCGCGGAGCAGCGTGCTCACCGCGCGTCCCCGTCCGCGACGCGGCGCACCAGCCAGCGCGCCACGGCGTTCACCAGCAGCGTCACCACGAACAGCGCCAGCGCCGCCGCCATCAGCGCCGACTGGTGCAGCGCGTCGCTGGCCTCGGCGAACTCGTTGGCCACCAGCGCCGAGAGCGTGTAGCCGGGGGAGAGGAGCGACGCGGTGAGGTCGTGCCGCCCGCCCACCACGAGCGCGACGGCGATGGTCTCGCCGAGCGCGCGCCCGAGGCCGAGCATCACCCCGCCGACGATCCCGCCGGCGGCGGCGGGGAGCACGACGTCGACCGCCGCCTCCCACCGCGTCGCGCCGAGCGCCAGCGCGGCCTCGCGCTGCGCCGCGGGCACGGCCCGCAACACCTCGCGCGCGACGGCGGCGATGAACGGCGTGATCATGATCGCGAGCACCAGCGCCGCGGCGAGCAGCGAGGGCCCGTACGCGGGGCCGCGGAAGAACGGGGTGGAGCCGAGTCCCAGCGTGTCGCGCAGCAGCGGCATGACGTGCGCGCGCAGCGCCGGCACGAGCACGTGCAGCCCCCACAGCCCGTAGACGACGCCCGGCACCGCGGCCAGCAGGTCGGTGAGCGCGGCCAGCGGGCGTGCGAGCCGCCCGGGTGCCAGCTCGGCGGTGTACACGGCCACCGCCAGCGCGAGCGGGGTCGCGAGGGCGAGCGCGAGCGCCGAGGTGACGAGCGTGCCGGCGAAGGCGGCGGCGATCCCGAAGCGCCCGCGCACCGGGTCCCAGGTGGCGCCCGAGACCACGCCGGCGCCGAAGCGGGCGAGCGCCGGCGCGGCGCCGCGCGTCAGCTCCCAGGCGACGACGCCGAGCAGGAGCGGGACGCAGAGCGCGCACGCCCCGAGCGCGACGCGGAACAGCAGGTCGCCGGCCTCGTCGCGCGTCGCGGCGCGCAGCCGTCCGGCCACGCCGCGCGCGTTCAGCGGGCGTCCGGTCCGGCGGCGGCCGGCGCGAGCGTGGCCAGCCGCGCCCCCACCCGCTCGGCCATCGCCGGCGGGAGCGGGACGTAGCCGAGCGCCTGCGCCGACGGGCCGCCCTCGCGCAGCGCCCAGCGCACGAAGCGCACGACGCCGGCGGTGGCGGCGGTGTCGCGCGCGGCCGCGTCGAGCAGGATCCAGGTGAACGACGCGACGGGGTAGCTGGCCGCGCCGGGGGCGTCGACGATCGAGACGCGGTAGTCGGCGCTGTCGGGGAGTCCGGCGGTCGCCGCGGCGCCGGCGGCCGAGACGCTCTCGACCGTCGGCTGGACGAAGGCGCCGGCGCGGTTGCGGAGCGCGGCCGACGGCAGCCGGTTCTGCCGCGCGTAGGTGGCCTCGACGTAGCCGATGGCGCCGGGGGTCTGCTTGACCTGTCCGGCCACCCCCTCGTTCCCCTGCCCGCCGACGCCCACGGGCCAGCGCACGTCCTTGCCGCGGCCCGGCCCCTGCGCCCAGGCGGGGCTAACCGTGGCCAGGTAGTCGGTGAAGATGTAGGTGGTGCCGCTCCCGTCGGTGCGGTGCACGACGAGGATGTCGGCGTCGGGGAGGCGAGCGGCCGGGTTGAGCGCGGCCAGCCGCGGGTCGTTCCACCGGCGCACGCGCCCCAGGAAGACGTCGGCCAGCACCTCGGGGGAGAGGCGCAGCGGCTCGGCGAGCTCGGGGAGGTTGTACGTCACGGCCACCGCGCCGAGCACCATCGGGACGTGCAGCACGCGCCCCTCGGCGCCGGCCAGCTCGCGCGCGGTCATCGGGACGTCGGTGGCGCCGAAGTCGACGGTCCCCTCGGCGAGCTGCCGGATCCCGCCGCCCGAGCCGATCGACTGGTAGTTGATGCGGACGCCGGTGCGGGCCAGGTACTCGCTGATCCAGCGCGAGTAGACCGGGTAGGGGAAGGTCGCGCCGGCGCCGGTGAGGTCGAGTGCCGGCTCGGCGGTGATGGCGGAGTCGGCCGGGTTCGAAGTGCGCGCGTCGCGGTCGCACCCCCCGAGGAGGGCGGGGGCGACGAGGGTCAGGAGCGCGAGGCGTCGGGTGAGGCGGGGGCGAAGGGGGCGCATCGGTATCGGCATAGTCTCCCCCGCGCGTGTCCCCGGGCGATCGTGACGGTGTAACGGGTGTGTCACGGCGGGCGGGGCGCTCGAATTCTGGCGGTCGTCAGAGGTCGTTGCCGTAGCCGGCGAACTTGAACTGCTCGCCGCGGCGTACGATCGACCCGAAGAGCCGGGCTTCGTCCTCACCTCCGCCGGGCTCGCGAAGGCGGACCACGCATTCCTGCCAGACTTCGTTCTCCCCCTCGCGGGCTGCGGCCTTGGGGCAGCGATGGCCCAACAGGTCGAACGCCGGACCGCCCATCCGGTCGAGCACGCGCGAGATCCCCTTCTCGCTCTGCATGCGGAGCTGGTACCACGCCATCTGCGGGTCCAACTCGTACGGGGGCTCGCGCAGCGGGGACGACGGGTACACGAGCCACGCGAATTCGGCGCGCGAGACGATCAGGCGGTTGACGAGCGCGGTGTCTCGGTCGCGCACGGCCGCCTCGAACAGCGCGACGAGCGAGTCTCGGGTGGGTGCCCCTCCGGAGAGGCGTGTCACCTGCGGCACGCCCTCGCGGAAGCGGCGGAGCGCCTCCTCGGGAGGGAGGTAGCTGTCCACCGGCAGCGCGACCGCGGCCGGCGTGTCGGTCGCCGCGACGCGGGGTGCGCCGCCGCGCTCGCCCTGCTGGCACGCAGCGAGGACGAGGGCGGCGATAGTAGCGAGCCTGACGAGGGCAGTGCGCCGAAGCGCGAGTGAGGTGGGAGAGCGCATGGATGAATGCCTCGCGTGCGAACGGCGAGATGGCAAGACGGCCGGCGCCGCGTGGCGCCGGCCGTCCGAATTTCAGGTGCCTCGCGCGTCAGTTGCGCGCGTACACCGTCCACCCCTGCCACCAGCGGGCAGCGCCGCCCGCCGGGTCGGCGGCGCCGCGGTAGGCCGTGCCGGCCACCGTACCGCCGAAGAAGTTCGCCATGCGGCCCGTGAGCGGCGCGGCGAAGGTCGCGAGCCCGCCCGTCCGGATCGCCGCCGGCGCGGCGGCGGCGGGCGTCCAATCGAGCGTCGCGGTGGTCGGCGCCGTGCCGACCGCCGGGAGCGCCGTGAACAGCGACGCGGCCGTCGTCCCCGCTGCCGCGCTGTCGATGGTCGCCGAGGCGAAGCGTGACGCCTGACCGAACTGGGCGCCGGCCGGATCGAAGTTCGCGACGTTCTCGGCGAGGAAGATGTTGCGCAGGCTGAGGCTGTCGGCCGTGAGCCGGTTGCCCGCCGCGGTGTCGGGCACCGTGATCGCGCGGGCCTGCATCCGGGCCACGATCCCGTTGACCCACGTGCCGCCCGTGCCGCGGCGCAGCACGAGACCGTTCCCGCCGGCGGTGGGGAGAACGCCGGGGCCCGTGCCGACAATCGTGAAGTTCGCGAAGACCGGCATCGAGAACGGCGTGCTGGCGTTGCCCGCGGGGCAACCGGTCCCCTGGCACCCGTCGGCTTCGAAGAACTGCGGGTCGGAGGCGGCGCCGCCGGCCGAGCCGTTGGCGTTGGGCTCCGGACGGAACGTCTGCAGACCGACGAGGAACTGGTTGCGGCCGCGGTACCCCTCGGACGTGTCGAAGTGGTCGTCGCCCGCCTCGTAGGAGACGAGGTAGCGCCCGTCGACGGTGCCGCCGAACCACTCGAAATGGTCGTCCAGGCCGACCAGCGCCTGCACGTACTCGAGGCGCGTGCCGCGGCCGACCGCGTACATCGAGAGCGCGTTCAGCTCGTTGTCCTGCGACACGGCGAAGCCGGCGAACTCGATGCGCAGGTAGCGGATGTCACCGGAGCTGTCGTTGTCGTCGGTGCCGTTGTTGTACTGCTGCTGCGTCCCGCCGCCGCCGTTCGTCTCGTCGACGACCGGGCCGGGCGACTCGGTGAGCACCGTGCCCGCGGTGCGGTTCGTGGATGCGCGACCGACGATCACCATTCCGCCCCAGTCGCCGGCCGCGCGCTGCCCGGCCGCCCGGCTGGAAGTGAAGACCACGGGCGCCGCCGCCGTCCCTTCGACCACGAGGCGTGCGCCGCGGTAGATGAAGAGCGACCCGCCGATGCCGCCCGTCGTCGCGCTCCCCGCGCCTCCCAGCACGCGGGTGCCGGACTGGATGCGCAGCGTCGCGCCGTTGAGGACCTTCGTGTAGCCGTTGAGCTGGTACACGGTGTCGCGCGAGAGCGTGCGGTTCGCCGTGATGACGGTCGGCAGCGCCACCGCGGTCGGCTGCGGGGCGGTCACGGTCGCCTCGGTCGAGAAGGCGCTGCTCGTGCGGTTGGGCGCCGTCGCCTGCACGCGGTAGCGGTACGCCGTCCCCGCCGTGACGCCGACCGAATCGACGTACGTGGTGGTGGCCGTCGTGCCGATCTGCGCGAACTCGCCGGTGCCGGTCGCGCGCTGCACGGTGTACCCGGCAGCGCCGGTCACGGCGGTGAAGGTGATCTGGTTGCGCGACGGCGACAGCGCGGTCGCGGTGACGCCTGTGGGCGTGGCCAGGGCCGCCAGCTGCAGCGTGACGGTCACCTCGTTGCTGAACGCGCTCGTCTCCGATCCCCGGCGCGCGGCCACACGATACCGATAGGCGGTGCCCGCCTGCAGCCCGTTGTCGTCGTACTGCGTCGCCGTGCCGGCCGGGGTCGCGACCTGCGAGAACGCGCCGGTGCCCGCCGCGCGCTCGACGACGTACGCGTCTGCGTTCTGCACGGCCGTCCACGTCACGCGCGCCGACGTCTCGCCCGTCGCGGCGGCGGTGACGCCGGCCGGGCTCGCCGGCGGCGCGATCGGGTCGTCGTCGTCGTCACAGGCGGCCAGCGCGCCCGCGCACAGCACCATGGCGGTGTACGATCGCAGGCGACGGAGGGAAAGTCGCATGAAGGTCCTCGGACGGGGGGATTGGGTCGACTCGACGGACGCGCCCGGCGGGCGCGTCCACGGAAAAGAGAAGCGCCCGCGGCACGGCGCTCGTGACGGACGGGTCACGGCGGTGTCACGGGCGCGGGCGCCGCGGGCGCGGACGCTGGCTACAGCGTCACGGCTGCCAGGCGACCCCCAGACTCATCACGCGGCCGACGCGGTACGACTCGCGCGTCACCGGACCCTGCGTGATCCGGTACTGCGCGTCCAGCAGGTTGCGCAGGTCGGCCCGCCCGGTCAGCTGAGCGAAGAGCGGGAAGCGGAGCGACAGGTCGACCATGTCGCGCGGCTGCTCGTAGTTGTCCGCCAGCGGCGCGACGCCGGCGCTGGTGATGCGGCGCCCGACCCGGTTGTAGAGCAGCGTCGCGCTGGTCTCGCCGCGGCTGTAGGTCAGGCCCGAGTTCACCACGTACGGCGACTGGCCGACCATCGGGCGGTCGTTGTTGGTGTTGCTGACGATCCCCTGGTTGCCGACGCGGATCTCGCTGCTCATGACCGTCGCGTTCGTGAAGACCGACAGCGGCTCCAGCGCGCCGGCCAGGAAGCCGAGCCCCTTCCGCATCTCGAGCTCGACGCCGTAGTTCGTCGCGCTCTCGGCGTTCACGAAGGTCACGTTCGGCTCGCCCGACGTGGCCACGTCCACGCGCTCGATCGGCGCGTCGAACCGCTTGCCGAACAGCGCCAGGCTCAGGATCTCGCCCGGATTCGGGTACCACTCCCACCGGACGTCGTAGTTCTGGATCAGGCTCCGGCGCAGCGACGCGTTGCCGAACAGCACGCCGCCGCCGAGCACCTCGAAGAAAGTGACCGGGGAGAGCTCGCGGTACTCGGGGCGGGCGAGCGTCTGCGACGCCGAGAGGCGCAGGTTCTGCCGCTCGTTGAAGGTCACGTTCAGCGCCAGCGACGGAAGCACGTCCGTGTTGCGGAGGCGGGCCGTCGTGTCGCTGCCGGTCGTCAGCTCGGTGTTCACGCGGATGTCGGCGCGCTCGACGCGGGCGCCGCCGATCAGGCGCAGCCGGTCCGAGACGGGGTACTCGACCATGCCGAACCCTGCCGTCACGTCGTCGGTCGCGTCATAAGAGCCGCCGGCGGAGATCTGCTGCACGTTGAAGATCCGCCCCTGGTCCGCCAAGTAGCCGCCGAAGATCTGCTCCGGGGTTTGCTGGCGTTGCTCGGGCGTCAGGGTGCCCGAGCGCAGCTGGAGGTTGTACTGCTGGTTCTCGGCGTCGCGCCGCGTGCCCCGGACGAAGACGCCGGTGCGCAGCGTCACCTGCCGCTCGGCGGGGCCGAAGTTGACGCGGTGGCGCAGGTCGCCGCTCAGGTTGCGCTCGTTGAGGTCTGCGAAGGTGCGGCGCGCCGAACTCAGGCTCTGCTCGATCAGTGCGTACGGACGGCGCCGGCCGGTTACCGGGTCCTCGTCGCGGATGTAGACCAGGTCCGAGCGGTCGGGCTCGCGGCGCTGCACGCCGGACGACGTCAGCGACCAGTCGACCTGCTGCGCGCCGCCGATCGCGTGCTCGCCGCGGAGCTGGTTCGAGCGGATCGCCCGCTCGACGTAGCGGAGCGTCGTACGCTGGATCGGGCTGCTCGCCAGGGGCTCGAAGAGCCCGGAGTCCTGCCGCGCCTCGCTGTCCGCGGTACGCGTATACGTGTTGTTGAACGAGTAGCGGCTGCGCCCGATGAGTGTGCTCAGATTGAGCAGCCCGCCGAGCTGGAAGCTCTGCCGGCCGGTCGATCCGTCGAAGCGCAGGAACTCGGTCACGCCCCCGTTCGGCTGCGCGAGGCTCGTCCCCTGGCGCTCCTCCGCCCGGACCTCCTGGCTCTGCGAGTACGAAAGTGAGGCGATGTAGCCGACCGGCTGCGACCCGACCGGCGCCTGCCCGCCTGCCGAGGCGCTCATCGAGTAGTTCGGCAGGCCGCTCGCGCGCTCCGGCGACCAGACGTTGCGGAACGAGCGCGCGAGCTGGTTGCTCTCGGCCGACGGGGTGAGCGTCCCGAAATTGCCGCGCGCGCGCACGAGCCCCGGCAGGTCACGCGTGCCACTGGCAAAGCCGAGCCACTCCGGACGCCGCATCGGACCGCGCAGGACCGACTGGCCGGACGCCGCGTCGTTGTAGCCGCCGCCGACGGACAGCGACACGCGCCGCTCGGCCGGGAACTCGCGCGTCTGGATGTCGACCTGCGCGCCGCTGAAATCGCCCTGCAGGTCGGGGGTGAAGGTCTTGGACGTCGTGACGGTCTGCAGGAGCCCCGCCGGGAACAGGTCCAGCGGGACGACCTTGCGCTCGGGCTCCGGGCTCGGGATGCGCGCGCCGTTGAGCGAGGCGGTCGTGTAGCGCTCGCCGAGGCCGCGCACGAAGACGTACTTGCCGTCCTGCACGGTCACGCCGCTCACCCGGCCGACGGCGGCCGCCGCGTCACTGTCGGGGCTCCTCGCGATCTGCTCCTGGGTGACCGCGTTGACGATGCCGGTCGCAGTACGCTGCTGGTCGAGCGCGCGGCTGACGGTCCCGCGCTCGGCGGCTGCCGTCACCGAGACGGCCTGGAGCTGCACCGTCGCCGTCCCGAGCGAGATGCTCTGCTCGAGCGTCTGCCCCGCCGCCAGCGCGATCCCCGTGACCGACTTCGCCTGGTACCCGATCCGCCGCGCCTGCAGCGTCACCGTCCCCGCCGGCACCGCGGCCAGCGTGAACCGACCGTCGACCCCCGACATCGTGCCGAGCGTCGTGCCCACCACCTGCACCCCCACGTCGGCCAGCCCCGCGCCCGTCGCCGCGTCGACGATGCGACCCGTGATCCGGCCTGTGCCGACGCGCGCAGGCTGCGCGCCCGGCGCCGCCGCCGGTTGCTGCGCGGTGAGCGCCGACGGCACGACCGCCGCCGAGAGAAGGAACACCAGCGTTGGGACCGCCGAACCGACCGACAGCGTGACCCGCAGCGAGCGAGAGGACATGGAAGTCTCCGAGAGGGGACCGGGCGCGGCCGTCGATCGGCGCGCTCAGCGTTACAAGCTCCCCCCTCCCGGCAACGGATCACGCACGGAACTGTAACCGGCCCGTCACGAAGGGGTCGGGAATCGCGCCATGATCGTCGTCCCCGCTCCCGGCCGGCTCTCCGCCCGCACGGTGCCGCCGTGGGCCTCCACCAGATGCTTCACGATCGACAGCCCGAGCCCCGTCCCCCCCGCCTCGCGCGCGCGCCCCGGGTCCGCTCTATAGAAGCGCTCGAAGATCCGCGGCAGGTGCTCGGCGCCGATCCCGGCCCCCGTGTCGCGCACCCCCAGCCAGACCCCGTCCGGGTCGCGCGCCGTGAACACCGTGACCGTCCCCGCGGCCGTGTGGCGCACCGCGTTCTCGACCAGGTTGCTCAGCACCTGCCGCACCGCGCTCGGGTCGGCGTGCAGCGCGCGCGCGTCGGGCGCCGGCTCGACGCACACCGCTACGCCCTTCGCCGCCGCCACCACGCGCGCCGCCGCCGTCGCGTCGGCCGCCGCCGCGCACACGTCCACCGCCGCCGGCGCCGGCTGCCAGACCCCGCTCTCGATGCGCGACAGGTCGAGCAGATCGTCGACGATGCGCTGCATCCGCAGCGCGTTGTCGCGGATCGTCTCGGCGAACTGCCGCCGGACCGCCGCCGGCATCTCGTCGTCGACCAGCGTCTCGGCGAAGCCGCCGACCACCGTGAGCGGCGTCTTGAGCTCGTGCGACACGTTGGCCACGAAGTCGCGGCGTACCTGCTCCAGCCGACGGATCGGCGTCAGGTCGTAGAGCGCCAGCACCGCCCCCGCGCCGGCGGGGAGCGGGCGCGCCGTGAGCGTCAGCACGCGCTCCTCGAGCCGCAGCTCCGCCGGGCCCGTCGCCCCGCCGCGCAGCGCGTCCCCCAGCGCCTCGCGCAGCGTGCGGTCGCGCGGCAGGTGGTCGGCGGGGAAGGGGACGGGGTCGCGCAGGCGCAGCAGCTGCCGCGCCGTTCCGTTCACCCGCACCACCCGCTGCCGGGCGTCGACCGCGATCACGCCCTCGCTCAGCGACTCGGTGAGGGCGAGCATCAGGTCCTCCTCGGCCTGCAGGGCGTCCAGCCGCGCCCCCAGCTGCTCGGCCAGCCGGTGCACCGCCGTCGCCAGGTCGCCGACCTCGCCGGGCGCGGCCAGCGCGGGGCGGCGCGACAGGTCGCCGGTCGCCAGGGCGCGCGTCACGTCGCGCAGCGCCACCAGCGGGCGGGTGACCGCGCGCGCGAACAGCACCGCCAGCGCCGCCGACAGCGCCAGCGCGGCCAGCCCGGTGAGCAGCAGCCCGCGCCGGACGTCGCGTACGATCGTCGCGCCAGTCTCGAGCGGCGCGGCCACGCGCACCACGCCGGCCGCGCCGCGCGCCGCCCCCGCCAGCTCGGCGGCGCCGACGGCACTCGACCGCGCGGCGTGCCCGCCCGCCGCCGAACGCGCGCGGATCACCTCGGGGAGCGCGGCGTACGCGGCCAGCCACGCCGCCGCGAGGTCGCGCGTCTCCGAGTCGCCCACCACCCGCCCGTCGGCGTCGAGCAGCGTGACGTGGCGGCCGAGCGTGCGCGCCAGCGAGTCGGCCAGCGGCCCCGGCGCCGCGCCCGGGCGCCAGAGCGCGGACGCGAGCGCGGCTTCGGCCCGGACGCGCTCGAGGGTCGCGGCCTGCAGGCCGTCGACGGTGCGCTCGCGCACGGCCACCAGGGTGAACGCGACCAGCACGCTCACGACCAGGAGCGCGTACAGGAGCAGCCGCTGCGTGAGGCGCATGCGGGGAATGATGCACCGGCGCCGCGCCCGGCGCGCCGGGCGTCAGCGCGGGGACGTCAGCGCGAGGCGCCGGCCTTCAAGCGGTAGCCGAAGCCGCGGACCGTCTCGATCAGGTCTCCGGCGTCCCCCAGCTTGGTGCGCAGCCGCTGGACGTGCATGTCCACCGTGCGCGTCTGGATGTCGGGCGCCGCTTCCCACACGGTCTCCAGCAGGTGCCCGCGCGCCTGCACCCGCCCCCGTCGCTCGGCGAGCGTCAGCAGGAGCTTGTACTCGGTGGGGGTGAGCTCCACCCGCCGCCCCGCCACGTCCACTGTCATCGCCGCCCGGTCGATGCGCAGCGGGCCGACGAGGAGCAGCGAGCCCGGCTCGGCTCCCCCCTCGGCGAGGCCCCCGGTGGCCACGCGCCGCAGGATCGCGCCCACGCGCAGCACCAGCTCCTGGGGGGAGAAGGGCTTGGTCAGGTAGTCGTCGGCGCCGAGCGAGAGGCCGCGGATCCGGTCGGGCTCCTCGCGGCGGGCGGTGAGCATCAGCACCGCCAGCTGGCGCGTCGCCTCGTCGGAGCGCAGCTGCTCGAGCACCTCGAACCCCGAAAGGTCGGGGAGCATCAGGTCGAGCACCACCAGCGCCGGGCGCTCGCGCCGCGCCAGCTCGAGCGCGTCGCTCCCCGAGCCGGCGGTCGAGACGCGGTAGCCGAGCTTCGCGAGGTGGTAGACGACCAGGGCGACGATGTCCGGCTCGTCGTCGACGACGAGGATGCGCTCGCCCGCCGAGGGGGCGGCCGGCGGCCGTTCGGTCACGCGGTCGGCGGTGGGGAGCATCGGGTCCGGGGGTGGGTCAGTCGCGGCGGGCGTGTAGCCGGCGCTGGATCTTGGCGACGATCATCTCGATCGCGACGGCGTTGTGGCCGCCCCGCGGGACGATGACGTCGGCGTAGCGCTTGCTCGGCTCGACGAACTGGAGGTGCATCGGGCGCACGGTCGTCAGGTACTGCGCGATGATCTCGTCGAACGGGCGGCCGCGCTTGGCGATGTCGCGCTTCAGCCGGCGGATCAGGCGCTCGTCGGCGTCGGCGTCCACGTACACCTTCACGTCGCACAGCGCGCGCACCCGCTCGTCCACGAACAGCAGGATCCCGTCGATCACGACCACGTCCGCCGGCGCGATCGGCACCGTCTCCGGCGCGCGCAGGTGCGCGACGAAGTCGTACACCGGCTTGGCGATCGGCTCGCCCCGCGAGAGGCGCGCCAGGTGGTCGACGAACAGGTCGAGGTCGAACGCGTCCGGGTGGTCCCAGTTCACCTGCCGCCGCTCGTCGAGCGTCAGCTCGGCGAAGTGGCGGTAGTACGCATCCATGTCGACGAACGCCACCGAGGCCGCCGTTTCGCCGGCGCCCAGCGCCTCGGCCACGCGGCGCGCGACCGTGGACTTGCCCGAGCCGGTCCCGCCGGCGATGCCGATCACGAGCGGCTTGCTCACGGCCGGCCCCGGTGTGCCCGGTGACGCCGTGACGATGCCGGGGCGGCGTTACAAAGAGAAGCGGCGGACCGGTCACGGGACTGTATCGGCCGCCGGGGCCGGCGGCGGGCGGTGCGCAGAGGGCGGGAAGGCATCCGGGCAAGTGTGCCCGGCCGCCCGGACAGCGTCAACCGCGCGCCCTGCACGGCCGCGACGGTGGCGGCTAGCTTGCGCCCATGCAACGAGTTGCCTCACCCCGTCGGCGTGCGGTCGCCGCCCGCGGACTCCTGCCCGCGCTGGCGCTGCTGGCCGCCCCGGCCGCCGCCCAGCCGGCCGCGCCCGACACGCTCCACCTGCTGGTCGCCTCGACCACCGACGTCCACGGGCACCTGCGCGGCTGGGACTACTTCGCCGGCCGCGCCGACACCGTCCGCTCGCTGGCCCGCGCCGCGACGGTCGTCGACTCGCTGCGCGCCGCCCACCCCGGCCGGGTGGTGCTGGTGGACGCCGGCGACCTCCTGCAGGGGACACCGCTCACCTACGTCGCCGCGCGCGTCGCGCCCGACGCGCCGCACCCGGTGCCGGCGGCGATGAACGCGATGCGCTACGACGCGGCCGCCGTCGGCAACCACGAGTTCAACTACGGCCTCGAAACGTTCGACCGCGCGGCCGCGCAGGCCCGCTTTCCCTTCCTGGCCGCCAACGCGCGTCGCCCCGACGGCTCGCGCCCCTACCGCGCCTGGACGATGGTCGAGCGCGGGGGCGCGAAGGTCGCCCTGGTCGGCGGCACGACGCCGGGGTCGATGGTCTGGGACCGCGACCACCTGACCGGGAGGCTCGTGATCGGCGACATCGTCCCGGCGGTGCGCGACGCGGCCGCCGAGGCGCGGGCCGCGGGTGCGGACGTCGTGGTCGCGGTGCTGCACTCGGGGCTCGACGGCCCGTCGAGCTACGACACCGTCACGACCAAGCTCCCGAGCGAGAACGTCGCCGCGCGCGTCGCCGGCGAGGTGCCGGGGCTCGACCTGGTGATCTTGGGCCACTCGCACCGCCAGCTCGCCGACACGACGATCGGCGGCGCGCTGGTCATGCAGCCCAAGAACTGGGCGGAGAGCGTGGGCGTCGCGCGGCTGGCGCTGGTGCGCCGCGGCGGGCGGTGGGCGGTGATCGAGCGGCGCGGTCAGCTCGTCCCCACGGTGGGGCGCGCCGAGTCGCCGGCGGTGCTCGCGGCCACCGATTCGGCGCACGCCCGCGCCGTGGCGTACGCCGCCTCCACCGTCGGCACCACGGCCGTGGCCTGGCGCGCCGACTCGGCGCGGCTCGCCGACACGCCGATCGTCGACTTCATGCTCGAGGTCATGCGCCGCACGTCGGGTGCCGACCTCGCCGCAACCGCCGCCTTCTCGACCGACGCGGGGCTCGACGCCGGCCCCGTCACCGTCGCCGAGCTGGCGCGCCTCTACCCGTACGAGAACACGCTGCGCGCGGTGCGCGTCACCGGGGCGCAGCTCCGCGCCTTCCTCGAGCACTCGGCGCGCTACTACCGCGGCGTCGACCCGGCCGGCGCGCCCGTGGTCGACCGCGCGGTGCCGGGCTACAACTTCGACATGGTGGCCGGTGCCGACTACGCGCTCGACCTGCGCCGCCCGCTCGGCCGGCGGGTGACCGCGCTCTCGGTCCGCGGCCGTCCGGTCGCCGACACGGATAGCTTCACGCTGGCGCTCAACAACTATCGGCAGACCGGGGGCGGCGGCTTCGCGATGCTCGCCGGCGCGCCGGTCGTGTACGACCGCGGGCTCGAGATCCGTCAACTGCTGATCGACGAGGTGCGCGCCCGCGGCACGCTCGACCCGGCGCGCTACCACACGCGTAACTGGCGGCTCGAGACGGGTACCGCCGTCGCGGCGGCGCCGCCCCCGCTCCGGCAGGACACCGCAGGGCGGCGCGTGCGCAAGGACGTCGGCCCCGAGATCCGCCGCCGCGCCGGGCTGCCGCGCCGGCTGCGCATCCTGGGGATGAACGACTTCCACGGCGCCGTCGAGCCGCGCGCCGACCGAGCCGGGGTGCGCCGCGGCGGCGCCGGCCCGCTGGCCGCCGCCATCGCCCGCGCGCGCGCCGAATGCCGCCCGCCAGCGTGCGTGAGCCTCCTGCTCGACGGCGGCGACGAGTTCCAGGGAACGCCGGCGTCGAACCTGACCTACGGACGCGCGGTCGTCCCCATCCTCCGCGAGCTGGGCGTCGTCGCCGCGGCGCTCGGCAACCACGAGTTCGACTGGGGGGTCGACACGCTGCGCGCCCGTCTGCGCGAGCTGCCGTACACGGTGCTCGGCGCCAACGTCACCACGGACGACGGGCAGAAGCTGCCCTGGCTCCCGGGCGACACGCTGGTGGTGCGCAACGGGCTGCGCATCGGGATCGTCGGCGTCGCCGACCCGTCGACGCCGCGCACGACCAAGGCGCTCAACGTCCGCGGCCTGCGCTTCGGCCCGATGGCGCCGGCGATCGACGAGCGCGCCCGCTCGCTGCGCGCGCGCGGCGCCGACGTCGTGATCGTGACGGGGCACATCGGCGGCTACTGCGACGCCGACGGCGAGGGCGACCCCGGCTCGGGCGCGGCGGCGGCCCCGCAGCCCTGCCGCGGCGAGGTGTTCGAGCTGGCGCGCGAGATCGCCGAGCCGGTCGCGGCCATCGTCAGCGGGCACACGCACTCGCGCATCGCCACTGTCGTGAACGGGATCCCGATCGTGCAGGGGCGCTCCAGCGGGCGCGCGCTCGGCGTCATCGACGTGCCGCTCGGCGGCGGCGCGCCGACGGTCGAGGTGCGCGAGGTCGTCGCCGACTCGGCCGGCCCGATCCCGCCGCGCGTCGCCGAGTTGACCGCGCGCGCGCTCGCCGACGTGCGGCAGCGCGTCGCGCAGCCGGTCGCCGAGGTGGCGGAGGCGATGCCGCGCGAGAACGACGAGCAGTACGCGCTCGGCAACCTGATCGCCGACGCGCAGCGGTGGGCGACGCGCGCCGACGTCGCGATCATGAACAACGGCGGGATCCGCACCGGGCTCCCGGCGGGCATGGCGACCTTCGGCCGCCTCTACGAGATCCAGCCGTTCGGGAACGTGCTCTACACGCTCCGCGTGCGCGGGCGCGACCTCAAGGCGTACCTGCCGCGGCTCGTCGCGCGGAGCTGGCCGCGGTGGCACGTCAGCGGGCTGACGCTCGTCTACGACACGACCGGAACCGGGGCGGATCGCCTCGTCTCCGCCGCCCTCGACGGCGGGCGCGCGATCGAGGACGAGCAGCTGTACGCGGTCACGATCAACGACTTCCTCGTCGTCGGCGGTGACGGACTCACGCTGAGCGAGGGCGCCGCGTCGGTCACCGCGACGAACGTCGTGGACGTCGACGCCCTGATCGGGTACATGCGGCAGCTGCCGCAGCCGGTGCGGCCGCCGTCCGAGGTCCGGATCCGCAACGTCGCCGCGGCCGGAGCCGCGCGGTGACCGCGCCCCCCGACACGCTGCGCGTCTTCGTGAACGAGCGTGCCGCCGAGGTGCCGCGCGGCGCCACCGCGCTCGACGCGGTGCGCGCGCACGACGCCGCGGCCGCCGACGCCCTCGCCGCGGGCGAGCGCGCGCTCACCGACAGCCGCGGCCTTCCGGTCGACCCGGGCGCCGCCGCCTACGCGGGCGCCATCTACCGCCTGCTCCCCGCCCGACGCGGCGCCGACCCCGACCCCGACGCATGACCGACCGCCCGACGCACGCCTCGACCAACGGCTCGACCGAACACCCGCGCGCGGCCGCCGAACGCCGCGCCGAGCGCGAGGCCGCGGTGGACCGCGCCCTCCTCGCCCGCCTCCCCAAGGCGGAGCTGCACTGCCACCTCGACGGCTCGGTGCGTCCGCAGACGCTGCTCGACCTCGCGGCGGAGCAGGGGGTCGCGATGCCGGCCGCCGACGCGGCGTCGCTCGCCGAGTACATGCGGGTCGACGACGCCCGCAACCTGGAGGACTACCTGGCGCGCTTCGACGTGACGCTGTCGGTGATGCAGACCGAGGGTGCGCTCGAGCGGATCGCGTACGAGTTGGCGGTCGACGCGGCCGCCGAGGGGGTGCGCTACCTCGAGACGCGCTTCGCCCCGGTGCTCAACACGCGGCGCGGGCTCGAGACCGGCGCGACGGTCGAGGCGGTGCTGCGCGGGCTGGCGCGCGCCGAGCGCGAGGCCGGCGTCACGGCGCGCGTCGTCGTCTGCGGGCTGCGCAACCTCGACCCGGACGTCTCGCTGGAGCTGGCGCGGCTGGCGGTGGACTACCGCGGGCGCGGCGTCGTCGGCTTCGACCTCGCGGGCGGGGAGGCGGGGAACCCGGCGTCGCGCCACCTGGCGGCGTTCGAGCACGCGCGCCGCCACGACCTGGCGGTCACCTGCCACGCCGGCGAGGGCGCCGGGGCCGACAGCGTGCGCGACGCGCTGCACGTCTGCCACGCCGAGCGCCTGGGCCACGCGACGCGCCTGATCGAGGACGAGGCCCTGGTCGACGAGGTGGGCGAGCGGCGCATCTGCTGCGAATGCTGCCTCACGTCCAACGTGCAGACGCGCGCCGCGGACGACTACGCGTCGCACCCCTTCCGGCGCTACTTCGACCTCGGCCTCAACGTCGTGCTGAACACCGACAACCGCCTGATGAGCGGCGTCACCCTGGTCGACGAGTACGCGCACGCGGCGGCCCACCTCGACTTCTCGTTCGACGAGCTGGCGCGCGTGGCGCTGAACGGCTTCGAGAGCGCCTTCCTCCCCGAGGCGGAGCGCCGCGCGCTGGTGGCGGCCGCCGAGCGCGAGATCGCGGCGCTGCGCGCCGGGGCGGCGGCGTGAGCGCCGAGCACGACGACCTGGCGCGCTACGGCGCCGAGGCGGCCGCCCGCGCCGCCGACACGGTGCGCGAGCGGCTGGGCGTGCGGAATCCGGCCTGCGCGATCGTGCTCGGCTCCGGGTTGGGCGACCTCGCGCACGACGTCGCCGACGCGCGGCGCGTGCCCTTCGCCGAGGTGCCGGGCTTCCCGACGGCCACGGTCGCGGGGCACGCCGGCGCGCTCATCGCCGGCACGCTGGGCGGGCGCGAGGTGGTGGCGCTCGCCGGCCGCTTCCACATGTATGAGGGGCACCCGGCGGCACTGGCCGGCTTCCCGGTGCGCGTCGTCCACGCGCTCGGCGCGCGCACGCTGTTCGTCAGCAACGCGGCGGGCGGGGTGCGGCGGACCTTCGCCGCGGGCGACCTGATGATCATCGCCGACCACCTCAACCTGATGGCCCGGAACCCGCTCGTCGGCCCGCTGCAGCCGGGCGACGTGCGCTTCCCCGACATGTCCGACCCGTACGACGCCCGCCTGCGCGCGCTGCTGCGGCGCGTGGCGGCGGAGCACGGGATCCGGGTGCAGGAGGGCGTCTACGCCGGCAGCGTCGGCCCGACCTACGAGACGCCCGCCGAGACGCGCATGCTGGAGCGGCTGGGCGTCGACGCGACTGGAATGTCGACCGTCCCCGAGGTGATCGTGGCGCGCGCCGTCGGGATGCGCGTCGTGGGGGTCAGCTGCATCACCAACATGGCCTGCGGGATCGCCACGCACCCGCTCTCGCACGACGAGGTGCTCGAGGTCGGGCGGGCCGTCGGGGCGCAGTTCCGGGCGCTGGTGACGGGCTTCGTGCGGGCGCTCGGCTGACCGTGGTTGCTCGGCACGAGCAACTGCATTGGAGGGGATGAAAATCTGAGAACTGCTCTGAACCTGCGCGGAGAAGCTCGCAGCTCTCAGCTCTCCCCGCGGTTTCCGATCTTTCTCAGATTTTCATCCCCCCCTAATGCAGTTGCTCTTCAGCGCGCCTGCCGCTGTTGCGGCGCCGCGGGGAGCGAGCGCAGGCGGTTCTGGAAGGCGCGGAACCCCTGCGTGTCGCGCGTCAGCGACTGCAGCACCGCCGGCGCGATCTGGGCGATCTGCGCCTCGGTGCGCTCGATGCGGTCCTCCTCGAGCGGGTGGGTCGAGAACCAGGCGTCGACCCCGCCCGGGCGGCGCTCCCGCTCCTCGAGCAGGACGCGGAACATCCCCGGGATCCCGCGCGGGTCGATCCCGGCGCGCGTCACGAAGCGTACCCCTTCGGCGTCGGCCTCCGCCTCGTCGTTGCGGCTGAAGCGGGCGAACACCGCGCTCCCGCCGACGTTGATGAGCGCCCCGGCCGCCTGGTTGCTGCACACGCTCGGTGCGAGGATGCAGCCGATCGTGAGGCCGATGTTCGCGCCCTGCGCCTTCTGCATCTGCTCGATCGAGTGCCGCTGCGTGACGTGCCCGATCTCGTGCCCCAGCACGCCCGCGACCTGCGCCAGGTTCTGCGCCCGCTCGATCAGCCCGCGGTTCATGTAGATGAAGCCGCCCGGCACCGCGAAGGCGTTGACTTCGGGGCTGTTCACCACGTAGAACTGCCAGTCCAGGTCCGTCCGGTTCGTCACGCGCGCGATCGAGTCGCCGAGCACGTTGATGTACCGGTTGATCTCCGCGTCCTGGATGATCGGCAGCTGCGAGTTGATCTGCTGCGCGTACTGCGCGCCCAGCTCGACCTCCTGCTGCGTGGACACGCCGCACCCGGCGGTCAGGAAGCCGAGACTCGCTACGGTGCTTACGACGAAACGCCTCATGACGACTCCGCGCGTGCTCGGTGATCGGTGGTCGGGTCCGCGCCGTGGCGGCGGACGCTCCGGGCCGCTGACACCCGGCCAACGGCCGAGAAGGGCAAGGACCATTCCCGCGGGGCGACGCCGCATGTTCATCGCAACGGCATGCGGCTGCTGACTTTAGCCCGCGACCTCCAGCGCCGGAAAGCGCGCGAACGGCAGGGGCTGTTTCTCGCCGAGGGCATCCGGACGGCCGAAGAACTGCTCGCCGCGCCCCACCTCCGCCTGCGTGGCGCGCTGGTTTCGCCGGCCCTGGCCGCCGGGGCGCGCGGGGAGGCGCTACACCGCCGGCTGGCGGCCGCCGGCGTCCCGCTGCTGGAGGTGGGGGAGCGGGAGTTCGACAGCGCCGCCGGCACCGAGGCCCCTCAGGGCGTCCTGCTGATCGCCGAGCAGCCCGCGCTGACGCTCGACGACCTCGCCGGGCGGCTGGGCGACGGGCCGGCCCGCCTGCTGGTGCTCGACGGCGTCCAGGATCCCGGAAACGTCGGGACGCTTCTCCGTTCCGCCGCCGGATTGGGCGCCGCCGGCGTGGTCGCCCTCTCCGGGACGGCCGACCTGTGGGGCGCCAAGGTCGTCCGGGCCTCGATGGGCGCGCTCTTTCGGCTGCCGGCGCTGGCGGCGACCGCCGCCGCCGCGTTGGCGTTCCTCGACGGCGCGCGGATCGTCCTGTGGGGGGCGGATGGGAGCGGGACGGCGGTGGCCGACCTCGCCCCCGATGCCCCGGCGCGCCTCGCGCTCGCCGTCGGCAACGAGGGCGCGGGGTTGGGCGACGCGGTCCGCGCGGCCTGCGCTCGCCTGGTGGCGGTGCCGAGCAGCGGGCTGGTCGAGTCGCTGAACGTCGCCGCCGCCGCCTCCGTCCTGCTGTACGAGCTCCGCCCCGCCTCGCTCCGCGCGCCCGCCCAGAGCGCCGCGTCCCCGCCGTAGCCCGCCTCCATGTTCGAGCCGCACTGGTCGCTCGCCGCCCTCGCCTTCCTGCTCGGCGCGGTGATCGGCTCCTTCCTGAACGTCTGCATCGTGCGCTGGCCCGACGGCGAGTCGGTGGTGCGCCCGCGGTCGCGCTGCCCGCGCTGCGCCCGCCCGGTCCAGGCCTTCGAGAACGTCCCGATCGTCAGCTGGCTCCTGCTGCGCGGCCGGTGCCGCGGGTGCGGGTTGCCGATCTCGCCGCTCTACCCGGCCGTCGAGGCGGCGGTGGGGGCGGGGTGGCTGGCCGCCTACCTGGCCTACGGCCCCACGTTCGACGCGCTCCGGGTGGCGGTGTTCGGCACCGTGCTGCTCGGCATCGCGGCCACCGACGCGCGCCGCTTCCTGATCCCCGACGGCTTCACCGTCTTCCTGCTGCTCTGGGCGCTGGCGACGTCGTTCCTGGGCAGCGACTCGGGGGCGGGGCTCTTCGCGTCGCCGTACGAGGCGATCTTCGGCGCCTGCGCCGGGGCGGGGGCGCTGGCGATCATCGGCTGGCTGGGCGAGCTGGCGCTGAAGAAGGAGGCGATGGGCTTCGGCGACGTGACGATGATGGCGGCGGTGGGCGCCGTGATCGGCCCCGAGCGCGCGCTGCTGACGGTGCTGGTCGGCGCCTTCGTCGGCGCGGTGGCGTCGATCAGCGTCGTCGTGCCGCTCACCTGGATCGCGCACCGGCGGCGGGTCGCGGTCGGCGACACGGGCGCGGTCTTCGAGCTCCCGCACGTCCCGTTCGGCGTCTTCCTTGCGCCCGCGGCGCTCCTGACCTTGCTTTGGGGGGACCGCATGATCGCCTGGTACTTCGCCACCGTACTGCAGCCGTGACGTTTGGCCCGCGCCCGCCGCGCCGCGCCCTCGCGCTGGCCGCCGCGTGCGCCCTCGCCGCGCCGGCCGCCTGCGACCGCCCGACGGGGGACGGGCGCGCCTCGTACGTCGAACAGGCCGTCGCGCTCGCCCCCGAAATCGAGCGCGCCACGGGGCTCCGCTTCACGACGCCGCCCAAGGTCGAGGTCCGCACCGCCGAGCAGGTGCGCGCCTTCGTGCAGCGCGAGCTCGACGAGCCGGCGGCGCGCGCCGAGCTCGAAGGGCTGGGGGGCGCCTACCGTGCGCTCGGGATGATCCCCGACACGCTCGACCTGCGGGCGCTGCTCGTGCGCGTGCTGCAGGAGCAGGTGGTGGGCTACTACGACCCGCCGTCGAAGACGCTCTACCTCGTGCAGGGCGCCGACTCGGCGGCCGCCGCGGTCACGCTCCGGCACGAGCTGGTGCACGCGCTCCAGGACCAGCACCGCAACCTCGACTCGCTGCTCCGCCTGCACGGGCAGGCCGACCGCGCCGCCGCCGCGCACGCCGCGCTGGAGGGGCAGGCGACCTGGGTGCAGCTCGGCGGCGGCGGCGACCTGGCGATGCGCACCCCCGGCGGGTGGGACCGCACGCGCGAGGCGATCCGCGCCAACATGGACCGCACGCCGGCGCTCGCGTCGGCGCCGCTGATTGTGCGCGAGACGTTGCTCTTCCCCTACCTGAGCGGCGCCGAGCTGGCGCGGCGCGTCGGCGGCGCGGGGCACCCGGATTCGGTGCTGCTCCGGCTCCCCGCGTCCACCGAGCAGGTGCTGCACGGCGATCGCTACGCGCGCCCCGCCGCCGCGCCCGGAGCGCCGGTCGCGGTCACGCTGCCGCCGCCGCGCGTCGGGAGCGTGAGCGCCGAGAACACGCTCGGCGAGTTCCCGGCGCGGCTCGTCTTCTTCCAGCACCTGCAAGACCTCGGCGTCGCCGCCGGCGCGTCGGGCGGGTGGGGGGGCGACCGCTGGCAGCTGGTGCGCACCCCGGCGGGCGAGGCGTTCGTCTGGGTGACGGCGTGGGACGGCGACCAGGACGCGGCCGAGTTCTTCGACGCGATGACGCAGTTCGTCGTGCGCCGGCACCCGGGCGCGCAGCTCGCACCGTCGAAGGACGCGACCGCGCGCAGCTACGCGGTGGTCGGCGCGCGGGGCGGCGCGCGCGCCGTGCAGCTGCGGGCGACGACGGCGGGGGGGCGCCCGGTGGTCGTCTACGTCGACGCGCCGGCCGCCGCCGGCACCGACCTGCTGGACGTCGCGCGCGTGGCGCTCGCGCCCTGACCGCGCGTCGATGACCGCCGTCTCGCACGACCCGCGCCTCCCGCCGCCGATCGCCGACGAGGCGGAGAAGCAGCAGGCGCTCGAGCGGATGCAGCGCCGCGCCACCGGGCTGCTGGTGGGCGCGGCCGGCCTCTTCGCCGCCGCCCGCGTCTACGAGGCGCGGGTGCCGGCACTCGGCTACGTGCGCGCGTTCGCCGAGGCGGCGATGGTGGGCGGGCTCGCCGACTGGTTCGCCGTGACGGCGCTCTTCCGCCGCCCGCTCGGGCTGCCGATCCCGCACACCGCCATCGTCCCCACGCGCAAGGACCGCATCGGCCGGTCGCTGGGGACGTTCGTGCAGCGCAACTTCCTGTCGCGCGAGGTGGTGGGCGCCAAACTCGCGGCGGCGCGCGTGGGGGAGCGCGCGGCGCGCTGGCTCTCCGACCCGGCGCACGCGCGGCTGGTGGCGCGGCAGGTGGCCGCGGGGCTCGCGGGCGCCGCCGAGGTGCTGCGCGACGAGGACGTGCAGGGGTTCGTCGAGCGCTCGCTGGTCACGCGCGCGCGCAAGGTGCAGGTCGCCCCGGTGCTCGGCCGCGTGCTCAAGCTGCTCACCGCCGACGGGCGCCACCAGGAGCTGCTCGACGAGGCGCTCCGACTGGCGTCGCGCTTCGTGGCCGACAACGAGCTGCTGATCCGCGACCGGATCGCCGCCGAGGCGCCGTGGTGGGTGCCGGGCGCCGTGGAGGACCGGATCCACGAGAAGGTGGTGGCGGCGGTCGACCGCACGCTGCAGGAGGTGGCGGCCGACCCGGCGCACCCGCTGCGCGAGCGCTTCGACGACGCGGTGCAGTCGTTCGCCGAGAAGCTGCGCACGAGCCCGGAGACGATCGCGCGCGCCGAGGGGATCAAGGAGGACATGCTCGCCCACCCCGCGGTGCGCGAGTACGCCGGCACCGTGTGGGCGGACGTGAAGGCGGCGCTCGGCCGCTACGCCACCGCCGACCTGGAAGCGGCGGAGCAGGGCGCGGGCGGCGCGCTCGCCGCCGTCGAGCGCGGCCTCGTCTCGCTCGGCAACGCCGTCCTCACCGACCCGACGCTCACCGCGAAGGTCGACGCCTGGGTGCTCGAGGCCACGCTGTTCGTCGTCGAGCAGTACCGCACCGAAGTGGCCGCGCTGATCGAGAGCACCGTCGCCGGCTGGGACCCCGACGCGACGTCGCGCCGGATCGAGGTGCAGATCGGGCGCGACTTGCAGTTCATCCGGATCAATGGGACGCTGGTCGGGGGGCTCGTAGGGCTGGCGTTGTACGTTCTTGGACGCTTTGTCGGGTGAGCCCGAGCTTGAACCCCAAGAGCGGGAGTCGTTACTGCGGGAGTCGACACGGCGGGAGTCGTTACTACGTGGCTGACAGCTCGAGGCCACGCCGTAACGACTCCCGCTGTAATGACTCCCGCTTTAGCGACTCCCGCCGTTGGGGTTCAAGCTACCGGGTAACGTCGGCGAGCGGCGCTTCCGGCACCCGATGGTTGCCGCCCGTCGACAGGTCGGCCCCATCGGCCAGCGGCGCCGCGGCCTTCGCGTCCGCGTCGGCGTCGGGGGCGCGGTCGGCGTTCGGGACGGGGCTGGGGAGGAGGGCGACGCGCAGCACCTCGTCCATCGCCGAGACGAAGGAGAAGGCCATGTGCTCGCGCACCTCCTTCGGGACGTCGCGCAGGTCCTTCTCGTTCGACTTCGGCAGGATCACCTCGCGCAGCCCGGCGCGGTAGGCGGCCAGCACCTTCTCCTTCACGCCGCCGATCTCGAGCACCTTGCCGCGCAGCGTCACCTCGCCCGTCATGGCGACGTCGCGGCGCACCGGGCGGCGCGACAGCACGCTCCCCAGCGCGAGCGTGATCGCGATGCCCGCCGAGGGGCCGTCCTTCGGGATCGCGCCGGCGGGGAAGTGGATGTGGATGTCCGCCTCCTTGAACTCCTTCGTCTCGATCCCGAGCGTCTCGGCGCGCGAGCGGACGTAGGAGTGCGCGGCGTCCACGCTCTCGCGCATCACGTCGCCGAGCTGCCCGGTGACCGTGAGGCGCCCCGTGCCGGGCATGCGCAGCGCCTCAATCACCATCAGGTCGCCGCCGGTGGAGGTCCAGGCGAGCCCCGTGACCGCGCCGACCTCGGGCTCCTTCTCCGCCTCCTCGACCGCGTAGCGTGGCGGGCCGAGCACCTCCTCGACCTTCTCGCGGTCGAGCACCCAGGCGCCCTGCTCGCCGTCGGCCTTGCGGCGGGCGCGCTTGCGCATGAGTGTCGCCAGGTGGCGGCTGAAGTTGCGCAGCCCCGCCTCGCGCGAGTAGCGCGCCGCCACGAACGACAGCACCTCGTCGGTGAAGACGATGTCCTGGTCGGTGATCCCGTGCTCCTCGAGCAGCTTCGGGATCGTGTAGCGCCACGCGATCTCGACCTTCTCCTCGATCGTGTAGCCGGCGATGCGGATGACCTCCATCCGGTCGCGCAGCGGGCCCGGGATGTCGAAGACGTTGTTCGCCGTGCAGATGAAGAGCACCTGCGACAGGTCGAACGGCAGGTTCAGGTAGTGGTCGACGAAGGTCTGGTTCTGCGACGGGTCGAGCACCTCGAGCATCGCCGCCGTCGGGTCGCCCGACGGGCCGCCCCCCGACATCTTGTCGATCTCGTCGATGAGGAAGACCGGGTCGCGCACGCCGACGCGCCGCAGCGCCTGGATGAGCAGCCCGGGCATCGACCCGACGTAGGTGCGGCGGTGGCCGCGGATCTCGGCCTCGTCGCGCACGCCGCCCACCGAGATGCGGTAGAACTGGCGCCCGATCGCCTTCGCGATCACCTCGCCGAGCGAGGTCTTGCCGGTGCCCGGCGGGCCGGCGAAGCAGAGGATCGGACCGGCGAGCGCCGCCTCGGGCGGGCGCGTCTCCGCGGGGCGCGCGTCGCCGTTCGACGTCGCGTCGGCCGGCGCCGCGGGAACGGCCGGGGGCGCGTCGGCCGCGGTGTCGGCCGTCGTCTCCGCCGTCGACATGGCGGGGGCGTCGCTGTCGGCGAGCGGCACCTGCGTCGGCATCGCGCGCAGCTTGCGCACGGCCAGGTACTCGACGATGCGGTCCTTCGCCTCGTCGAGCCCGTAGTGCCGTTCGCCCAGCGCGTCCTCGACCTTCTTCAGGTCGATGGCGCTGTCCTGCTCCCCCGAGCGCGCGTTCCACGGCAACGCCAGCACCCAGTCGAGGTAGGTGCGCACCACCTGGTACTCGCTCGAGGCCGGCGAGAGCATGCGTAGACGCTCGACCTCGCGCCGTGCCTCCTGCGCCACCTTCTCGGGGAGCTTGGCGTCGTCGACCTTGCGCAGCAGGTCCACCGCCTCCTTCTCGCCGGGGTCGGTCTCGCCGAGCTCGGACTGGATCGCGCGCAGCTGCTGGCGCAGGTAGAACTCGCGCTGGTGCTGCTCGATCTTGATCTCGGTCTGCTTCTTCACGTCCTCCATGACGCGGGCGCGCGCGACCTCGCGCTCGAGCCGGGAGAGGATGAAGCGCAGCCGCTCGCCGACGTCGAGCTTCTGGAGGACTTCGTCCTTGTCGGCGATGCGGAAGTTCATGTTCGTCGCCGCCAGGTCCGCGAAGCGGCCCGGGTCGGAGACGTTCATCTTGAGGATCGCCGGCACCTCGTCCGGGATCCGGTCCACGAGGTTGGCCAGCGTCTCGGCGGCCGTGGTGACGCGCGCCACCAGGTCGTCGAGGTCGCCCTCGTCGGGGGGCGTCTCGCGGGCCGGCGAGACGCGGGCGATCGGGTAGGGGTTCAGCTGGTCGATGCCGTCGACCGTGATGCGGCGCAGCCCCTGGAGCGTGATCTGGACCGTGTCGCCGGGGAGGTTGATCCGCTCGTGGACGCGGGCGGCGACGCCGACCTTGCCGGTGAACTTGGTGCTGTCGATCGGCTCGTCGTGGTCGCCGAGGGCGACGACCAGGGCGACGATGACGCCCGGCTCCTCGTGCGCGCGGAGGAGGGACAGGTTCTCGGGCGCTCCCATCTGGACGGCGATCGTCCCCAGCGGGTAGACGATCGTGGAGCGCAGCGCCATCAGGGGGAGGACCGGGGGGACCTCGGAGCGGAGGATCTCTTCCTTGCGCTGGGGGCGGGGCATGCGTCGGGACCGGAGGGGCGGGCGGCGGTCGGGCCTCGGGGGGCGACGTCCCCTGCACGACCGATACCCACCGGGGCACCAGCGGACGGCGGGCCCCGGTTGTTCGGCAGTCTAAATCGCGGTACTTTCAACGGCTATGTTCGACGAGCTGACCGAGAAACTCGAGTCGACGTTCGCCCGGCTGCGCGGGAAGGGAACGCTCACCGAGGCCGATATCAAGGAGGGGCTGCGCGAGGTCCGGCGCGTCCTGCTCGAGGCCGACGTGAACTTCCAGCTCACCCGCCAGTTCCTGGAGCGGGTCGAGGGGGCGGCGGTCGGCGTCGCGCAGCTCAAGGGGGTGAACCCGGCACAGCAGCTGGTCAAGATCGTCTACGACGAACTGACCGCGATGCTCGGCGAGCGCCGCGAGGGGCTCAAGCTGGGGACGATCCCGCCCAGCGTCGTCATGATGGTCGGGCTCCAGGGCTCCGGGAAGACGACCTCGGCCGGGAAGCTGGCGCGCAAGCTCAAGGCGGAGGGGCGGCAGGTCCGCCTCATTGCCGGCGACGTCTACCGCCCGGCCGCCATCGACCAGCTCGAGACGATCGGTCAGCAGGTCGGTGTCCCGGTGTACGCCAACCGGTCGACGAGCGACGTCGTGCGGATCGCCCGCGAGGGGCTCGAGGAGGCCAAGCGCGGGCGCGACCGCGTGGTCATCCTCGACACCGCCGGCCGGCTGCAGATCGACGCCGACATGATGGCGGAGCTGAAGCGCCTCAAGGAGGCCGTCCGCCCCGACGAGATCCTCTTCGTCGCCGACGGGATGACCGGCCAGGAGGCCGTGCGCATCGCCCAGGGCTTCGACGAGGCGCTCGGCGTCACCGGCGTCGTGCTGACCAAGATGGACGGCGACGCCCGCGGCGGCGCGGCGCTCTCGATCTACGGCGTCACCAAGAAGCCGATCAAGTTCGTCGGCGTCGGGGAGAAGCTCGACGCGCTCGAGGACTTCCACCCCGACCGCATGGCCGGGCGGATCCTCCAGCAGGGCGACGTGCTCACGCTGGTCGAGAAGGCCCAGGCGGCGTTCGACGAGGACGAGGCCAAGCGCCTCGAGAAGAAGGTCCGCAAGGAAGGGATGGACCTGAACGACTTCCTCGTCGCGATGAAGCAGATGCAGAAGCTCGGGCCGCTCGAGAATCTGCTGAAGCTGCTGCCGGGGGTGAACGCCTCGATGCTCAAGCAGGCGAAGATCGACCCGAAGCGGATGAAGCACATCGAGGCGATCGTGCTCTCGATGACGCAGGAGGAGCGCCGCCGCCCGGAGCTGATGAACGGCTCGCGCCGCCTGCGCGTCGCCAAGGGCTCGGGGCGCTCGGTCCAGGAGGTCAACAAGCTCCTGGAGCAGTTCCGCGAGATGCAGAAGATGATGAAGAAGATGGCCGGGGGAGGGGGCGGGGGGGGACGACCGCCGCAGTTCCCCGGCGGCGGGATGCCGCGGATGCCGTTCGGCTTCCGCTAGGCCGCACGACCCGAGTGCGCCCCGGAGACGCCGGGAGTCGCGAGGAGCTCGGGAGCAGCACCCATCACCTCTGACGGGGTTCAGTACATGGTTCGCATCCGTCTCCGCCGCGTCGGCCGCAAGAAGGCGCCGGCGTACCGCATCGTCGTCGCCGACAGCAAGAGCCCGCGCGACGGCAAGTTCATCGAGATCATCGGGCAGTACGCGCCCCGCCAGAGCGACGACCAGAAGCTCACGGTCCAGCTCGACCGCGTGAATCACTGGCTCGACGTCGGCGCCCAGCCGTCGGACACGGTGCGCTCGCTGCTGCGCCGCGCCGGCGTGCTCAAGGCCCGCCACGAGGCCCGTCTGGCGCGCAAGCTCCAGAACGCCGCGGTCGCGCTCCCCGAGCGGCCGGCCGAGTAAGGGATCCGCGATGACGACCGCCGACGAGCTGGCCGTCGTCGGGCGCGTCCGGAAGGCGCACGGCATCCGCGGCGAACTGATCGTGGAGTCGTACACGAACGAGCCGGCCGCGGTCTTCGCGGCCGGCCGTCGCCTTATCGGGGGCACCCCCGACGGCCGCCCGCTCCCCGAGGCGCGCACGCTCACCGTGCGCCACGCCACCCCGCACAAGGAGGGGTGGATCGTGCGCGTCGACGAGGTGGCCGACCGCACCGCCGCCGACGGGTGGCGCACCCGCACCCTGCTGGCGCCGCTCGCCGAGCTGCCGCCGCCAGGCGACGACGAGGTCTACCTGCACGACCTGGTGGGGCTGCGGGTCGTACGGGTCGACGGCACTCAGGTCGGCGAGGTCGCCAACTACTTCGAGCTGCCGCACGGGCTGATGCTCGAGGTGCGGGTGGAGGGGCGCGCCGACACGGTGCTCGTCCCCTACCGCCCGGAGATCGTGACCGAGGTCGACACCGGGGCGCGCACGCTCACGGTCGACCCGCCGGAAGGATTGCTCGAATGAGTGAGGAGGGCGGCGGAGGGGCGCGCGGCGCGCCGCTGCGCGTCAACGTCGTCACCATCTTCCCTCCCTTCTTCGACGGGCCGCTGGCGCTGAGCATCCCGGCGCGGGCGCGGGCCGCCGGGAGCGTCGAGTACCGGCTGGTCGACCTGCGCGACTTCACGCACGACCGCCACCGCTCGGTCGACGACGCCCCGTTCGGCGGCGGGCCGGGGATGGTGATGCGTCCCGCCCCGTTCTTCGAAGCGGTGGAGCACCTCGGCGCCCGCGCCCCGATCGTGCTCCTCTCGCCGCGGGGGCGCACCTTCACGCAGGCCGACGCCAACCGGTTCGCCGGGGGGGAGGAGCTGACCCTCCTCTGCGGGCACTACAAGGACGTCGATCAGCGGGTGGCCGAGCACCTGGCGACCGAGGAGCTGTCGATGGGGGAGTTCGTGCTCAGCGGGGGGGAGCCGGCGGCGCTGGCGATCATCGACGCCGTGGTGCGGCTGCTCCCGGGGGCGATGTCGGACCACGACAGCGCCTACGGCGACTCCTGGTACGGGCGGGAGGTCAGCGCGCCGAGCTACACCCGGCCGGCCGAGTACCGGGGGCACGCGGTGCCGCCGGTGCTGCTGTCGGGGGACCACGCCAAGATCGCGGCCTGGCGCGAGTGGGAGGGGCGGCGGCTGTCGGCGCGTCGCGCCGGACTCCCCGAGCCGGTACCCGACGAGCCGAAAAAGCGACGCCGGCGGGGCCGATCGGAGGCCGATCCGAGCGGCTAGCGTGCGTTACCGCAACCGATTACGTTGCGGGTCTTGCGTTATCTGCAAGCTCTTGCGTCGTCTGCAAGGCTAGTAACCACGAGTAACCGATCCGGCCTGTCCTCCAGCCCGGAAGACCGCCAGCCCGGAGAGCGTCCCATGCATCCGTTCATCGAGACCCAGAAGGAGTGGCTCCGCAGCGACATCCCCGCGTTCCGCGCCGGTGACACGGTGCGCGTCAACGTGCGCGTGAAGGAGGGGGACAAGGAGCGCCTCCAGGCCTTCGAGGGCGTCTGCATCGCGATCCGCGGGAGCGGCGTCAGCGAGACCTTCACGGTCCGCAAGATCTCCAACGGCGTCGGCGTCGAGCGCATCTTCCCGATGCACAGCCCGATGATCGGCGGCGTCGCCGTGGTGCGCCGCGGGATGGTCCGCCGCGCCAAGCTGTACTACCTGCGCAACGTCACCGGCAAGGCGGCCCGCATCCGCGAGCGCAAGGTCGTCAACAAGCCGGCCGCCGCGGCGGCGCCGCAGGGCTGACCCCGCCCCGCGCCCCGAGCGCGGACGGGCTCCCCGAAGATGCCGTGGAGCGAACTGGAGCGGGCCGTGCGCGTGGCGCACGGCCCGCTCGTCGCTGGGGTGGACGAGGTCGGCCGGGGTCCGCTCGCCGGGCCGGTGGTGGCCTGCGCGGTGGTGATGCCCCCCCCGCCCGACGCCCGCGCTATCGCCGGGGTCGACGACTCCAAGCGTCTGTCGCCCGACGAGCGCGAGCGGCTGGCGGCGCTCATCCGCCGGCACGCGCTGGCGATCGGCGTCGGCGCGGCCAGCGCCCGCGAGGTCGACGCGCTCAACGTCTACCACGCGACCACGCTCGCCATGCAGCGGGCGCTCGCCCGCGCCGCCGCCGGGTTGGGGGAGGCGCCCCACCACGTGCTGGTCGACGGCAAGCCGATCCGCACCCTCGGCGTCGAGCACACGGCCGTGGTTGGCGGGGACGCGCGCTGCTACGCCATCGCCTGCGCGTCGATCGTCGCCAAGGTCACGCGCGACCGCCTGATGCGCGCCCTGGCCCGCCGGCACCCGGGGTACGCGTGGACGCGCAACGTCGGCTACGGCACCGCCGAGCACCGGGCTGCCATCGAGCGGCACGGGCTGACCGCGCACCACCGGCGCTCGTTCTGCGCGCGGCTCCAGACCGAGCTGGCGCTCGACGCCGAGCCGTCTAGCGAGGGCGAGGCGGGGTCGGCAGAATTGCGCCCATGACCGACACCTCCGTCTTTCGCCCCGGCCTGCTGGACGGGCAGGTCGCCCTCGTCACCGGCGGTGGCACCGGGATCGGCTTCGGGATCGCCGAGCTCCTGGCCGCGCTCGGCGCGCACGTCGTGCTGGCGAGCCGCAAGCCCGAACACCTCGACCGCGCCGCCACCCAGCTGCGCGACGCCGGCGGCTCGGCGTCCACCGTGGCCGTCGACGTGCGCGACCCGGAGCGGGTGCGGGCGATGGTCGAGCAGGTGGTGAACGAGCGAGGGCGGGTCGACCTGCTGGTGAACAACGCGGCGGGGAACTTCTACGCCCCGTCCGAGACGCTCTCGCCGAACGCCTGGAAGAGCGTGGTCGAGATCGACCTGTACGGCACCTTCTTCTGCTCGCAGGCGGTGGTGCCGGCGATGAAGGCGCAGGGCGGGGGGCGGATCGTGAGCATCTCCATGACGCTCCACTACCGCGGGTGGCCGCAGATGGCGCACGCGACGGCGGCCAAGGCCGGGGTCGACGCGCTGACGCGGACGCTGGCGGTGGAGTGGGCGCCGCACGGGATCCGGGTGAACGCGATCGCGCCCGGCCCGATCCCGACCGAGGGCGTGCGCAAGGCGTTCACCCCGCCGGCCGACAGCGGGGCCCCGGACGTCTTCGCGGCGGCCGACGAGGCGATGGCCCGCTACGCCCAGCGGGCGATCCCGCTGCGGCGCTGGGGGACGCCGCGCGACATCGCGAACATGGTGGCCTTCCTGGCGTCGCCGGCCGGGGACTGGATCACCGGGGCGATCCTGGTGGTAGACGGCGGAGAGTGGCTATCGAAGGGCGCCGGCTGAGTTCCGGCTCCCGGCGAGCCCGGTGGCCCGCAGCGTGACGGAAGCGGCCTGGTGCCGCCCGTCACGCCGGGTGCCCCACGAGTTAGGGGGCGCGTGACCGGAGTCACGCCGACCCGGATTGGGGGACCGTACGTTGCCCTTGCGTGCTGCGCGGACACGGTCCGCCGCCGCTGCTCCGATCGGGAGACGGCCCCGCGCGACGACCGACGCCGCTCTCACCACCAACCGCCAGGGAGTCCTCACTATGCGTTCCTTCCGCGTTCTCGTCCTCGGCCTTGCCGGCGCGGCCAGCGTCAGCGCGTGCGCCACGAAGGGCTACGTCAACCGCCGCGTCGACACCGTGGTCGCCACCGAGCGCACGGCGCGCGAGGCGGCCGACAGCTCGCAGTCGCGCGACATCGCGGCGCTGCGCACCGACCTGACGGCGCTCCGCAACGACCTCCAGACGCTGCGCAACGAGTTCGGCGCGCGCATCACGGCGATGGAGGACCAGGTGAAGTTCGCGATGCCGGTCCACTTCGCGTTCGACGACGCGTCGGTGCGCCCGGAGGACCAGGCGGCGCTGCAGCGCTTCGCGCAGGTCGCGAACAAGTACTACAACGGCGCCGCGATCACGATCGAGGGCTTCGCGGACCCGGCCGGCACGACCCGCTACAACCAGCAGCTGTCGCAGCGCCGCGCCGACTCGGTGAAGGACTTCCTGGTCGCGCAGGGGCTGAACGACGGGCTGCTCAAGACGGTTGGGATGGGTGAGATGCGCCAGATCCGTCCGGGCGCGGCCCGCGACGACGCCGGCGCCGAGCTGAACCGCCGCGTGGTGTTCGTGGTCGAGTCGCCGGGCGTGGGCGCCGCGACGACCGCTGCGACGACCGCGTCGGTGCAGTAAGACAGTACCCCCGGACACGCTGCCCCGCGGCGCCGCCGCACCGCAGCGTCCTGATGCGCCCCGCCGAGCCCAGCGCTCGGCGGGGCGCGTCGCGTTCGGATCTGCGGTCCGAGACTTGATGGGGGGCGCCGGCACGTGCACGATTCGCCCGACATGACAGGAACCAGACCCGCCCCCGCCCGCCGCGCGCCGAGCCGCGCGCCCGGCGCCGGCGCGCTCGCCCCAGCGACCGCCCCGCGCCTCGTGATCGCCGACGTCTCGCCGTCCGTCGACGGCGGACGCTTCCCCGCCAAACGCGTCACCGGCGAGAGCTGCCGCGTGGGCGCCGACGTCTTCCGCGAGGGGCACGACCTGCTGCGCGCGCGCGTGCGCTACCGCGGCCCCGGCGACGCGCCCTGGCGCACCGCGCCGATGACGCACGACCCCGAGACCGACCGCTGGACGGGCGAGTTCCCGCTCGACGCGGTGGGGCGGTGGGCGTTCACCGTCGAGGCGTGGACCGACGAGTTCGGGACGTGGGCGCAGCGCCTCGCCAAGCGCGTCGCGGCGCAGCAGCCCGAGGTCGCGGTGGAGCTGCTCGACGGGAGCGCGCAGCTCGCGCGCGCCGCGCGCCGCGCGCCGTTCGGCGCCGCGCGCAAGCGGCTCGAGTCGGCGGCGGCGCTGCTCGGCGACGCGGCGCGCCCGCTCGACGAGCGCGTGGCCGCGGCGTCGGACCCGGAGCTGGTGGCGCTGATGCAGGCGCACGCGCCGCCGCAGGACCTCACGACGTACGACCGCGAGCTGCCGCTGCTGGTGGAGCCCCCGCGCGCCGCGTTCGCGTCGTGGTACGAGTTCTTCCCGCGCTCGGCGTCGCCGGAGCCCGGGCGCCACGGCACCTTCGCCGACGCCGAGCGGTGGCTACCGCGCATCGCGGCCCTAGGCTTCGACGTGGTGTACCTGCCGCCCATCCACCCGATCGGGCGCACCTTCCGCAAGGGGAAGAACAACAGCCTGACCGCGGAGCCGGACGACGTCGGGAGCCCGTGGGCGATCGGGAACGAGCACGGCGGACACACGGCCGTCGAGCCGGCGCTCGGCACGCTCGAGGACTTCGAGCGCTTCGTGCGCCGCGCCGGCGAGCTGGGGATCGACGTGGCGCTCGACTACGCGCTGCAGTGCTCCCCCGACCACCCGTGGGTGAAGGAGCACCCCGACTGGTTCGTGATCCGCCCCGACGGCACGATCGCGTACGCCGAGAACCCGCCCAAGAAGTACCAGGACATCTACCCGCTCGACTTCTGGTCGGCCGACCGCGACGGGCTGTGGGCGGCCTGCCGCGACGCGCTCCTGTTCTGGGCCGAGCGCGGGGTGAAGACGTTCCGCGTCGACAACCCGCACACCAAGCCGTTCGCGTTCTGGGAGTGGGCGCTGGCCGAGGTGCGGCGCGTGCACCCGGACGTCGTGTTCCTGAGCGAGGCGTTCACCAAGCCGAAGAAGCTGCTGCACCTGGCGAAGCTCGGCTTCTCGCAGTCGTACGGCTACTTCACCTGGAAGAACGCCGACTGGGAGCTCACGCAGTGGCTGGAGGAGTTCCTGGCGCCCGACGTGGTCGAGTACCACCGCGGGAACCTGTTCGTGAACACGCCCGACATCCTGCACGAGTTCCTGCAGACGGGCGGGCGCGGGGCGTTCCGCCTGCGGCTGCTGCTGGCCGGGACGCTGAGCCCCCTGTACGGCGTCTACAGCGGCTACGAGCTGCTGGAGCACCAGCCGGTGCGCGCGGGGAGCGAGGAGTACCTGGACAGCGAGAAGTACCAGCTCCGCCACCGCGACTTCGCGCAGCCGGGGAACCTCGACGACGACATGGCGCGGCTGAACCGGATCCGCCGCGCCGAGCCGGCGCTGCAGCGGCAGGACAACCTGACGTTCCACCGCACGGAGAACCCGAACATCCTGTTCTACCGCCGCGCCGGGGTGGAGGGCTCGGCCGACCTGCTGGTCGCCGTCAACCTGCACCCGCGCGAGGCCCACGCGACGATGGTCCACGTGCCGATCGACGAAATGCACATCGACGAGGGGGAGCCGTACGAGGTGGAGGACCTGCTGACCGGGGCGCGCTACGTGTGGCGCGGGTCGCGCAACTACGTGCGGCTCGACCCGGCGCACGAGCCGGCGCACGTGCTGCGGGTGGCGCCGCGCCCGCCGCGCCCGAAGGCCGCGCGCGCGCCCTCGGCCGCCGGAGGGCACGCGTGACGGCGCCCGCCGCGGCGCGCGCGCGACGCACGGGGCTCGACGACGGCAACCCGCTCTGGTACAAGGACGCCACGGTCTACCAGCTGCACGTCAAGGCGTACCGCGACGGCGACGGGGACGGGTACGGCGACTTCCGGGGGCTCCTCGACAAGCTGGACTACGTGCAGGCGCTCGGGGTCGACTGCATCTGGCTGCTCCCGTTCTACCCCTCGCCGCTGCGCGACGACGGGTACGACATCTCGGACTACAAGGCGATCAACCCGACCTACGGGACGCTCGACGACTTCCAGCGCTTCCTCGACGCGGCGCACGCGCGCGGGATCCGCGTCATCACCGAGCTGGTGATCAACCACACCAGCGACCAGCACCCGTGGTTCCAGCGGGCGCGCCTGGCGCCGAAGGGGAGCCCGGAGCGCGACTGGTACGTCTGGTCGGACGACCCGAACAAGTACTCGGGGACGCGCATCATCTTCACCGACACCGAGACGTCCAACTGGACGTGGGACCCGGTGGCGCAGCAGTTCTACTGGCACCGCTTCTTCGGCCACCAGCCGGACCTGAACTTCGACAACCCGGCGGTGCTCGAGGCGGTGCTCGACGCGATGCGCTTCTGGCTCGACATGGGGGTCGACGGGCTGCGGCTGGACGCGATCCCGTACCTGGTGGAGCGCGAGGGGACGAACTGCGAGAACCTCCCCGAGACGCACGCCGTCCTGAAGCAGCTGCGCGCGGCGCTCGACGCCGAGTACCGCGGGCGCATCTTCCTCGCAGAGGCGAACCAGTGGCCGCCCGACGTGCGTCCGTACTTCGGCGAGGGGGACGAGTGCCACATGGCGTTCCACTTCCCGCTCATGCCGCGCATGTACATGGCGGTGGCGCGCGCGGACCGGACGCCGATCGTCGAGATCATGGCGCGCACGCCGGACATCCCGGAGGCGTGCCAGTGGGCGATCTTCCTCCGCAACCACGACGAGCTGACGCTCGAGATGGTGACGGACGAGGAGCGCGACTACATGTACAGCGAGTACGCGAAGGACCCCCGCATGCGCATCAACGTGGGGATCCGGCGCCGGCTCGCGCCGCTGATGGGCGGGGCGCGCCGCAAGATCGAGCTGATGAACACGCTCCTTATGTCGATGCCGGGCACGCCGATCGTGTACTACGGCGACGAGATCGGGATGGGGGACAACGTCTTCCTCGGCGACCGCAACGGCGTGCGCACGCCCATGCAGTGGAACGGCTCGTGGAACTCGGGCTTCTCGGAGGCCGACGCGGCCGCGCTCTACAGCCCGCTGATCGTCGACCCGCCGTACGGCTACCACGGCGTGAACGTGACGGTGGCGGAGCGGAGCGACGCGTCGCTGCTGCGGTGGATGCGGCGGCTGATCGCGGTGCGCAAGACGTCGCTGGCGTTCGGGCGCGGGCGGATCGAGTTCCTGCACCCGGCCAACCGCAAGATCCTCGTCTTCCTGCGCGAGTACGGGGACGACGTGGTGTTGGTGGCGTGCAACCTGTCGTGGACGTCGGAGCCGGTGGAGCTGGACCTGCGCCGCTTCGAGGGGTACGTGCCGGTGGAGATGTGGAGCGACCGCCCCTTCCCGACGATCGGCGCGGCGGCGTACCAGCTGACCTTCGGGCCGCACGGCTACTACTGGTTCCGCCTGACGCGGCCGGGCGACGGGGCGCCGGCGTCGTGAGCGCCGCGCCCGACTGGGCGTCGCTCCCCGCCGCGGGGCTCGCCGAGCACCTCGGCGCGCAGCGGTGGAGCGGCGCGCGCGGGGCCGCGATCGCCGACGTGCGGGTGGAGGCGGCGGTGCCGTTCCCGCTGCCCGGCGACGACGCCCCGCCGTGCGCGGTGGTCGTGGTCGCGGGCAAGGCGGCGGGGGCGCCGGTGCGCTGGCAGCTGCCGCTCGCGGCCGACGCCGGCGACGGCGCCGCGGTGGCCACGCCCGGCGGGCGCGTGGTGCGCGACGCGACGGCGCTCCCCGCCTTCCGCGACGCGCTGCGCGCCGCGCTCGCCGAAGGGCGGCGCCTCGAGGGGCGGGCGGCCGACGGCGCGCCGGTCGCGTGGTCGGCGCGGCGCGTCGGCGGGGGCGGGCGACTCGACGCGCCGCTGCCGTCGCGCGTCGGGTCGGCGGAGCAGAGCAACACCTCGTTGCTCTACGGCGACGCGGCGATCGTGAAGCTCTTCCGCCGGCTGGAGGCGGGGCCGCAGCCCGACGTCGAGATCGGCGCCGCGCTGGCGGGGGCGCGCTTCGCGCACGTGCCGGCGCTGCTCGGCGTGGTGGAGCTGGAACGCGAGGGCGCGCGCACCGTGCTCGGGATGGCGCAGGCGATGGTGCCGGGCGCCGTGGACGCGTGGGCGTGGCTGGTGGCGCGCGCCGCGCCCGCGGTGCGCGAGGGCGAGGGCGCGACGGCGTGGGACGAGTCGGTCGACGAGGCGCGCCGGCTGGGTGCGGTGACGCGCGCCCTGCACGACGCCCTGGCCACGGTCGGCGACGTGGACTTCGCGCCGCAGCGCGCGGGTGGGGCCGACGTCGCGCGGTGGGCGGGCGACGCGGCGGCCGCGTTCGCGGACGCGCTGGCGGCGGTGGAGCCGGCGGCGGTGGAGCCGGCGCCCGGCGCGGCCGACGGCCCCGGCTTCGCCGAGGCGCGCTCGGCGCTGGGCGCGCTGGCGGCGCGCGGCGACGAGCTGCGCGCGCGGCTCGACGCGCTGGCCGCGGAAGTCGGGGACGACGCCGGGGCGTGCATCCGCCACCACGGCGACTACCACCTCGGCCAGGTGCTGCGCGCCGCCGACGGCGGCCTGGCCGTGATCGACTTCGAGGGGGAGCCGGCCCGCCCGCTGGCGACGCGGCGCGCGCGGCACTCGGCGCTGCGCGACGTGGCCGGGATGCTGCGCTCCTTCGGCTACGCCGCCGCGACCGCGCTGCGCGACGGGGGCGGCCCCGCCGCGAGTGCTGCCGCGAACGCCGACGCCTGGGAGCGCGCCGCGCGCGCGGCTTTCCTGCAGGGGTACCGCGACGAGCCGCGCGGCGGCGCGGCGCCCCCGTACCTCCCCGCGCGGCCGGCGGCGTTCGACGCCCTCGCGCGGATCTTCGAGCTCGAGAAGCTCTTCTACGAACTCCGCTACGAAGTGCGCAACCGACCCGACTGGCTTCCGATCCCGCTGCGCGGTCTGCTCGCGCTCCTGGCCGACTCCGAGCGCGAGGCGGCCGCCGCGCCGCCGGGGGGGCGCTGATGCGCGTCTGGCCCGGCCAGCCGTTCCCCCTCGGCGCGACGTGGGACGGCGCGGGGGTGAACTTCGCCCTGTTCTCCGAGAACGCGACCGGCGTCGACCTGTGCCTGTTCGACGCGCCCGGCGACGCGAAGGAGCGCGTGCGCCTCCCGCTGCGCGAGCGCAGCGACCAGGTGTGGCACTGCTACCTCCCCGACGCGCGCCCGGGGCAGCTCTACGGCTACCGCGTGCACGGCCCGTACGCGCCCGAGCGCGGCCACCGCTTCAACGCCGCCAAGCTGCTCATCGACCCGTACGCCAAGGCGGTGAGCAACACCATCGGCTGGAGCGACGCGCTGTTCGCGTACAAGGTGGGCGGCCCGCGCCAGGACCTGGAGCCGAACCCGCAGGAGGACGCCTCGGGGACGCCGAAGTCGGTGGTGGTCGACAGCGCGTTCACCTGGGAGGACGACCGGGCGCCGCGCACGCCCTGGAACCGCACGGTGATCTACGAGGCGCACGTGAAGGGGCTGACGGTGCGCCACCCCGACGTCGACCCGGCGCTGCGCGGGACGTACCTGGGGTTGGCGTCGGAGCCGATCGTCGAGCACCTGCTGTCGCTCGGGGTGACGGCGCTCGAGCTGCTCCCGGTGCACCACTTCGTCGTCGACCGGCACCTGGCCGAGCGCGGGCTGACGAACTACTGGGGGTACAACTCGATCGCCTTCTTCGCGCCCGACATCCGCTACGCGACCCCCCAGGCGCGCTACGGGCAGCAGGTGTACGAGTTCAAGACGATGGTGAAGAAGCTCCACGCCGCGGGGATCGAGGTGATCCTCGACGTGGTGTACAACCACACCGGCGAGGGGAACCACCTGGGGCCGACGCTGTCGCTGCGCGGCGTCGACAACCGGGCGTACTACCGCCTGATGCCCGACGACCCCCGGTACTACATGGACTTCACCGGGACGGGGAACTCGCTGAACATGATGCACCCGCGGACGATCCAGCTGATCATGGACTCGCTCCGCTACTGGGTGACCGAGATGCACGTCGACGGCTTCCGCTTCGACCTCGCGCCGGTGCTGGCGCGCGAGCTGTACGACGTGAACCGGCTGTCGGCGTTCTTCGACATCATCCACCAGGACCCGGTGCTGTCGCGGGTGAAGCTGATCGCCGAGCCGTGGGACATCGGCCCAGGCGGCTACCAGGTCGGCAACTTCCCGGTCGGGTGGGCGGAGTGGAACGGGAAGTACCGCGACTGCATGCGGCGGCTCTGGCGCGGCGACCGGGGCGTGGTCGGCGAGGTGGCGTCGCGCCTCTCGGGGTCGAGCGACATCTACGCCTGGAGCGACCGCGCCGCCTACGCGAGCGTGAACTTCGTGACCGCGCACGACGGCTACACGCTGCGCGACCTCGTGAGCTACGAGCGCAAGCACAACGAGGCGAACGGGGAGGGGAACCGCGACGGGCACGACGACAACCTGAGTCGCAACTGGGGCGCCGAGGGGGAGACCGACGACGCGAAGGTGGTCGACCGGCGGCGGCGCGCGATGCGCAACCTGCTGGCGACGCTGGCGTTCTCGCAGGGGGTGCCGATGCTCTCGCACGGCGACGAGCTGGGGCGCACGCAGCGCGGGAACAACAACGCCTACGCGCAGGACAACGAGCTCTCCTGGGTGGACTGGGAGCTGGAGCCCTGGCAGCGCGAGCTGCTCGACTTCACGCGGCGCGTGATCGCGATCCGCCACGTGCACCCGGTGCTGCGGCGGCGCAGCTTCTTCCGCGGGCGCCCGGTGGGCGCGGCGGGGGCGAAGGACCTCACGTGGCTGCGCCCGGACGGCGCCGAGATGACCGACCGCGACTGGCACGACGGCGAGCGCCGCGCGCTCGGCATGCTCATCCACGGCGAGGCGTCGGACGAGACCGACGAGCGCGGGCGCCCGGTGCGCGGGGACACGATGCTGCTGTTCATCAACGCCGGCTTCGACGCGGTCGAGTGCGCGCTGCCGCCGCACGGCGGGCCGGGGGTGTGGACGCGGCTCATCGACACGGTCGACGGCGCGGTGGAGACGATCGACGGTCCGTCGATCACGGTGGACGGCTTCTCGCTGGTGCTGCTGCGGCACGGGGTGGAGCGCCGGGTCGGCTGGACGGGCGCGACGGCCGAAGGGGCGGCCATCGTCAACGCGGCGACGGTCGGGGGCGCGAGCGGGCTCGCGGCCGCCGAGCTGTCGCTGCTCGGGATCGGGAGCATGCTGTGATGAGCGACGACCAGCGACCGCCCGGCGGTTCGGGGGACGGCGACGGGTCCGACGGCAAGCCGGCCCGCGGGCGCCGCGCGCCGGCCGCGCCGGCCCGCAAGCGCGCCCGCGGCGCCGACGCGGCCCCCGCGGTGCTCCCGCCCGCCACGGCGGGCGCGGTGACGCTCCCCCCACCGCCGGCGCCGGGGCACGAGGCGGCGCGGCTGCGCGCCGGCGACCTCACCGACCCGCACGCGCTGCTGGGCGTGCACCCGGGCGCGGTCGACGGGATCGCGGGGCTCGTCGTGCGCGCGTGGCACCCGGACGCGGTGGCGGCGGAGCTGCTCCCCGCGGGCGGCGCGACGGCGCTGCCGATGGAAGCCGACGGGCCGGGGCTCTACGGCGTCTTCCTGGCCGGCGAGACGCTGCCGTTCCGCTACCGCGTGCGCTTCCGCTTCGCCGACGGCGCGGCGTGGGAGCGCGAGGACCCGTACCGCTTCCTCCCCACGCTGGGAGAGGTGGACCTCCACCTGTTCAACGAGGGGACGCACCGCCGCCTGTGGGAGAAGCTGGGCGCGCACGTCCGCACGATCGACGGGGTGCGCGGGGTGGCGTTCGCGGTGTGGGCGCCGAACGCGCGCCGCGTGAGCGTGGTCGGCGACTTCTGCGGGTGGGACGGGCGGTTGCTCCCGATGCGGCGGCTCGGCGCGAGCGGGGTGTGGGAGCTGTTCGTCCCCGAGGTCGGCGACAACGCCACCTACAAGTTCGAGCTGCGCACGCGCGAGGGGCTGCTGCGCCTCAAGAGCGATCCGTTCGCGGCGAAGATGCAGCAGGCGCCGGAGACGGCGTCGATCGTCCAGGGGGGCGAGGCGTACGCGTGGGGGGACGGCGAGTGGATGGCCGAGCGCCCGCGTCGCGAACCGGCGCGCGAGCCGATGGCGATCTACGAGGTGCACCTCGGGTCGTGGGCGCGCGACCCGGCCGACCCGGAGCGCCTGTTCACGTACCGCGAGATCGCGCCGCGGCTCGCCGAGCACGTGGCGCGCTTGGGCTTCACGCACGTCGAGCTGCTGCCGATCGGCGAGCACCCGTTCTACGGGTCGTGGGGGTACCAGGTCACCGGCTTCTACGCGCCGACGTCGCGCTACGGGTCGCCCGACGACTTCCGCTTCCTCGTGGACACGCTGCACCGGCGCGGGATCGGCGTGATCCTCGACTGGGTGCCGGCGCACTTTCCGAAGGATGACTACGCGCTGCGCCGCTTCGACGGCACGGCGCTCTACGAGCACGAGGACCCGCGCCTCGGCGAGCACCCCGACTGGGGGACGCTGATCTTCAACTACGGGCGCCACGAGGTCCGCAACTTCCTGCTCGCCAACGCGCTCTACTGGCTGGACGAGTTTCACGTCGACGGGCTGCGCGTGGACGCGGTGGCGTCGATGCTCTACCTCGACTACTCGCGCGCGCCGGGGCAGTGGCTGCGCAACCGCTACGGCGGGCGCGAGAACCTGGAGTCGATCGACTTCCTGCGCACGGTGAACGAGGCGGTGCGCGCCGACTACCCCGGCTGCTTCACCGTGGCCGAGGAGTCGACGGCGTGGCCGGGCGTCACGCGGCCGGCGTCGGAGGGCGGGCTCGGCTTCACCTTCAAGTGGAACATGGGGTGGATGCACGACACCCTGGAGTACATGGCGCGGGACCCGCTGTACCGGCCGTGGCACCACGACCAGCTGACGTTCGCGATGATGTACGAGTACAGCGAGCGCTTCATCATGCCGCTGTCGCACGACGAGGTGGTGCACCTCAAGAAGTCGCTGGTCGACAAGATGCCGGGCGACGTGTGGCGCAAGTTCGCCAACCTGCGCCTGCTGCTGGCCTACCAGTGGACGCGCCCGGGGAAGAAGCTGGTGTTCATGGGGACCGAGATCGCGCCGTGGGGCGAGTGGAACCACGACCGCTCGCTCGACTGGCACCTCATGGAGTCGGCGCCGCACGCCGGCGTGACGCGCTTCATGGCGGCGCTGGGCAAGGTGTACGGCGAGCAGCCGGCGCTCTGGTGCAACGACCACGACCCGCACGGCTTCCAGTGGGTGGACGTGGCCGACCGCGACAATTCGGTGGTGTCGTACGTGCGGCGCGACGGCGCGGACCACGTCGTCGCGGTGCTGAACTTCCAGCCGGCGCCGCGCGAGCGCTACCGCGTCGGCGTGCCGGCGCGCGGGACGTACCGGTGCGCGCTCTCCACCGACGCGGCGGAGTTCTGGGGGAGCGGCTTCCCGGTGGCCGAGCGGTTCGAGGCCGAGCCGGTGCCGTACCACGGGCACGCGCAGAGCGTCGAGCTGGCGCTGCCCCCGCTCTCCGCGCTGGTGCTGGTGCCGGTCGCCGCGGCCCCGCCGCCGGCCGCATGAGCGACGCGTCGGCCGGCGGCGCGGCGCGGGCCGCGCTGGCGGCGGCGCTCGGCGTGCTCCCCGAATACCACGACGTCGGCGGGCGGCTGCACCGGCTCCCCGACGCGACGCGCGACCGGGTGCTGGCCGCCTTCGGCGTGCGCGCGGCGGGCGACGCCGAGGCGCGCGAGACGCTCGACGCGCTGCACGCCGAGCAGGCGGCGCGCGCGCTGGCGCCGACGTGCGTGGCCGTCGCCGGCGCGCCCGGCGCGCCGCTCACGGTCGTGGCGCGCGCCGCCGCCGACGCGGAGGTCGAGTACGCGCTCTGGTGGCGCGGGGAGGGGGAGGGCGCCGAGCGGCTGGCCGCCGAGGGGCGCGCGCGCGCCGACGCCGCAGGGCAGCTGACGCTGACGGCGGACGGGCTCGCGCCGCCGCTCGGCTACCACGACCTGCGGCTGGCGCTGCGCGATCCGTCGGGCGCGCGCGAGTCGGCGCAGCGGCTGATCGTCGTGCCGCCGCGCTGCGCGTCGCCCGAAGACGTGCTGGGCGGGGAGCGCGTGGCGGGGCTGACGGCGAACCTGTACACCGTGCGCAGCGCGCGGAACTGGGGGGTCGGCGACCTGACCGACCTGCGGGCGCTGGTGCGCTTCGCGGCCGACGCCGGGGCGGCGTTCGTCGGCGTCAACCCGCTACACGCGCTGCGCAACGCCGACGGCGACGTGAGTCCGTACAGCCCGGTGAGTCGCCTCTTCCGCAACGTGCTGTACGTCGACGTGGAAGCGGTGCCGGAGCTGGCCGACAGCGACGAGGCGCGCGCGCTGCTCGCGTCGCCGGCGCTGCGCGACGCGCTGGGGCGGCTGCGCGCGGCCACGCACGTCGACTACGCGGGGGTGATGGCGCGCAAGCGCCCGGTGCTCGAGGCGCTGCACCGCGCCTTCCGCGCGCGTCCGGCCGGCGACGCGCGCCGCGCGGCGTACGAGGGGTGGGCGGCGCGGCAGGGGGCGGCGCTGGAGCGGTTCGCGACCTTCCAGGCGCTCGACGAGCACTTCCGCTCGCAGGGGTACGGGTGGTGGCCCGAGTGGCCGGCAGACGTGCGCGACCCGCGTGCGCCCGGCGTCGCGGCGTTCCGCGCCGAGCACGCGGAGCGCGTCGACTTCCACCGGTGGTGCCAGTTCGAGCTGGAGCGGCAGCTGGCCGGCGTCGCCGCCGAGGCGCGTGCGCTCGGACTGCCGGTCGGACTCTACGAGGACCTCGCGATCGGCGCGTCGCCGGCGGGGAGCGACGTCTGGTCGGAGCCCGACCTCTTCCTGCGCGACGTGAGCGTGGGCGCCCCTCCGGACCCGCTCGGCCCCGAGGGGCAGAACTGGGGGCTGCCGGCGGTGGACCCGCGCCGCCTGCGCGCCCGCGGCTACGACTTCTGGGCGGCGCTGGTGCGCAACGCGCTGCGTCACGCGGGGGCGCTGCGCATCGACCACGTGCTCGGGCTCTTCCGCCAGTTCTGGATTCCGGAGGGGATGTCGGGCGCCGAGGGGGCGTACGTGCGCTTCCCCGCGCACGACCTGCTGGGCGTGCTGGCGCTGGAGAGCGTGCGCGCGAACGCGCTCGTCGTCGGCGAGGACCTCGGCACCGTCCCCGAGGAGGTGCCGCCGGCGCTGGCGAAGTGGGGGGTGCTGTCGTCCAAGGTGCTGGTGTTCGAGCGCGAGCACGACGGCGCCTTCCGCGCCCCGCGCCAATACCCGCGCATGGCGCTGGCGACGGCGAACACGCACGACCTGGCGCCGCTGGCGGGGTACTGGGAGGCGCGCGACGTGGCGCGCCGCCGCGAGGTGGGGCTGCTGCGCGGCGACGAGGAGGTGGAGCGCGCGCTGCACGAGCGCGCCCGCGACCGCGCGGCGCTGCTGCAGCTGCTGGTCGACGAGGCGCTGCTCCCGCCGGCGGTGCTCGACGGCGACCCGGCGGCGGTCGACGAGGCGCGCGTGCGCGCGGCGGTGCACGCGTTGCTGCGGCGCACGCCGTCGTGGTTGGTCGGGTTGTCGCTCGACGACCTGGTGGGGGAGGCGGAGCCGGTGAACGTCCCGGGCGTCGGCACCGACCGCTTTCCGGCGTGGCAGCGCCGCCTGCGCGTGCCGGTGGAGGCGCTGGCCGACGACCCCGCGGTGCGCCACGCGCTGGGGGTGGAGCGCGCGTGGCCACGCGGCGCGGCGGATCGCGTGCCGGGAGACGCCCATGGGTAACGCGCGCCCCGACGGACGCCCCGACGCGCGCCCGCTCGCCGGGCCGCCGCTGACGGCGACCTACCGCCTGCAGCTGAACCCGGAGTTCGGCTTCGACGCGGCGCGGGCGCTGGTACCCTACCTGGCGCGGCTCGAGGTGTCGCACCTCTACCTGAGCCCCGTGCTCGCGGCGCGGCCGGGGAGCACGCACGGCTACGACGTGGTCGACCCGCGCTGCGCCAACCCCGAGCTGGGGGGCGACGCCGGGTTCGTGGCGCTGGCCGACGAGGCGCACGCGCACGGGCTCGGGGTGCTGGTCGACATCGTCCCCAACCACATGGGCGCCGGGCCGGCCAACCCGTACTGGCTGGACGTGCTCGCGCTCGGGCGGGCGTCCGAGTACGCACCCTGGTTCGACGTCGACTGGGAGGCGCCGCACGCCCGCGGGCAGCTCGTGCTGCCGGTGCTCGGCGACGACCCGGCCGCGGTGCTGGCGCGCGGGGAGCTGCAGCCGGCGCTGCACGGCGACCGCTTCGTGGTGCGCTACTACGACCACGTCTTCCCGCTCGACCCGCGCACCGTCCACCGGCTGTTCGCCTTCACGCACACCTACGTCTTCCCGCCCGCGGCGCGGGGGGACGCCGACGAGTGGGGGCGCGTGCGCGACGCGCTGCAGGCCGAGGGCGGGGCGTCGCTGGACGTCGCCGAGGCGACGGCGGCAGTGCGGGCGGCGGCGGCGCTGGCGGCGCGCTCGGAGGCGGTGCGCGCGTACGTCGACTGGGTGCTCGACGTCTTCGCGTCGGGCGACGACGGGCGCTTCCGGCTGCAGGCGCTGCTCGACCTGCAGCGGTGGCGGCTGGCGCACTGGCGCGAGACGACGCGCGAGCTGCACTTCCGCCGCTTCTTCGACGTCACCGAGCTGGTGGCGGTGCGGGTGGAAGACCCGGCGGTGTTCGAGGGGTACCACGCCTGGCTGCTGGACCGCGTGGCCGAGGGGCGGATCGACGCGCTGCGGGTGGACCACGTGGACGGGCTGCTCGACCCGCACGCCTACCTGGCGATGCTGCGCGCGGCGCTCGACGCGCGGCGGCCGGAGGCGCGCGTGCCGGTGTTCGTGGAGAAGATCCTGTCGCGCGGCGAGGCGCTGCGCGACGAGTGGCCGGTCGACGGGACGACGGGGTACGAGGCGCTGAACGAGGTCGAGCGCGTGCTCGTGTCGCCGTCGGGCGCCGCCACGGCGGAGCGCGCCTACCGGAAGCTGCTGCGGGCGCGCGAGGCGGTGACGTACGCCGAGGTGGCGGCGCGCGGGAAGGAGCACGTGCTGCGCACGACCTTCCGCCCCGAGCTGCGGCGGCTGGTGTCGCTGCTGATGCGCGTCGGGCGGGCGCTGGGCGTCGAGGCGACGCCGGCGGCGATGAGCGAGGCGCTCTTGCAGCTGGCGGCGGCGCTCCCGGTGTACCGCACCTACGTGCGCGCGGACCCCGACGCGCCGGGGCGGCTGCTGGTCGACGCGGAGGACCGCGCGCTCGTCGAACGGGTGCTCGCCGACCTGGTGGGCGGCGGCGCGTCGCGCCCCGAGGTGCTGCGGCTGGTCGCGGGCGTGCTGCTCGGCGACGTGCCCGGCGACGTGCCGGTCAAGGCGGCGCAACGGAAGGCCGCGCGCGAGGTGGCGCTGCGCTTCCAGCAGACGAGCGGCCCGGCGACGGCGAAGGGGATCGAGGACACGGCGCTCTACCGCTGGTTCCCGGTGGCGTCGCTGAACGAGGTGGGCGGGGAGCCGGACCACCCGCTGAACGACGCGGTCGCCGAGCTGCACGCCGCCAACGCCGCGCGCGCCGAGCGCTGGCCGCGCTCGCTCGTCACCGCGACCACGCACGACACCAAGCGCTCGGCCGACGCGCGCGCGCGGCTGGACGCGCTCACCGAGGTGGCGGACGAGTGGGCCGCGCTGGTGACGCGCTGGCAGCGCCGCCACGCCGCGTTGCGCGCGCGCGTCGGGCGGCACGCGGCGCCGGACGCGAACACGGAGTCGCTGCTCTACCAGACGCTGGCCGGCGTCTGGCCGGAAGGGCAGACGGAGCCCGCCGACGAGGCGCTCACCTCGCGCGTCGAGGAATACCTGCGCAAGGCGCGGCGCGAGGCGAAGGCGCAGACCAGCTGGACGCAGCCGAACGAGGCGTACGAGGGCGCGGTGCTGGCATTCTCGTGCGCGCTCGTGCGCGACGACGCGGGCGCTCCCTTCCGCGCCGAGTTGGCGGCGCTGCTGGCGCGGGTGGCGCCGGCCGGCCGGTGGAACGCGCTCGCGCGCGTCGTGCTGCAGGGCGCGGGTCCGGGGACGCCCGACGTCTACCGCGGCGACGAGCTGTGGCAGCTGGCGCTGGTCGACCCCGACAACCGCCGCCCGGTGGACTGGGCCGAGCGCAAGGTCGCGCTGACCGAGGCGGAGCAGGGGGCGGAGGTGCCCGACGTCGCGGAGCTGGTGGCGCACGCCGGCGACGGGCGCGTCAAGCTGCACGTGCTGCGCGCGGTGCTGGCGGCGCGGCGCGAACGCCCGGCGCTGTTCGCGGAGGGGGGCTACGCGCCGCTGGCCGCCGACGGCGCGGCCGCGGCGCACCTGGTCGCGTTCGCGCGTGAGGGGGGCGGCGCGCGGGCGGTGGCCGCCGCGGCGCGCCTTTCGCTGGGGCTCGCGCCCGGCGGCGCGCCGCCGGTGGGGAACTGCTGGGGCGAGACGCGCCTTGCCCTCCCGGCGCGCGCGCGCTGGCGCGACGTGCTCACCGGGCGCCGGTGGGAGGCGGCCGACACGCTGCCGGTGGGCGAGTTGCTGGCCGCGCTCCCGGTCGCGCTGCTCGTCGCCGACGACGGCTGACCCGGGTGCCGGTCACCTCCGGGGCGCGCGGTCGTCTCTGGGGTGCGGCCGGCCTCCCGTCGAGCCTGCTGGCCGGCGGTGTTAGCTTGCACCCGTACCGTGCCCGATCCCGCCCGCCCTGCGGGGCGCGTTCCCCCTTCCGTTCCGAGGTACCCATGGCCGCGGCCCGCCCCACGACCGTCGCCTACTTCTCGATGGAGATCTGCCTCGAGCAGGCGATCCCCACCTACAGCGGTGGACTCGGCGTCCTCGCCGGCGACACGCTGCGCTCGGCCGCGGACCTGCGCCTCCCCGTGATCGCCGTGACGCTGGCGCACCGGCAGGGCTACTTCCGCCAGCACCTGGACGCCGAAGGCGGGCAGACGGAGGCGCCGTCCGAGTGGCAGCCCGAGTCGCGCCTCGAGGCCGTGCCGCAGACGGTGGTGGTGCAGGTCGAGGGGCGCCCGGTCACGGTGCGCGCGTGGCGCTACGAGATCCGCGGCGTGAGCGACGGCGTCGTCCCCGTCTTCCTGCTGGACACGCGGCTGCCGGAGAACTCGGAGTACGACCGCACGCTCACCGACACGCTCTACGGCGGCGACTCGCGCTACCGCCTCTGCCAGGAGGTCGTGCTGGGGCTGGGCGGCGCGGCGCTGCTCGACGCGATGGGGTACGACGAGGGGACGCAGTACCACATCAACGAGGGGCACGCCGCGCTCCTCTGCCTGCACCTGCTGGAGCGCCGCCTGGCGGGGCGCCAGCCGTGGGAGGCGGGGGTCGGCGACGTGGAGGCGGTGGCGCGCCGCTGCATCTTCACCACGCACACGCCGGTGCCCGCGGGGCACGACCGCTTCACCGGCGAGCTGACGCGCGCCGTGCTCGGCGACCGCGCGGCGGCGCTCGACACGCTGCAGCTGTGGGAGGGGACGGACCTGAACATGACGCGGCTGGCGCTGCGCTGCTCGCGCTTCATCAACGGCGTCGCGCTGCGGCACCAGCAGGTCTCCCAGGAGATGTTCCCGGAGTTCCCGATCGGCGCGGTGACCAACGGCGTGCACGCGGTCACCTGGACCGCCGAGCCGTTCCGCCGCCTGTTCGACCGGCACTTCCCGGAGTGGCGGCGCGACAACAACTACCTGCGCTACGCGATCACCGTCCCGGTCGACGAGATCCGCGACGCGCACCGCGCCGCCAAGCAGTCGATGCTCGACGAGGTGGAGCGCCGCGCCGGCGTGCGCCTCGACCCGCGCGTCTTCACGATCGGCTTCGCGCGCCGCGCGACGACGTACAAGCGCACGGACCTGATCTTCTCCGACCTCGACCGCCTGCGGTCGATCGCGACCAAGGTCGGCCCCATCCAGATCGTCTACGGCGGCAAGGCGCACCCGAAGGACGACAACGGGAAGGCGATGATCCGCCGCATCCACGAGGCGGCGCGCAAGCTCGGTGACGTGCTGAAGGTGGTGTACGTGGAGAACTACGAGATGACGCTCGGCCACCTGCTGACGTCGGGCTCGGACCTCTGGCTCAACAACCCGATGCGCCCGCTCGAGGCGAGCGGCACGAGCGGGATGAAGGCCGCGCTCAACGGCGTGCCGTCGCTCTCGGTGCTCGACGGGTGGTGGATCGAGGGGTGCCTGGAGGGGACGACGGGGTGGGCGATCGGGGAGAACTACACGCAGCCGACCGACCCGTCCGCGGACGTGCCCGAGCTGTACTACAAGCTCGAGCGCGTGGTGGTGCCGCTCTTCTACGGGATGCCGTACAAGTGGGGCGAGGTGCAGCGCAACGCCATCGCGATCAACGGGTCGTTCTTCAACACCCAGCGGATGGTGATGCAGTACCTGCAGAACGCGTACGTGCCCGGGTCGGGGGCGGACGCGCTGCTGGCGCAGCCCGCGAACTGACCGGCGCCGCTCACGGGGGAGGCGCCGACTCCCCCGTCAGCCGCCAGCAGCGCAGCAGCTCGGCCACGCTCCACGCCTGCGCGACGCACCCGCGCGGCGTGAACGGCGCCTCGGCGTCGAAGATCTCGGCCACCGAGCCGACGCCGAAGTCGTCGAGGTGGCCGACCAGCCCGAGCAGCCAGCGGCGCGCCCCCGCGCGGTCGCCGGGGTGCACGCGCAGCCAGGCGTCGACCCAGGGGCCGATCAGCCACCCCCACACCGTCCCCTGGTGGTACGCGCCGTCGCGCGCCCGCAGGTCGCCGAAGTACTGCGGCTTGTACTCCGCGCTCCCGGGGGCGAGCGAGCGCAGGCCGAGCGGCGTGACGAGCGTGCGTTCGGCGACCGCGACCACCGACGCCCAGCGCGCCTCGTCGAGCACGGGGTGGGGGAGCGAGACGGCGAGCAGCTGGTTGGGGCGCAGCTCGGTGCTGTCGCCGTCCGGGCCGTCGACGACGTCGTACAGGTAGCCCCCCGCCTCGTACCAGAAGCGGCGGTTGAACGCCGCGCGCGCGCGCGCGGCCTCCTCGCGCCAGCGCGCTTCCCCCGTCCACCCGGCGAGCAGGCAGAGCGCGTTGTGCCAGAGCGCGTTCAGCTCCACCGCCTTGCCGCGCCGCGGCGTGGGGATCCAGTCGTCCATCTTGGCGTCCATCCACGTCAGCTGGTACCCCTCGGCGCCCTGCGTGAGCAGCCCGTCGGCGGGGTCGACGCGGATCCCGTAGCGCGTGCCGCGCAGGTGGTGCTCGGCGACGTCGGCGAGCGTCGGGAGGAGGCGGCGGAGCGTCGCCGCGTCGCCGGTGGCGCGGGCGTAGCGGTCGACGGCGTGGAAGAACCAGAGCGTGGCGTCGGCGGTGTGGTAGAGCCCCTCGTTGCTCCCGTCGGGGAACATGTTCGGGATCAGCCCGTCGCGCACGTACTGCGCGAAGGTGCGCAGGATGAACCCGGCCTCGCGCCACCGCCCGGTGCTGAGCGTCAGCCCCTCGAGCGCGATCATCGTGTCGCGCCCCCAGTCGGTGAACCAGTGGTAGCCGGCGATGACGGTGCGCACCTCGTCCCCCGCCGCCTGCGCGCGCACGCGGTCGCGCAGCCGCCCGGCCGGCGTGATGAGGAACTGGTCCGCCGCCAGCACCAGCTCCGCGGCGACCGCGTCGCCGTCCGGGAGCTGCGCCGAGGCGAGCAGGCGGCGGCGGCGCTCCTCCTCGGTGGCGCGGGCGTCGGCCGGCGTCAGGGCGGTGAACACCTCCGGCGGGTCGGTGGAGGCGACGAGCGTCACCGGGCGCTCGCGCTCGAGCGTCACCTCGAAGGCGCCGGGGGACCAGAGCAGCCCGGTGTAGGCGTAGCCGCGCCGCTGCTCGACGCGGTAGAGCAGCTCGTTGGTGCGCGACGGCTCCAGCCGGCAGGCCGCGGCGGCGCCGTGCACCGCGAGGCGCAGCGGCGGCAGCTCCTCGCGGTCGGTGGTGACGGCGAAGTGGTCGTCGTGCGCCGTCAGCTGATAGAGCGCGTCCGCGGGCGTGGTGACCGGGTCCTCGTAGCCGCGGAAGTGCAGCGCGGGGCGGAGGGACAGCGCCACCGCGTCGGCGCCGCCGAGCAGGGCGTACGAGACGTGGACCGTGTTCTGGCGGTGCGGCATCAGCACCCGCCGCTCGACGCGCACGCCGCCGGGGAGCGCGTACTCCCACACCGGGAGCCCCGCCTCGAGGCGGAACTCGGCGAGCCACTGCGCGCCCGACGCGTCCAGCCGCCCCTCGGCCCACTCCTCGCCGCCCAGACTCGCCTGCGCGCCGCCGGGGAGCGTCACGCACTCCACCAGGTGGTTGAGCATCAGCATGCGCCCGTGCGGGTTCGGCAGCGCGGCCACCAGCAGCCCGTGGTAGCGGCGCGTGACGACGCCGGCGAGCGTCCCCGACGCGTACCCCCCGAGGCCGTTGGTGACCAGCCACTCGCGGGCGATCAGCGCGTCGACGTCGCGCGTGCTCGCGTCGTGCGCGCCGTCGGACGTCCAGGGGATGCGGCGCACGACCGAGTCGAGCGCGGGGGCCATCGAGGCGGGCGTGGTCAGTGCGGGCGCCGGCGGTGCGGAAGCCGTCATCGATCGCGGGAGTCGGGCACGGGGACGAGCATCACGGTGGATTCGGCGGGGAGGCGCCAGTTCTCCTGCGGCCACTCGACGTCGGGGCGCCCGTCGGGGGTGCGCGGGCTCTCCGCCGCGTCGATGGGCGGGGTGCCGTGCCCGCCGTAGCGCGGCGACTCGCTCGACCAGCGGATCGTCCACCGCCTGCCCAGCGGCGGGGCGAGCAGCGGCGCCGGCGCCGGGTCGAGGTGCAGCGCGCGCCCGAGGTTCACCACGAGCAGCCGGTCGTCGCCGTCGTCGCCGAAGTAGCGCAGCAGGAACGCCCAGTCGGTGAGCGTGCAGGCGTCGAACCCCCCGGGCGCGTACCCCACGCCGGTGCGCGGCGTCGAGAGCACGGGGTCGTCGCGGCGCAGCCGCAGCAGGTCGCGGTGGAGGTCGAAGAGCGTGCGGTGCCGCTCGGTCTCGCCCCAGTCGAGCTTCGACCGGGCGAACGAGTGCGGGTCGTGCGGCACGGGCAGGTGCTGCTGCGCCTCGTCGAGCGCGAGGCTCGGGAACTGGCGCAGCTCGCGGAACCGCCCCTCGTGCACCAGCCGCGCCAGCTCCGGGTTGTGGTCGGCGAAGTACACGAAGCGCGCGCTGGCGCCGAACTCCTGCCCCTGGAACAGCATCGGCGTCTGCGGGCCGAGCAGCAGGAGCGCGGTGAGCGCGCGCCAGCGCGCGGGGTTCGACTGCAGGCGCGGGCGCTCGCCGAAGCCGACGTTCGCCACCTGGTCGTGGTTCTCCAGGAAGTGCACGAAGCGCCAGGGCGCGAGGTCGAGCGACGGGGTGCCGCGGCGCTGGCGCTGCCAGCGGTACCACTGCCCCTGGAAGAGGAAGCCGTAGCGCGCCGCGGCGACGAACTCGCGCGCCGTGCCGCGGTGGTCGCTGAAGTACGCCTCGTCGCGCCCGGTGAGGGCGACGATCGCGCTGTGGTGCCAGTCGTCGTTCCAGATGGCGTCGAGCCCGTAGCCGCCCGCCGCCGGCGGCCGCACGAGGCGCGCGTCCTGCCGCTCGTTCTCGTTGACGAGGTACACCTGCCGCCCGGGCGCGGCGGCCCGCGCGCGCTCCCCGATCTCCGCGAGCACGTGCCTCGGCGAGTCGTCGACGATGGCGTGCGTGGCGTCGAGGCGCAGCCCGTCGAGGTGGAACTCGTCGACCCAGTAGCCGGCGTTGGCGGCGAAGAACTCGCGCACGCCCCCGCTGTCCGTCCCGTCGAAGTTGATCGCGTCGCCCCAGTCGGTGCGGTGCGCCGGGTTGAAGTACGGTCCGAACTGCGCGAGGTAGTTGCCGTCGGGGCCGAGGTGGTTGTAGACCACGTCGAGGATCACGGCCAGCCCGAGCGCGTGCGCGCGGTCGACGAAGCGGCGCACGTCGTCGGGCGTCCCGTACTGGTGCGCGGGCGCGTACAGGCCGACGCCGTCGTAGCCCCAGTTGAAGCGGCCGGGGAACTGCGCGATCGGCAGCACCTCGAGCGTCGTCACGCCGAGCGCGGCGAGGTGCTCGAGCTTCCCGGCGGCGGCGGCCCAGGTGCCGTCGGGGGTGAAGGTGCCGACGTGGAGTTCGTACAGGACGTGGCGCTCGGGGGCGACGCCGCGCCACCCGGCGTCGGACCAGCGGAACGCCGACGGGTCGACGACCTCGGACGGGCCGTGCGGCCCCTCGGGCTGCCAGCGCGACGCGGGGTCGGGGAACGCGTCGCCGCCGTCGAGGCGGTAGCGGTACCGCGTGCCGACGTCGGCCTCGGCGACGTGCCCGGTGTGGTAGCCGTCGGCGTCGCGCTCCAGCGGCACGGCGTGCGGGTCGCCGCCGTCGTGTGGGAGGATCAGTACCTCGACGCGGTCGCGCGCGGGGGCCCAGACGCGGAAGTGCACGCCGCCGTCGGGCGCGCGCTCGGCGCCGACCGGGAGGCGGCGCCAGGTCGGGAGCGGGGGAGAGTCCACGGTCGTCATCGCGACCGCCGCTGCGCAGAAACAGGACCAGGACGGGCCCCGGGAGTCCGGATGCGACGAGTGCGCGACCTCGCTCAATCCGCCCGGTGGTAGCCGTGGATCGCCCACCACTGCACCCACCCCTGCACCTGGTCGCGCTCCGCGGGCGCGAGGCGGTCGGCGCAGGCGCGCACGCGCGGGGCGAGCGAGGCGAGCATCTCGGTCGGGTCGAGGGCGAGGTCGCGCGCCAGGCGCCCGTAGCGGATGACCGCGCGCCGCAGCGCGTCGTGCGAGAACCGCGGGGCGCACAGCACGTGGACCACCGCGTCGGCGGCCCGGCCGACCGCGCTCGGCGCGGGCTCGACGGGGGCAGCGAGACGGGGCGGGGACACGGGCGGCAGCTCGCGGTCCGTCGGCATGCGGGCGCTCCTTGGCATCCGGGGTCGGTCCCGCATGTCTCGGACGCGGGACGGCGGGGGAGCGGCAGCTGGCGCAAACTGTGCGCCTCACGCGGAGCGCGTCGTCGGGCAGTCGCGCGTCGTGTCGGAGTGCGTGGCGGGGGCCCGGGGCGGACGCTTAGACTTCGCGCGCGGCCGCCCGTTCGGCGGTCCCGACCCGGTAGCTCAGCTGGTTAGAGCAGGCGACTTTTAATCGTCAGGTCGTGGGTTCGAGTCCCACCCGGGTCATCGCGTGGACCCAGCCGCCGTCGCGCGTCACGGGAGCGCCCGGACGCTGTCGCGCGGCGTGAAGAGCAGCATCCGCCGGCTCCCGCCGTAGCTCGTCTGCACCAGGTTGACCTGGTCGGCGAACAGCTCGGTGAGCAGCGCGTTGCGCAGGCGGGCGCCCGCGGGGGGCGCCGCGGACTCGGCGCGCAGGCAGAGCAGCAGGACGTCGCCGTCGCGGCGCGCGCCGCACCAGCGCAGCGCGACGGGGCGCGCGCCGGGCGCGGCCACGATGAACCGCGCGGCCACGTAGCGGTACATCGCCGAGTCGGGTGGCATCGCCGTGACGGAGCGCGCGCCCGAGGCGCGGGTCACGGCGGCCGCGAAGTCGTCCGCGAACACCCGCAGCGAGACGTGCAGCACCCGCCCGGCGGGGTCGTACGACAGCTCCGCGAGCGACGTGTGGAGCGGGTGCGCGCGGGCCGGACCGGGCGCCGCGACGGACAGCGCGACGAGCAGGACGAGGGCGCGTGCGATCGGCGCGCGCGCTCGTACCGCCGGGAGCGACGTGGACACGCGTATGCTCAACGGCCGCCTGCCCCGGCGCGGCGCAGCGAGTCGAGCGCGGCGCGCGCGACGGCCGGCGCCGCGGGGTCGAACAGGGGCGCGATCGCGAGCGCGCGCCGCAGGTGGACGCGCGCCGACGCGGCGTCGCCGGCGGCGATCGCGATCATCCCGGCGTGGTAGAACAGCGCCGCGTCCTGCGTCCCCTGCGCGAGGGCGGCGGCGCTCGCGGCCCGCGCCTCGCCGGTGCGCCCGCTCTTGTGCAGCGCCCACGCCAGCAGGTCGTAGCCGTGGACGTCGCGGCGGGTGGCGATCTCCGCCCGCGCGGCGGCGAGGACGTCCGGGACGCGGCGACCGTGGTCCAGCAGGAACAAGCTCCACGCCCGGTGCTGGGCGCCCGGCTGCTGCCCGACGGCCACCTCCATCGCCGCCGCGTACTCGGCGGCCCTGGCGGTGTCGCCGAGTGCCGCGTGGGCGTCGCTCACGACGCCGAGCGTTGCCGGGTCGAGCGCGACCGCGACGGCGCTGTCGCCGTACGTGATCGCCGCCCGCCAGTCGTGGCGTGTTGCGGCGAGGCGCGCCAGCCCGGCGAGCAGGCGCGGGTCGCCGGGGCGGAGCGCGAGACCGTCGCGCAGGGCGCGCTCCGCCCGCCGCGGGCGCCCCTGGCGCAGTTCGAGGTCGGCGAGGCGCAGCTGGAACCACGCCGCCTGCTCGCGCGGCAGGTCGCGCATTCCTGCGGCGGCGGTGGCCGCCCGGCGGAGTGTCGCGCGCGCGCCGGCGGTGTCGCCGCGGATCTCCGCCCACCGCGCGAGCCGCGGCGCGACGGCGAGCGAGGCGCGGGCGCGCCGGCCGATCGCGTCGAACGCAGCCCGCGCGCCCGCGTAGTCGCCGACCTCGAGGCACGCCTCGCCCAGCATCGCCCGGTAGCCGTCCTCGTGCGGCTCGCGGTCGACGAGCTGCCGGGCCGCGTCGCGCGCCTCGGCGAAGCGGTGCTGCGCCAGGAGCGCCGACGCGAGCACGGCGCGGGCGGCGCCGTTCCGCTGCGTGCGCAGGGCGAGCGAGGCGCGCGCGGCGTGCTCCGCGCGCCGGTAGTCGCGGTCGTCGTTCGTCTCCCGCGCGCGCTGCAGGTACAGCGCGGCGAGCTGCGCGCGGTCCGCCGCGCTCTCCGGATCGCCCGCGGTGCGCGCCTCGTAGAAGGCGACGTCCCCCACGCGGATCCCGCGCTCCGCGGCCGCCACCGACGCGGCCACGGCGCCCGCCGCGCGCTCCATCGCGGCCAGCCGCCGCACGCCCCACCACGACGCGCCGCCGGCCGCGGCGGCAGCGGCCGCGGCGACGATCCACCCACGCAGCTTCATCGTTCGGCTCCTCGGGAACGTCCCGCCGGCGCGCGCGCCGCGCCGCGCCTCAGAGCGTCGGCGCGGCGAGGTACGGGAATGTGCTCAGGAACGCCTTGTCGTTCGCGGGCACGTTGTCGGTGCACAGCGGGAGTGCGAAGGGCGCGCAGCTGGCCCCGGCGGCGCTGAGCGAGCTGCTGAAGATCGCGATCAGCCCGACGTCGACGACGTCGTCCGCCAGCGTGCGGCCCCCCCACCCCGGGGCGCCCGTGAAGTACGGCGAGCCGAGCGCCCACGTGAGCCAGCCGGCGGTGCTCGCCGGCTTCGACGAGTCGACGATCAGCATGTCCGACGGCGCGTAGAGCACCCCCGACACCGTCTGCGCGTACGCCAATGGCCGCCCCGCCACGCCGGTGATGAACGCCTCCGTCTGCGAGCGGAAGGCGGCGGCGTTGTACGGCATGACGCGGTTGTACGTGTTGTGGTTTGCCTTGACGATCGTGACCTCGCTCACGAGCGGGTTGCCGAGGAACTCGACCTGGTCGTACACGACGCCGCGGGGGTCCGCGCGCGCGACGTTCAGGTTCGGCCCGGCCACGTCGGCCGCGGCGCGGTCGTCGGTGCAGCCGATCATCACCAGGGCGAGCGCGACGAACGCGCTCCCGACCCAACTGTTCGGAATCCGCATGGCAGTCCTCGTCCTCGAGTCGAAGGGGGAGGGGGAGTCGGCGCTCACGGCGCGACGATCTGGCGGGCGCGGCTCGTCGTGCCCCAGACGCCGAACCGCGGGCGCGCGCCCCCGGCGGTCAGCTCGGCGAGCGGGAGCTCGACGACGATGGCGAGGTCGTTGAACTGGCGCAGGAAGTCCACCGCGGTGCCGGCGGCGCGGAAGGTCAGCGGCCCCTGCGTGATCGTCGAGAGCGGGCCGGACTCCGGCCGTCGGTCGGGGAGGATCCGGAAGAACTGCTCCAGGTCGATGAAGAACGGGTCGTCGCGCGGGCCCGCGAACAGCTGCACGGCGGTGGGGGAGCCGAGCACCGTGTTGACCGCCCCCTCGAGCCGCGTCCCGGCGAGCAGCGTGTTCGCCGTCCCGACCTGGTTCGGCGCGACGGGGCCCTGCATCCGGACCGTCTGGCTCCCCGCCGCCCCGCTGAACGTGAACTGGAAGACGATGTCTTCGCGGGCGTCGCCGGTGTTGTCGACCTTGAGCTGGTAGAGCACCTCGCGCCGGTCGCCGAAGGCCGCCGTCGGCGTGGCGGCCGGGGTGAGCGGCGACCGCGTGCCGAGGACGAGGACCACGCGGCCCGGGCTCGACCCCGGGAAGGCGTAGACGTCGTTCACGTCGTAGCGGGGGGTGAACTCGACGAACGGCGTGTCCTGGTGGTCCGAGGCGACGACCACGCCGGCGACGGCCGCCGTGGCCACGAGGCCGGCGGCGACCAGCCTGGCGCCCCTCGTCCGCCCGTGGAATGCTGAGCTCTGCATCGTGCGCTCCGTGTCTGCAAGGGGGAGAAGCGGAACCGCGGGGACGTCGGTGTGCGCGCCGCGCCGTGCGCGGTCAGCGCGTGCGGCGCCGTCGCGCGAGCAGGCCCAGGCCCACCAGTCCCGAGCCGACCAGCGCCACCGTCGCGGGCTCGGGGACCACGTTCAGTGCGACGTTGTCGAACTGCACGTAGGGCTCGAACTCGGACGACGTGACGGTGAGGCGGAGCGACGCCAGGTTGTCGAAGCCGGAGAACGCGAACGGGGTCAACGTGGCCGGCCCTCCGAACTCTCCGCGCGGGACGTCGGCCGGGACCTCGACCGCGCGCGTCATGACGCCGCCACCGACGAGGAACCCGGTGAACAGCACGCTCGTCGGGACGCCGAGCTCGCCGAGGAAGGGCGCGAGGTCCATCGACCGGAGCGCGAAGGGGCGGCCGCCGATCGCCGCGAAGTCGACTGACGCGCCGAGGTTGTTGTAGAGCGCCGGCGACCCGGTGTAGTACAGGTCCTGGTCGGGCGTCCACGTCGCGAGCGCGGCGACGTCGCCGCACGCGAAGCCGGTGAGCGTGACGCGGAACCCGCGCTCCTCGTAGCAGTTGTCGACGAATCGCACGCCCGAGCCGTCGACCGCGGTGAGGCCGTCGAAGGTGAGTGTGGTGGTCTGCGCCCCGCCGGCCGGCGCGGCCAGCGCGACGGCGGCCGACGCGGCGAGCGCGCGCGCCACGTGACGCGCGACCCTGGGGGGGCGCACTGCGGGTAGTCGAGGCATGTCACCGTCCTCCTCACGGAGTGATCGGACGCCGTCGGCGCCGGACGGCGCTGGCGGTCGGACCGCGGGCAGCCACCAGTGTGTCGGCCGCGTGCGGCCCTCGTGTCCCCGCGCGAGCGTATCACGGGCGCTCGACGCCGTGCGGAAACGCGATCGTACCGGAGCGCTACGCCGGTCGGCGGCGTTCGGATTGGCGGCGCCCCACGGCTGGCGCGGGACGCTGCGCGGGCGCACCTTCGCGCCCATGTGGCCGACGACCCGAGCCCGGCGGTGCGGCGGCGCGGCGAAGGTCGCCGCGCTCGCGGCGCTCGGCGCGGCCGCCTGCGACCGCGCACCGGTCGCGCGCACGCCCGGCGTACCCGCGGATCCGGCCGCGCCCGCGCCCGCGCTCCCGGCGCCGCTCCCGTCGGAGCTGGACGTTCCGGTGAGCTACGAGCTCGCCCCCGCGGTGGCGGCGCTCGAGGCGGCGGTCCCGCGCACCTTCGGCGACCTGGCGCAGCGGCGCGCCGTGCCGGGGCGCGACCGGCTGGCGTTCGCCTTCGCCGTCGAGCGCACGCCGTTCGAGGTGCGCGTGCGAGGGAACACGGCGACCATCGCGTCGGTGGTGACGTACCGCGCCCGCGGCTGGTACGACGTGCGCTTCGCCCCCAACGTGAGCGGGTCGTGCGGGCTCGACGGCGGCGCCGCGCCGCGGCTGCGCGTCGTCCTCGCGACCACCGTGGCGCTGGCCGAGGACTGGCGGCTGCGCCCGCGCACGCGACTGGTCGCGCTCGAGCCGGCGAGCGGCGAGGCGCGCGACCGGTGCCGCGTGACCGTCGTGCGCTACGACGTGACCGACCGCGTGGTCGCGGCGGTGCGCGGGCAGCTGGAGGGGAAGCTGGCGACGGTGGACCGCCGGCTGGCGCGCACCGACGTGCGCGCGCGCGTGGCGCGGTGGTGGGGCGCGCTGCAGCGCCCGATCCGCATCCGCGACTCGCTCTGGCTGGAGATCCGCCCGCGCGAGGTGCGGCTCGGCGCGCCGTCGGCCGACGGCGCGACGCTGGTGGCGCCGCTCGCGCTCACGGCGATGCCGCACCTCGTCACCGGGGCGCGCCCGCCCGGCGACACGACGTCGCTCCCCGCGCTCGGCGCGCGCACCGCGGTGGCCGGCGACACCGCGCCGGCGGGGCTGCGCGTCCGGCTCGACGCCGAGATGGGGTACGACGCCGCGACCCGGCTGCTGGCGCCGCGTCTGGTCGGGCGCGAGTTGGAGCGCGCGGGGCAGCGCGTCGTCGTGCGGGGGGCGCGGCTGGTGCCGGCGCCGGGCGGGCGCGTGGCGCTCGACCTCGACGTCGCGGGCACGGTGGGCGGGCGCGTGCGCGTGGTCGGGCGCCCCGCGTACGACGCGCCGAGCGGCGAGCTGCGCGTCCCCGACCTCGACTTCGCGGTCGACGTCGACCACCCGCTGGTGCGCGGGCTCGACTGGCTGCGCCACGAGGAGCTGCACGACGCGCTGCGGGCCCGCGCGCGCTGGCCGGCGGCGGCACTCGTCGACTCGGCGCGCGTGCGGCTGGAGCGCGCGCTCAACCGCGACCTGACGCAGGGGGTGCGCCTGTCGGCGGCGGTGCCCGAGGCGCGCGTGCTCGCCGTCTACGCGGCGCCGGGCGCGGTGGTGCTGCGCGCCGAGGCGCGCGGGCGCGCGGCGCTCAACGTCCGGCGCGCGCCGCCGATCCCCCGCGCGCGCCGGGCGTCGGGGCCGTGAGCGCCGCGTGCGTGAGGCGCGCGACGTCGGCGATCGCCGCGCGCGCGGCCGCGCGGTCCGGGACGCCGCGCGTGAGCACCACCAGCACGTACGGCGGACGCGACTCCGGGTAGACCAGCGCCGCGTCGTGCAGGACGCCGGTGATCCACCCCGTCTTGTGCGCGACGCGCGTCCCCGGCGGGAGCCCGGCCGGGATCTCGTCCGAGTGCTCCTGCGCCAGCAGGACGTCGAGCATCGCGCGCGTCGACGCCGGCGACGCCGCGCGCCCGCGCGCGAGGGCGTCGAGCAGGGCCGCGAGGTCGGGCGCCGTCGTCGTGTTCACGATCCCCGCGCGGTAGGCGACGCCGTCCTCGACGCCGCGCCGCACCTCGATGCGCGCGGCGCCGAGCGCGCGCGCCGTCGTGGTCGTGCGCGCCGGGTCGGCGAGCGCGATCACGGCGTTGGTGGCGAGGTTGCTGGAGCGCACGATCATGCGGCGCACCAGCTCGCGCACCGGGACGCGCCGCCCGACGAGCGCGTACAGCGAGCTGTCCGAGTCGTCGGCGGGGCTGAGCGCGTACGGCGAGCCGTCGACCACCGAGGCGAAGCGGTTCTCGAGCACGATCTCCCCGTCGAGCGCCAGCGCGCCGCGGTCGGCGGCCCGGAAGAGCTCCATCATCACCGGGAGCTTCATCGTGCTGGCGGCGTGGAAGACCGAGTCGCCGGCCAGGTCGAAGGCGCCGCCGCCGGGCGCGAGGTCGCGCACCGACACCGCGACCACGGCCGTCGGCACCGCGGCGCGCAGCGTCGCCAACCGCGCGGTCACGGCATCGCGCAGCGCGCCGAGGGCGGGGGCGCCCGGCGCGTCGGCCGCGGGAGTGACCGCGGTCACCGGGGCGGCGCGCCGGCAGGCCGCGGCGGTCGTCAGGAGTACGAGAGGGAAAGCCAGGAGGGCGGGGCGCGGGCGCATGCGACAGCTTCGCCCGCGGCCGCGCCGGCGGCAACCCGCGCCGCGCGTTGCCTCCGCGTGACTGGATCGTGTTCCTCCTGCCACTCCCCGGGCGGCGGTGCGCCTCCGCCCCGGGCCCGACGCCGTACCCACCCGTCGTCAGCCTGGCCGTGATCGCCGCCTCGTACGAACCCGATCCCCGCGCGCCCGCCACCGAGCCCCTCGTGGCCGACGGGTGGCGCGCGCGCCTGCTCGGCGTGCGCGTCCGCCGCCTCCCGGTGGGGATGAGCCGCGCCGAAGTCGACCTGCAGCGCCCCGACGGCACGACGGTCACCGGCGCGCGCGAGGGGGCGGCGAGCGCGGTCGGCGATCTGCGCGTGATCGTCGAGGCGACGCTCGACGCGCTGCACCGGGCGAACGAGAGCGGGGTGCGCTTCGCGCTGCACGGCGTCAAGACGGTGCGCGCCTTCGACGAGACGGTGGTGCTGGTGCAGCTCGCGGTGGTCGCGGGGCGCGCGCCGGTCCGCCTGGTGGGCGCGGCGATGGGCGAGGCCGACCAGGCGCGCACGGCCGTGCTCTCGGTGCTGAACGCCACCAACCGCATCCTCGGGCAGCCCACCGACTGAGCCGACCGGCGGTCGCGGCGCGCCGGGGGGCGCGCTACGTTTCGCGCCTTCCGCTCCCCGCCGTCTCCCGCCGTCGTGCCCCTCCGCCCCGCCGCGCTCGCCCTGCTGCCGGCCCTCCTCGGCGCCTGCGCCGCCGGGCTGCGCCCAGCGCCCGGCCCCGCCCCCGCGCCGGTCCTTCGGGCCGACGTGCCGGCGACCCCCGCCGACCTGCCCGAGCCGCCCGCGGCCTCCGCGCCCGCGGCGCGCGTGCACCGGCCGCACCTCGGCGGGGTGACCTTCGACCTCGACGTGCACGCCTTCGAGGACGAGCCGCGCGTGCAGCACTACGTGCGGCTGTTCACCGGCGGCGCGCGCGCGACCTTCACCGGGTGGCTGGCGCGCGGCTCGCGCTACGACGCGATGATCCGCGAGCGGCTGCGCGCCGCCGGGCTCCCCGAGGACCTGCGCTTCCTCCCGCTGGTGGAGAGCGGCTACGAGCCGAACGCCGTCTCGCGCTCGTCGGCGGTGGGGATGTGGCAGTTCATGGCGCCGACGGCGCGCGAGCTGGGGCTGCGCGTCGACTGGTGGGTGGACGAGCGGCGCGACCCGGTGCGCGCCACCGACGCCGCGGTGCGCATGCTGCGCTGGCTGCGCGGCGAGTTCGGCTCGCACTTCGTCGCCGCGGCGGCGTACAACGGCGGCCCGACGCGCGTGCAGCGCGGCCTCGCGCAGCTCGCCGCGAACGCGGACACGTCGGCGGGGGAGGCGCGCTTCTTCGCGCTCGCGCAGGCGGACCAGCTGCGCCCCGAGACCAAGAACTACGTCCCGCAGCTGATCGCCGCGACGCTGGTGGCCAAGGAGCTGCCGCGCTACGGGCTCGCGGTGCGCGAGCAGCCGGCGTTCGCCTACGACACCGTGCTCGTCGGGCCACTCCTCCCGCTGGCCGCCGTCGCGCGCGCGGCGGAGACGTCGCGCGAGGCGCTGCTCGACCTCAACCCGCAGCTGCTGCGTGGGCTCACCCCGCCGGGGGCGCGCACGCGCCTGCGCCTGCCGGTGGGCGCCGCCGACGATTTCGCGGCGCGGCTGGAGCGCGTGGACGCGTCGACCCGTCGCGCGTTCCGCCGCGCCACGACGCGCAAGCGCGACCAGCTGACGGCGGTCGCGGAGCGCGAGCGGGTGCCGCCCACGCTGCTGGCCGCGTACAACCCCGGGCTCGACACGGTGCGGACGGGGAAGTGGAAGGGGCGACTCGTTTCGGGGCAGGCGGTGCGCGTGCCGACGGCGGCGGTGCTCGAGTACGCGCGGGCGGCGACCGCGGACGCGGACGACGGTCACGGGGCGGGCGCGCTGCCGGCGCTCCCCGCGCCCGCCGAGCGGTCGCGCGAACCGAAGGCGAAGGAGCCCAACGCGAAGCCCGCGACCGGCAAGACCGCCAAGGCGAAGTCGGCGAAGAAGTCCAAGAAGAAGTCGGAGAAGAAGTCGGAGAAGACGAAGGCGGCAAAGAAGCCGACGACGTCGAAGAAGCAGCAGCCGACCAAGTCGAAGGGCACGAAATGACGACGGGCGGCCATCCTCGGCCGCCCGTCGTCGCATCACCACGTCTGCAGCATCGCGCGTCAGTCCAACGTCCCGCGCCCGCGGTAGTTGCCGAGCACCACCCGCTCGTACCCGTTCGCCGGGTCCTGACCGCTGTCGAGCGCCGCCTGCACCGCCACCGGCCCGCGGTTGTACACCAGCAGCGCCAGCCGCACGCTCTTGTACTCCTTGATCAGCCCGCGCAGGTAGCGGAAGCCGACCTTCAGATTCAGGTCGCGGTCGTACAGCTGCGAGCGCGTGACGCCGGGGACGAAGTGCCGCGCCGTCGCCGGCATGAGCTGCGTCAGACCGACCGCGCCCACGGGGCTCGTCGCGCGCGGGTTGAACTCGCTCTCCACGTTCACCACGCGGAACGCGAGCTCGGGCTCGATCCCCTCCGCGACGGCGGCGTCGTGGATCGCGCCGGCGAGGTCGGGCTTGATCTTGTAGCGGCTGGCGTAACGGTAGACGCGGTGCCAGCGGCGGAGGTCGAGATGGGGTCCGGTCTCGCGCGGGCGCGCCTCGGGGCTGCGCACCAGGAGCGGGACGTGCCGGGCCGGGGCCGCGGCGGCTTCCTCGAGCGAGCGCTCGCGCACCAGGACGAGCGCCGCGATCGCGGTGCCGGCCAGGAGCATGCGGTGCTGCCGGCGCGCGCGGCGACGGGCAACGTCGCCGCGGTACGCGTAGCTCTCGCGCGGGGCGTGGTCACGCATGATGGGGAGGATGAGGGAACGGCGCCCGCGCTCCGGAGAGCGCGGGGTGGGACGACCAGGAGCGGGGCAAGCGATGTGCCGTGCCCAACCGTGTGGCGCCGGCGCGACGAGGCGTGAACCGTCTCACGCCCGCCACGGTCCCGAGGCGCCGCCGGTCTTCTCGACCAGCCGCACCCCTTCGAGGATCATGCCGCGGTCGGCGGCCTTGGCCATGTCGTAGACGGTCAGGAGTGCCACGGTCGCCGCCGTCAGCGCCTCCATCTCGACCCCGGTCCGCCCCCTGGTGCGCGCGGTGGCCACCACCCGCACTCCCGGGAGCGCCGGGTCCAGCGACAGCTCGACCTCGGCGTGCGTCAGCGGGAGCGGGTGGCAGAGCGGGATCAGCTCGGCCGTCCGCTTGGCGGCCATGAGGCCGGCCAGCCGGGCGACGCCCAGGACGTCGCCCTTTGCCAGCCCGTTCTCCCGAATGAGCACCAGCGTCGCCGCGGCCATCCGGATGACACCCTCGGCGCGGGCCGTGCGCTCGGTCTCGGCCTTCCCCCCCACGTCGACCATCCGCGCCGTACCCGTCGGGTCGACGTGGGTGAGCGCCGGGCGTGGGACGGGCGCGTCGGCATGTGGGGCGTCCGCCACGATTCAGCGCAGCTCCGCCGCCAGCTCGCGGAGCAGCTCCGCGGTCAGCAGCTGCGGGCTCACGTTCCCGGCCGCCCGCGCCTTGGCCCGCTCCACCGCCTCGACGGCTCGGCTGGCGCCCAATGCCCGCCGCTCGTCGTGGCGCACCGCGTCGCGCGCCAGGTCGCGAAGTGCCACGGTCAGGGCATCCAGCACGTCCGAGAAGGCGCCGCGCGCCCCGGCCGCCCCCTGCGCGAAGGCCGCCCGCAGCCGCTCCGGCCGCCCTCCCCGCAGCACCGCGTCGAGCAGCCGCTGCGCCGCCGCCGCGGCGGCCCCGCCGCGCCCCCCGAACAGCGACCCGGGGGCCCCGCCCGCCCGCTCGGCCAGCGCTTCGACCGGGTCGCGCACCCCGTCGGCGCGGAGGACGCCCTGTACCTCCTCGCGCTGCAGGAGCGCCAGCACGTCGGCCGGCGCCACCGGGGGCACGCGCACCGTCACCACCCGCGACCGGATGGTCGGCAGGAGCGCCCCCGGCTCGCTCGACGTCAGCACGAGCACCGTGTCGGCCGGGGGCTCCTCGAGGAGCTTGAGGAAGGCGTTGGCCCCCGCCTCCGCCCCCTCCTGCGGCACCATCCGCTCGGCGTCGCCGACGACGAACACCTTCCGGCGCGCCAGGGCGGGGGAGACGGCGGCCTGCTGCACCAGCGAACGCACCGCGGCCACGTAGAGCGCCTCCGTCCCCGTCGACGGGGCGTAGAGCCCGTGGCGCTCCGCCCGCTCGGCGCGGGCGCCGGCCAGGTCGGCCTGCACGTCGGCCGGCGACGGGTCACCGTCTTTCAGGCGCGGGCGCGGGAAGTACCAGTGCAGGTCCGGGTGCGTCAGCTCGACCGCGTAGCGGCAGTGCCGGCAGCGCCCGCACGGCTCCCCGTCCGGCCGGTCGGCCCGCGCCCCCTCGCAGAGGAGCGCCTGCCCCAGCCAGAGCGCCAGCCGCTGCTTCCCGATCCCGCGTGGCCCCTGGAGCAGCAGGCTCGCGGGAAGGGCGTCCCGCCCCGCCGCCTCGAGCAGGCGGCGGCGCAGCAGAGCGTGGCCGGTGAGCGGGACGATGGGCACGGGGGCAATATCGCCCCCGCCCGGGAGGGGCCGTAACCCGTTGACTTTCAAAGCCGAGTTCGCCAGACCGGGCCTCCCCGGCCCGCTTTCTGCCCCGTCGGCGGGCGCACCCGACACCTGGAGGCCACATGGGCGGCAAGCGTCCCGACCAGTATCAGATCGACCCCGGCGAGGCCGGCGCGACCGACTACAAGGACCGTCGGCGCGAGGAGTTCATCGACGACAACAAGGAGCAGTACCAGAACTCCACCAAGGACGACCGGCAGGAGGAGAGCCACATCCCGCGGTCGGGGGTGAACCCGGCGCTCGCCGAGCTGCGCGAGGTCAAGGCGCGGATGAAGGCCGAGCGGTCGCAGGAGGAGGAGCGGGCCCCGGACGCCGAGCGCACGGAGTAAGGCCATGGCGACGAACAGCGAGGCCGGGGGGACGACAGGGGCAGGAGGCGGGGCGCTCAAGGGGCGCCGCGTCCTGGCCCTGGCCACCGACGGCGTGGAGCAGGTCGAGCTGGTGGAGCCCGTCCGGGCGCTGGAGGCCGCGGGCGCCGAGGTGACGCTGGTCTCGCTGGAGCCGGGCGAGATCCAGTGCTTCAACCACCTCGACAAGGGGGACACCTTCCCGGTCGACAAGACGGTCGACGAGGTGCGGGCGGGGGACTACGACGGGCTGCTGATCCCGGGCGGCGTCGCCAACCCCGACCGGCTGCGCGAGGACGAGCGCGCGGTGGCGCTGGTGCGCGACTTCGTCGAGCGCGACAAGCCGGTGGCCGCGATCTGCCACGGTCCCTGGCTGCTGGTGGAGGCGGACGCGGTGCGCGGGCGGACGCTCACGTCGTGGCCGTCGCTCAAGACCGACATCCGCAACGCCGGCGGCGAGTGGGAGGACAAGGAGACCGTCGTCGACCAGCGGCTGCTCACCAGCCGCAAGCCGGACGACCTGCCGGCGTTCTGCGACAAGCTGGTGACGATGCTGACCAGCGCCGTCGAGGAGCGCCGTCTCGACCGGGAGCTGGAGCAGACCTTCCCGGCCAGCGACCCGCTCCCCGGCCCGTCGACGGTCGGCGGGGGCGGCGCGTCGCGCGACGTGCACCTCGAGGCGTAGGCCGAGCGCGGCTGGCGGCGGTCGGCGGCGCCCCGTAACGTCCGGGAGCGCCGCCGATTGGCGCGCGCGTCGACGACCCGCACCGCCCGCCCATGGAAGCCCGTTCCATCCCGGCCGCGCTGGCGCCCGCCGGCGCGCGCGCCGCCAGCCGCGCCGAGTCGGTCCCCTGGCCCCTGGTCGCCACCGTGTTCGCGGCGACGAGCATCATCGTCGGGCTGATCTGGGACATCTCGTGGCACATCAGCATCGGCCGCGACACGTTCTGGACCCCGGCGCACATGGGGATCTACGTCGGCGGGACGACCGCCGGCCTGGCCAACGGGCTCCTCATCCTGCGCACCACCTTCGGCCCCGACGAGGCGGCGCGCGCCCGCGCGGTGCGCTTCTGGGGGTTCCGCGGCCCGCTCGGCGCCTTCGTCTCGGTGTGGGGCGCGGGGGCGATGCTCACCTCGGCGCCGTTCGACGACTGGTGGCACGCCGCCTACGGGCTGGACGTCGAGATCCTCAGCCCGCCGCACACGGTGCTGCTGGTCGGGATCCTGTTCGTGATCGGCGGCGCCTGCATGACGGCGCTGACGGCGCAGAACGCGGCCGAGGCGAGCGGGAGCCCGACCGCCACGCGCTACCGGTGGATCTTCGCCTACGCGATGGGGCTCCTGGTGACCATGGGGGCGCTCGCCGTCTGGTCGGACACGCGTCCGCACCTCGCGCACAGCAGCCACTTCTATCTGTACGCGGCGGTGCCGTTCCCCTTCATGCTCGCCGCGGCGATGCGCGGGCTGCGCATGCGCTGGCCGGCGACCACGGTGGCGCTGATCTACACGGCGCTCTTCCTCGTGATGGGGTGGGTCCTCGCCCCCTGGCCGGCGACGCCCAAGCTCGGGCCGATCCACCAGGAGGTGACGCACATGGTGTCGCTCGGCTTCCCGCTGCTCCTGGTGGCGCCGGCGCTCGCCTTCGACCTCTTGCAGCGCGCGCTCCCGCGGGCGCGTCCGTCGCTCCTGGCGCTAACGATGGGGGCCGCGTTCGTGGCCGCGATGCTGGCGACGCACTGGTGGTTCGGCGCCTTCCTCCTCTCGCCGGCGTCGCACAACGCGGTGTTCATGGGCGACCACCTGCCGTACAGCGTGCCGAAGACGTTCGCCTGGGCGAAGGGGGAGTTCTTCGACCTCGACCGCACGCCGGGGGCGTTGGCGCGCGGGCTCGGCATCGCGACCGTCGCCGCCGTGCTCTCGGCGCGCCTCGGGCTGGGGCTGGGCGGGTGGATGCGCGCGGTGCGGCGATGACGGCAGTCGCGCGGCGCGTCGGACTCGCGCTCGTCGTCGGCGCGGCGGCGCTGCTCACCAGCGCCCACGTCGGCACCACCGACGCCTTCTACGACGGCGTCGCCGGCCCGTACCCGGTGCGCGTGACCGTCCGCATGCCGGGCGTCATCCCCGGGCAGGCGCAGATCACCGTGCGCGTGCTGCAAGGGGACGCGGAGCGCGTGCTCGTGCAGGCCGCGCAGTGGAACGTCGGCACGCGCGGCGCGCCCGCGCCCGAGCCGGCGGGGGAGGTGGTGGGCGCGCCCGGGACGTTCACCGCGCCGCTGTGGCTGATGACGCGCAGCTCGTACATGGTCAACGTCACCGTCGCCGGGCCGCAGGGGCGCGGGACGGCGACGGTGCCGGTGATCGCGCAGGCGACCGCGCGCCTCGGCATGGACCGCTACATGGGGATCGGACTCGCGGCGTTGGGCGCGCTCCTCGTCGGCGGGCTGCTCACGCTCGTCGGCAGCGCGGTGCGCGAGGGCGTGCTTCCCCCGGGCGAGCACCCCGACCGGAAGCGTCGCACGAAAGCGCGTCTCGCCACCAGCGTCGCGGCCGGCTTCGCCGCGCTGGCGCTGCTCGGCGGGAGCCGCTGGTGGCGCGCGGTCGACGCCAACTACGAGCGCTTCATGTACCGCCCGCTCGCCAGCCGGGCGGCGGTCACCGTGGACTCGGCGGGGCGGCAGACGCTGACGTTCGCGATCACCGACTCGCTCTTCTTCTCGGCGCGCAGCACGCCGCTCATGCCCGACCACGGAAAGCTCGTGCACCTGTTCGCGGTGCGCGAGCCGGGGCTGGACGTGCTGGCGCACCTGCACCCGACGCGCGTCGACTCGGCGACCTTCACGACCCCGCTCCCCGCGCTCCCGCCGGGACGCTACCGCGTCTTCGCCGACGTGGTGCACGAGAGCGGGCTGGCGCGCACGCTCGTCGCCGCCACCGACGTCGCGCCGGGGCTTCCGCGCTCGGTGCCGAAGGGGTTCGGGAGCGAGGGGGACGACGCCTGGCTGATGAACGGCCCGAGCGACGGCCCCGCGCCGATGGGCGACGGGCTCACGCTCACCTGGGAGGGACGCGGCCCGTTCGCCGCCGGCGCCGACACGACGCTGCGCTTCACGCTCCGCGACTCCGCGGGCCGCGTGGCCGACGTCGAGCCGTACATGGGGATGGGTGCGCACGCGATGGTGATGCGCGAGGACGGGCAGGTGTTCGTGCACCTGCACCCGATGGGGACCATCTCCATGGCCGCGCAGCGGCGCCTGCTGCGCCGCGAGCGCGGCGACACGGCGCTGCACGGCGAGGCGCAGCCGGCTGACTCCGCCGACCACGCCTCCCATGCGGCCGTGACCTACCCCGGTACCCTCGGCTTCCCCTTCGCCTTCCCGAAACCCGGCGCCTACCGGGTGTGGGTGCAGCTACGCCAGGGCGGGCGCGTCCGCACCGCCGCCTTCGCGGCGCAGGTTCGCTGACGCCTCGCGGTCGTCGGGCGGCGCGTCGGCCATCGGCGCCCGCCCGGCGGCCCGCGCCGCGGTCTCGACGCGCGGGTGCGCGGTCAGGCGCGCCGGGTCGAAGTAGGCGTTGAAGCGCACGATGCGCCCGTCGCGCGTCTCGACCACCGACACCCCGCTGTAGCGCGTCTCGACGCCGGCGGCGGTGCGGCACTCGCTCGTCCACTCGAGCATCACGCGCGAATCGCTCTCGAGGATCGAGTGGAAGCGCGAGTGGATCTGCTCGAACGACTCGCGGTACGCCGTCCAGAAGCGCCGCGCGCCGTCCGCCCCGGTGAGCGGCGCGTTCAGCTCCGGGTTGCGCAGCTCCGCCTCGTCGGCGTAGAGCGCCGCCATCGGCTCGACGTTGCCGTTGTCTTCCAGCTGCCGCAGCGCGGCGACGAACTCTTGTGCGGAGGGGGTGGCCATGGTCTCACAACTGAAAGGGCGGGAGTCGTTAGAGCGGGAGTCTTCACGGCGGGAGTCGTTACTGCGTCGCCTCAGGCTCGGAGCATCGCCGTAACGACTCCCGCTCTGACGACTCCCGCAGTCACGACTCCCGCAGTATCCGGACCTATTTTTTCTGGTTGATCGCCTTCGTCCACTCCGCGATCTCCTCCGCCGACATGCTGCCGTACGGCTCCTGCCGCCCGTCCGTGTACCCCCACTCGAGCACGTCCGGCAGGTACTGCTGGCGCGAGATGATCGTCCCCTGGCAGAGGCGCCCCACGTCCGCGTCGCGCAGCAGCTCCTCGCGCAGGCGGTCCATCAGCGTCGCCATCACCCACGCCGGGACGCGCGTGCGCTCCCCCGGGTAGACGAAGCCGAACAGGACGAGCGACGAGAGCAGGACGCGCCAGTTGCGGCCGAAGCGGTCGAGCACGCGGTGCCAGTCGAGCTTCTCGGCGCGCGCCCGCAGCAGGTGCACCACGTCGCCGCCGTCGTAGCGCTCGCGCTCCATCACGAACGCCTTCGACCAGAGCATCTCCTCGGCGGGGGCCAGCTGCACCTCGAGGCCGAGCACCTCGCCGGTGGGGGCGTGGGTGAACCAGTCGGCGTCGACCGGCGCGACCCCGTTCCCCGAGCTGAAGATCAGGTCGACGAACTCCTTTCCCTTGTACGCCTTCCCCAGCCAGTGCGGGAAGGTGAGCTCGGTGCGGAAGCCGGCGTCGGCCAGGATGTCGAGCGCGCGGTGGATGTCGGTCTTCGCGACGAAGAGGTCGAAGTCCTTGGTCGAGCGCGGGATCCCGGTGAACGGGGTGAAGGCGTAGGCGCCGCCGACGAGGAAGGGGAGCCCCCCCGCCTGCAGCGTCTCCATCACCCGGCGGTACACCGCCTGCGCACCCGGCGACGCGAGGTCGGTGCGGCGCGGGGGGCGCGGGGAGTGGCGGCGCTCGCGCTTCTTGCGACGCGGGCGGGGCGCGGCGCCGGGCTCACGGATCGGCGGCAGCACGGACTCGTCGGTGGGCGGCACTTGGTCGGAGCTCACGAGCGGAACGGTTGTTGAAACGCGGCCGGCGTCAGGTGGGCCGCGACGACCGACGACGGTCACGGCCCCGCCCGTCGAGACACCGCCGATACCCAAGCATCCCCTATGCCGACCGTCCGCATCGCCGCCGTGGGCGACGTCCACGTGAGCAAGACGTCGCAGGGCGTCCTCGCGCCGATCCTCGCCCAGGTCGCCGAGCGCGCCGACGTCCTGCTGCTGTGCGGCGACCTCACCGACTACGGGTCGCCCGACGAAGCCAAGGTGCTCGTCAAGGAGCTCGGGACGCTGCGCCTCCCGATCATCGCCGTGCTCGGGAACCACGACTACGAGGCCGGCCACCCGACCGAGCTGATCGCCCACCTGCGCGACGCCGGGGTCGTCGTGCTCGACGGCGAGTCGCACGAGGTGCAGGGGATCGGCTTCGCCGGCATCAAGGGGTTCGCCGGCGGCTTCGGGCGCTCGACGCTCGGCTCGTGGGGGGAGCCGGGGATCAAGAGCTTCGTGAAGGAGGCGGTCGACGAGACGCTCAAGCTCGAGACCGCGCTCGCGCGCCTGCGCACGCGCCAGAAGGTCGCCGTCCTCCACTACTCGCCGATCCGCGCCACCGTCGAGGGGGAGCCGCTCGAGATCTTTCCCTGGCTCGGCTGCGGGCGCCACGAGGAGCCGCTCGTGCGCTACAATGTGAGCGCGGTCTTCCACGGGCACGCGCACAACGGCTGCCCCGAGGGGAAGCTGTCGAACGGCGCGCCGTGCTACAACGTCGCCATGCCGCTCCTCAAGAAGCGCTACCCCGACCAGGTGCCGGTGCGCTTCGTGGAGCTCGACCCCGACGCGCCGGCCGACGGCGAGGCGCGCTACGAGGGGCCCGAGCGCCGGCGCGCGACGCCCGAGGCGGCGGCCGCGGGGGTGGCGGGCAACGGGGCGGCGCGCTGAGCGCGGCCGCCCCGCCACTCCGCCACGCCGCGCGTCAGGGCTTCAGCACGACCTTCAGGCAGTCGTCGCGCTTTTCCTGGAACACCTCGTACATCTTCGGCGCGTCGTCCAGCCGCACGGTGTGCGTGATGATCCGCGACGGGTCGATCTCGCCGCGCTCGATCTTCTCCAGCAGCGGGCGCATGTACTTGTGCGTGTTCGTCTGCCCCATCTTGAAGGTCAGCCCCTTCGCGAACGCCTGCCCCATCGGGAACTTGTCGATGAAGCCCGTATAGACGCCCGGCAGGCTCACCGTCCCGCCCTTCCCGCACGCCTGGATGCACTGCCGCAGCACCGTCGCCCGGTCGGTCTGCAGCTTGGTGAACTGCTTCGCGCGTTCGACGCCCGCGTACAGCCCGATCCCGTGCGCCTCCATCCCCACCGCGTCGATCACGTGGTCGGGGCCGCGCCCGCCGGTCGCCTGCTTGAGCCACTCGACGACGTCGTCGGTGTCGGTCTCGTAGTTCAGGAGCTCGGCGCCCCACAGGTCGCGCGCCTTGGCCAGCCGGTCGGCGAAGCGGTCGATGCAGATCACGCGCGCCGCGCCGAGCATGTAGGCGCTCGCCACCGCGAACTGCCCCACCGGGCCCGCGCCCCACACCGCGACCACGTCGCCGCGCCGGATCCCGCACTGCTCGGCGGCCTGGTAGCCGGTGGGGAAGATGTCGGTGAGGAAGAGCACCTTCTCGTCCTCGATCCCGCTCTCGATCTTCAGCGGCCCCACGTCGGCGAACGGGACGCGCACGTACTCCGCCTGCCCGCCCGCGTAGCCGCCGTACAGGTGCGAGTAGCCGAACAGCCCCGACGAGGAGAAGCCGTTGAGCTCCTCGAGCGCGGCGGCGTTCGGGTTGGAGTTGTCGCACAGCGACCAGAGGTCGTGCTGGCAGTAGTAGCAGTTGCCGCACGCGATGTCGAACGGCACGGCCACGCGATCGCCCTTCTTCAGATCGCGCACGCCCCTGCCGACCTCCTCGACCACGCCCATGAACTCGTGGCCGAGGATGTCGCCCTTCATCATCGACGGCACCTTGCCGCCGTAGAGGTGCAGGTCCGAGCCGCAGATGGCGGTCGACGTGATGCGCACGATCGCGTCGCGCGGGTTGATGAGCTCCGGGTCGGGGACGCGGTTGACCCGCACCTTCTCCACGCCCTCCCAGCAACAGGCCTTCATGCGCGCGCCTCCCAGGTGGCCGGTTCGGTGGTGTTGATGCCGCGCTCCGCGTCGCCCGGCGTCGGCACGTGCGTCGGGTCGTGCTTCTCGGCCGGCGCGCGCTCCTGGAAGCCGCCCAGGTCCGCGCCCGTGGCGCCGCGACTCACGCGGGCGTTGAACTCCGCCTGCCGCGCGCGCGCGCCCTGGCCCGGGTTCTCGCTCACCGGCAGCTCGCCCGCCTCGACCAGCGCCTTGTAGCGGCGCAGGTCCTCGCGCACCTGGATGTCGGGCTCCTCGCCGAAGAGCCGCGCCACCGCCACGCCGAGCTTCCCGGCCGGCGGCTCGTACTCGAGCACGACCTTCACCTCGGTGCCGCGCCCCGCCGGCAGCTCGCGGAAGTTCACCGAGCCCGCGTTCGGCACGCGCGCCCCCTCGACCGACTTCCAGGCGATGATCTCGCCCGGCACCTCGTTCACGATCTCGGCCTCCCACTCGACCGTGCGTCCGGCGGGCGCCTTGGCCACCCAGCGCGAGCGCCGCGCGTCGTGCTCGGTCACCGACTCGAGGTGCTCGAAGATGCGCGGCAGGTTCTCGAGCTGGCGCCAGAAGGCGTACAGCTCGTCGGCGCCGCGTCCGAAGATCGTCACCGCGCGCTCGACCTTTTCGGCCTTCTTCGCGTCGACCGTGGCCGCGCCGCCGTGCAGGCGCTCGGGCTCGCCCGACGCGGTGGTGACGCCGAGCGCGCCGTAGACCATGCAGTGCCCGCTGACGCCGCGCTCGACCAGCGCCCCGCCGACGACGCCGAGCGCGAGCGCCGACCAGTCCTTGCGCTTGAGCGCCATCGAGGCCAGCGCCGCCCCGGCCGCGATCGACAGCAGTCGCTCGACGGTGTTGACGTTGCGCCCCTCGCCGGGCTCCGCGTGCGCGGTGGCGCCGTGGCGCCCGTGCTCCTTCTGCGGGTCCGTGTGCCCGCGCGCGCGGCGGGCGCGGCGCCCGCGCTCGCCCCACGTCGCGCTCCCCTCGTCCAGCGCCGCCGAGCCGTCGGCCATGCGCACCATCGCTCCCTCCGTTGCTGTCGCGTGTGCCCGCGTGTGCTTGCCTGTGCTTGCGTACGCCGCCGTGATCGCGTCCGCGGCGGGCGGGGGAGGCGCAAGCGCGGTGCCGCGGGCGGGGGGATGGGACGATCGCGGTACGGCGGCGCACGCCTTGCTTCGGGTTGTGTTCGGGTGTATCGTCTGCCCGGGCCGCCGCACGAGGGCGGCCCGCCGCGTCGCCGCCCTGCTCTCTGCCGTGCTCCCGATGTGCTGCCGGTCCCCCTTTCCCGCAGTGCATGTCCGCCCAGGTCCGCGCCCTCCGCGCGCTGTTGGCCGAGCAGTTCCCCGACGCGACCCCGCTGGCCGAGCGCGACGCGCTGCGGCTGGCGCGCCAGGTGGCGACCGGGATCGGCGCGCTGGACGCGGTGCTGCCCGGGGGCGGGCTGCCGCGCGGCAAGCTCACCGCGTGGGCGCCGGCCGGCGGGAGCACGGCGGTGCTGCGCGCCGCGTGCCGCGCCGTGCTGGCCGGCGGCGAGCGCGCGGCGTGGGTGGACGCGGCGCGCACGCGCCCGCTGGGCGCGCGGTGGGAGTCGGCGTTGCACGCACCCGACCACCCGTCCGACGCGCCGCTCGTCGTGCACCCCGCCGGCCGCGTGAGCGCGCTGCGCAGCGCGGAGCTGCTGCTGCACTCGGGCGCCTTCGCGCTCGTCGTGCTCGAGCCGGCGACGGGCGCGGAGCCGCAGGGCACCGAGGTCGTGCGGCTGGCGCGCGCGGCGCGCGGCGGCGGCTCGGCGTTCGTCGCGCTCACCGCCGGCGGCGCTATGGCGGCGCTGCGCGTGACGTCGCGGCTGGACGCGCGCGGCATCCGCTGGCGGCACGGCCCCTTCGGCGACCCCGCGGCCGCGGTGAGCGCGCGCGTGTCCGTGCGCGTGCGCGCCGCCGGCTGGAACGCGGCCGCCGACTTCCTGCTCCCGGTCGCGCCCTATGACCTTCGTTGCGCTCTGGATCCCCACGCCCCCGACCGACGCGCCGCCGCCCCCCGCGACGACCAGTGACGCCGCGGCCCTCTCCGAACTGCTCCCCGAGTTGCTGCGCGCGCTGCTGCGCGTGACGCCGCACACTGCGGCCGAGCGGCACGAGGACGGCGTGTTGGTGTGGGCCGACGCGCGCGGGCTCCCGGCGCGCCGCGTCGCGCGCGGGGTGCGGCGCGCCGCGCGCGCGGTGTTCGGCGAGGCGTGCGGCGGCGCGCTCCGGTTGGGCGTGGCGCGCGTCCCGGTGGCGGCCGAGGTGGCGGCGCGACACGGGGGCGCGTCGCCCGACGCGCCGCCGGTGGTGCTGGTCGCGTCGCGCCACGAGCGCGCCTTCCTGGCCGAGCGCCCGCTGGCGGCGCTGGCCCACACGCCCGCCTGGTCGCGCCGCCTGGCCGCCGCGCTGGCCGACGTGGGACTGGAGCGGTGCGGCGAGCTGGCCGCGCTCCCGCTGGCGGCGGTCGAGGTGCGCTTCGGCGCCGCCGGCGCCGCGCTCTGGCGGCTGGCGCGCGCCGACGACCCGCGCCGCATCTTCGCCCCCGCGCCGCGCGCGCACCCGGCGGCGTCGGTGGAGTGGAGCGAGTTCGCGGTGCGCGACGCCGAGCGGCTGCTCTTCTTCTGCAACGGGCTGGCGGGGCGCGTGTGCGCCGACCTGCGCGCGCGCGGGCAGGCGGCGCGCGCGCTGACGCTGCGCCTCGCGCTCGCCGGCGGCGGCGCGGTCGAGCACCCGGTGCGCGCCGCGCGCGCGCACGCCTCGCGCGCCGCCTGGCTGCGGCTCCTGCGCCAACTGCTGGAGCGCGTGCGCCTCCCCGACGCGGCGTGCGGGCTGCTGCTGCGCGTGGACGCCGCGCACGCCGCCGACGCGCCGCAGGGCGACCTGTTCGACGCCGGCTTCCAGACCGGCGGGGCCGCCGAGGAGGCGGTGGCGCGGCTGCTCGAGGACGGGGAGGCGGCGCCGGTGCGGCTGACCGCGTCGGAGCACGCGCTCCCCGAGCGGCGCCTCGCGTGGCGCGCCGCGGCGCCGGACGACGTGCTGCGCACGCTGCGCGCGTCGCGGGCCCCGGCGCGCGCGCCGGCGCCGGCCGCGACGCCCCGCGCGCTCCCCGCACGCGTGGCCGAGCGCCCGCCCGCGTACGCCGGGCCGCGGCGCGACGGCGGGCGGCGCGACAACGCGGTGGCGGACCTGGCGGCCGCGCGCGCCGTGCGCGCCGCGCGGCTCGACGGGGCGCGCTCCGAGGGCGCGCCCGCCGACGTCGCCGAGGGGGGGGAGCCGCTGGCGCTGCGCGTGCTCGCTGCGCCCGTGCAGTTGGCCGAGGTCGGGACGCGCCGCCGCCGCGGCGCCGGCGCCCCCGTCTGGCTGCGCGGGCCCGACGCCGCGCGCGTCGACGTCGTCGCGGCCGCGGGCCCCGACCGCGTCGCCGCCGGCGGCGCGGAACCCGAGGGCGCGGCGGCGCGCGAGTACTGGCAGTGCGCGACCGACGACGGCCGCCTCCTCCTGCTCTACCGCGACGCGCGCGACGGCGCCTGGTACGTGCACGGCGCGTGGGACTGACGCGTCGGGTGGCGTCCGGCGCCCCCTACGTCGAGCTGCGCGCCCACACCGCCTTCTCGTTCGGCGAGGGCGCCGTCTCCCCCGAGCGGCTGGCCGAGCGCGCGGCGGAGCTGGGCTACCCCGCGCTGGGCGTCACCGACTGCGCGGACCTCGGCGGCGTGGTGCGCTTCGCGGTGGCCTGCCGCGAGCACGGCGTGCGCCCCGTCGTCGGCGTCGAGCTGATCGTCGACCGCCACCCGCTGGCGCTCCTCGCGCGCACCGCCGCGGGGTACCGCCACCTGGCCGCGCTGGTCACGCGCGCGCGCGCCGGCCGCGTGGACGCGTGGGCGCGCGAGAACGCCGGGGCGCACGCCGGCACGCCGCCGCGCGGGCGCCCGCGCGTGGCGTGGCGCGACGTGGCCGAGCGGGCCGGCGGCGTCACGCTGCTCACCGGGCCCACGACGGGGCGGCTGGCGGCGCTGCTGCGCCGCGGCCGGCGCGACGAGGCGCGGCGCACGCTGGCCGAATGGCGCGACGTCTTCGGCGCGCACCTCGCCGTCGAGGTGCAGCACCACTACGCCGGGCGCACCGAGGAGGCGCTGGCCGGGGCGCTGGTGGAGTTGGCCGAGCGCGCCGGCGTCCCCTGGGTGGTCACCAACGACCCGCGCTACGTCGACGCGGCCGGGCGGCGCGCGCACGACGTGCTGGTCGCGCTGCGCCACGGCTGCACCGTCGACGAGGCGGCGGCGCGCGGGCTCCTGCTCCCCAACGGCGAGTGGCGGCTGCACGAACCCGAGACGATGGCCGAGCGGTGGGCGGGGCGGGAGGAGGGGCTGGAGCGCAGTGCCGAGATCGCGGAGGCGTGCCGGTTCGAGCGCGCGTGGGTGCGCCCGCCCCTCCCCGCGTTCCCCATCCCCGCCGGCGCCGACGCCGACGCGTACCTGCGGACGAAGGTCCGCGAGGGCGCCCACCGCCGGTGGGGGGACGCGCTCACCGAGGGACAGCGCGACCAGCTCGAGCACGAGCTGCAGGTGATCGCGGGGCTGGAATTCGCGGGCTTCTTCCTGGTCATGTGGGACGCCGTGCAGGAGGCGCGGCGGCGCAACATCATGTGCCAGGGGCGGGGGAGCGCGGCCAACAGCGCCGTCAACTTCTGCCTCGAGGTCACGGCCGTCGACCCGGTGAAGCACGGGCTCCTCTTCGAGCGCTTCCTCTCGCCGAAGCGCGCCGACGGCACCGCCGACCCGCCGGACATCGACGTCGACATCGAGCACGACCGGCGCGAGGAGATCCTCGACTACGTGTACGCGAAGTACGGCCGCGCCCACGCCGCCATCGCCGCCGTGACGCAGCGCTACAGCGCGTCCACCGCCGTGCAGGACGTCTGCCGCGCCTACGGCGTCCCGGTGGAGCAGGCGTTCGCGCTCTCCAAGCGCGTGCACCGGCTGGAGGCCGGCGAGGGAATGGAGGCGCTGCGCGGCGGGCTGGCGGCCGCGTTCGGGGTGGACGTGACGACGCCGCGCGGCAAGGAGATGCTGCGCGCCATCGCCGCGTTCGACCGGCTGCCGCGCATGCGCTCCACGCACCCCGGGGGCTTCGTGCTCTCGGCGGCGCCGCTCGGCGACTACTGCCCGATCGAGCCGACGACGATGGGGCGCACCGTGCTGCAGTTCGACAAGGACGACCTCGACGACGTCGGGATCCCCAAGTTCGACTTCCTGGGGCTGGGCGCGCTGAGCGTGGTGCGCCACGCCTTCGACGCCGTCCAGGGGCGGGGCGAGCCGCGCCCGGAGCTGTACGCGCTGCCGCAGGACGACCCCGAGACGTTCGCGATGATCGCGCGCGGCGACACGGTGGGGACGTTCCAGATCGAGTCGCGGGCGCAGATCTCGTCGCTCGTGCACACGCGGCCGTCGGAGATGTACGACCTGGTGGTGCAGGTCGCGCTCATCCGCCCGGGGCCGGTCGTCGCCGGGTTCGTGAAGCCGTACATCGAGCGCCGGCACAAGCGCCAGGACGTGACGTACCCCGGGGGGATCGTGGACGACGAGATCGTGAAGATCCTCGGGCGCACGCAGGGCCTCCCGATCTTCCAGGAGCAGGCGATGCGCCTGGTGCGCCACGTGGCCCGCTACTCCGACGAGGAGGCGGACGAGCTGCGGCGCACGATGGGACACTCGCGTAAACAGCACCGCCTGAGCGCCGAGTTGGAGAAGTTGCGAGTGCGGCTCGTGAAAGAGCGACTGCCGCCGGAGGTGGCCGACGCGCTGGTGGACGAGCTGCGCGGCTTCGGCAACTACGGCTTCCCCGAGAGCCACGCCTGGAGCTTCGCCCTCATCGCCTACGCGACGGCCTGGCTCAAGGCGCACCGCCCGGCGGCGTTCTACCTCGGCCTGCTCAACGCGCAGCCGATGGGCTTCTACTCGGTGGCGACGCTGATCCACGACGCGCGCCGCCGCGGCGTCGAGGTGCGCCTGCCCTGCCTGCGCGGCGGCGCCGACGTCTGCACCCTCGAGGAGGCCGACGACCCGGCGCGCCCGGCGCTGCGCGTGGGGTGGCGGCACGCGCGCGGGCTCGGCGACCGGGCGCGCGAGGCGCTGGCGGCGGCGCGCGCGGCGGCGCCCTTCGCCGGGATCGCCGACGCGGTGCGCCGCGCCGCCCTCGCGCGCGCCGACGCCACCGCGCTGGCGCGCGCGCACGCCTTCGCCGCCTGGGAGCCGGACCGCCGCCGCGCCGCCTGGGAGGCGCTGCGCGCGGTGGGCGACGTGCTGCCGCTGGCCCCCGCGCCGCGCGCCTCGGCCGACGCCTTCGCCCCGCGCCCGCTCGACCCGCACGAGGCGGTGGCCGCCGACTACCACGCCGTGGGGCTCAGCGTCGCCGGCCACCCGATGGAGCGCTACCGCGCCTGGTGCCGCCGCGTCGGGATCCTCGACAGCGCGCAGCTCGCGGCGTGCGCGGGGCAGGGGGAGCGGGTCGTGGTGGCGGGGCTCGTGCTGGTGCGGCAGCGCCCGGCCACCGCCAAGGGGACGATGTTCCTCCTGCTGGAGGACGAGCTGGGGACGGCGCAGGTGATCGTGCACCCGCGGGTCGACGCCGCGTTCCGCGAGGTGCTGCGCCACTCGTCCGTGCTGGCCGTGTACGGCCGCGCCGAACGCGACGGCGGCAAGGGGGGAGTGTTCGTGAACGTGATCGCGCGGCGGATCGAGGCCGTGGATCCGAAGGGCGCGGACCGGCTCGCCCACCGGTCGTATGACTTCCGGTGAGCGGCCCGCCTCACCGCACGCGCCCCGCGCGCCGCCCGTCGACGAGGGCGTAGAACCGGTCGCGGTACGTCTCGGAGACCGGGATCAGCGACGAGCCGATCCGGATCCGGTCCCGCTCGACCGACTCGATCTTGTCGACGGCCACCATGTACGACTTGTGGACGCGGCACACCAGGTCCGGGGGGAGCCGCCGCTCGAGCTCCGCCATCGTCTCGAGCGTGAGCAGCCGCTTGCGCGCCGTGTGGATGCTCCGGTAGTCGCCGTCCCCGGCGATGTAGAGCAGCTCGCGCAGCAGCACCCGCTCGAGCCGCGACTCGGTCTTCACGAAGAACAGCGTCCGCTCCACGCCGCCCGGGACCCCGCCCGGGGCGCCGCCCCCCGCGGGTGCGCCGCCCTGCATCGCCCGCACGCGGTCGACCGCCTGGACGAAACGGGCGAAGGTGAACGGCTTGAGCAGGTAGTCCGCGACCGCGAGGTCGAACGCCCGCAGCGCGTGGTCGTGGTGCGCCGTCGTGAGCACGACGGCGGCGTCGAGCCGGGCGCGCTCGAGCAGCTCGATCCCCGACATCCCCCCGAGCTCGACGTCGAGGAAGACGAGCCGCACCGGCTCGGCGCGGACGAAGGCGAGCGCCTCCGCCGCGCCGTCCACGGTGCCACGCAGGTCGAGGACGGGGAGCTTCCGCACGTAGGCCGCGAGCCGCTCCTGCGCGAGCGGCTCGTCCTCAACGATCAGGCAGGGGATCGTCATGCGTCTCGTCGGGCGTCTCGTCGGGCGTCTCGTCGGCTGTCCGGAGCGTGAGGCGGACGTCGTACACGTCGTCGGCGCGCCGGATCGCCAGCGCGTGGCGCCCCGGGTAGAGCAGCGCGAGCCGACGCCGCACGAGCGCCTGCCCGAGCCCCCGACCGCGCGCCGCCGCGGCGGCGCCGTCCGCGCCCGGCCGGCAGCGGTTCACGCAGCGGAACGTGACCTCCCCCGCGCCCACCTCGCAACGCACGCGCACGGCGCCCGCGCCCCCCGCGCGGTCGGCGTGCTTGAAGGCGTTCTCCACGAACGGCATGAAGAGCGTCGGCGGCACCGTCACCCCCGCCGGGTCGCCGGCCACCTCGAGCGACGCGTACCCGGCGTCCGCGTGGCGGAGCGCCTCGATCTCCAGGTAGCGCGCCATGTGGTCGAGCTCCACGGCGAGCGGCACGCGCGGCGCCGCGGCCTCGAACAGCACGTACCGCATCAGCTCCGAGAGCCGGTGCAGGTACTCGGACGCGACCGACGCGTCCCGCCCGATGAGGACGTCGATGTTGTGCAGCGTGTTGAACAGGAAGTGCGGGTCGAGCCGGGAGCGGAGCAGGTCCAGCTCCAGCGCGTGGGCGCGCCGCTCCCGCGCCTCGCGCGTGCGCAGCTCCGCGAGCCAGGAGAGGAAGCCGCGCATTCCCACCGCGAGCGCGCCGTGCAGCGCGGCGAGACCGAACAGGCAGAGCGCGAGCGCCGCGAGCGCGGGCCACTGCGCGCGCGGGAGCGGCGGCGCGCCCGCGCTGGCGTGGAGCAGCCAGAAGCCGGCCAGCGCCGCGCCCCCGCACACCAGCGCGCCGGCGCCGAGCAGCGCGGGCCAGCCGCGGCGGTCGCGCACCAGCGGGAAGAGGGCGACGTAGCTCGCGTAGAAGGCGCCCACGTTGGGCACGGTCAGCGGCACGGCGAGCAGGCGCGTCAACCGCGACGGCGCGCGCGCGTCCCCGAGCCGCGTCTGGAGCAGCGTGAGGACGGCGAGCAGCAGCGCGACGTAGACGCCCCAGTAGCCCGCGTGCAGCGCCAGCGTGCCGCGCCCCGACACCCCCGCGCCCCCGGTCGCGCGCACGCCTAGCCCCGGTGCCGCGCGGCGGCGAAGAGCGCGTACGCGCCCACGCTCGCCGCGCCGAACGCGGTCAGCGCCACCACCCCGAGCGGGGCGGGAAGGTCGCGACTCACGCGGCCGCCGCTCTCGGTCAGGAAGTCCATCGCCAGGTAGCCGTGCGGGAGGAGGAAGTTGTACCGCCACCCGAGCGCCGTCATGGCGACGGTCCACGCGGCGAGCCCCGCGCCGACCGGCACGAGCACGTTCCGGCTCCGCAAGGCGACCAGGAACTGGAGCGCGACGATCGGGAGCGCGTCGACGTAGAAGTCGACGCTGCGCGCCGCGAACGCCGCCAGCGGGAACGGCTCCGCCGGGAAGGCGAGCTCCGGGAACGCGAGCGGCGGCACGACGCCCACCAGCCACAGCCCGACGTTCAGCAGGACGAAGCCCTGCGCCAGCATCGCGAGCGCGACGAGGAGCTTGGCGCCGAAGACGGCGAGGTCCGGCTGCGGCGTCGCGCGCACCTGCTTCCACCCGTCGTAGCGGTGTTCCACGTGGGTCAGGAGCGACGTGAGCACGATGGTCCCCATCGGGAGCAGCAGCACCGCCAGGCTCTCCCACGCCTGGTGCCACAGCTCCTCCCAGAACACCTCGCCGCGGTAGAGCGCGCCGAGCGTGCGGCGCTGCCGCAGCCGCACGGCGAGGAGGATCGCCGGCACGAGCAGCGCCCCGCCGGCCACGAGCCACGAGGCGAGCGTGCGCCGCGTCTTGAGCCACTCGCCGTACACGCTGCGCCAGAAGGGAACGCGCATCCTCACTCCCGCACCAGGTCCATGAACACGGCCTCGAGGTCCGGGCGCGCGACGCCGACGGCGTGCACGTCGACGCCGGCCTCCACGAGCGCGCGGTTGGCCCGCGCCAGCTCGGCGGCGGGGAGCGGCGGGAGCCGCACGCCGGCCGCGCCGCGATGCGCGGGCCACCCTCGCGCGAGCAGCACCTCGACCGCCCGCCCGTCGTCGCTCGTCGCCAGGGCCGCGTGCGCCGCGGCGGCCGCGCGGCCCACGAGTTCGGGGAGCGGCCCCTGGAACGCGAGCCGGCCGCGCCGGACGACGCCGACGTGCGACGCGACGCGCTCCACCTCCGACAGCAGGTGGCTCGACACGAGCACGGTGACGCCGGTCTCGCGGTTGAGGCGCCGCAGCAACTCCCGCATCTCGACGATCCCCACCGGGTCGAGGCCGTTGGTCGGCTCGTCGAGCACCAGCAGCTCGGGGGCGCCGAGCAGCGCGACCGCGAGCCCGAGCCGCTGGCGCATGCCGAGCGAGAGCTGCGCGGCGCGCACGCGCGCGGCGTCCGCCAGCCCGACGAGCCGGAGCACCTCCGCGATGCGCGACGCCGGGCACCCGAGGACGACCTGCCACACCCGGAGGTTCTCGGTCGCGCTGAGGTGGCCGTAGAGCGACGGCGTCTCGATGAGCGACCCGGTGCGCGCGAGCACCGCCCGCCGGTCGCGCCCGCGGACGAGCGGCCGGCCGAGCACGCGGATGCTCCCACCCCCGCGCTGCTCCCGCAGGAGGCCGAGGAGCAGGCGGAGCGTCGTCGTCTTGCCGGCGCCGTTGGGGCCCAGGAAGCCGTAGATGCTCCCGCGCGGCACCACGAGGTCCACGCCGCGGAGCACCGGGCCGCCCCGCGGGTAGGCGTACGTGAGCCCGCTCGTCTCGACGGCGGGCGCCGTGGCCGACACCTAGCGCGACTCCCGGCGGAGGAGCCGCCGATCGCCGCCCACCGACTGCCAGATCCCGGTCACGCGCCCCGAGGCGGTGGTGGCCACGCGCAGCCCGACGCCGAAGTCCTCCACGGTGAAGAGTTCCGTGGCAGAGAGGAAATGCGCCCGCCGCGCGGCCCCGTCCCGCTCGAGCCACGGCTCGCCGCTGCGGAGCGTCAGGCGCAGGGCGTTGCCGCGCGGATCCCGGTAGATGCCCGCGTAGCGCCGCAGCGTGGCCGCGGGGACGCGCACGATGCGCGCGCGCGCGGCGCGCCCGAGCTCGCGTTCCCGCGCGAGCAGCGCCAGCGCGCGCACCCGACCGCCGCCGTCGACGAGGAAGCGCTGCCGGACGGACGACTCCTGCGTGAAGAAGTCCGTCGCGGAGGTGAAGTACAGGCGCCGCGGCGCGCCCGGCCCCTGGAGCCAGAGCGCGTCGGCGCGCCGCACGACCGAGAGCACCGCATCCTCGTGTCGGTAGGCGCCGGCGTACCGGTCGAGCGCGACGGGCGGCAGGGCGACCACGGGCGGCGCCGGCGCGGGCGCGCTCCCGAGGCCGGGCCAGTCGTACGCCCGCGCCACCGTCCGGACCACCTCCTCCAGCAGCTCGGCGGACTCGCCGTTCTGCAGGACGACGACCCCGTACCCGCCCGTCGCACTCCCGATCAGCCACCCGCTCATCCCGGCGTTGCCGGCGCCGTGCTCCACGTAGCGCACCCCCGCCGTGTCGCGGACGAAGAGCCCCATGCCGGGCGCCCCCTTCAGTGCGGGCGTGGTCATCAGACGCGCCCCCTCGGGCCCCACCACGGTGCCCGCGTCGCCGCGCAGGGCGCGCTGCACGTCGACGAGGAAACGCGCGAGGTCCGCCGCAGTGGTCCAGAGCCCGGCCGCCGCCTGCTCGGGCATCACGGGGTAGCGCCCGGGGATCGGTTCGCCGGCCGCGCCGTGCCCCGTCGCGAGGCGGTCGGCCAGCGAGTCGGGGGGCGGCTGCGTGAAGGTGCTGCTCGTCATCCCGAGCGGCGCCAGCACGCGGGCGCGCATCACGTCGGCGTACGGCTCGCCGGCGACGTCCGTGACGACCTGCTGGGCGACCATCGTGCCGCCCCCCGAGTAGCGGTACCGCACGCCGGGCGGGAAGAGGGAGCGCACCGGCGCGTTCGTCGCCGGGCCCAGACCGTCGAGGAGCTGCGGGACCGTCGGCAGCGCGTCGCCCGGGCGATAGCCCCAGAAGCCGGGGACGGAGAGCCCCGCGGTGTGACTCAGGAGCGCGGCCAGCGTGAGCTTGCGCCCCTTCGTCCGCAGCCCGTGCGGGAAGCGCCACGACCGCAGGTACACGTTCACCTCCTCGTGGAGGTCCACCCGCCCCCCCTGCGCCAGGGCGAGCACGCCGACGGCGTTGACCGCCTTCGAGATCGACCCGGGCGCGAAGAGCGTGCGTGCGGTGACGCGCCGCCCCGCCGCGCGGTCGGCCCAGCCGTACCCCTTCGCCCACTCGACCCGGAAGTCGCGGACCACCGCGATGCTGAGCCCCGGCACGCGGTAGGCGGCCATCCGCTCCTCGAGCGTCGCGCGCCGCTGACCGGGGAGGCGCAGCCGCGCCCAGGCGACGTCGGTCTCGACGCGCCGCATGCGGGCGACGCCGTCGCGCGAGCGCGGGAGGATCGACTCGGTGTCGTGCGCCGCGCCCGGTCGAGGCGCGAGGACGGTCAGGGCGATCAGAACGGGCGGGAGCCGCATGGCCGGACGATAGGAGTGGGCGTGTCCGTGCTGCAAATCGGATCGGCGAAGTGGCGGAATCGCGCGGTGACCGGCCACCGCGCGCCGGTCACCGCGCGATTCCGCCACTTCGCCGATCCGATTTGCGGCCGGGCGCACGCGCTCGTATCCATGGCGACATGCCACTCCCGTACGCCCGGCTCGCCCTCGCCATCGCGGCGGGGATCGTCCCTGCAGCGCGCCACGCCGGCGCCCAGGCGACCGCGCTCCCCGCCGAGGCGCCGGGCTTCGCCGCGCGCGTCGACAGCCTGTTCGACCCCTGGCGCGGGACCGACCGCCCGGGGTGCGCGGTCGGCGTGAGCCACCGCGGCCGGGTGGTGCTCGAGCGCGGGTACGGGATGGCCGACTTGGAGTCGGGAGCGCCGATGACGCCGGCCACCGTGGTGCACGCCGCGTCGCTCGCCAAGTCGGTGACCGCGTTCGCGGTGCTGCTCCTGGCGCGGGAGGGGAAGCTCGCGCTCGACGACGACGTGCGGCGCCACCTCCCCGAGCTCCCCGACCACCGCGCGGCGCACGGCGCCCCCATCACCGTGCGCCACCTCCTCGCGCACACGAGCGGGCTGCGCGACTTCTTCGAACTCCTCATCCTCGCGCGCGGGCGCTTCGAGGAGGACCGGATCACGCAGGCCGACGCGCTGGCCGTGGTGGGTCGGCAGCGCGCCCCCAACTTCGCCCCGGGCGCCGAGTACGGGTACAGCAACACGGGCTACCTGCTCGCGGCGCGCCTCGTCGAGCGCGTGTCGGGGGAGCCGTTCGCGACGTTCGTGGCGCGGCGGATCCTCACGCCGGTCGGCATGGCGCACACGCGGATCCGCGACGACGTCGCCGCGCTCGTCCCCGGCCGCGCGGTCGGCTACGCGCGCCGCGGGGCGGGGTGGCGCACCAGCGTCCCGAACTTCGACGTGGTCGGGTCGACGAACCTCGAGACGACGGTCGGCGACCTGCTCCGGTGGGCCGCGGAGCTCGACCGCCCGACGGTCGGCGACTCGGCGCTCGTGCGGCAGATGCAGACGCCGGCCGTGCTGGCCGACGGCGACACGACGGGCTACGGGCTCGGGCTGTCGCTCGCCCGGGACCGCGGGCTGCGCCTCGTCGAACACGCAGGGCGCGACCCGGGATTCCGGGCCTACCTCGGGCGGTACCCGGAGCGCGACGTGGCCGTGGCGCTGCTCTGCAACCACACCGCGCTCGACCCGGTCGGGCTCGGGCGGCGGGTGGCGGGGGAGGCGCTCGGGCTGCCGGCCGACCTCGCCCCGCCGCCCGTGTCACCGATCGCTCCCACGCCCGGGGGCACGCGGGCGGCGCTCGGCTGGGCCGGCGTGTACCTCGAGCCGTCCACGCGACAGGTGGCGGAACTCACCGTGCGCGACGGCGTGCTGTACACCAACCGCGTGGGCGGCGCGCGCGTCGAGGCCGTGGGCGAGCGGCGGGCGCGTCTGGTCGGCGAGCCGCTCGAGCTGGAGTTCGACGCGGGGCCCCGCGCGGGGTACCGCGTGCGCTGGCTGGTCCCCGGCCGCCGGGCGGACCGCTTCGAGTGGCGCGCCCCGGCGACCTCCGTGCTCGAGCGCGCGGCGCTGGCGGCGTACGCCGGCCGCTACGCGAGCCCCGAGCTCGACGCGACGTACCGCGTCGAGGCGGGGGACTCGACGCTCACGCTGCGCGCGGGCGCGACGCCCGGGCTGGTGGCGCGCCCGGTGTTCCCCGACGCCTTCGTGAGCGGGGAGTACACCATCCAGTTCGTCCGCCGCGGCGGGCGCGTGACGGGCTTCGAGATCAGCCACCCGCGCGCGCGCGGCGTCGCGTTCGGGCGCACCGACGCGACCCGGTAGCGGATGCGACGTGCTCCGGGCGCGCGTCGCGCGTCCATGTCGCTGATCGCCGGCGCGAGCTGCCTGGCCGGATGCGTCGCCCGCGCCCCGGGGCGCGTGGCGGTGCCGTCCGCCGCGTGCGAGAGCGCCGAGCAGGAGGCCGCGGTCCGCGCGATCGCGGCCGCGAGCCCGGCGGGCGCGTTCGGCGCCGCCACCTTCCGTTCGGGCGAGGCCGACCTGCCGTACCGGCTGCTGGAGCCTCCCGACTCCACGCGGGGCGGGCGGCACCCGCTGGTGCTGGTCCTCCACGGCTCGGGGGCCATCGGGACCGACAACCAGGCGCAGCTGGGGGCCTTCGCGCGGGCGTGGGCGCGGCCCGAGCTGCGGCAGCGATTCCCCGCCTACGTGGTCGTGCCGCACTTCGCCGAGCGGAGCGCGGTCTACGCGCCGGACGCGCGGGACGGGCTGCTCGCGTCGCGGGGGACGCCCGCGCTGACGACCGCGCTCTCCCTCGTCGACCACCTGGCGGCCACGCGGCCCGTCGACGCGCGTCGCGTCTACGTCGTCGGCTTCTCGATGGGCGCGTCGGCCGCCTGGCACGCGCTGCTGCTGCGGCCCGGCCGCTTCGCCGGCGCGGTGGCGATCGCCGGCGTGCCCCCCGAGCGCGCCGCGGCGCCCGCGCTCGCGCGCACGCCCCTGCTCGTCGTGCATGGGGCGGCCGACCCCGAGAACCCCGACGAGCCGGCGGCGGCGATGTACCGCGCCGTCACGGCGGCCGGCTCCCGCCGCGTGCGGTTCTGGGAGCTGCAGGGGCCGGGGCACTGCGTGCCCGCTGGCATCATGGCCGACACGTCGTGGCGGGAGTGGCTCTTCTCGCAGCGGCTCCCCTGAACCGGAGCACGGCCGTGTCACGGCACACGATGCGGCGCGTGGTGGTCTGCGCGGCACTTCTCGCGACCGCGCTCGCGCCGCCCCGGCTCGAAGCGCAACCCGATCCGTCGCCGCACCGGTCGGCGTCCGTGTCGGTCGACGGCGTCCGCATCGAGTACCTGGACTGGGGCGGCTCGGGCCCGGCGCTCGTCTTCTTCCCCGGCTTCGGCAACTCCGCGCACGTCTTCGACGGCTTCGCGCCGCGCTTCACCGACCGCCACCGGGTCGTCGGCGTCTCGCGCGTGGGCTACGGGGGCTCCGACCAGCCGGAGCGGCTGGGCTACACGCTCGCCGCGCGCGTCGAGCAGCTGCGCGCGGTCCTCGAAGCGCTCGGGCTGCGGCGTGCGGTGCTCGCCGGGCACTCGCTCGGCGGCGACGAGATCACCGCGTTCGCGACGCGGTACCCGGAGCGGACCGCCGGCCTGATCTACCTCGACGCGGCGCTCGACCACGTGGGCGCCCTGAAGGTCGAGGCGGCGCTCGCGCCGCTCTTCGCGTACGCGCCGGCGCCCACGCCCGCGGAGCTCGCGGGCGCGGCGGCGTACCGGCGCTTCCTGCGTCGCACGACCGGCGTCGAGTTCCCGCTCGGCGAGGTGCTCGCGACCACGCGCTTCGACGCGTCGGGCGTCGTGCGGGGCGCGCGTACGCCGGCGCGCGTGGCCCGGGCGATCGCCGGGCAGATCGCCCGCCTCGACTACACGGGCGTGCGGGCGCCGGCGCTCGCGCTGTACGCGGACAAGACGCGCGCCGACGTGCTGCCCTTCCTCGCGGCCGACCGCGCGGCGAACGCGCGCGCCGCGGCGCTCCTCGACTCCGTCCGCCCGTGGGAGGCGGGCGAGCGCGCCCGCTTCGCGCGCGAGCTCCCGCGCGCGCGCGTCGTCGCCTTCCCGTCGCACCACTACCAGTTCCTCAGCCACCCCGCCGCGACCGAGCGGCTGATGCGCGCCTTTCTCACGACGATCCCGCCGGCGGCGCGCTGACGACGGGGCGACCCGGCGATCACCTCACCGCGTGATCACGCCGCACGCGACGCGCGCCCCCGAGTTCCCCGCCGGGTCCGTCGCGTAGTCGTCGGCCGTCGCGTGGATGACGATCGACGAGCCGTCCACGTCGAGCAGACTCGTCGGCCCCGTGCCGAGCGTCACGCGGTCGCTGAACAGGTCGACGCGCACGTTCCCCGCCGGCGGCGCGGTGAAGTTCGGCAGGTCGCCGGCGTGATAGCCCGACGGCGTGCGGAAGCCGTGCGTGCGCTGCGTCGGGTTGAAGTGCCCGCCCGCGCTCGTGAACGGCGGCTCGCACCGGCCCACGTCGTGGAAGTGGACCGCGTGCACGCCCGCCGGCGCGCCGGTGAGCTCGCCCGAGACCAGCACGCCGTGCGGCGTCTGGCTGAGCGTCATGGTGCCGAGCGAGCGCCCCTCCGCGTCGCGCATCTCGGCGCGGGCGGTGATGCTGGCGGGGACGGGGGCGGGCTCGGGGGCGCTACCGCGTCCGCCGCCGCAGGCGGCCGCGAGCACGAGCAGGGAGGGCAACGTCGAGAGTCGGCGCATGAGAGTGGTGCGGTGGGTCGAAGTAGCGGGGTACGGACGGCCCGCTCTACACGATGCGCGCCGCGGCGACGGAACGCCCGGCCCGCCTCGGCGGCGCCGGCTCAGAAGCGGGCGGGCGCGCCGGCGACCACGCGGTACGTGTCGCGGGCGATCAGGAGCTCCTCGTCGGTCGGGATCACCCACGCGCCCAGCCGCGAGCCGTCGGCGTGGAACGCCCCCTCGCGCCCGCCGGCCAGCGCGTCGTTGCGGGCCGCGTCCACGGCCAGCCCCATCCACTCCAGCCCCGCGCAGATCCGCGCCCGCACCTCGGGGGCGTTCTCGCCGATCCCGCCGGCGAACACCAGCGCGTCCGCCCCGCCCATCGCCGCCAGGTACGCGCCGACGTACTGCCGCACGCGGTAGCAGAAGATGTCGACCGCCAGCGACGCGCGCCGGTCCCGGTGCTCGCGCTCCTCCGCCAGCAGCTCGCGCATGTCGTGCGTGAGCCCCGAGATGCCGAGGAGCCCCGACTGCTTGTTGAGCAGCGCCTCCGCCTCGCCGAGCGAGAGCCCCTCCTTCGCGCCCACGTAGTCGAGGATCGCCGGGTCGACGTCGCCCGAGCGCGTCCCCATCACCAGCCCCTCGAGCGGCGTGAACCCCATCGACGTGTCGACCGAGTCGCCGCCGCTGATCGCGCACGCCGAGCAGCCGTTGCCGAGGTGCAGCGTGACGAGGCGCGTCGCCTCGCGGGCCGTGCCGGTGAGCTGCCGCCACCGGTGCGCCACGTAGCGGTGCGACGTGCCGTGGAAGCCGTACCGGCGCACCTTGTAGCGCCGGTAGAGCTGGTAGGGGATCGCGTACAGGTACGCGTGCGGCGGCAGCGTCTGGTGGAAGGCGGTGTCGAACACCGCCACCTGCGGCACCCCCGCCCCCAGCACCGCCGTCGCCGCGCGGATGCCGCGCAGGTTGGCCGGGTTGTGCAGCGGCGCCAGGTCGATCGTGTCCTCGATCCCGCGCAGCACCGCGTCGTCGATCCGCACCGAGCGCGTGAACTGCTCGCCGCCGTGCACCACGCGGTGCCCCACCGCCTCGATGTCCGCGCGCCCGCCCAGCGCCACCCCACTCTCGCCGCCCACCAGCCAGGCGAGGATGTACTCGACGGCCGCGCGGTGGTCGCGCAGCGCGGCCGTGGTGCGCGTGGTCGGCCCGTCGCCCGCGCGCAGCGACAGCACCGCCTCGCCCCCCAGCCGCTCGATCGTGCCGCGGGCGAGCTTCTCGTCGGTGTTCGCCGTCAGCCGCTCCTGGTCGGTGCGGACGAGCTGGAACTTGACCGTGCTCGACCCGACGTTGAGGACGAGGACGTTCATGCGCGCGCGGGGCGGAAGGTCAGGGCCGCTCGATTGCCGGGCACGACGCGGGCCGGAACCGCTCGTACGCGTCCAGCGCCCGCGCCAGCGCCTCCGGGCCGCTCTGCCCGACCGCCGAGACGTGCCCCATCTTCCGCCCCGCCCGCGCCTCGCGCTTGCCGTACAGGTGCAGCCGCGCCGTCGCCACCTCCAGCGCGCCCACCGCGTCGGGCGCCGCGTCCGCCACCCACAGGTCGCCGAGCAGGTTGGCGATCGCCCCCGCGCTCACCAGCGTCGGCGCGCCGAGCGGGAGCCCGCACACCGCGCGCACCAGCTGCTCGAACTGGCTCGTCGCGCAGGCGCGCTCCGACTGGTGATACGTGTTGTGTGGGCGCGGCGCGAGCTCGTTCACCAGCACGCGCCCGTCGGTCGTCAGGAAGAGCTCGACCGCCAGCAGCCCCACCAGCTCCAGCCCCTCGGCGATCCCCATCGCCACCTCGGCGCCGGCGCGCGCGACCTCCTTGGGCAGGTCCGCCGGGAGCACCGACCAGGCGAGCACGCCGCGCGTGTGGTGGTTGCGCGACGGCGGGTAGACCGCCATCTGCCCGTCGGCGCGCCGCGCCACCAGCACCGAGAACTCGAGCGCCAGGTCGAGTCGCTGTTCGACCACGCTGCGCCGCGCGCCCACCGCCTGCCACGCCGCCGCCGCGTCGTCCGGGTCGAGCACGTGCGCCTGCCCGCGCCCGTCGTAGCCGCCGTGCGCCGCCTTCACGATGCACGCGCCCAGCTCGCGCACCGCCGCCGCCACGTCCGGCGCGCTCTCGGCGTGCCGGAACTCGCCCACCGGGAACGCGTGCTCGGCCAGCCAGTCCTTCTGCCGCACGCGGTCCTGGATGATCCAGATCGCCGACGCACCCGGGTGCAGCCGGGCGTGGCGCGCGACCGCTTCGAGCGCCGTCGGGGCGATCTGCTCGATCTCGAGCGTGACGACGTCGCAGCCGCGCGCCAGATCGGCCGCCGCGTCGGCGTCGTCGAAGCGCGCCGTCACCACGCGCGAGGCGATCGGGCGCGCCGAGCAGTCGGGGTCGGGGTCGAGCACGTGCACGTCGTAGCCCAGCGAGCGCGCGGCCATCGCCGTCATCCGCCCGAGCTGTCCGCCGCCCAGGATCCCGATCGTCGCGCCGGGGAGGACGGGCGCCGCGTCGTCGCGCGCCGTCACGGCAGCACCTGCGCGAGCACCTCGTCGCGGCGCGCGTCGCGACGCGCCTGCAACCGCGCGCGCAGCGCCGGGTCGGTGGTCGCGAGCAGCTGCGCGGCGAACAGCGCGGCGTTCACCGCGCCCGGCTTGCCGATGGCCAGCGTGCCCACCGGGACGCCCGCCGGCATCTGCACGATCGACAGCAGCGAGTCGACGCCGTTGAGCATCGTCGCCGGCACCGGGACGCCGAGTACCGGGACGAGCGTCTTGGCCGCCAGCATTCCCGGCAGGTGCGCCGCGCCCCCCGCCCCCGCGATGATCGCCCGCAGCCCGCGCCCCTCGGCGCGCTCCGCATACTCGAACAGCCAGTCCGGCGTGCGGTGCGCCGAGACGACGCGCGCCTCGTACGGCACCCCCAGCTCCGCCAGCGTCTCGCACGCCGGCCCGAGCACCCCCCAGTCGCTCTTGCTTCCCATCACCACGCCCACCAGCGGGGCAGCGTCGGACGTCGGGGGCGTGGCGGCGGCGTCGGGCATGAAGGCGCGGGTGGGGGAGGGGAGGGGCGGCCGGCGGGAAGATACGCGGCCCCGGCGGCGCGGCGCAGGGGCTTGCCCACGCGCGCGCGTCGTCGAGCTTTGCCCTCCATGCCCCGCCCGCACCCCGCCCGCGCCGTCTTTCTCGCCGTTCTCGTCGCCGTCGCGCTGACCGCCGCCTGCCGCGACGAGCGCGCGCCCGCCGCCGCGCCGCCGCTCTCGGTCTGGGCCGCCGCCAGCCTCACGCGCCCCGTCCGCGCCGCGCTCGACTCTTTCACCGCGCGCACCGGCGTCCCCACGCGCCTCGAGACGCAGTCGAGCCTCGAGCTGGCGCGCCGCATCACGGAGCTCGGCGAGTCGCCCGACGTCCTGCTCCTCGCCGACCGCGCGGTCTTCCCGGCGCTGCTCGCGCCGCAACACGTCGACCGGTGGACGCTGTTCGCGCGCAACCGCATCGTCATCGCCTGGGGGCCGCGGGCGCGGCACGGCGCCGAGTTCGCGCGCGCCGAGCGGTGGTGGGAGATCCTCGAGCGCCCCGGCGTCGAGGTCGGGCGCGCCGACCCGGCCACGGACCCGAGCGGCTACCGCACGCTGCTCGTCTTCCACCTCGCCGAGCGGCACTACGGCGCCCCAGGGCTGGCGGCGCGGCTGCTCGCGGCCGCGCCCGCGCGCAACGTGCGCCCGCGCGAGGCCGACCAGATCGCGCTCGTCGAGACGGGGGAACTCGACTACGTCTGGACCTACGAGAACCTCGCCCGCGCCGCCGGGCTGCCGTACCGCACCCTCCCGCCGGCGGTCGACCTGGCCTCGATCGCCGATTCGGCGACCTACGCGACGGCGTCGGTGCGCGTCCCGGGGCGGCGGCTCGGCGACTCGGTCACGTTTCGCGGCGAGCCGATCGCCTACGCGCTTGCCGTCCCGCGCGCCGCCGCGCGCCCCGACGCGGCCGCCGACCTGGTGGCCTTCCTGCTCTCGCCCGACGGCCGGCGCGTCCTGCGCGCCCAGTCGCTCGACGCGCTCGACTCGGCGGTCGTCGTCACCGCGCCCCGGGCGCGTCGGGACTGACGCGACGAGGGCCGCTTCGCGCGACGCGAAACGGCCCTCGTGCAAGCTCCCGCGGTAGGACTCGAACCTACGACCCGACGATTAACAGTCGTCTGCTCTACCAACTGAGCTACGCGGGAATGAGACTCGGAGTGTAAACGGCCCGGACGGGACGGTCAACCCGGCCGCGGGACGCTCACCACCGTCTCACGACGCCGCCCGCCGCGCGCGCCGCGGCTTGGGCGCGGCCGCCGCCACCGGCGCGGTCGGCGCGCCCGCGGCCGCCCCGCCCGGCGCCGGCATCACGCGCCGCAGGAACCGCCCCGTGTGCGACCGCGGCTCGGCCAGGATCTCCTCCGGCCGCCCCTGCGCGATGACCTCGCCCCCCGCCTCCCCGGCCTCTGGGCCCAGGTCCACCACCCAGTCGGCGCGCTTGATGACGTCGAGGTTGTGCTCGATGAGCACCAGCGTGTGCCCCGCGTCCACCAGCCGGTCCAGCACGTCGACCAGCTTGCGGATGTCCTCGAGGTGCAGCCCCGTCGTCGGCTCGTCCATGACGTACAGCTTGCGCCCCTTCGTCTTGGCAGACTGCGCCAGCTCGCGCGCGATCTTGATGCGCTGCGCCTCGCCCCCCGACAGCGTCGTCGCCGGCTGCCCGAGCCGCAGGTAGCCGAGCCCCACCTGCTGTAGCTGCCAGAGCGCCTGGCCGAGCTTCTCCTCCTTGGGGAAGAAGCGGATCGCCTCGTCGACCGTCAGCTCCAGCACGTCGTGGATCGTGCGCCCGTGCACCGTGACCTCGAGCACCTCGGGCTTGAAGCGCTTCCCCCCACACTGGTCGCACGGCACGAACACGTCGGCCATGAACACCATCTCGACCTCGAGGAAGCCGGCCCCCTCGCACGTCTCGCAGCGCCCGCCCGCCGAGTTGAAGCTGAACGTCGACGCCGTGTAGCCGCGCTGCTTCGCCAGCGGCTGGGCCGCGAAGATGCGCCGGATCTCGTCGTACGCCTTCACGTACGTCACCGGGTTCGAGCGCGGCGACCGCCCGATCGGGCTCTGGTCGACCAGCACCACGTCGTCGAGCGTCTCCCACCCGGTGAGCGCGTCGTAGCGCCCCACCTTCTCGCCCAGGTGCTGCTTGGCCGAGTGCTCGCCGGTGATCGTCTGCTCCAGCGCGCGGTACAGCACGTCGTGCACGAGCGTGCTCTTCCCCGACCCCGACACGCCGGTGACGCAGGTGAGCGCGCCGAGCGGGATGCGCAGGTCCACCCCCTTCAGGTTGTGCTCGCGCGCGCCGGTGAGCGTCAGCCAGCGCGGGCCGAGCCGCCGCCGCTCCGCGGGGACCGGGATCGAGCGCGCGCCCGTCAGGTACTGCCCCGTGAGCGGGCTCTCGTTCACCCGCGACATCGGCCCGGCGAACACGACGTACCCGCCCTTCTCCCCGCTCTCGGGGCCCAGCTCCACCATGTAGTCGGCGACCTCGATCGCCTCCGGGTCGTGCTCCACCACCAGCACGGTGTTCCCGCCGTCGCGCAGCCGGTGCAGCAGCCGGAGCAGCCGCTCCATGTCGCGCGAGTGCAGCCCGATCGACGGCTCGTCGAGCACGTACAGCGTGTCGACCAGCTGCGCGCCGAGCGAGTTGGCGAGCCCGATGCGCTGCGCCTCGCCCCCCGAGAGCGTGCGCGTGGCGCGGTTGAGCGAGAGGTAGCCCAGCCCGACGTCGCACAGGAAGCGCACCCGCGCCTGCGCCTCCTGCAGCACGTGCTCGGCCACCTGCCGCTCGAAGTCGGTGAGGGCCAGCGCGTCCAGCCAGACCGTCAGCCGCTCCACCGGCATCTCCGCGACCTCGGACACGTTCGCCCCGCCGACGCGCACCTGCAGCGCCTCGGGCTTGAGCTTCGCCCCCTTGCACGTCGGGCACTCCTGCGCCGTCTGGTACTGCCGCAGGAAGACGCGGATGTACTGCTTGTAGCGCTTCTCCTCCTTGCTGCGGAGGAAGGGGAACGCCCCGAGGAAGCCGCGCGCCTTCCCGTGCAGCACCAGCTCCTGCTGCTTGCGCGACAGGGTGCGCCACGGCGCGTCGACCGGGATCCCCTCCTTGCGCGCGAAGTCGACGATCTTGCGCCGCTCGGCCTCGTAGCGCGGCATCGTCCACGGCTGGATCGCGCCGTCGCGCAGCGTGCGATCGGGATTGGGGACGATCAGCGCCTCGTCGTACTCGAGCACCGCGCCGAAGCCGTTGCACGTCTCGCAGGCGCCGCGCGGATTGTTGAAGCTGAACAGCTGCGGCGTCGGGGCCGGCAGGCGCGTGCCGTCGTTGGGGCACTCGTAGCGCTCGGTGAAGCGCAGTACCGTGACCATCTGCCCCGCCTCCAGCCCGCCCGCGGTCGCGACCGCGACTGGGGAGGGGACCGGCGCCGCGAACAGGAGCGCGGCGTCTCCGTCCCCCTCGCGGAAGGCGGTACCGAGCGCGTCCGCCAGCCGCCCCCCGACCTCCGGACTGATGGCCAGGCGGTCCACCACCACCATCAGGTCGCGGGCGGCGGTCAGGTCGAGCCCGCGCGCCTCCACGTCGTCCAGGTGGAGCAGCTCCCCCCCCTCGACGGCCACACGCACGAACCCCTGCGCGCGCAGGTTCTCCACCACCACCGCGTGCGTCACTTTGGCCGACAGGCGGAGCGGGAAGGCGACCGAGAAGCGCGTCCCCTCGGGGAGCGTCGCGACCGCGTCGCGCACCGACTGGACGGTGTCGGGGCGCAGCTCGCGCCCGCAGACGGGACAGTAGCTCCACCCCACCCGCGCCCAGAGGAGGCGCAGGTAATCGTAGACCTCGGTGGCCGTCCCGACCGTGGAGCGCGACGTCTTGGTCGGGTTCTTCTGCTCGATGGCGACGGCGGGGGAGAGCCCCTCGATCGCGTCCACGAGCGGCTTCTCCATCCGCTCCAGGAACTGCCGGGCGTACGCCGAGAGCGACTCCACGTAGCGCCGCTGCCCCTCGGCGTAGATGGTGTCGAAGGCCAGCGACGACTTCCCCGAGCCCGACGGGCCGGTGACGACCGTGAAGCTCCGGCGGGGGATCTCGAGGTCGAACCCCTTCAGGTTGTGCTGCCGGGCGCCCCGGATGACGATGCGATCTTTCACGGCCGGAATCTAACCGAAGACATGCCGAAACGGCGCCCCCGGGGCGAGCCCCGGAGACGCCGCACGGAAGACCGACGCGGCCGGGTTACACCGTCGAGCGGCGGGTGGCCATGCGGTAGATCCACAGCAGCAGGAGCGCGCCCACCACCGAGATCAGGATGCTGCGGATGTCGACGCCCGAGACGCCGCCGATCCCGAAGATCATGTTGCCGAGGAAGCCGCCGATCACGGCGCCCACGATGCCGATCAGGGCCGTGACGATGAAGCCACCCGGGTCGCGCCCCGGCATGATCGCCTTCGCGATGGCACCGGCGATGAGCCCGAGGATGATCCAAGCGAGAATACCCATTTGTGCGCCTCCGACAGGGTAAGGACGGTTACCGTTGTGCGCCCGTCGAAGTGCAACGGGCGTACCACCCGCGGCGCCGGCCCGGGCTATCTTCCGCGTCATGCCCCCGCACGCCGCCCCCGACGACGAGGTGATGGGACGCGTCTACGACGCGCGCCTCGCCCGCCGCCTCCTCGCCTACGTCGGCCCGCACCGCGGCGTCGTGGCGGCCGCCGTGCTGCTGCTGTGCGTCGAGGGCGGGCTGCAGCTCGTCGGCCCCGCGCTCACGCGCCGCGTGATCGACGTGGCGCTCCCGGCGCGCGACGCCGGCGTGGTCGCCGCCTCCGCCGGGCTGTTCGCGCTCACGCTCGTGCTGCAGTTCGCGGCCGGCTACGGCGAGACGGTGCTCACCGGCCTGCTCGGCCAGCGCGTGATGCGCGACCTGCGCACCGAGCTGTTCGCGCGGCTGCAGCGCCTCCCGGTCGCCTTCTACGACCGCAACCCGGTGGGACGGCTCGTCACGCGCGTCACCAGCGACGTCGAGGCGCTCAACGAGCTGTTCACCGCCGGCGTCGTGGCGGGGCTCGGCGACCTGTTCACGCTCGTGGCCATCGGCGCGATGATGCTCGTCGTCGACTGGCACCTGGCGCTGGCGGCGTTCGCCGTGATGCCCTTCGTGCTGCTCGCCTCGCGCCTCTTCCAGACGCGCGTGCGCGGCGCGTACCGCGAGATCCGCACGCGGCTGGCGCGCATCAACGCCTTCGTGCAGGAGCGGCTCACCGGGCTGCGGGTCGTGCAGCTGTTCGGCCGCGAGCCCGCCGAGCGCGCGCGCTTCCGCCGCCTCAACGACGACCACCTCGACGCCCACCTGCGCTCGATCCGCGTCTACGCCCTCTACTTCCCGGCGATCGAGGTCCTCACGACGGTCGCGCTGGCCAGCCTGATCGTCGCCGCGGCGTCGCGCGTCGGCGCCGGCACGCTCACCGTCGGCACCGTCGCCGCCTTCCTGCAGCTCGTCCGCCGCTTCTTCCAGCCGCTGCAGGACCTGTCGGAGAAGTTCAACATCCTGCAGGGGGCGATGGCGGCGTCGGAGCGGATCTTCGCGCTGCTCGACGAACCCCTGGAGGCCTCCACGACGCGCGACGCGCGACGCGCGACGTCAGCTCCGTCCGCACGCGCCGACGGCGCCGCGCGTCGCGCGTCGCGCGTCGAGGGAGTGACCGTCGAGTTCGACGACGTCTGGTTCACCTACGCCGACCCCGCCGCCCCCGACCCGCAGTGGGTGCTGCGCGGCGTCAGCTTCCGCGTCGAGCCGGGCGAGACGCTGGCGCTCGTCGGGCACACCGGGGCGGGGAAGACCACCGTCGTCTCGCTGCTGCTGCGCTTCTACGAGCCGCAGCGCGGACGCATCCTCGTGACGGGCCCGGACGGCACCCCCGTGGACGTGCGCGACCTCCCGCTCGACGAGCTGCGCGGGCGCATCGGCTTCGTGCAGCAGGACATCTTCCTCTTCGCCGGCGACGTCGCCAGCAACGTGCGCCTCGGCGCGCCGCTCACCGACGACGAGGTCGCGCAGGCCGCCGCGCGCGTCGGCGCCGACCGGGTGGTCGAGCGGCTCCCGGGCGGGTGGCGCCACCAGCTCGGCGAGCGCGGCGCCTCGCTCAGCGTCGGCGAGCGGCAGCTCCTCGCCTTCGCGCGCGCCGTCGCCGCCGACCCCGCGCTGCTCGTGCTCGACGAGGCCACCAGCGCCGTCGACAGCGAGGCCGAGGCGCGCATCCAGGCGGCTCTCCACGCCCTGATGCGCGGGCGCACCACGATCGCCATCGCGCACCGCCTCTCGACCATCGTCGCCGCCGACGCCATCCTCGTGATGCACCACGGCCAGGTGGTCGAGCGCGGGCGCCACGCCGCGCTGCTGGCGCGCGACGGGCTGTACGCGCGCCTCTACCGCCTGCAGGTCGCGCAGGCCGCCGAGGCCTCGCGCTCCGCCGCCTGAGCGCCGCCGGAATGCCGCCGGAATGCTGCCGGAGCGCCTCCCGAACATCGCTGAAGCGCGCCCTGCGTGGCCCCGGCGCCACGCTTGCACGCCCCTGGGGCCCCGGGTAGTTTCGACCGACCCGGCCCCGGCCGTCCCGCGGCCGGCTTGCGTCCGTCCCCCGCCGCGTCCGGCACCCGCGCCCCCGATCCTCCTCGTGCCTTCTCGCTAGTGCAGCTCGCCGTGGCCGCCCGCACGGACGTCGGACGGATCCGTGCCGGCAACGAAGACAGCCTCTACGCCGTCGCGAACGAGAGCCGCGGGCTCTTCATCGTCGCCGACGGGATGGGCGGCCACGCAGCCGGCGAGGTGGCCAGCTCCATGGCCGTCCAGATCATCGCCCAGGAGCTCGAGCCGCTCCAGGCGATCGACGAGCCGGGCGCGGTCGAGCGCATGGCGCTCGCGGTGCGCAACGCCAACCGCGCGATCTACGACCGCACGATCAGCGAGTCCGAGAAGCAGGGGATGGGAACGACCACCTCCATCCTGCTCCTCTCCGACGCCGGCTACCTCATCGGGCAGGTCGGCGACTCGCGCATCTACCTGCTGCGCGACGGGCAGCTGCGCCAGCTGACCAAGGACCACTCCTACGTGCAGGAGCAGGTCGACGCGGGCTACCTGACGCCGGAGCAGGCGCGCTACCACCCCTACAGCAACGTCATCACGCGCTGCGTCGGGGCCAACGAGTCGGTGGAGCCCGACTTCTTCGCCGGGCCGATCACCGGCGGCGACGTCTTCCTCGTCGCCAGCGACGGGCTCACCGGCATGGTCGAGGACCGCCGGCTGCACCAGCTCATGGGCTCGAAGGCCAACCCGGCGCGCGTGGTGGACGCGCTGATCGCCGAGGCGAACGGGCGCGGGGGGCTCGACAACATCACGGCCATCCTCGTGCAGGTCCACGGCGTCGCGCCGGTGCCGTCGTTCACCGGCGAGGGGATGGCGCAGACGTCCGCCCGCGCCGACGGGTGACCGCCCCAGGCGCCACGCCCCCCGGCGACGACGCCACGGTCGGCGACGTCGCGGCGCTCTACCTCGGCAACATCCTCTACGCGCTGGAGCTGGCCGCGCTCTCGCTCGAGGAGCAGGGGCGGCGCGAGGACGCCGGCTTCTACCGCGGGATCGCGCGGCGACTCGCCGAGGCGCGCGGGCGCGAGAAGACGGCGGGCTAGCGCCGCCCGCGCTCAGCGCGCCAGCAGCGGCTCCCCGGCCGTGGTCCGCGCGCGCAGCTCGTCGGCCCCCAGGTGCAGCACGGCCAGCAGCCGGTCGCGCGGGATCGCCACCCGCCGCGCCGCGAACACCCGCAGCCAGCGCGCCGACCGGTAGAGCTGCTCGGCCAGCGTCGGCAGGTTGATCGCCCCCTCCCACCCGGCGGCCGTCACGCGCACCACGCCGCCGCCGCGCCGCAGCACCGGCAGGTCGAGCCCGAGCATCTGCGTCTTCGCCGGGTAGTCGAGCAGCAGCTCTCCCGGCGCCAGCCCCAACTCCTCGGCCAGCCGGTCCTCGACGGCGACCGTGAGCGCCCGGTCGCGCACCATCCAGTCGCCGAAGCCGTCGTCGAACTCCGCCGCCGGGCACTCGAGCGCGCGCTTGTGCAGCCGCCGCTCGCGCAGCGCGGCGGTCAGCGTCGCCACCTGCGCCGCGTCCGCGCTCGCCCGCGCCGGCGCCCCCTCGAGCGCGTGCAGGATCCCTTCGTCGGTGAGCCGCGCCAGCGCCGCCGCGTCGAGCACCCGGGCGCGCAACGCCACGTCGACCACGCGCTTGTACATCGCCGTCGCCGCGCGCACGGCGTGGTGCCAGTACACGTTGCGGTACATCTGGTACTTGGCGAACAGCAGCGACTCGAGCGCCGACAGCCCCTTCTCGCGCAGCCCCACCGCCGGGCGCCCCGTCACCGGGTCGTCGACGATCACCAGCGCGTTGAGCAGCCGGTCGACGTCGATCTCGCCGTACGGTACGCCGCACATCAGCGCGTCGCGCTTGAGGTACTCGATCTTGTCGAGGTCGAGCGAGCCCGAGATGAGCCCCTGCAGCGGGCTCTCCCCCTTCCCGCACACCAGCGCGTAGACGCGCGCCGGCGCGTCGGGGGCGATCGTCTCGCGCAGGATCGCCGCCACCTCCCCGCCGGTGATCAGCGGGCGCGCTACGTCCTCGTGGTGCGGCACGCCGATCTCCTCGAGCGCGTGCGAGAAGGGGTAGTGCCCGACGTCGTGCAGCAGCGCCGCCGCGCGCACCACCGCCGGCTCGTCGGGGGCCAGCCGCCGCAGCTCGTCGCGCTCCGCCAGCAGCCCGAGCGTCGTGCGCGCCAGGTGGTACGCCCCCAGCGCGTGCTCGAAGCGCGAGTGCGTGGCCCCGGGGTAGACCAGGTAGGCGAGGCCGAGCTGGCGGACGAAGCGCAGCCGCTGGAAGACGCGCGTGTCCACCAGCCGGAGCGCCGGCCCGTCGACGCGGACGTTGTTCCAGAGCGGGTCTCGGATGGTCTCCATGGGGGCACAGTTTGGCGACCTCCGTGCCGAGACTCCACGGGAACCCCCACCCCACCCGGCGAGCCCCCCCCCCGAGCCGCCCGACGCCGTGACGCCGCCCTCCGCCTCCGCGACCGCCCCCGCCGCCCCGCCCCCGGCCGACCCGCCCGCTACCGACGCCGACCGCCCCGGCGTCTACGTCCGGCGGATCCTCGCCGCCGACGACATGCCGTCGTTCTCCCGGCAGATGGGGGAGCTGATGGCGTCGCTCCAGGAGGGGGAGGCCTCGGCGCAACGCCTGGCTAACCTCGTGCTGCGCGACTACGCGCTCACGGTGAAGGTCATCCGCACGTCGAACACGGTGCACTACAACCGCACCGGGCGCCCCGTGCAGAGCGCCACGCACGCCATGATGCTGCTCGGCGCGCAGACGGTGCGCGACCTGGCCAGCGCGCTCCTGCTCTTCGAGCAGTACCGGGGGCGCACGCCGGGGCTCAAGGAGCTGATGCTCCTCTCGCTGCTCACCGCCGGCCACGCCCGCGCCGCCGCGGTGCGCCTGGGCGCGGCCGACCCCGAGACGGCGCAGCTGTGCGGGATGTTCCGCAACCTGGGCGAGGTGCTGGTGGCCGCCCACCTGCCCGTCGAGAACGCGGCCATCCTGCGCGCCGCCGGGGGAGCGCGGGGGCGCGACGGGCGGCGCGCCCGCGAGGCCGCGGCCACCACGGTGCTGGGCTGCTCGCTCGAGGACATCGGGGTCGCCATCGCCGGCGACTGGGGGATGCCGGCGGCCGTGTGCCGCGGGATGCGCGCCGCCGGCGAGCGCGGGGAGGGGGAGCTGGAGCTGCTCACCGCCTTCGCGCACGACCTCACGGCCGCCATCTACCGCGAGGAGCCGGGCCCGGCGCGCCAGGCGGTGGCGGTGGTGCTGGAGCGGTACGGGACGCAGCTCTCGCTCACGCGCGACGTGCTGGCCGCGATCGCCGACGAGGCGGTGGCGGCGACGCGCGACACCTTCGCCGCGGCCGGCATCGCGCTCGACGGGCTGCGGCTCTCGCGGCAGCTCGCCGCCGCGCTGCGCGACCCCGCACACCCCACCCCCGCGCTGCCGACGCCGGCCGCCTCGGGAGGCGGCACCGCGGCCGCGGATGTGGCGGCCGACGCCGCGCCTGACGCTGAAACCGCCGCGGCCCCCGCCTCGGTGGCGCCGGCGGTCGAGGTCCCCGCCGCGCCGGTCGAGGGTCCCCCGCTCGCCGCACTGCGCACCCGCCTGCAAGGCGAGCTGGAGGGCGCCGCGGCCGACGTCGACGGCTACGACGCGCAGCGCGTCCTGCTGCTCGCGCTCGAGGTCGCACTGCGCGGCGGTCCGTTCGACCGCGCCTGCTTCTGCCCGGTGGACGTCGCCGCCGGCGCCTTCCGCGCGCGTTTCGGGCTCGGCGAGGCGACCGAGGAGCTGCTGGAGCGCCTCGCCGTCCCGATCGCCGGCGCCGGCCCGGGCCCGTCGCTCGTCCGCGGCGAGGAGGCGTTGCTCTCCACCGGGACGCGCCTCCAGATGGCCGACGCCCAGCTCCTGCGCGCGTGGGGGGCGGCGAGCGCCGCCCTCGTCCCGCTGGGGCTGGACGGGACGACCATCGGCGCCGTCTACGTCGACCGCCGCACGACCAGCGCCTGGCTGGACGCGACGGCGCTCACCTACCTCCGGCGCGTGGTCGGGACGGCGGCCGACGCCCTCGGCCGCCGCCGCGCTCCCCCGCCCGCCGCCGCCGAGCCGCCGGCCGCCGACAAGAGCGCTTTCGTGCTCCGCCTGCTGCGCGGCGAGCCCGCGGAGGCGCTGGCCGCCGAGGCCGGGGTCGCGCCGGCGCGGCTGGAGGCGTGGCGGGAGGAGTTCCTGGCGGGGGCGATGGCGCGGCTGGGGGGGAGCTGAACGAGGCTGAGTCCTGAGCGCAGCGAAGGGCCTCTCCGAGCTTCAAGTCAGGAGCGCACAGAGGCCCTTCGCTGCGCTCAGGGCGCCGAGGTCGGAGAGGTCCTTCGTCGCGCTCAGGACTCAGCCCCGCGGCCCCGCTGCCTTGATCTCCGCCGACACCCCGTCGCCGAACTTCTCGATGTTCGCCCGGAACATGTCGGCCAGCTTGCGCGCCTGCGCGTCGTAGGCCGCCGCGTCCGCCCAGGTGCCGCGCGCGTTCAGCACCTCGGACGGCACCCCCGGCACCGCCGCCGGAACCGCGAGACCGAACACCGGGTCCGCCTGCGTCTCGACCCCGTCCAGCGCGCCGTCGAGCGCCGCCCGCACCATCGCGCGGGTGTGACCGAGCTTCATGCGCTTGCCGACGCCGTACGCGCCGCCGCTCCACCCGGTGTTCACCAGCCAGACGCGCGAGCCGTGGCGCTGCAGCTTGCGGCCGAGCATCTCGGCGTACTTCGTCGGGTGCCACACCAGGAACACCGCGCCGAAGCAGGCGCTGAACGTGGCCTGCGGCTCGGTGACGCCGCGCTCCGTGCCCGCGACCTTGGCGGTATAGCCCGAGAGGAAGTAGTACATCGCCTGCTCGGGCGTCAGCCGCGCGATCGGCGGCAGCACCCCGAAGGCGTCGGCGGTGAGGAAGACGACGTTGCGCGGGTGCCCGCCGCGCCCGCTCGGGACGTGGTTGCGGATGTAGTGCAGCGGGTAGCTGGCGCGCGTGTTCTCGGTGATCGACTGGTCGTCGAACTGCACGCGGCGCCGGGCGTCTAGCACCACGTTCTCGAGCACCGTCCCGAACATCTGCGTGGTGCGGAAGATGTCCGGCTCCCCCTCGGCCGAGAGGTTGATCACCTTCGCGTAGCAGCCGCCCTCGTAGTTGAAGACCCCCTCGTCGCTCCACCCGTGCTCGTCGTCGCCGATCAGCGCCCGCTCCGGGTCCGCCGACAGCGTCGTCTTGCCCGTGCCCGAGAGGCCGAAGAAGAGCGCCGTGTCGCCCTCGCGGCCGACGTTCGCCGAGCAGTGCATCGACAGCACGCCCTGCTTCGGCATCAGGTAGTTCATGATCGTGAACATCGACTTCTTCAGCTCCCCGGCGTACCGGGTGCCGCCGATCAGGATCTGCCGGCGCCCGATGTGCACGACGATGAACGTGCCGGTGCGCGTGCCGTGCTTCGCCGGGTCGGCCTGGAACTCGGGCGCGTGCAGCACCGTGAAGTTCGGCGCGAAGCCGGCCAGCTGCTCGTCGGTCGGGCGGATGAACATGTTCCGCACGAAGGCCGCGTGCCACGCGTTCGGGAGCACGTAGCGCACCTTGAGCTGGTGCGCCGGGTCGGCGCCGCAGAACAGGTCCTGCACGAACAGCTCGGGGAGCCCGCTCAGGTACTGCCGCACGTCGGCCAGCAGCGCGTCGAAGTGCGCCTCCGACATCGGCTGGTTGACCTTCCCCCAGTCGACGTCCCCCTCGCTCGACGGCTCGCGCACGACGAACTTGTCGTTCGGCGAGCGCCCGGTGTGCGGCGCGGTGACGGCGACGAACGGCCCCATGTCGGCCAGCGTCCCCTCCCCGCGGCGCACCGCCGCCTGGGCGAGCGCCGGCGCCACCAGGTTCCAGTGGACGTCGCCGGCGGGGGTGATCCCGAGCGAGGCGAGCGAGCGCGTGTCGTGGGCCTGCGGGGTCTCCGTCAGCGGCGCGGTGGTCGTGGCCATGGGCGGGGTTGCGGGTTAGAGGATGCCGGCCTCGCGGCCGCGCGGCGCGCCGGGGACGCGGGCGGCGGCGGCCGAGCGGCCCCGCGCCTGCGCGTCGGTCACGGCGACGGCCGCCATGTTGACGATCTCCTGCACGTCGGCGCCCTGCTCCAGCACGTGCACCGGGCGCCGCATCCCGACGAGGATCGGGCCGATGGCCGTCGCCCCGCCGAGGTGATTCAACAACTTGTAGGCGATGTTGCCGGCGCTCAAGTTCGGGAAGATCAGGACGTTCGCCTCCTCCCGCAGGGCGCTGAACGGGTAGCGCTCCCGCTGGATCGCCTCGTCCAGCGCCGTGTCGGCCTGCATCTCGCCGTCCACGACCAGGTGCGGCGCCCGCTCGCGCAGCAGCTCCGTCGCCCGGGCCACCTTGGCCGCCTCGGGGTGGCGCACCGACCCGAAGTTCGAGAAGGAGAGCATCGCCACCCGCGGCGTCTCGCCGAACTGCTCCACGATCCGCGACGCCGCGAACGCGATCTGCGCCAGCTGCTCGGCCGTCGGGTCGATCGTCACCGTCGTGTCGCCGCAGAACACCACCCGCTTCTCGAACACCAGCATGTACATCCCGCTCAGGATGCCGGCCTTCGGGTGCGCGCCGATCGTCTCCAGCGCCGGGCGGATCGTCTCGGGGTACGTCGCGTTCACCCCCGACAGCATCGCGTCGGCGTCCCCCAGCGCCACCATGCAGCAGCCGAAGTAGTTCGGGTTCGAGAGCCGCTGCTGCGCCTCGCCCAGCGAGAGCCCCTTCCGCTGCCGCCGCTCCCACAGGTAGCGCGCGTAGTCGTCGCGCCGCGCCGCCGTGCGCGGGTCGAGCACCGTCAGCTCCTCGAGCGGGATCCCGTACTCGGCCGCCGTCCGCTCGACGGTCGCCGGGTCGCCGAGCAGCACCGGGTAGGCGATCCCCTCGTCGGCGCAGATCTGCGCCGCGCGGATGATCTTCGGCTCCTCCCCCTCCGGGAAGACGATGCGCTTCGGGTCGCTCGTGGCGCGCGTGATGATCCCGCGCATGATCCCGCGCGCGCGCCCGAGCCGCGCTTCCAGCTCGGTGCGGTAGTGGTCGACGTCCACGAACTCCTGCGCCACCCCGCTCGCCACCGCCGCCCACGCCACCGCCGGCGCCACCCAGAGCAGCACCCGCGGGTCGAAGGGGAAGGGGATCAGGTACTCGGGACCGAAGCTCACCTTCTTCAGCCCGTACAGCCGCGACACGCTCTCGGGCACGTCCTCGCGCGCGAGCAGCGCCAGCGCGCGCGTGGCCGCCATCTTCATCTCCTCGTTCACCGTCGTCGCCCGCGCGTCGAGCGCGCCGCGGAAGATGAACGGGAAGCCGAGGACGTTGTTGACCTGGTTGGGGTAGTCGGAGCGCCCGGTGGCGATGATCGCGTCGTCGCGCACCGCGCGCACGTCGTCGGGCAGGATCTCCGGCACCGGGTTGGCGAGCGCGAAGATGATCGGGCGCTTCGCCATGCGCGCCACCCACTCCTTGCGCACCGCGCCGGCCACCGACAGCCCGACGAAGACGTCGGCGCCGTCGAGCGCCTGCTCGATCGTGCGCAGCTCGGTGGGGAGGGCGAAGCGCGCCTTGTACGGGTCCATGTCCTCGACCCGTCCCTCGTAGACCACGCCGATCCGGTCGCACATCGTGATGTGCTCGCGCCGCACGCCGAGCCGCACGTAGTGCTCCGCGGTCGAAATGGCGGCCGCGCCGGCGCCCGAGAAGACGACGCGCACCGCGTCGATCGCCTTGCCCACCAGCTCCAGCGCGTTCAGCAGCGCCGCGCCCGAGATGATCGCCGTCCCGTGCTGGTCGTCGTGGAAGACGGGGACCTTCATCGTCTTCCGCAGCGTCTCCTCGATGTAGAAGCAGTCGGGGGCCCGGATGTCCTCCAGGTTGATCCCCCCCACCGTCGGCTCGAGCAGCTGGCAGAATTTGACGACGTCGTCCGGGTCCTCGGAGCCGACCTCCAGGTCGAAGCAGTCCAGGTCGGCGAACTGTTTGAAGAGGTTCCCCTTGCCTTCCATCACCGGCTTGCCGGCCAGCGCGCCGATGTTGCCGAGCCCCAGCACCGCGGTCCCGTTGGTCACCACCGCGACCAGGTTTCCCTTGGCCGTGTAGCGGTAGGCGTCTTCGGGATTCTTCTGGATCTCGAGGCACGGCTGCGCCACCCCGGGCGAGTACGCCAGCGCCAGGTCGCGCTGGTTCGTCAGGGGCTTGGTCGGCACCACGGCGATCTTGCCGGGGCGCCCGCGGGCGTGGTACTCGAGCGCGTCTTCTCGCTTCATGGCGCGCAAGATAGCGGCGGGCGCGCCGGGTCGGGGTGGGCGCACCCCGTTGCGAGCCGCCGGGCCCGGCGCGCGGCTATCTTCCGCGCATGCCCACCCCGACCCTCCTCGGCGCCCACGTCTCGTCGGCCGGCGGGACGCCGCAGGCCCCGCCGCGCGCGCAGGCGATCGCCGCCACAGCGCTCCAGCTCTTCACCAAGCAGGCCAACCGCTGGGCCGAGCGCGCGTGCGCCGACGACGAGTGCCAGGCGTTCGGCGCCGCGCTCGGCGACACGGCGGTGCGGGCGACCGTCTCGCACGACAGCTACCTGATCAACCTCGCCTCCCCAGACCCGACACTCCGCGCCCGCTCGGTCGAGAGCTTCGCCTGCGAGCTGCGCCGGTGCGAGGCGCTCGGCATCGACTACCTGGTCTCGCACCCGGGCAACTACATGGACGAGCGCGCGGCGGGGATCGCGCGCAACGCCGACGGGATCGCCGAGGCGCTGGCGGCGGCGCCGGGGCGCACGGTGCTCTGCCTGGAGACGACGGCCGGCGCGGGGACGGTGCTCGGCGCGACCTTCGAGGAGCTGGCCGCGATCATCGGTCGCCTCCCCGCCGACCAGCAGGCGCGCGTCGCCGTCTGCCTCGACACCTGCCACGTCTACTCGGCGGGTTACGACCTCGCGCGGGATTACGACGGCGTCATGACGCGCTTCGACGACGCGCTCGGCCTCGACCGGCTCAAGGTCCTGCACCTCAACGACTCGAAGACCCCCTTCGCGTCGCGCAAGGACCGCCACGAGCTCATCGCCGAGGGCTCGCTCGGCGACGCGCCGTTCCGCCGCCTCATGACCGACCCGCGGCTCGCGCACGTCCCGAAGATCATCGAGACCCCCAAGGGCGACGACGCGACCGTCACCGACTCGCGGATGCTCGCGCTGTTGCGGAGCTACGAGATCGCGGGCTGATCGGGTTTGGGCTTTCGGGAAGGTCAACTGAAAAGCAGGGGGGATGAAAATCTGAGAAAGTCTGAGGAAGATCTGATGGACTCCGTGTGGTGCGAGGCTCCGCGCCGCCACGCGGAGCCCATCAGATCTTCCTCAGACTTTCTCAGATTTTCATCCCTCCTGCTTTTCTTGGTCTTGAAAAGCGACGCCATTCACCGCCGCCCGCGCAGCCACTCCAGCGGATCGACCGCGCGCCCCCGCGGCCGCACCTCGAAGTGCAGGTGCGCCGGCAGGTCGGCGTCCCCCGCGCCCACGGTGCCGACGGTTTCCCCCTTGGCCACCGTCTGTCCCTTCCGCACGTCGGCGCGCCCCAGCGAGCCGTAGACCGAGTAGTCGCCGCCGCCGTGCTGCACGATCACGGTGAGCCCGTACGTGCCGATCGCCTCGGCGACCATCACCTCGCCCGCGGCCACCGTCCGCACCGGCGTCCCGGCCGCCGCGCCGATCCCGACGCCATTCCAGCGCGTCGTCGTGTTGTTGGCGCTGCGCACGCGCCCGAAGCGGTAGAGCAGCGTGCCGTCCACCGGCCAATCCAGCCGCCCCAGGTCGCCCGTCCGCAGCGTGCTCGGCGCCGACGGCCGCGCGTTCGGGCGCGTCTCGGCGCGCCGCCGGGCCGTCTCGAGCGACGCGATGAGCCCCGACAGCCGCTGTTCGTCGCGCTGGATCGCCGCCAGCTGCCGGCGCGTGCGCTCCGCCTGCTGCTGCACCTGCCGCAGGCTGCGCGCCCCCTGCGTCTCGAGCGCCCGCATCCGCTGCTCCTCCGCCGCCTTCTCGGCGCGGTTGCGCGCCAGCTCCCCCTGCAGCTGCACCAGCAGCGCGCGCTGCCCGGCCACCGTGTTGCGCAGCTGCTCCACCCGGCGCACCAGCGAGCGGTCGCGCCGCGCCAGCTCGTGCAGGTACTTGTAGCGCGCCACCAGGTCCGCGAACGACGCCGCCGACAGGTACGCCTCGACCTCCCACAGCGGGCCGCGCTTGTAGATCTCGACCAGGCGCCGCCGCAGCCCCACCTGCTTCCCGGCCAGCTCGCGCTCCGCGCGCTCCAGCCGCCCGCTCGCGTCCTGCAGCTCGTCGTCGAGCGTCAGCAGCTGCCGGTCGAGCGTCGCCACCAGCCGCGCCGTGGCGTCGGCCTGGCGGTCGAGGTTCGTCACCTCCTCGCGCAGGTCGTGCGCCGTCGACTGCAGCGACTGCATGCGCGCCTCGAGCGCGCTGCGCTCCCGGCGCACGCGCTCCAGCTCCTCGCGCTGCTGGCGGATCCGCGCCGGCGAAGCCGGCGTCGGCTGGGCGCGCGGCGCCTGCGCCCCCGCGCCCCACACGCCCAGCACGAGCGCCGCCGCCGCGAGCGCGGCGCGCGCGCCCGACCGCCCGCGGCTCACTGCCAGCGCCGGCGGTCGGCGCCGACGCGCCGCAGCTGACGGCCTACCGAGAGCGCGCTCGCCACCAGCCCGAGCACCCCGCCCGCCAGCACCCCCAGCGCCGCCGTCGCGCCCGGGAAGAAGGTCGTCTGCACCACGTACCGGCTCACCAGCGAGTGCGCCAGCCAGGTGAGCAGCAGCGCCACGGCGCCGCCGGCGACTCCCTTCAGCAGCCCGTCGAGCAGGAACGGGACGCGCACGAACCAGTCGGTCGCCCCGACCAGCCGCATGATCTGGATCTCCTTCGCGCGCGCCAGCACCGCCATCCGGATCGTGGCGCTGACGATGATCGCCGCCGCCGCCGCGAACAGCAGCCCGAGCGCCAGCCCGGTCACCGCCGCCACCGAGCGGATGCGCGCCAGCTTGCGCACCCACTCCTCGCCGTAGCGCACCTCCTCCACGCTCGGCGCCTCGCGCACCCGCTCCGCCACCCGCTCGACGCTCGCCAGGTCGCGCCGCCCCTCGCGCAGCCGGATCTCGAGCGACGCGGGCAGCACCGCCGCGTCGAACACGTCGCGGAACTCGCCCAACTCCCGGCGCGCGCGGTCCAGCGCCTCGCTCGGCGACACGTACGCCACCGCCGCCACCTCGGGGAGCGCCTGCAGCGCCCGCGCGTCGGCCATCACGGCCGCGTCGTCCACGCTGTCGCGCACGAAGGCGCGGATCTCCACGCGCTCCTCCACCTCGCCGAGGGCGCGGCGGATGTTGACCGCGACCAGCCCGAACAGCCCGAGCGAGAAGAGCGAGAAGGCGATCGTCGCGATCCCGAGCGCGCCGAGCAGCGGGGCGCGCCGCCACCCCTGCAGCGCCTCGCGCACCGCGCGGCTCACGCCCGCCCCCCGCCGCCGGCCGCGCCGTCGCGCACCACCTCGTCGCGCGCCACCGCCACCGCCGCGGCGGCGGGCGTGCTCACGCCGCCGGTCGCCGAGTCGTGCACCAGGCGCCCGCGCAGCACCTCGAGCACGCGCAGGTCGCTGCGGCGCACCAGCTCCAGGTTGTGCGTCGCCATCAGCACCGCCGTCCCGGCGGCGTTGATCTCGCGCAGCAGCTGGAACACGCCGCGCGACGCGCGGTCGTCGAGGTTCCCCGTCGGCTCGTCGGCCAGCAGGAGCAGGGGGCGGTTCACGATCGCGCGCGCGATCGCCACCCGCTGCTGTTCGCCCCCGGACAGCTCGTGCGGAAACGCCGTCCCCTTGGCCGCCAGCCCGACCTGCGCCAGGGCGCGCGCCACGCGGTCGCGGATCGCCGCCGGCGGCGTGCCGGTCACCTCGAGCGCGAAGGCGACGTTCTGCTCCGCGGTGCGGTCGGGGAGCAGGCGGAAGTCCTGGAAGACGACGCCCAGCTTGCGGCGCAGCAGCGCCACCTCGCGCCCGCGCGCGGTCGAGACGGAGTGGCCGGCCACCCGCACCTCCCCCTGCGTCGGCCGCTCCTCCGCGTACGCCAGCTTGAGCAGCGACGACTTCCCCGACCCGCTCGGGCCGGTGAGGAAGGCGAACTCCCCCTTCTCCAGCGCGAACGTCACCCCGTGCAGGGCCACGCCGGTGCGCGGGTACTCCTTGACGACGCTCAGGTAGCGCAGCACGACGGCTCCGCGCGGCTCAGGCGGCGAGCGCCTGCTCGACGTCCGCGATCAGGTCCTCGACGTTCTCGATCCCGACGCTGATCCGCAGGAAGCCGTCGGGGATCCCGATCGCCGCCCGCGCCTCGGACGTCATGTGCGCGTGCGAGGTGTAGCGCGGCTCGCAGACCAGCGAGTCGACCCCGCCCAGCGAGGTGGCGTGCGTGATCACCCGCACGGCGCGCACGAAGCGGTCGGCCGCCGCGCCGCCGCCGGCCAGCTCGATCGCCAGCATCCCGCCGAAGCCGTCGAGCACCTCGGCGGCCAGCGCGTGGTCGGGGTGCGACGCCAGCCCGGGGTGGTGCACGCGCGTCACCGCGGGGTGCGCCTCGCACCACTGCGCGAGCGCTAGCGCGTTCTCGTTCTGCCGCCGCACCCGCACGTCGAGCGTCTTGAGCCCGCGCTCCAGCAGCCAGCAGGCGAACGGGTCGGGCGCCTGCCCCCACACCATCATCTTCTGCCGCACCTCCTCGACGTACGCCGCCGTGCCGAGCACCGCGCCGCCCAGGATGTCGTGGTGCCCGTTCAGGTACTTGGTGGCCGAGTGGATGACGACGTCGGCGCCGTGGGCCAGCGGGCGGAAGTTCACCGGACTCGCGAACGTCGAGTCGATCACCAGCGCCAGCCCCGCCTCGTGCGTCATCGTCGCCAGCGGGCGCAGGTCGAGCACGCGCGTCGTCGGGTTCACCGGGCTCTCGACGAACACCGCGCGCGTGGCCGGGCGGATCGCGCGGCGCCACGCCCGCGACTGCGTCGGCTCCACGAAGGTGACGTCGATCCCGAGCGACCCGAACTCCTGCGTCAGCAGCTTGTGCGTCCCGCCGTAGATCCAGGCGCTCGACACCAGGTGGTCGCCGGGGCGGAGCAGGGCGAGCAGCGCGCACGCCGTGGCGCCCATCCCGCTGCTCAGCAGCAGCGCCTCCTCCGCCCCCTCGAGCAGCGCCAGGCGCCGCTGCACCGTCTCGGCGTTGGGCGTGTTGCCGTAGCGCGTGTAGCGCAGCCCCTCGCCGGTCCCGAACGGCTGGAGGAAGTTGACCGACTGCACCAGCGGCGACACCACGGGGCCGGCCGCGTGCGCGTCCGCGCCGCCCGCCGCGCGGTCACTCGCGCGGTCGCCCGCGCGGTCACCATGGATGGCGAGCGTCGAGAGGCCCGGCGCCGGGAGCGTGGCCAGGGGAGAGTCGGGCGGGTGGGACGGCATGCGGCGGGGAGGGAGAGCGCGGGGGAGGGCCGCGCGTCAGGCGTAGCGCCCGACCTCCGGGGGGGCGTCGAGGTCCGGCTTGATCAGGTACACGATCTCTGACGGGGCGACGCCCGCCACGTCACGGACGGCCACGTCCCCGCGCGGGACCGTGTCGTCGATCACCAGCGTCGCCAGCTGCTGCCGCCGCGGCCCCTCGATCACCACCAGCTCCCCGTCCTCCAGCAGGCGCTGGCGCGCCTCGGCGGCGTTGATGCGCACCTGCGGGCCGCGGTCCGGGTCGGAGGCGCGCGTGGCGCGGAACGTCGCCACGCGCATCGGGCGCGACGTCTGCGGGCGGCGGTAGAGCGGGCTCACGCCGCGCGCTCCACCCGCGCGCCCACCGCGGCCCACCCGCCGTCCACCGGCATCACCAGGCGGCGCGCGGCCAGCCGCGCCAGCACGTCGGTCGCGGCGCCCAGCGCCGACTCGTCGGCCGCGCCGAGGGCGCACAGTCGGTCCCACGCCGCGCGCTCCTCCGCCCCCACCTCGCCCACCAGCTGCGCGCGCCCGTCCACCAGCGCCACGATCGCGAGCCCGTGCCGCTCCAGCACGGCCTCGATCGCGTCCAGGTGCCGGTCGCAGATCCCGCGGAAGACGAAGTACCCCTCCGGGGCCGCCGCGCCGATCGCGCGCGCCGCGTCCTCGACGGAGCGCAGCATCAGCTTCGCGACGATCTCGTCGGCGCACGAGTAGTCGAGCAGCGTCACCTGCGAGAAGTCGATCACCGTGACCGTGCGCCCCCCCGCCTCGGCGATGGCCCGCTCGATCTCGGAGCGCACCGCGACGCCGGTGGGGCGCGTCACGAGGTTCGAGTACAGCTCGCACACGGTGCCGCGCAGCACCGAGCCGAGGTCGATGTGGTGGTGGATCACAGCAGCTCCAGGCGCGACGCGGCGGCGGCCCCGCGCGCGGGGGTGGCGGTCGGCTGCGCGGCGGCCGCCGGGATCGTGATCTGCACCTGCGCGCCGGGGAAGTGGGGGAGCGACTCGAGCAGCGCCGGGTCGTCGTCCCACTCCGGCACCAGCGCGATGCGGGCGGTCCCGCTGCGCACGCTCAGCTTCCCCTCCCACCGCGTCACGAACGACCGGATGCCTGCAAGCCCCTGGCCACGTCCCTTGTCGGTGAAGCGGCTCACGTTGCGCAGCACGGCCTCCTCGAGCGCCATTCCGTCGTCCCACCGGTCGCCGCGCAGCCGCGCGTGGTTGCTCTCCAGCGACTTCTTGAAGCCGATCCCGGCGTCGCACACCGCGATCACCACCACCCGGCGCCCGAGGCGCTTCTTCCAGGTGTAGCTCTGCACCGCCACCCACCCGGTGCTCCCCGCGTGCTCCACCACGTTCTGGCAGGCCTCGGAGAGCGCCATCGAGAAGCGGATCGTCGCCCGCCCGTCGAGCCCCAGCTGGTCGCGCAGGATCGCCTGCGAGCGCTCCTGGATCTTGCCGACCACCTCGTGCACGTCCCCCGCCTGCCGGATCGGCGTGATCTCGAGCAGCACGCTCGACTCGCCGGCGGGGCGCGCGCGCGGCACCGGGCGCCCGAAGTCGTAGAGCTGCTCGGCGTGGCGGAAGAATCCCGTGCGCGCCCAGTACGAGAGCGTGTCCTCGGCCTCCGGCGGCGCGAACGACGGGCGCACCTCGCGCGTCTGCGCCAGCGCCAGCAGCGCCGTCAGCCCGTAGGGCGACGCCCACCGCACGTGCCGCGCGTCCACCAGCAGCCGCGCGTCGGCCGGCGCGGTCGCCAGCTGGGCGGCCACCTGCTCGAACGCCGACTCGTCGAGCGAGGGGGGGACGGTGACGACGGCGGACAATGAGAGTCGAGTGTCGCTCGGCGGGGGGCGCCGAACGGTCAGAGGAGGCCGATCTCGCCCCGGAGGAACGCCGCCAGCCCCGAGGCGCCCCGGTGCTCGACGTTCCGCGACGCGGCCGCGTTCGCCGCCGCCATCGCGTCGGACAAGGTATCACCGGCGAGCAGGCGCGAGAAATGGGTGGCGCCCCACACGTCCCCGCACCCCGTCGGGTCCCCGTCCCCCCCGCGCGCCGGCACCCCGGCGACGAGCGCCGTCCGGATCGGCCCCGGCGCCCCGCCCCCGATCCCGGCGACCACCGGCGCCTGCGCCGCCGCCCGCGCCGGTCCCCCGCTCAGGTCGAGCGCCCCGGCGACGGCCAGCCCGTCGTAGTCCGCCTGCGCGAAGTACGCGACCCCGCGCTTGCCGAGCGTCACGCTCAGGCACCGCACTCCGTTCGCCGTCGCCGTCGCGGCCAGCGCCATCGGGTCGGGGGCGAGCAGCGCCAGCTCGTCCTCGTTCACCTGCACGAGGTCGAAGCAGCGGCACCACTCGGCGACGTTCGGCAGCGGGCGCGGCGTGCGCAGCCCGCCCGGCTGCACCGCCAGCAGCAGCGAGTGCAGGTCGCCGTACATCACGCCCTTGAAGTGCTGCCGCAGCAGCTGCGTCGTCTCGAGGTCGAGTTCGAACCCCGAGATGAAGTTCACGTACAGCGCGTCGAGCGACCCCAGGAGCGGCGCGAGCCCCAGCCACGTCCACCCCGGCACCCCGCCGTGCAGTACCTCGCTCCGCCGCTCGCTGCTGTAGTAGAACAGCTCGACCCGGTTGTTCGGGTACGGCACCTCCACCAGCGCCGCGTCGGGCGCCAGGCGCGTCAGCGTGCGCAGGAAGTCGTGCGCCTGCGCCGCGCGGTCGTAGCCGACCTTCATCACGGGGACGATCTCCCACTCGTCCGGCAGCGCCGCGTCGAGCGCGCCCAGCGCGTACGTGACGCCCCCCCACTCCTCGACCGGCGCCGAGCGCACGTCGCGCCCGTGGATCACGTCCCAGACGAAGGTGCCGATCACCCCCAGCCGCTTCCTGCGCGCCCGGGGCGTCGCCCCGGCGCCCGCCGCGTCCGTCACGCGTCGCGCTGCTGCAGGAAGGTCGCGACCGCGCCCACCACCCCCGCCGTCCCCGGCAGCGTCCCCGGCACGATGCGGCACGCGTCCACCGCCGACCGGAACGCCCGCCGCCGCACCTCGGCGCGCAGCGGCTCGAACAGCGCCTCGCCGGCCTGCGTGACGCCGCCCGCGATCACCACCACGTCCGGGTTGAAGATGTTCAGCAGGTTCGCGATCCCCGCGCCGAGGAAGCGCGCCGTGTCGCGCACCACCTCGCGCGCCAACGTGTCCCCCTCCTCGCTCGCCTGGTACACCGTGGCCGCCGTGATCCGGTCGAGCTGCCCGCCGACCAGCGTCGGCAGGATCGACGCCTCGCCACTCTCGATCGCCTCGCGCGCCCGCACGGCGATGTTCGTCCCCGACGCGTACGCCTCCAGGCAGCCGTAGTTGCCGCACTTGCAGTGGCGCCCGTTCGAATCGATGGTCGTGTGCCCGATCTCGCCGGCGACGTCCGACGACCCGTGGTACAAACGCCCGTCGAGGATCAGCCCCCCGCCGATCCCGGTGCCGATCGTCACGCCGATCACGTTGCGGCCGCCCTTGGCCGCGCCCGTCCACCACTCGCCGAGCGTGGCGCAGTTGGCGTCGTTGTCGAGCGTGACGTCGAGCCCCACGCGGTCGCGGATCAGGTCGCGCAGCGGAAGGTTCTTCCAGCCGAGGTTCGGCGCGACGACGACGATCCCCTTCTCGCGGTCGAGCGGCCCGGGCGCGCCCACGCCGACGCCGACGAACGCCTCGCGCCCCACCCCCTCCTCGGCGCGCGTCTGCGCGACCACGGTCTCGATCATCTCGCAGATCCGGTCCACCACCGCGTCCGGCCCCTGCTCGGCGCGCGTCGGCAGCGAGCGGATGCCGATCTCGCGGCTCCCGTCGGTCGGCATCGCGCCCACGACGATGTTCGTCCCCCCGAGGTCGACCCCGACCACGTAGCGGCGGGTGTCGCCGGCGCTCGGGGCGGCGGGCGGAAGGCTGGAGGCGGGCGTCGTCATGGGGCGGAGAAGGGGGCGGCGGGCGGCGAGAGCGGATGGGGCGACCGGGCGCGGGCGTCGAGCAGCGCGCGCGCGAGCGCGGCCACCTCCGCCGCCGACTGCTCGCGCATGCACCGCCAGTGCCCCAGGGGGCACCGCGCGGGGCCGTGCGGGTCGCAGGGGCGGCAGGCCAGGCCCGCCACCCCCGCCGTGCCACTCCCCGGCGCGAGCGGCCCGAACCCGAACTCCGGCACCGTCGGGCCAAAGATAGTCAGCGCCGAAGTCCCCACCGCCGACGCCAGGTGCTGGGGGGCCGAATCGTTGGTGACCAGCAGCGCCGCGCGCCGCAGCAGCTCGGCGCTCGCCAGCAGCGACAGCCGCCCCGTGGCGTCGAGCGCGCGCCCCGGCGGGCAGGCGGCCACGATCGCCGCCGCCAGCTCGCGGTCGCCCGCGCCGCCCACCACGACCACCGGGTGCGTCGAGGCCAGTGCCGCCGCCAGCGCCGGGTACTCCGGCCACCGCTTGGTCGCCCACACGCTCCCCGGCGCTAGCGCCACGAAGCCGTCGCCGCCGAACCCGGCGAGCAGCGCGTCCACCGCGGCCGCCTCTTCCGCCCCGGGGACGAGGCGGGGCGCCGGCGGGTCGCCCGCCGCGTCCTCGGTCGCCGCGCCCAGCGACCAGAGGCGCGCCGCGTGGTGGCGCGACGGGTCGTAGGCCACCACCCGCGTGTACAGCGGGCGCGCCTGCCGCGACGTGTCGAAGCCGACGCGCGTCGCGCACCCGGCCAGCCAGGCCAGCGCGGCGCTGCGCGGCGACCCCTGCGCCAGGTAGGCCACGCGGTCGCGCGCCCGCCACCCGGGCGCGCCCTCCGGCCCCGGCAGCGCGCGCAGCCGGCGCGCCACGCGCAGCAGCCCGCCGGCGCCGCGGTCCGCGCCGCGCTTGTCGTACACGACGAGCGTCCGCACCGCCGGGTGCCCGCGCAGGATCGCCGCCGCGTCCGGACGCACCACCGCGTCCACCGGCCCGCGCCGCGCCAGCGTCTCGAGCAGCGGGGTGGTGAGCACGACGTCGCCGAGAAACGAGGTCTGGACGACCAGCGACGCCTGCGGCCCGCGCGACGCGCGACGCGCGACGCTCACTCGACCTGCAGCACCGCCAGAAACGCCTCCTGCGGGATCTCGACCGCGCCCACCTGCTTCATGCGCTTCTTCCCCTCCTTCTGCTTCTCGAGGAGCTTGCGCTTGCGCGAGATGTCGCCGCCGTAGCACTTCGCCAGCACGTCCTTGCGCAGCGGCTTCACCGTCGTGCGGGCGATGACCTTCGCCCCGATCGCCGCCTGGATCGCCACCTCGAACAGCTGCCGCGGGATCAGCTCCTTGAGCTTGTCGGCGATCTTCCGCCCCCACTCGTAGGCCTTGTCCTTGTGGATGATCACCGAGAACGCGTCGATCGGGTCCCCGTTGATCAGCATGTCGAGCTTCACCAGGTCGCTCTGGCGGTACCCCATCATCTCGTAGTCGAGCGACGCGTACCCGCGCGACACCGTCTTCATCCGGTCGAAGAAGTCGAGGATGATCTCGGCGAGCGGGAACTCCCACTCGAACTCGACCCGCTCCAGGTCGACGTACGTCATGTTCTTGTAGACGCCGCGGCGCTCCGTCCCCAGCGTCATCAGCGGGCCGATGTAGTCCTTCGGCGCCATGATGCGCGCCTTCACGTACGGCTCCTCGACGGCGTCGATCACCCCGGCCGGCGGCATCAGCGACGGGTTCTCGATCAGCTCCATCGTGCCGTCGGTCCGGTAGACCTTGTACTCCACGCTCGGCACCGTGGTGACGAGGTCGAGGTCGTACTCGCGCTCCAGCCGCTCCTGCACGATCTCCATGTGCAGCAGCCCGAGGAAGCCGCACCGGAAGCCGAAGCCCAGCGCCGTCGACGTCTCCGGCTCGTACTGCAAGGAGGCGTCGTTGAGCTGCAACTTCTCGAGTGCGTCGCGCAGCAGCTCGTACTGCGTCGTGTCGGTCGGGTAGATCCCCGCGAACACGAACGAGCGCACCTCCTGGTAGCCGGGGAGCGCCTCGGTCGCGCGGTTGGTGGCGTCGAACACCGTGTCGCCGGCGCGCGTCTCCTTCACCGAGCGCACGCTCGCCACCACGTACCCCACCTCGCCCGGCCCCAGCGCGTCGGTCTTGACCTGGCGCAGCTGGTTGTAGCCGACCTCCGCCACCTCGTAGACGGCGTCGTTCGAGCCGAAGGTGATCTGCATCTTCGGCTTCAGCACCCCGTCGACGACCCGCACGCTCGGGATCGCGCCCCGGTACTTGTCGTAGTACGAGTCGTAGATCAGCGCCCGCAGCGGCCCGTCGGCGTTCCCCGTCGGCGCGGGGACGCGCGCCACGATCGCCTCCAGCAGCTCGGCGATCCCGATCCCGGCCTTCGCGCTCACCCGCAGGATGCCGTCGGCATCCACGCCCAGCAGGTCGGCCACTTCCTGGGCCCGCCGGTCCGGGTCGGCACCGGGGAGGTCGATCTTGTTGAGGATCGGGATGATCTCGAGCCCGGCGTCCATCGCCAGGAACAGGTTCGAGAGCGTCTGCGCCTGGATCCCCTGGCTGGCGTCCACCACCAGCACCGCCCCCTCGCACGCGGCCAGCGAGCGGCTCACCTCGTAGGTGAAGTCCACGTGGCCGGGCGTGTCGATCAGGTTGAGCTCGTACGCCTCGCCGTCCGCCGCCGTGTAGCTCATCCGGACGGCGTTCAGCTTGATCGTGATCCCGCGCTCGCGCTCGAGGTCGAGCGTGTCGAGCACCTGGGCCTTCATTTCGCGCTTCTGCAGCATCCCCGTGTGCTCGATCAGGCGGTCCGCGAGCGTGGACTTGCCGTGGTCGATGTGGGCGACGATGCAGAAGTTGCGGATCTTGTCGAGCTGCAACGGACCGAGCCGGATTGGGGAGGCGAGCGCAACGTGGTGCAGCAACAGAATATAGACGGCCCCGGGCGGCGAATGAACCGCGCGGGGCCGTCGTCCGTGCCCGCCCTCCGTCCGGCCGGCGGTACCGGCAGGGCTTAGGGTCGCCGGCTGGTGCCCTCGCCGCCCGCGCTGCCGCGCGACTCGCCCGACCCGCCGCCGCGCGACTCCCCGCCGCCGCGCGCCGCGCTCCCGCCGTCGCCGCGCGAGGCGCTTCCCATCCCGCTCGAGCCCCGGTCGGCGCTCCGGTCGATCGCCCGGTCGCCGCCCGACGCCCGGGCGCCCGAGCTGCTCCCGCCGGCCCACCCGTCCGAGCCGCGCCCGGCTCGACTCCGCCCGACGCCGTCGGCCGCGCTCCGCCAGCGCTCCGCGCCATCATCGAAGCCGCGCGCCGAGCGGAACCCCAGCTCCGCCAGCTCCGCCGCCCGCGCCCGACGCTCGAGCCCGGTCACGTCGATCGTCGTCAGCCGCTCGGTGCGGAGCGACGGGCGCCGATCCAGCCCCAGGTCGGCCACCCGCTCGGCGCCGCCGCGCCGCCGCTCCTCGCGCGCGGTCGCGAGCCGCTCGCGCAGTGCGGCGCGGCGCTCCGCCGCCTCGTCCCGACGCGCTGCGCCGAGCCCGGCGCCGTTGATCTCGTCCTGCGGACGGATGCGGAAGCGATTGGCCCCATTGGCCGACGTCGTGTCACGCGGCCCGCCCGGCACCGTCGCCACCGGCGCGGTCGGGAGCACCGGGGCGTTCCCGGCCAGCAGCACGCCGCCGCGGCCCAGGAACGGGTTGCCGTAGGCGTACGACAGCGACGGCGAGAAGGCCGGGCACCCGCCCCAGAACGCCGCGTTGGCGCGCGACGCCCGGTCCGCGTACAGCGACATCAGCCCGCGCCCCGAGAACGGGAACCACCCGCCCGGCCAGAACGACCACGCCGAGGCGAAGCCGATCGGCCCGAGGTAGCTGTCCCACGGGTCGAACGTCGCCCACAGGTCGCGGTAGAACTGGTAGTTCCGCGCGTCCACGTTCCGGAGCCCGCACTGCATCGTCAGGTAGAGCGCCGACCCGCTCAGCCGCGGCCCCACGAACGCGTAGTCGGCCGCGTACGCCGCGTCGGGGCTCGGCAGGATCAGCGACGCCACCGAGGCCACCGCGTCGTCCGCGAATCCGCCCAGCTCGTCCAGGTTCACCTGATAGCGCCAGCGCGACCCCGACCCGAAGCGCGACAGGTCGAGCCGCTGGTCGGAGGTGATCACGAAGACGTACGGCACCGCGTTGCGCGCGCCGGCCATGAAGGCGCCGAACTGCGCGTACGTCCCGTTCGCGCGGTAGGTCTTTCCTGCCCGCGCGTAGCCGTCGTCCCCCGGCGACTCCGGCCAGAGCACGCGCAGCCGCCCGTCCCGCGTGACGGTGAACGCGGCGGCGTACGCGTCGCGGTCGACCGTGAAGTACGTGAGGCCGGCGCTGGGCAGACCCGCGGTGCCGGACGCCGGCGACCACAAGGTCAGCCCCGGGGCATCGCCGCTCGCCAGCGCCGGCGCGGGCGCCGTCGTCGGCCTCGGCAGCGACGTGCAGGCGGCGCTCGCCAGGAGCAACGCCGCGGTGAGGAGGGTGCGTGCGCTCATGGGCCCGGTGCGCGTGGCGCGGAGTGAGGGTGCGGGAGGCCGGCGCCGCGGCGCGACCGGCTGCGTCCCGTGACTTCCCGCACGGCAAAACTCGCGCAACGCCACGAATTCCGCCACACCAGGCGAGGCGCGTCCCAGGCTGTCCGAAGGGAGGGACGATGGGCGTCCGTGTCAGAGGACAGTTGCGCGTTGGTCGCGGCGCGTGCCGGCCCTTCTGTGCGCCCGGCACGCCCGGTAGCTTCCCGCGCCCATGCCCGCCCTGCGCGCCGACCTGCTCGACCCCGCGTCCGTGGCCGCCCTCGGCGGACTCGAAATCATCGCCCGCTGGGTGGTCGACGGCTTCATCACCGGGCTGCACCGCTCCCCGCGCCGCGGCTTCTCCGTCGAGTTCGCGGAGCACCGCCCCTACCAGCCGGGCGACGACCTGCGCTACCTCGACTGGCGCATCGCGGCCCGCGCCGACCGCTGGGTGGTCAAGCAGTTCGAGGAGGAGACGAACCTCCGCGCCACGCTCGTCCTCGACGTCAGCCGCTCGATGGCGTGGACCGGCGCCCCGGCCGGCGGGCGCGGGGTGCGCGCGCCGCGGATGACGAAGCTCGAGTACGCCGAGCAGCTCGTGGCGGCGCTCTCACTCCTCCTGCTGCGCCAGCGCGACGCCGTGGGGCTGGTGCGCTTCGACGCCGCGGTGCGCTCGGTCGTCCCGCCGCGCTCGCGCACCGGGCAGTGGCGCCGCCTCCTCGCCGCCCTCGCCGAGCCGGGCGCCGGCACCGAGACCAAGGCCGGCGTCGGCCTCGCGCAGGCCGCGCGGCTGGTGCGCCGCGCCGGGATGGTGATCCTCGTCTCCGACCTCCTCGTCGAGCAGGAGGAGGTCGAGGAGGCGCTGCGCGGGCTCCGCGCCTCCGGCCACGACGTCACCGTCCTGCACGTGCTCGACCCCGCGGAGCGCGACCTGTCGCTGCTCGCCGGCGAGGCCGTCTTCGAGGATCCGGAGACCGGGCTGGCCGTGCCGGCCGTCGTCGGCGAGGTGCGCGACGCCTACCGCGCCACCGTCGACGCCGCGCTCGAGGGGTGGCGCGCCGCCTGCGCGCGGCTCGGCGCGCGCTACGTGCAGATCCCGACCGACGCGCCGTTCGGCGTCCCGCTGCGGCACGCCTTCGCGGCGCGCAGCCGCGTGCCGTAACCGGCGTGCAGTTCCTCGCCCCCCTCTGGCTGGCGCTCGCGGGCGCGGCGGCGGTGCCGCTGCTCCTGCACCTGCTGCGGCGCCGCATCGGCGCGCGCGTCGAGTTCCCGGCGGCGCGCTACCTGGCGCGCGCGGAGCAGGAGCACAGCGCCAAGCTGCGGCTGCGCAACTGGCTGCTGATGGCCCTGCGCGTGCTCGCGCTGCTCCTCGTCGCGCTGGCCGCCGCGCGCCCCGTGGCCGACGTCCGCACCGCCGCCCACGCGCCGACGGCGATCGCGGTCGTCCTCGACAACTCGCTCAGCACCACCGCCGTCGCCGGCGGGCGCCCCGTGCTCGACGCGCTGCGCGCCGAGGCGGCGCGGGTGCTCGACGCCGCCTCGGCGACCGACCGCGTCTGGCTCGTCACCGCCGACCAGCAGGTCGCCGGCGGCTCGCCGGCGGCGGTGCGCGCGGCGCTGGCGCGCGTGGCCCCGCTCGCCGGCGGCGGCGACCTCCCCGGCGCCGTCGCCCGCGCGGCCGCGCTCGCGCAGGGCGCCGGAGCCGGCGCGCCGGCGGTGGTCGTGGTCACCGACGCCCAGGCCACGGCCTGGCCGCGCGCCGCCGACGTCGGGGCGGCGCGCACCGCGCTCGTGCGCGCCGGCGGCGCCGCGCCACGCAACCGCGCCGTCGTCGACGCCGCCGCGCGCCCCGTCCGCTGGTCCCCGGGGGGCGAGGCCTGGGCGCGCCTCGCCTCGCGCGACAGCGTGACCTGGCGCGTTCTGCTCCGCGATTCGGCGGGGCGCGACGTGGCGTCGGCGCGCGGCACGGCGGGCCCCGACGGCGAGGTGCGCGTCGTGATGCGCCCCGGCGCCGCCGGCTGGCTCGCCGGCACGGTGAGCATCGAGCCCGACGAGCTGCGCGGCGACGACGTGCGCCACTTCGCGGTGCTCGCCGGCGCCCCCCCCGCCGTCCGCGCCGACCCGTCCGCGGGGCCGTTCGTCGCCACCGCGCTGGCCGCCCTCCGGCAGGCCGGCCGGGTCCGCGAGGGCGCGGGCGCCGACGCCGTGGCCATCACCGAACCGGGGTTCGCCGCCCGCACCCCGCTCCTGCTCGTCGCCCCCGCCGACCCGGCCCGACTCGGCGCCGCCAACCAGGCGCTCGCGCGACTGGGCGTCCCGTGGCGCTTTGGCGCGCCGAGCGGCCCGACGCGCGCCCGCCTCGAGGGGCTCGCCGGCGCCGACTCGGCGATCGACGTCGCGGTCGCGAGACGCTGGCGCCTCGTCCCGCAGGGGAGCGCCCCCGCCGACACGCTCGCCCGCGCCGGCGGCGAGCCGTGGGTGGTCGCGGGTCCGGGCTACGTCCTGGTCGCGTCGGCGCTCGACCCGGCGGCCACCGAGCTCCCGCTGCGCGCCGCCTTCGCCCCCTGGCTGGGGGCACTGATCGCGCAGCGGCTGCAGGAGGGGGGCGCGGTGCAGCGCGCCGCGCCCGGCGCCGCGGGCGTCGCCGCGCCGGCCGGCGCCGATGCGCTGCGCGCCCCCGACGGCGCCCACCTGCCGGTGACCGGGCGCACGATCTCCGCCCCCCCGCGCCCGGGCGTTTACCTTTGGCTCCGCAACGGCGCGCCGGCCGGCGCGCTGGTGGTCGATCCGGAAGCGGAGGAGTCGCGGTTGGAACGTCTGGACGCGGGGGCGCTGCGCGCGCGGGTGCGCGGGCAGCAGGTGACGGTGGCGGGCGACGGCGCGCAGGCGGCCGGCGAGGTGTTCGGCGGCGGCGGGCGCCGCCCGGTTGGCGGGGTGCTGCTGGCGGCGGCGCTGGCGGCGCTGGCCGCCGAGGCGCTGATCGCGCGGCGGGGCGGCGCCGGCGGCGGAGCGGCAGCGGCGCGGGCCCGCGCCGCCTAGGCGATGGCCCTCCCCACGCTGCTCGAGGCGGTCGAGGCCCTCCCGGCCTTCACCCGCCTCGCCAACGCGCTTCCGGCCCCGCGCACCGCGCTCACCGTCGGCGGGCTGCACGGGTCGAGCGACGCCGTGCTCGTCGCCGCGCTCGCCCGCCGCTTCCCCCAGCGCCTGCTCGTCGTCCTCTGCGCCGGCGTCCCCGAGGCCGAGCGCTGGCTGGCCGACCTCGAGACGCTCATCGACGCCCCCGCGGAGGGCGGCGCGCCGGTCGCACTCTACCCGCCCCGCGAGGCGTTCGGCGAGGCCGAGCCGCACGCCGAGGTCGCGGGCGAGCGCGTCGAGACGCTGGAAAAGCTCTCGCGCGGCGCGGTGCGCATCCTCCTCACCACGCCGCGCGCCGTCATGGAGCGCACGCGGCTCCCGCGCGCGCTGCAGCAGGCGCGCCTCGAGCTGCGCCGCGGCGACGTGCGCCGCCCCGAGGACCTCGCCGCACACCTCGAGTCGATCGGCTTCGAGCGCGTCGCGATGGTCGACGACATCGCGCAGTTCTCCGTGCGCGGCGGGATCTTCGACGTCTACGGCTTCGGCATGGCGGAGCCGGTGCGCCTCGAGTTCTGGGGCGACGAGATCTCCGAGCTGCGCCACTTCGACCTGTTCAGCCAGCGCTCCACGCGCGCCGCCGAGGTGGCGGTCGTGCTCCCCGTCGACGGCGCGGGCACGGGCGCGACCACCGAGTTCGAGCGCGTCACGCTCGCCGAGCTGTGGACGCCCGACACGCTCCTCTTCGTCGCCGACGGGTTGGACGAGGCGGCGGAGCTGCAGCGCACCTGGGACGAGGCCGCGCACCACCTGGAGCTGGCGCGCCGCCGCGGCGAGGACGTCCCGAACCGCGACGCCCTCTTCCTCGAGCCGGGCGCCGCGCGCCGGGCGCTCGCCGCCTTCGGCGCCATGCGCGAGATCGCCCCCGACAAGGCCGGCCAGGCCGCGCCCGACGTCGGCTTCCCGCTGCGCGCCCCCGACGCCATCGACCGCGACCTGCGCAAGCTGCGGCGCCTGGTACGCGACGGGATGGCGACGCTCATCCTCTGCGACAACGCCGGGCAGGCCGAGCGTCTGGATGAGTTGCTCGGCGAGAAGGAGGACGACTTCGTCGGGCGGCAGCCGTCGCCGGCGGCGCTGGTGATCGGCGTGCTGGGGGGCGGCTTCGTCGTCCCCCCGGTCACCGACGCGCTCGGCCGCCCGGTCGCCGGGCTGCGCGTCCTCACCGACCACCAGATCTTCCGCCGCGACCGGCGCATCCGCCGCGCCCGCCGCTACGCCGCCGGCACGGCGCTCGACGCGGTCACGGGGCTCAAGCCCGGCGACTACGTCGTGCACCTCGAGCACGGCGTCGGGATCTACCGCGGCATCGAGACCAAGTTCGTCGGCACCAGCACCATCGAGGTCGCGGTCGTCGAGTACGAGGGCGGGGACAAGCTCAACGTCCCGCTCTACCGCCTCGACCAGGTCGAGCGCTACCGCGCCGCCGGCGACGCCGACTCGGATGCGCCGCCGCCGCGGCTGCACCGGCTGGGCGGGAAGCGGTGGGCGGCGCAGCGCGAGAAGACGCGCGCCGCCATCCAGGAGATGACCGCCGAGCTGCTCGAGCTGTACGCGCGCCGCCGCGTCGCCGCGCGCGCGCCGCACCACCCCGACGGCGCCTGGCAGCGCCAGCTCGAGTCGAGCTTCCTCTTCGAGGACACCCCCGACCAGCGCAAGGCGACCGACGACGTCAAGAAGGACATGGAGGGCGGGCGCCCGATGGACCGCCTCCTCGTCGGCGACGTGGGTTACGGCAAGACCGAGATCGCCGTGCGCGGCGCGTTCAAGGCCGTGCAGAGCCAGCGCCAGGTCGCGGTGCTCGTCCCGACCACCATCCTCGCCGACCAGCACCACCGCACCTTCACCGAGCGCTTCGCCGACTTCCCGGTCCGCGTCGAGATGCTCTCGCGCTTCCAGACCGCGAAGGAACAGGCGGCGGTCATGGCCGACCTCGCGGCTGGAAAGGTCGACGTCATCATCGGCACGCACCGCCTGCTGAGCCCCGACGTCGTGTTCCAGGCGCTCGGCCTGATCATCGTCGACGAGGAGCACCGCTTCGGCGTCAAGCACAAGGAGCGGCTCAAACAGCTGAAGCTCGAGACCGACGTCCTCACGCTCACCGCGACGCCCATCCCGCGCACGCTGCACCAGTCGCTGGCCGGGCTGCGCGACATGACGCTGATGCAGACGGCGCCGCGCGACCGCTCCCCGGTGCTCACTTTCGTCGAGCCGAACGACGACGGGCTGGTGGAGGAGGGGATCGCGCGGGAGCTCGACCGCGGCGGGCAGGTGTTCTTCGTCCACAACCGCATCGAGACCATCGAGGCGGTGGCCGACCACCTGCGCCGGCTGGTGCCGCGCGCGCGCATCGCCGTCGGGCACGGGCAGATGCGCGAGAAGGACCTCGAGGACGTGATGCACCGCTTCGTGAGCCACGAGGTGGACATCCTCGTCTCGACGCTGATCGTCGAGACGGGGCTCGACGTGCCGAACGCGAACACGATGTTCGTGAACAACGCGCACCACTTCGGCCTCGCCCAGCTCTACCAGCTGCGCGGCCGCGTGGGGCGCTCGCACCGCCGCGCCTACTGCTACCTGCTCGTCCCCGACGTCGTCGACGAGGACGCCGAGCGCCGCCTGGCCGTGCTCGAGCACCATACCGAGCTCGGGGCGGGGTACCGTGTCGCCCTCAAGGACATGGAGCTGCGCGGCGCCGGCAACCTGCTCGGCCCCGAGCAGAGCGGCTTCGTGCACGCCGTCGGCTTCGACATGTACCTGCGGATGCTCGACGAGACCGTGCGCCGCCTGGTGGCCGGCGACGCCGCGCCCAAGCTGGTTCCCGCGGACGTCTCGCTCGACCAGGCGGCCTACCTCCCCGACGAGTTCGTGGCTTCCCAGGAGGCCAAGCTGGATCTTTACCGGCGCCTGGGGGCTACCACGAGCGCCGACGAGATCGACGCGCTGCGCGCCGAGGTCCGCGACCGCTTCGGCACCCTCCCCCCGCAGGCGGAGGCCTTCTTCGCGACGGCCTACCTGCGGGTGCTCGGTGGCGTTCTGGGGGTGGAAGGCGTCCTTGTGCGGGGCGACGAGGCCCGGGTAACCTTCCGGGATACCGCCGTCCCCCGCATGAAGGCGCTCGGCGCGGCGTTCCACGACGTGCAGTTCCAGGCCGAAGTCAAGCGCGCCCAACCCCTGTCGCTCAAACTGTCGCGACTCGGGGGGGCGGAGATCCTCCCCGGCCTCGTCCGGGCGCTCCGCGGCCTGGTCGCCGCCTGACCCGCCCTCGGCGGCCCGTTCGACCCCCCCTTCGCCTCCCACCGCTCTAACCCCCGCAGTCCATGAACCGCCACCGTCTGCTCGTCCTCGCCACCACCGGCGCGCTCGCCACCGTCGCCGCGTGCGACGGCTTCAAGGAGGCGATGACCGCGCACGTCGATACGGTCGCGAAGGCCGGCTCGCAGGAGCTCTCGGTCGAGCGCCTCGGGCAGCTCATGGGCCGCGCGCCGATGATCCCGCTCCAGCGCGACGTCGCCAAGAACCTGGCCTCGCTCTGGGTCGACTACCAACTGCTCGGCGCCGCCGCGGCGGCCGGCGACTCGCTCGCCGACCAGAAGACCATCGACGACGCCGTCTGGGCTGTGGTCGCCCAGGAGCGCATCCGCAAGCTCGGCGAGAAGGTCCTGTCGAACGTCCAGCAGGACACGGCCAACGCCGCCACCCGCTACGCCAGCGGCGAGCTGCTCTCGGCCCGCCACATCCTCGTCGGCTTCGGCGGTCAGCCGCCGCAGCCCGGCCAGCAGGTCCCGGCCGCCGTCAAGGATTCGGCCCGCCGCAAGGCCGAGGCGCTCCGCGCCCAGGCCACGCCGGCCAACTTCGCCGAGCTCGCCCGGAAGAACAGCACCGACGCCGGCTCGGCCGCCAACGGCGGCTCGCTCGGCGTCTTCCCCAAGGGCGCGATGGTCGGGCCGTTCGAGAAGGCGGTGACCGGGCTCCAGCCCGGGCAGATCTCCGGCCTCGTCGAGACGCCCTACGGCTACCACATCATCTACCGCCCGACCTTTGCCGAGGTCGGCCCGCAGTTCGCCCAGGCCATCGGGCAGCGCACCCGCCAGGTCGCCGAGAGCACCTACCTGGCCAAGCTCGAGCAGAACGCGAAGGTCGAGCTCAAGCCCGACGCACCGCTCTGGACCAAGGCGATCGCCCAGGACGTCGACGGGCACCGCAACGACGACAAGGTCCTCGCCACCTCGCTGGCCGGCGACCTGACGGCCAGCCGTGTCGCGCGCTGGATCGGCGCCCTCCCCATGGGCCCGCAGCTCCGCGCCCAGATCCAGCAGGCGCCCGATTCGATGGTCCGGATGTTCGTCAAGCAGCTCGCGCGCAACGAGGTGCTGCTCAAGCAGGCCGACAGCGCCAAGATCCAGCTCGATACGGCGGAGACCGCAAACCTCCGTCGCTCATTCGTCGCTGCCGTGACCGGGATGTGGAACGGCCTCGGGATCACGCCGGCCTCGCTCACCGACAGCGCCAAGTCGAAGGCGGACAAGGAGCGCCTCGCGGCCACCCGCATCGAGAGCTACCTCGACCGACTGACCAGCCAGCAGGCGCAGTTCGTCGAGGTCCCGGCCCCCATCGAGACGGCGCTGCGCGGGAAGTTCGAGTACGCGCTGAACGAGAAGGGGCTCGACCGCGCCCTCGAGCGCGCGGCCCAGATCCGCGCCTCGGCTGACTCGGCCCGTGCCAGCTCGCAGCCGTCGACGGCGGTTCCGCTTCCGGGCGGCGACGCCCCGCAGGGGCAGCCGGTCCCGCAGGGCGCCCCGCAGGCGGCCCCGCAGGGCGCGGCCCCGGCGCCGGGCACGAAGCAGCCCTGACCTTCTCGCGCGCGGCCGCGGACCTCGCCCTGTCGGCTCGGGTACCCACCAGCATGCGCTCCACCACGCTCCGGCGCCGCGCGCGCCGCCTCGTCCTGCCGGCGCTCGCGTCGCTGCTCGGTGCGGTCGGTACCGCCGCCGCCCAGGGCACGCCCGCGCCGGTCGGCGTCCCGGCGCAGCCCGCCCCGGCGGCGCCGGCCGCCGCGCTCCCGGCCGCGCCGGCCGCGAACCCCGACTCGCTGCTCGAGGTCGACCGCGTCGTCGCCGTCGTCGGCGCGACGCCAATCCTCTACAGCGAGTTGATCGACGAGGTGAACCTCCGGCGCGCGCGGGGGCTCGAGATCCCCGACGCACCCGCCGAGCGCGTCAAGCTCGAGCGCGACATCCTGAACGAGATGGTCGACGCCGAGCTCCTCGTGCAGAAGGCGACCGAGGAGAAGGTCGAGCTGCAGGAGGACGAGCTGAATCGCACGATCGACCGGCAGATGCAGCAGATCCGCGGCCAGTTCCGCACCGAGGACGAGTTCCGCTCGGAGCTGCGCCGCGCGGGGTTCGGCACCCCCGAGGACTACCGCCGCCGCCAGCTCGAGATGCTCCGCCGCAGCGAGATGCAGCGCGAGGTGGTGCAGAAGCTCCGCCGCGACCAGAAGCTCGCCCCCTCGCCGGTGAGCGATCAGGAGCTGAGCGAGGCCTACGAGCAGAGCAAGGCGTCGATCCCGAAGCGCCAGGCGCAGGTCGGCTTCCGCCAGATCGTGGTCGCCAACAAGCCGACGGCCGCCGCCAAGCGGGCCGCGCGCGAGAAGGCCGAGTCGCTGCTGGTCGAGATCTCGAAGGGCGGCAACTTCGAGCAGATCGCCAAGCGCGAGTCGATGGACCCCGGCTCGGCGGTGCAGGGCGGGGACCTCGGCTGGAACCGCCGCGGCACCATGGTGAAGGAGTTCGACGAGATGATGTTCGCGCTCCCGGTGGGGCGCGTGAGCCCGGTCGTCGAGACCGCGTTCGGCTACCACATCATCCGCGTCGACCGCGCCCAGCCCGCCGAGGTGAAGGCGCGGCACATCCTGATCCGCCCGGCGCTCGATTCGGGCGGCGTCGCGCGCGCGAAGGCGGAGGCCGACAGCGTGCTGGCGGCGCTCAAGCGCGGCGCCGACCTCGACTCGCTCACCGCCCGCCATCACGACCAGGTGGAGAACGCGTCGCTCCCCGAGTTCCCGCGCGACTCGCTCCCGCCGGCCTACGCCGCGGCCATCGGCGACGCCGGGGTGGGGACGCTCGTCGGCCCGTTCGCGATCGACGACCCGGCCAACAAGACGCAGAAGTTCGTCGTGCTCCGGGTCACGATGGCTGTCCCGGCGGGCGACTACCCGGAGGGCGAGGTCAAGCAGCGCCTGCGCGAGCAGGTCAGCGAGGCCAAGACCGTGCGCAAGCTGATCGACAACCTGCGCAAGGCGACCTTCGTCTCCGTCCGCCTCGGCGACCCGGCGGTAGCCACCTCGCGGTGACCCGCGTCGTCTGACCCCCGTGGCACGCGTCCTCGCCGTCACCCTCGGCGATCCCCGCGGGATCGGCCCCGAGCTCGTCACCAAGACGCTCGGGGCCGACGTCGTCCCGGGGGACGCGTCGCTGGTGCTCGTCGGCCCTACCGGCACCGGCATCGACGTCGACGTCCCGGTGGGTGAGTGGCGCCCGGGCGCCGGCGCGGCGGAAGCGGGGCGCCTCGCCGGGCGCGCCATCGAGGAGGCGGTGCGTCTCGCGCAGTCGGGGGCGGTGCAGGGGATCGTGACCGCCCCGCTCGACAAGGCCGCTCTCCACGCCGGCGGCTACGACTTCCCCGGGCACACCGAGATGCTCGGCGCGCTGACGGGGCGCGAGCCGGCGATGATGCTCGCCGCGACGCGTCCCAGCGTTCCCGGCGGCACCCCGCTGCGTGTGGTGCTCGCGACCACGCACGTCGCCCTCCGCGACGTGCCGCGCCTGCTCACCGCCGACGCCATCGCCCGCGCCGCGGCGCTCACACGGGAGCACCTGCGCTCCTGGTTCGGCATCGCCGAGCCGCGCATCGCGCTCTGCGCCCTCAACCCGCACGCCGGCGACGGCGGGCGCTTCGGGCGCGAGGACGACGAGCTGCTCGCGCCGGCGGCGCGCGCGGCGGGGTTGGCCGGGCCACTCCCGGCGGACACCGTCTTCGTACGCGCGATGCGCGGCGCCTTCGACGCCGTGATCGCGCCGTATCACGACGTCGGCATGACCGCCATCAAGGTGGCCGCGTTCGGCCACGCCGTGAACGTGACGCTCGGCCTCCCCTTCCCGCGTACGTCGCCCGACCACGGCACCGCGCTCGACATCGCCGGGCAGGGCGTCGCCGACCCGTCCAGCTTCCACGAGGCGGTGCGGCTGTGCGCCCACCTGGCCGGGCGCGAGGTGCGGGCCGCATGAGAGTCGACGGCTGCGCGCACCTGCGCGAGGCGCCGGCGGCGGCGGGCGGACACGCCTGCGGCCACGACCACGCGGTCGGCGCCCCGCCGCACGCCCACGGCGATCACGCCCACACGACGCGCGCGCTGCGATGGGCGCTCGCGCTCACCGCCGTCCTCCTGGTCGCGGAAGTCGTCGGCGGGCTCGCGTCGAACTCGCTGGCGCTGCTGGCCGACGCGGGGCACATGCTCACCGACGTCGGCGCGCTCGGGCTGTCGCTGTTCGTCGCCTGGTTCAGCCGCCAGCCCGCGTCGCCGCGCAAGACGTACGGCTACCTGCGCTGGGAGATCCTGGCCGCCTTTCTCAACGGCGCCGCACTGCTGCTGATCTCCGCGGCGATCTGTTGGGAGGCCGTCGGCCGGCTGCGCGCCCCCGAGGCGGTGGCATCCGGCACGATGCTCGTCGTGGCGGTGCTCGGCCTGCTCGTGAACGTCGCCAGCGCCTGGCTGCTGCACGGCGGCGCGCAGGCGAGCCTCAACGTGCGCGGCGCCTACCTGCACGTGCTCGGCGACCTACTGGGCTCCGTCGGCACCGTGGCCGCGGCGCTGATCGTGCGCGCCACCGGCTGGCTCGCCGCGGACCCGCTGGTGTCGGTGCTGACGACCGCGCTCATCGTGCGCGGCGCCTGGCGCCTGGTGCGTGAGAGCGTCGATGTGCTGCTCGAAGGGGTGCCGCCGCACATCTCGCTGGCCGCCGTGCGCGCGCGGCTGGAGGGGGTGCGCGGCGTCGAGAGCGTGCACGACCTGCACGTCTGGAGCGTGACCTCGGGGCTGGTGGCGATGAGCGCGCACGCCGTGGTCCCCGACGTGGAGCGCCAGCAGCCCGCGCTCGAGGCCATGCACGCGGCGATGGCCGAGCTGGGGATCCGGCACGTCACCGTGCAGCTGGAACGGACGCCGATCGAGCGCTGCGTGCCCGCGGCGTGACGGCGCCGGGCGTGACCCGCCCGCAAGATGGTGCGTCGACAGCGCGTAGCCGCCCCGCCCGCTCCGCGGGCCGGGGCGCCCCGCCGCCTCCAGCCCGCCGCCCGTGCCGCAAGTCGATCGCCTGCTCTCCGCCCTGGCCGCGAGCCGCGGCGACGCCGTCGAGCTGCTGGAGGGGGAGCCGGCGGCGTTCGTGACCGGCGCCGCCCGCCGCCCCGTCACCCGCCAGGCCCTCACCGGCACGCAGCTCCTCGCCTTCCTGCGCGAGATCGCCCCCGCCGACGCCGTGGCGCGCCTCGACGGCGCGCAGCCGGCCGACTTCCGCTACGCCTCGCCCGACGGGCCGTTCGACGTGCGCGTCTCGCGCGTCGACCAGCGCTGGCTCGCCCGCCTCGCCCCGGCCGCCGGGGCGGTCGCGGCGCCGATGCCGGTCGCCGTGCCGGCGCCTGCGGCCCCACCCGCCGCACCGACGTCGGATCCCGCCGCCGTCGCGGGCTTCGTCGCCACCGCGTACGAGGACGCCTTCGGCGCCGTCACCCCGGAGCCCCCGGCCGCCGGGCCGCCGCGCGCCGCGCCCGCCGCCGCACGCTCGGCGGCCGCAGGCGACGACCGCGCGCGCATGGCGATGGACCGGCTGCTGCGCCTCCTGGTCGAGCGGAAGGGCTCCGACCTCCACCTCCGCGTCGGCGAGCCGCCGATCATCCGCGCGTCGGGGGAGCTGGAGCGCCTCGACGAGCCGCCGCTCACCGGCGACGCGCTCGAGGCGATGATCGTGGCGATCATGCCCGAGCGGAACCGCGGCGAGTACCGCGACCGCAACGACACCGACTACGCGTACGAGATCGCGGGCTGCGCGCGCTTCCGCGCCAACGCGCTGCGCGACCGCCTGGGTCCCGCGGCGGTGTTCCGCGTGATCCCGGCGACGGTGGTGAGCGTCGAGGACATGAAGATCTCCCCGGAGGTGCAGCAGCTCTGCTACCTCACCAAGGGGCTCGTCCTCGTCACCGGCCCCACCGGCTCGGGGAAGTCGACCACGCTCTGCGCGCTGGTGGACCTCGTGAACCGGTCGCGCCCGGACCACATCCTCACCATCGAGGACCCGATCGAGTTCGTCCACCCGAACAAGAAGTGCGTGATCACGCAGCGGCAGGTGGGCGTGCACACGGACTCGTTCAAGAGCGCGCTGCGCGCCGCGCTGCGCGAGGACCCGGACGTGATCCTCGTCGGCGAGCTGCGCGACCTCGAGACGATCTCGATCGCGATCGAGACCGCGGAGACGGGGCACCTCGTCTTCGGCACGCTGCACACGACCACCGCGCCGAGTACCGTGGACCGGATCATCGACCAGTTCCCGGCCGACCGGCAGTCGCAGATCCGCGTGATGCTGAGCGAGTCGCTCAAGGGCGTCATCTCGCAGACGCTCTGCCGCCGGGTCGGCGGCGGGCGGGCGGCGGCGCGCGAGGTGCTGCTGGCGACGCCCGCGGTGTCGAACCTGATCCGCGAGGGGAAGACGTTCCAGATCCCCTCGATCATGCAGACGTCGAAGAAGCTCGGGATGGTGACGCTCAACGACGCGCTGCTCGAGCTGGTGGACGCCCGGCAGGTCGAGCCGCGCGAGGCCTGGACCAAGGCGGTCGACAAGGCGGCGTTCGTGGCCTCGCTCAAGACGCGCGGACTCGACACGTCGTTCGCCGACGCGGCCAAGTAGCGGCGCCGATCGTACGCCGCCGGGCGCGACGAGGGGGAGCGCCCGCGCGGGCGCTCCCCCTCGTCGTGTCGGCCCGCGGGGGCGGGTCGTCGGTCAGTCGCCGTCGTCGGATCGGCGTCGCTGTCCGGTGTCCGGGAAGTCGGCGGCCGCCTCGCTCTCGCCGCGGCGCCGCGCGTACTCGGCGCGTTCGCTGTAGCCGTAGCCGCCGAAGACCTCTCCGCCACGCATGTAGTCGTGGCCGTAGCCCCGCCCGAGCGGATAGTTCTGGTCCGCGGGCCGATCGTCCTGCTTCATGGGCTCCCCTCCGGGATGCGGGTGTGAGTGAACTTCCCGCCGCAGCGCCCGTGCCGCAAGGCGCCCCCGGGGCCCGTCCCTCCGGACGAGCCGGCCGCGCGGCCAGCCGCACCCGGCGGCGTAAGTTTAGATGTTATCGTGACTTGTGAGATTCGTCGGGGGTCCGGTATATTCCCCGGCTATGCAGATCCGGAACATTGCCATCATCGCGCACGTCGATCACGGGAAGACCACCCTCGTCGACAAGATGCTCCGCCAGGGCGGGGCGTTCCGCGACAATCAGGTGGTCCAGGAGCGGGTGATGGACTCGAACCCGCTCGAGCGCGAGCGGGGGATCACGATCCTCGCCAAGAACACCAGCGTCCGCTGGCAGGACTACAAGATCAACATCGTCGACACGCCGGGGCACGCCGACTTCGGCGGCGAGGTCGAGCGGATCCTGCGCATGGTAGATGGCGTGCTGCTCGTCGTCGACGCGTTCGACGGCCCGATGCCGCAGACGCGTTTCGTGCTCGGCAAGGCGCTCGCGCTCGGCCGCACCCCGATCGTGGTGATCAACAAGATCGACCGCCCGGGCGCCGACCCGCTGCGCGTGCACGACGAGGTGCTGTCGCTGTTCATCGAGCTCGAGGCGGACGAGGCGCAGCTCGAGGCGCCCGTGGTGTACGCGTCGGCCAAGGAGGGTGTGTCGACGCTCGACCTCGACGCGACGCCGGTGGACCTGCAGCCGCTGTTCGAGACGATCGTGAAGACCGTCCCGGCGCCGCCCAGCGACGCCGAGGCGCCGTTCCAGATGCTGACGTCGACCATCGACTACTCGCCCTACCTCGGGCGCCTGGCCATCGGGCGCATCGAGCGCGGCACCGTGCGCGTCGGCGACGCCGTGCTGCTCATCCCGCTCGAGCCGACGCGGCAGCCCGAGCGCGCCCGCGTCACGAAGCTCTACGGGTACGAGGGGCTGGAGCGCGTCGAGGTCGAGGAGGCGTCGGCCGGCGAGGTCGTGGCGCTGGCCGGGCTCGAGGGGGTCGAGATCGGCGCGACGATCGCCGACACCGAGCACCCCGAGCGGCTGGAGGGGATCAGCGTCGAGGAGCCGACGATCTCGGTCGACTTCATGGTCAACAACTCGCCGTTCTCCGGCAAGGACGGGAAGTTCGTGACCTCGCGGCAGGTGCGCGACCGACTCTACAAGGAGCTGGAGCGCAACGTCGCGCTGCGCGTCGAGGACACCGACTCGACGGATGCGTGGCAGGTCTCCGGCCGCGGCGAGCTGCACCTCTCCATCCTGATGGAGACGATGCGGCGCGAGGGGTACGAGTTCCAGGTGTCGCGCCCGCGCGTGATCCTCAAGACCGGGGTGAACGGCGAGCGGCTGGAGCCGTACGAGGAGCTCACCATCGACGTCCCCGAGGACTACCTGGGGCCGGTGATGGAGAAGCTCGGCCAGCGGCGCGCCGAGATGCTGGAGATGAAGAACCCGGGGCAGGGGCTGGTGCGCCTGCTGTATAAGATCCCGGCGCGCGGGCTGTTCGGGTACCGTTCGGAGTTCCTCACGGACACGCGCGGGACGGGGATCATGCACCACAGCTTCCTGGAGTACGGGCCGTGGGCGGGGCCGCTCTCGGGGCGCTCGCGGGGGGTGCTGGTTTCGATGGAGCACGGCGCGGTGGTTGCGTTCGCGCTCGCGAGCCTGCAGGAGCGCTCGACGCTGTTCGTGTCGCCGGGCGACGCGGTCTACGAGGGGATGGTCGTCGGGGAGAACTCGCGGCCGGGGGACATGGACGTGAACCCGACCAAGGAGAAGAAGCTGACGAACATCCGGACGAAGTCGAGCGACGAGAACATCCAGCTCGAGCCGCCGCGGGCATTGACGCTGGAATCGGCCCTCGAGTATATCGAGGACGATGAGCTGATCGAGGTGACGCCGCAGAGCATCCGCCTGCGGAAGCGCCTGCTCAGCGAGAGCGATCGGAAGCGCGTATCGCGCGAAGCGAAGAAGGAGCGCGAGCGCGCGGCGCTCTGACGACGGGGCCGCCCCCGGGGCGGCCCCGTCCGACGCGCGCGAGGCGGCATCCGCGGGACCCACTGTTCATGACCTGCAAGGAGACACCCGGTATGTCGGACATGCTCGACTCGTCGTGGCCGGACGCGTTGGCGGATGAGGCGTTCGTGCTGATGTCGCCCCGGCGGAGCAGCGAGGACGATCTCGACTCGGACGAGGAGGGCTTCGGCGACGAACTCGGCGAGGGGCTCGACGACGAGTTCGACGATCCGGAGGAGCTGGAGGACGAGGACGAAGAGGATGAGGACGACGAGGACGACCTCGATGAGGACGAGGACGACTTCGACGACCTCGACGACGACGAGGACGACGACCTCGACGACGACCTCGATGACGAGGAGCTCGACGACGAGGACGTCTGAGTCGCCGGGCGCCGTGTGAGGCGTGGCGTGTGGGTGTCGGAGTGCCGCACGGCCCCTTGCGCCGAGCCCTGAAAGCGCTATACTTACTGTTCCCCGGCAGCGCCGGGCGGCGCGCGAAAGCGGCCGGTTCGGGAGGAACGAACAGGTTGATTGACAATCGAGAGAGATGGTCGTGCGATGGCCCTCGCTGATCCGACGCGTTCGTGCGCGTCGGGGAGAGGAACTGACACGATTGATTCCGGACGCGGCTTTCCGCGTTCAATGGACATGGGAACCGCGTTCGACGAGCAGACGGATTCTCTTTTGGAGAGTTTGATCCTGGCTCAGGACGAACGCTGGCGGCGTGCTTAACACATGCAAGTCGGGGGGCGGGTTTCGGCCCGTCACCGGCGAACGGGTGCGTAACACGTGAGCGACCTGCCCTC